>WNGK01016403.1_pt1 | contig 12997 bp, 14 predicted proteins | sample 5400601 | NCBI WGS metagenome assembly WNGK01 (sample SAMN13153376, study PRJNA577476) | soil metagenome | isolation source: 60 cm soil or saprolite under Garry oak tree replicate 1 | place: USA:California | collected 2016-06-15 | reverse complement strand
GCACACAAGAGGAGTTCCGTTGTACCCCGTCGGTCGTGTCTTTGCCATCGCGCTTCACCAGTCAAAAATCGTGTTCGCGCTGGCCCTGTTTCTTGGCGGTTCCGCGTCGCATGTCCTCGCGCAGCAAAGCTCGCCTCCCGCTCAGCAACCCACGTCGTCGAAGCCCAAGGCTCAGCAACCCTCCGGCATGGGCGGCATCTCGTCCGCCGGCACCTTTGCGCCTGTTTATGACGCCCAGAAGCGCCCCATCACCGCGGGCGGGTTCGTCGATTCAGGCCCAGAGGTGCCGGCGGACGAGATGCCGCCCATGCCGGAGGGTTGCTGAGCCTTGGGGTTCGACGGAGGGGGCTGCTGCACGGGAGGCGAGCTTTGCTGCGCGAGGACATGCGACGCGGAGCCGCCAAGAAACAGGGCCAGCGCGAACACGATTTTTGACTGGTGAAGCGCGATGGCAAAGACACGACCGACGGGGTACAACGGAACTCCTCTTGTGTGCGTCACGTGAACTGAAGGAAAGCATAGCGCAACGGAAATATGTCCGGCTGCGAACTAATGAGCTGGGCTGGCGGCGGGCTTGGCCATATCAGCGCACGGATTCCCGCCGCACAACGCACCGGTAATCCCGACGCCCTCTTCAATGGTGTAGATACGATCCACTGCCGGCAGCTTGATCGTCTCCACCTTCCCCGAGGGCCAGTGAATCTCCGCCGATCCCGCATCCGTCGCGTCACCCAGGCCGAAGTGCGGCCGGCGATCGTTGGAGGAGATATAGCTGCCGCTCGACAGCACATCCTGCCGCATCCGCATGCCGTTGGCTTTGAGATAAACCGTCGCGCAAGTCGCGTCGCGGGGACTCCTGGGGCCGCCCACGAGCTTCATTTCCACCCAGTGATGCTTGTCGGGGTTCACGTTGCGCAGCAGAACCGGAGGCCCGTCGATGGGGTTGATGATCACGTCGATCTTGCCGTCGTTGAACAAGTCGCCATACGCCATGCCGCGCCCTGGAATTACATCCGCGAGCCCGGTGCCCACCACCGGCGGAATGATCTCGAATTTGCGGTCCTTCCCGATCGCTTCCGGGATGTTGTGAAACAGCAGCGGCCGCTCGGCGAAGCTCGTTCCCCAGTCGTGGTTGTCCACTTGAGGGTACACATGCCCGTTCACTTCAAAGAGGTCGAGCCATCCGTCATTGTCGTAGTCGAAGAACCCGTCGCCCCATCCGACAAACGGAATGGTGGGCTGCGCAATCCCGGCCTTGTAACTCACATCGGTAAAGCTGGCGTCGTCGTCGTTGTGATAGAGCACCTTGTAGTCGTCGCCGAAATCGCTCACAAAGAAATCGATCAAGCCGTTGTTCTCGTAGTCGCCCGCGGCAATGCCCATCGAGGCAATCTCGCGCCCGTCCTTGTTCAGCGCGAACCCTGAAACGTAGCTCTGGTCGTCGAACGTGCCGTCACCCTTATTGATGTATAGAAAGTTCGGCTCCGAGTCGTTGCCCACCACCAGGTCCGGCTTGCCGTCGCCGTTGATATCCACAAAGATCGCGGTGAATCCGTAGTAGCGGTCCTTGTCTTCAACGCCGGCCTTCACCGTCACATCGGTAAACGTGCCATCGCCGTTGTTGCGGAACAGGTGATCGGGCTCGCCCTGCAGCCCGCGCGGGCCGCAGTTCACCGCGGCCCCGCGGTACTGGCACTGCGCGAAGCCCACGGCTTTGGTCCCGGCGATGGGCAGATTGTTGCGGTCAAAATGCACGTACCCCGAAACGTAGAGATCGAGCTTGCCGTCGCCGTCATAGTCGCCCCAGGCCGAGCCCGGCGACCAGTTACCGAGCGCTACGCCGGCCTGCTCCGCCACGTCGGTGAAGGTGCCGTCGTGGTTGTTGCGATAGAGCCGGTTCTTGCCGTAATTGCCCACGTAGATGTCGGGCCAGCCGTCGTTGTCGTAGTCCGCCACGCTCACGCCATAGCCCCAGCGGTCGTTGGTCACGCCGGCCTTTACCGCCACATCTGTGAACGTGCCATCATGGTTGTTGCGAAACAGCGCCGCGTGCGGAGGCTCTTCCTTGCCGTCCAGCGAGTCGAACGTAGCGCCGTTCACCAGGTAGATGTCGAGCCAGCCGTCATTGTCGAAGTCCAGCAGCGCCACGCCGGAGCCGTTCGTTTCCACGATGAAGTCCTTGGCCGGCGAACCCATCTTGTGCGTCCAACCCGCGAGCCCGGCCCTCTTCGTGATGTCCTCGAATACCACCGACCCTTTTTCGACGAATCCTCCTGCTGTGATGGGACGCTTCTGCGCGTCATACTGAGGAGCCGCGCCGAGACCGCCCGCAATACCGCTCATGCCGCCCTTATCGGGCTTGGCCGGCTGTGACTGGGTGGGCTGCTGAGGCTTGGTAGGCTGCTCCGGCACCGCTGGTGGCTGCGCCTGCTGCGTGAGCCCGGCTACAGGACAACTCAAACACACGATCAATGCAATAGAAACCACGTCGCGCAGACGCAAAGACTCGGAACCTCCACCCGGTTGCAGTGTATCGCACTGTGTGCGCGCTGCGCCGTTCCCGGTCCGCCGCCAACCTCATGTGTCGTCCCGGAGTCCCGCCGCGGCCAGACGGAAGCTCGCGACGGCTTCCTGCTTGCGCGAGAAACGCCGCCGCGAACTCTGTCAGATCACTTTCAGCAGTAGGAGGATCAGCACGATAAGCAGGATCAGGCTGAGTCCGCCGCCGCCATAGTATCCCCATCCCGGACCCGCGCGATACCCGCCATATCCGAATCCGAAAATGAGAATGATGAGGATGATCAGAAGTAGTAGCATCTTCTCTCTCCTTTGTCCGCTTTGAACCCCGGATCGCGCTGACGCACCCGCAGCAAATCCAGATGCCTGAGGAAGTTAGATGCTCCGAATCCCTCTAAGCGGAGTGTCTATCTATTGAAAGGTTGGTCTGATGCCGCACGCATGAGTCCTTGCGCCGAAGATTGCAAACAACCATCCACAGCGGCATCGGAATCCAAGCTGTCTGAATTGAGGCAAGACTTAAGCCTCAGGAGGTGTAGGAAATGCTCTGGACGATATTTGGGATCCTCCTGGTTTTGTGGCTCGTGGGCTTAGTGAGCAGCTACACACTTGGAGGGTTCATTCACCTGCTGCTGGTCGCGGCAGTAATCGTGCTGATTCTGCAACTAATCTCAGGACGCCGACCTGTTGTTTGAGCCACAAGACCACTCTTGCAGAAGGAAGACACTGCTGAGGGGCGCGTGTTTCAAGCTTTGGTAAACCAACCCACGGCCTCAACCAGAACCACCAAACGCCGTGTGCAAGCGAATCCACGGAGGTGGAAATAATGAACAAAGATAATGTAAAGGGCACGATTGACGACGCGGCGGGCCGTGCCAAGCGCCAAGTCGGCGAATGGACGGGCGACACGAAGACTCAGACCGAAGGCGCAGCTCAGCAGGTGAAGGGGAAAGTTGAGAAGGCCTGGGGCAACGTGAAGGACGCCGCTAAGAATGCCACCCGCGGAGCGAAGCGCACCAATGATGAAGTGGACCGCGAGAGAACATACGATACTGACCGACCATAGTTATCGATAGTCAAACGCGATGCGGCGGAGGCTCAGTTCCAGGCCTCCGCCGAACTATTTATGCCTGACCTTAACCAGCGGTCAGTGCAGGCCGCCGAAAATAGCATTCATCGTTCCCCGGTCTGAAAAACCGATCTTCACACCCGAGATTCCCTCAGGGGCTAAAGCCCAGCGTTGACTACACGCGGCTTGCGGCACGACTGAAGTCGCGCCCTGTTACAGGGCAAGTTTTTCCACAGCCCGAAAACCCCGCTACCTTGGAATGGATAAATGACCGTCTGTGTGCGGGCACCACTAGGTCTCTGGCCGTGTGATTTTGTTCCGGTTGAGGTTCGCGGTATCCCAGGTTAGGCGCAAAAACAAAGACGCGCCGAACCTGGGGCACCCAAATGTTTGGTACATCAACAAACGGTCAGAGACCTAGCTAGTTAGCTGTTTAGGAATCGCCTAAGTGGCCAAGTTACAGCCCTAACTCGTGCCGGCCACAAAGCTTCCCCCTGCTTTATTCACTGAGATATTCTCGAACGCCTTGCGCGCCGCAGTAATGGTTGCGGAAATTTCCTTGACGCTGTGTGCGGTGGAGAGGAACGCGGCCTCGAATTGACTCGGCGGCAGCCACACGCCCTGCTCCAGCATTGAATTATGAAATCGCCCAAAGGCTGCGGTGTCTGACTTGGCGGCGTCGTCATAATCCTTCACCGGACCAGCGGTAAAGAACCACGTCCACATGGCGCCAACGCGATTCGTAGCGAGCGGAATACCTGCTCGAGCTGCCTCGGCAGCAACGCCTTCTGCAACAGACCTGGCCGTTGCTTCCAGTCGCGGGTAAACCTCGCCCGCGTGCTCCTGCAGATACTCGACAGTCGCAATTCCCGCAGCCATTGCGAGCGGGTTTCCGCTCAGCGTGCCAGCCTGGTAGACGGGGCCGAGCGGCGCCAACATGTCCATCCACTCGCGCTTGCCGCCAAATACCCCCACCGGCAACCCACCGCCCACGATCTTGCCCAACGTGATGAGGTCTGGATCCATCCCATACAGTTCGACTGCCCCGCCCAGCGCCACGCGAAATCCTGTCATTACCTCATCGACAATCAGCAGCGCGCCCTCGCAACGAGTAATGCTTCGCAGGCCTTCCAGGTAGCCATCCGCAGGCGGAATGCATCCGGCGTTCCCTACTACCGGCTCCAGGATCACAGCCGCAATCTCTCCGGGATGCGCGGCAAATGCGCTTTCTACGGCCACCAGATCGTTGTAGGGCAGCGCCAGCGTAAGGTGCGCCACGGCGTCCGGCACTCCGGCCGATCCGGGAATTCCAAATGTGGCCACGCCCGATCCGGCTTTCACGAGCAAGCCGTCGGAGTGGCCGTGATAACACCCCTCGAACTTTACGACGATGTGGCGCCCTGTGGCGGCTCGCGCCAGCCGGATCGCCGACATGGTGGCCTCTGTGCCCGAAGAGACGAAGCGCAGTTTTTCAAGTGCCGGATAGCAGGCAACGATCCGTTCGGCCAGATCGGCCTCAGTCGCCGTCGAGGCGCCGAAGCTCGATGAGCGGCTGGCGGCTTGTTGAATTGCCTCCACCGTGGGCGGAAAGGCATGGCCTAGGATCATCGGGCCCCACGAGCAGAAGTAGTCGATATAGCGGTTGCCGTCCGCATCAGTCAGGTAGGCGCCGTCGCCGCTCTCGACGAAGGGCGGGTTGCCGCCCACGGCACGAAACGCCCGCACCGGCGAGTTGACGCCGCCCGGGAAAAAACGCTCGGCGCGCTGCTGAAGAATCTGAGAATGCGTGCGGTTTGAAGTCGTCTGGGACGTCATGGTGGGTTCAGTATAGAAGCCGGTCGCATGATGGTGGCAGTTCAGTCGTGCGGAGCTGGCAAGGAGTCACCCTTCCCTCTGCCCCCGCCCACCATGCGCCCAATGCCCATGATCTCGAAAACAAGCCCGATCCCCACCAGGAAGCCTTCGATGAAATCGACCCCGCCGGGGCTCATGCTGCCGTGAAGGACCGAAACCCTTGGCCAGAGAATACTGCAGGCGATCAGAACGAGGCCTGTGGCAACCAGCGTCATCGGCGGGAGCGAGTTGGGTCTTTCAGCTGCGAAGCGACGCAAAAGCATGATGGTTCCTTCATTCTTGCAAATTGACCGAGTCGATGGTTATGCCCGATCTGCCCTGCGGCGCCGGACAAGCTGGAAAGCGAACAGGTTGAGCACGATCGACATACCGAGCAAAACGCCGACCCCAGCCTGAACGAACATTTGCGCTCCAAGTGTCGATGGGTAAATGACGCGAAGCGCAAGCCCGATGGACAGGCAGGCGCACCCCATGACGATCATGCGGCGAGATTTCGCATCAAGATTCCTTCTTCTGGCGAGCATGTCTTCCTCTCAGAGAAATCAATCGCTCAGGCGATACCAGACGAACAGCGACATCTTGATAACAATGAAGACCACCGCGACCAGCGCCAAGTCCCAGCTCCAGACGTGGTAGCGCAGCAGGCGGTATTCGAACACCAGGAGCGACAGGATCGCTATTGCGATGCCCGCGAAGCTCGATGCCCGGCGGCGATGGTCGAGAAATCGCTCGTCGACGAATTGTCGGAGGACGGGCACGCGGCTGAGAATATGACTCACGGCCTGGGCTCCAAATGAAAGATGGTGTCGGTGGGGCACCCGAATACATGCCCGAAGACGAGCGCGAGTTCGAGGCTGGGGACGTAGCGATTGCGCTCGATCGAGTTGATGCTCTGGCGGGAAACCCCCGCAGCCGCGGCGAGTTGTTCCTGTGTCCAATCGCGGGCAAGCCTCAGCTCTTTCACTCGATTGGCAATTCGATATGGATCGTGTCCCGACATGTCAAGCTGACTTTACGAACCAGCTTAGTCATCATCTTCAGGAATGTCAAGCTTGCTTTGCATTTTCGCGAAATTTTGCTCGTCGAACATTTCCTCATCACGCGTGCATCCGGGGGAGCGTCGGATCCTGAAAATCAGCCTCTTTTGCCGGCCATTTGGGTTTCGCGAGATTTCGCTGCGGCAGGCGGTCCGGCCGGCTTGATGCTGCGCCGCAGATCTTGTAAGTCTTTTTCGGTCTGGTCGGCGTACCGGCACCCGAACTCCGCCAGCGCCTCGGCGAAGCTCGCACCCGATCCGATGTACCCCGTGATCGTGAGCGGGTCGCCGGAGCGCGCGTGGCCTCGAGCCAGCAGCTCGCCGCAGACGTGAGCAAACGCTTCCAGCCCGTCGCCGCAAAGGTCACCGAGTTCGATGCTCCCCTTATGGTCATTGAGCTGGCGGACCAGGAAATCGCGCCCCTGGATCTGCGTCCAGCCGAGGAATGGATCGGACTGTACCTGCATGGCCTTCTGTCCTTCAACGACCCGCTGGCCGTTGTGGTGCGCGGGCCGGGCATCGGGCAGGTAGGGCGCGTAAACCGACGTCGCCTCCTCCTTCATCTGCAGGAAGAGCGGGTCACCCGGGCCGTTGCCCTCGAAATAGATGCAGTAGTCGCGCAGTCCCACCGAGCCTGTCCCCACCACCTTGAAAGCAACGTCGATCGGACGGTACTTCGAGAGCAGGTGCTGCCTCTGCGGCTCCAGCATCTGGCGGTAGGGCTTGAGCGCGGCCAGCACCGTTTCTGCAACGCGGCCGGTCACTCGGGTCAGAATTGGTTTCTGCTCCCTGAAGTGGCGCGGCGCGTCCGGCTTGGTTCCTGCGAGCACGGTGAGTTGCTCGGCGTTGTGCAGCGGCGTGGCGCGCTCCGCCTTGAGCAGAGCATCGTGGATGGGTTGCACGGAGCTGAGGCGATGCACCTGGAAGCGGGGCCGCGCGCGCAGCGGATTCCTTGTGGCCCGATTCGCGCCCCGCCAGGACGAGCGAGGCTGCCATGCGCTTCAGATCCCACTCGAATGGCCCGATGATCGTCTCGTCGAAGTCGTTGATGTCGAATACCAAGCGTCCGTCAGGCGCAGCGAACGCGCCCAAATTGCGCACATGCGCGTCCCCGCAAAGTTGAGTGCGGATTCCGGTGTTGGGCAGAACCGACAGGTCCGCGGCCATCACCGGCGCGGCGCCGCGAAAGTAGCCGAAGGGCGACTGCGACATCAGCTCGTCTTTGAGTTTCAGCAGCGACGGTACCCGCCCCTGCCCCGCCTGCTGCAGCAGCTTGAAAGCCGGCGTACGCCGCGCCTTGGAGTTGAGATGGCTGTGTCCCTGCTTCTACTAGCTGGACAAACCATGAGCGCTGCCACAGCCGACGCCAGGCCACTTCCCGAAGCCGCCGCCGTTTGGAAGCCCAAGAGCAATCCGTGGCTGATTGCCATCACGGTCACGCTCGCCACGTTCATGGAGGTCCTCGATACCTCCATCGCCAACGTGGCCCTGCCGCACATCGCCGGCGGGCTCGGCGCAAGCCAGGACGAAGCCACCTGGGTGCTCACCAGTTACCTGGTCGCCAATGCCGTGATCCTACCCGCCTCGGCCTATCTCACCACTTTCCTCGGCCGCAAACGCTTCTACATGATCTGCGTCATGCTGTTCGGCATCAGTTCAGCGCTTTGCGGACTTGCGCCGTCGCTGCCGCTCCTCATCTTCTTCCGCGTGCTGCAGGGCGCGGGCGGCGGCGGCCTCGCTCCCAGCGAACAGGCCATCCTGGCCGACACTTTCCCGCCGGCAAAGCGCGGTCAGGCGTTCGCTCTCTACGGACTCGCCGTTGTCTGCGCCCCCGCCATCGGTCCCACGCTTGGCGGCTGGATCACCGATAACTTCAACTGGCGCTGGATCTTCTTTATCAACGTGCCTATCTCCATCTTTTCGCTCTTCCTCACCAATCGCATCGTCGAAGACCCGCCGCACATTGTTGAAGAGGTCAAGAAGATGCGCAAGCGGGGCCTGAATCTCGACTACGTCGGCTTCGCCCTTCTCGCACTGGGTTTCGGCTCACTGGAGTTCGTTCTCGACAAGGGCCAGGAAGACGACTGGTTCGGCTCCCGCCTCATCACCGCTTTCATCATTCTTTGCGTCACGTCGCTCGCCGCGCTCATTGTCTGGGAGATCATCCAGATCCGTCAGAAGCATCGGCCGATCCTCGACCTCACCCTCTTCAAGCAGCGCAATTTCGCCATGTCGTTCGTGCTCATGTTTGTGCTGGGCGTGGTGCTGTTCGGCACCACTGTCATGATTCCGCAGTTTGTGCAGGCACTCCTTGGATACACGGCTGAGCAGGCAGGCCTGGTCATCTCGCCGGGCGGCCTTACCGTCATGCTCATGATGCCCGTCGTGGGCTTCCTCGTCAGCCGCGTCGATCCCCGCTGGATGATCGTCTACGGATTTTCCGTCTCCGCGGCCGCGCTCTTCACCATGCTCACCCTCAACCTGGGCGTCAGCTACAGCTACATCGCGTGGCTTCGCGTCTTCCAGGCTTCCGGGCTCGCCTTCCTCTTCATTCCCATCAATACCCTCTCGTACACCGGCATCCCCATGACCAAGAACAACGATGTCAGCGGCCTCACCAACCTGGCTCGCAACATCGGCGGCAGCATGGGTACGGCATTCGTGGTCACCTGGCTGGCGCGGCGACAGCAATTCCACCAGGACCGGCTGGGCGCGTGGATCTCGCAGAACAGCGCCACCGTGCAGAGCCAGCTCGACAGCATGGGCCGCTACCTGGTGGAACATGGCGGCAAGGTCAGCTCCCTGGGACAGGGAAGGGCCCTTGCCCAGGGCAATCTCTACAGTCAGCTTCTGCGCCACGCCACCATGCTCGCGTACCTCGACGTCATCAAAGTGCTGGCGCTTCTGATGTTGTTCCTCATCCCGCTTGTCTTCCTGATGAGGCGCCCGCCGAAGGCCAAGGGCGATGCACCCATGCATTGATACGGGACAGGGGAGCCGGGTGAGACAATTCCGCTCCCGCCGTGATTTAGACTTTCCGCGTGAACCCTTTCGATGCTGCCCGCTTCAGGCGCTTCCGGCGCCGCGGGAGTGATCGCTGTTCTCGGCCTGGAGGAATGCCTTGCGCTCAGCCGCTGTCCTGATTCCTGCTCTTTTCCTGATTACGCTCTCGCCCCTCCGCGCTGCCGCCCAAACCACGGGAACTCCACTCACGGTTGAGAGGATCTACGCACACGGGCCGTTGACCGGCACGCTTCCTGAGGGCATCACCTGGTCCCCAGATGGCAAGCATCTCACTTACCTCGATGGCGGGGAGTTAATCGACCTGGACCCGGGAACGGGAAAACCGCATGTGCTGGTGAGCCGCTCCAAGTTGGCAGCCTTGAGCGGAGCCGACGGCACCGAGCAGGATAAGGACCACCGTCAGCGCTACAACATGGCGAGCTACGAGTGGTCGCCGGACTCAAAGCACCTCCTCTTCGACGCCAACGGACGCCTTTGGCTCTACGACCTGGCGAATGGCACGGGAATACAGGTCGGTTTTAGTGACACGGTGTCCGGCGATGACCCAAAATTCTCGCCCAACGGCGAAACCATTTCGTTCATACGCAACCATGGTTTGAGCATCGTGCATCCACGTGAGATTGCCGATGCCACGCCGTTCGCGGTGGCGCCCCCGCCCCCCATGGTCTCAGTCACTGACGGTCAGGTCGATTGGGTCTATGAAGAGGAGCTGGGCGTTCGGAGCAACTACTTCTGGTCGCCCGACTCGAAGAACCTCGCGTTTCTACAGATGAACGAGGATCGCGTACCGGAGTACCCAATCGAAGACTGGATTCCTACCCATGCCCTGGTCGAGATGCAGCGCTACCCGCAGCCAGGCGATTCCAATCCCGAACTGAGGGTGGGCGTGGTCGGCACGGCCGGCGGACGAATCAATTGGGTCAAGTTGCCGGTTCACCCGGGGCAGGATTACGTACCCCGGTTTGGCTGGGTCGACCGCCACACCCTCTGGATCGAGACTCTCTCCCGGAGCCACAAGCAGCGCGACGTCTACTTTGCCGATCTCTCCTCGGGCCAGTCGCGACTCGTTCTCGAGCTTGGCGACGAGAAGTTCCTGGACGAAAACTACGACGTGTTCGCCGAAAACGGCAGCCTCGTCCTGTCCGATTGGAAAGACGGGCACAACCACATCTATCTTTACTCGTATAACCCTGCAAGCCCCATGGCTTCTTCCTCCGATCCGAAGCAGCTCACCAGCGGCGCCTTCGATGTGGATGGCATTTCGATCTTGGATGCCGCGCACCACGTGGTGTACTACGCCTCGAACGAAGGCAATGCGCTCGAGCAGCAGCTCTGGCAAGTGAACTTCGACGGCCAGCGCAAACCCCTCACCACCGAGCATGGTTTTCATGAGGGCAACTTCGCGCCCAATGGGGAGGAATACGTGGACCGATTCTCCACGCGCATGGATCCACCCCATCTCAGCGTCTGCAAGACCGGCGGCGAGTGTAAGGTGTTTTGGTCGACGCGCGCCCTCGAACCCTTCCATCTGAGCCCTCCCGAGTCGCTTGAAGTGAAGGCGGACGATGGCTCGACTCTTTACGCGACGCTGCTTCTTCCCACCGGCGCGTCGACTGAGGCCAGCGTGCCCCTGATCTTGAATCCCTACGGCGGACCCGGCCCCCAGATAGTGCAGAACAAGTGGACGGATTCGTTTCTCTTCGACGAACTGCTCGCTCAGCATGGGTTCGCCGTGCTCCATGCCGACAATCGCGGCAGCGGCCATCGTGGGCGAGCCTTTGCCCAAGCCGCTTATCACAACTTCGGATCGGTGCAGTTCGAGGATCAGCTCTTGGTGCTTGATGCCGTGCTCGCCAAATACCCACAACTCGATCCGGAGCGCCTTGGCTGGTGGGGATGGAGCTGGGGCGGCACATTTACCCTCTACGCGCTCACTCACTCCGACCGCTTCAAGGCAGGGGTTTCGGTCGCGCCTGTCACCGATTGGCACAACTACGATTCCATCTATACTGAGCGCTACATGAGCCTTCCCTCGGAGTTTCCAGATGGCTACAAGGACTTTTCCGTAGTCAATTCCGCAGCAAGGCTGAAGGGGCATCTATTATTGGTGCACGGAACGGGCGACGATAACGTGCACATGGAGAATTCGGTGCAGTTCATCCAGAAACTGATCGAAGCCGGCCTGCCCTACGATCTGCAGATTTACCCGCGGAAGACCCATTCCATCGCGGGTCCCGATGTGCGCACGCATTTGTTCAACCGCATCCTCGCTCACTTTGAGCTCTACCTCAAACCAACTGCAGGACAGGAGAAATGACGTCAGGAGATCGATCCGGCGATGGTGTCAAAGGGACTGCCGCCGAATTGCGGAAGCTGGAGGAGTCGCTGCTTGATACGTCGGTGCGCCGCGACCGGAAGAAGATGCGATCGATGCTGGCCGAGAACTTCCTTGAATTTGGTTCGTCGGGCCGCACCTGGACGCGCAACGGCATCATCGATTTGCTGTCACAGGAGACGGCGTTCGTTCCTCCAGCCATTGAGCACTTCCGCTGCGCTTTCCTCTCTGACGATGTGGCGCTGGTCACATACCGGACGGTACGCACCGATCGGGACTCAGGCGAAATTCTCGCCAGTCTTCGCAGTTCCATCTGGACGAACGAGTCCGGTATCTGGCGCATGCGTTTCCATCAGGGCACACGAACCAATGGCTGACCGGCCGACAGCCGTTCGTGCGAACGCAGCCAGTCACGCAACCGGCGGCGCACCCAAAAAATGAATGCAAGGTAGAACCACGGCAGGACTGCGGTTCCCCAGGATGGCGCGGGACCGTACAGGCAGAAGAACAGCAGCAGCCCCGCACCAAGCGCCAACAGCCACGCGATGCCCCATCGCCGCGCGCTTAGAATGAGCACGACTCCGGCTGCCAGTTCCCCGAAGGCCAGCAGCCAACCCGCAATCTGCGCTCCCTGCAACGAAAGAGACGGCGGCTCTCCGCCTTCTACCCGATCGCGGATTCCCTTTAAAATGGCCCGAACGGCAACGTGATCGGCGAACTCCGTGAACATGCCAAGTGCGCGGCCCATCGGGTCGCGCAAATAGCGCCAACGGATGCGGCTGATCACGCGCGTATGCGTCTCGTCGAGCGGCGCCAGGGACCAGATGAACACCCCGCTCGGCGGGACCTCGCGCCCACGCCACACGAGCGTGCGGTTCGGGTCAACCGTTCCAAACTGAAGCGTCGCAGCGACGCTCAAAGGCAGCACGTCACCCGAGCGAGGATTCTGAAATGCGGGAATGATCGCCCGCGCGCTGCTGATCCCGGCGCCGCTTCCGGGATTCTCAATCAGATCGTACCCATAGAAACCGGCGCGGCCGTATCCCATCTGCACCAGCCATGGCCACACGTCCTCAGGACGCCCGCGAACGGTAATCGCGCGAGTGGCGTCGAACGACGGCTCAGTCACCAAATTGTCTTCAGGGAAGGTGCGGCTCAATTC
>WNGK01011336.1_pt1 | contig 12997 bp, 13 predicted proteins | sample 5400601 | NCBI WGS metagenome assembly WNGK01 (sample SAMN13153376, study PRJNA577476) | soil metagenome | isolation source: 60 cm soil or saprolite under Garry oak tree replicate 1 | place: USA:California | collected 2016-06-15 | reverse complement strand
CCACCGCGCCAGACCGACCCGCGACTGGGCGATGCGATGCGGCACCGGATCGGCGTGGGCGACACAGCGGTGAACCTGGCTGCCGCCGGACTGGTCCTCAACGCCCTGCTGCTGTCCGGGCAGCAGCGCTACCGCGACTGGATCGCCGACTACGTGGGCGCGTGGCGGGAGCGGGCCGCCGCCAACAACGGGATCATCCCGGACAACGTCGCCCCGGACGGCACCGTCGGCGGCCTGCTGGATGGCCGTTGGTACGGCGGGCACTACGGCTGGTCCTGGCCGCACGGCTGGTACAGCGTCGGGCACGCCGCCACCGTCGCCGCGCTGTCGGCGGCCGTCGCCACCGGCGACGAGTCCTTTCTGGACCTGGTGCGCCCCGCGTTGGACGCGATCATCACCAACGGCAAGATCATGGCGTTCACCGAAGCCGACTCCAGCCTCCGATCAAAGTGGACAGTCCAACTGGGCGACGACCGGGAACGGATCGAGCGACTGCGCGCGGCCAGCGGATACGACTGGCGTACCGTGCGGGCGTTTCGCAGCAAGGAAGAAGCCGGGCACGAGGAACCCTGGTTCGCCTACCTCACCGGGGACGACCCCGGATACCCAACCCGAATCCTGCGCGCCGCCCAAGCGCAGGTACGGCATCGCCTGGCCCGCATGGAACGCCACCGCGGACACGACGTCCCCGAGGCCGACATCCACCTGTGGCAGCAGTCCAACCCGGTGGTCACCGAGGCACTGGTCCAGTTGACCTGGGGCGCTCCACAGGTCATCTACAACGGCGGCCTGCAACAGGCACGCGTGCGTTACTACGACGCCCAGGCCCGACGTCCCGGCCTACCACCGTCGGTGGCCGCTCTCGTCTCCCGCATCGACCCCGACGCGACCGTGGTCGACCTGGTCAATCTCGACCCGCTGATCGGGCGGTCGGTCGTGGTGCAAGGCGGCGCGTTCGCCGAACACACCATCCGCACCGCACGCCACACCGCGTGCACGGACTCCTCGTGGATCGGTGACCTCTATGACTACGGCCACGGCCGACCGACCGTGACGGCGACATCGACCGAGGTCGACAGTCCGTGGCTGGGCGTGGAACTGCCCCGGTCCACCCACGTCCAGCTCACGCTGCGCCTGGACCTACGCTCCCGAACGCCGTCCTACCGCACCCCGTTCGACGACGCACACTCTGGTCAGGTGTGACACTGCCCGCCCGGTTCATCGACGACCGAGGGCCTCGCCGTGGCGTTCGCGCCAGGCGTCGAGCAGCGCGTGCATGTCGGCGCTGAGCGGTTGCGGCACTTCCGTCCGTTTGGCGAGTGCCGCCATTCAGGCGACAACGCCAATCCCGGCCGCCTCGTGCACCGTCGAGGCGCTCTTGGCTGTTACCGTGCCCCATGGAACCAACACCTGCGTTAAAAGCACTGCTGATGAAAGCGCAACCACTGGCCAAGCTCGGAGTAAACGAAGGCACATGGATCAATCTCGCCGCCAGGCTAAAGAAAACCTTCCCGTGGAACACCGATAAGGACGAGGTCATCCATCTGTGCGCCGCTTATTACGCGCACCACAAGAAGCCCCAGATTTCGTCCTATGCATACTTTTATGAGGCGCGATGCGACAAGGCCGCCTTTGATGAGCTGACGAACGATACCGTCACCTTTCTCAAGGAGTTCATGGACGTCGAGGGACAGTGGGGTTACATTGAACAGCAAGGCTGGTACATGGATGGCGAATACGTCATCGGTATCGACGTAAATTACTATCCCAACAGATCCAATCCCAAGTACACACTGTCCCCGTTGTTCCACAAGGACACCGGCGGGAACAACCTGTTCGTCAACTTGATGTTCGACAACACGCAGCCGATCGAGGCAACGGAGTGGTTCGTGGATGTCCAGCCGCCAAGTGGCAAGAGGACGGAGTGGCAGCAGAAACTGCTTCCGCCTGCTCACCTGCGCGAACTGGAATCCCTACGAAAGGACCTTCAAACCAGTGGCGAGTATAATTCTCCTCGGGTGCATGGCGGCGTGATCAAAGGCAACAACGTCTACGTCTCGTGGGTGGACGATCTGGTCTGGCATGCGACGCCGTCTTTGAGTGAAAGGATCGTGTACTCCGAGGCTGCCGCCGTGGCTGCGTGGTCGTCCATCCGTCTCGCATTCCATATCGGTGGCACTTTCTCTTTTCGTAACCAAAACCGCACCGTGCAGATGAATCCGGTTGAGCTTCTCGGAACGATGGCGGATGAGCCGGAGACTGCGTTGTGCAAATGGCTGACAAGCCAAGGCAAACAAGTTCAAGACCTCGATTACGAGTTGGCCGTGGCCGCCTGGGCAGCCCTGTACAATGACGACGACGACGGCTCGGCCAGGTTCACCAGGGACGCACACCTGCGAGGCATGTCGCCATGGCGCCTGATCGGACAGGTGTCTCAGGCGATCACGACTGATGCTCGCCTGGATCAGGGCGACAACAAGGCCCCCACCATTTCTGAAACGCCGGCCGGGCTGTCGAAGGTCAGGAGAGCCAACAGCGTGGACCGTGACGAACTGAAATCGGTAAGAGCGGCCAACAAGGACGTGCCCCGCTCATTCGTCCGAACCTGGGTACGGATACTGCCCAAGGACAGCAAAGAACTAACAGATAAGGGCATCGCTTTCAAGTAATTCGCAGGCCTGGCGCCGGCCGTCACACCGCAGCCGAATCGACAAGGACCGCCAGCAGGCGCCAGCCATCACGGCGCCTGCCGTCCCGTTCGTTGACACCGCATGGGCGGCGCTGTCGGCGGCGGCCGCCCGCCGCCCATGAGCATTGCCGCATTCAGTGTGCGGTTGGCCCGCTCGCTCAACGGCGCCGCGGCCACAATGAGATCGCGCACCCTCGGCCTGGCCACAGGTGGTTGTGCTTTATTCTATAACTTATAGAGCAACAACGCGAGGGGGAGTTGATGATCCTAACGTCGACCTGGCCAGCGAGGTGCCGATCTACCAGCAGCTCCGCGACCGGATCGTGGAGGCGATCGCCGAGGGCGTACTGACCCAGGGCAGCCCGCTGCCGGCCACCAGGGCGCTCGCCGCGGACTTCGGGATCAACTTCCACACCGTGAACAAAGCCTACGACCTCCTGCGCCAGCAGGGCCTGATCCGGCTCAACCGCGGAACCGGCGCGGTGGTGACCCCCGCGGTCGCCGACCCGTCGTTCCACGCGGAATGGACCGCGAGGGCACGCACCCTGCTGGCCGAGGCCATCGCCAAAGGGCTACCTGCCGACGAGGTTCTCAGGACCTGCCGGTCGCTGCTCGATTCATTCGTGACCACGCAGCCAGAGGACACGCCATGACCGTCGCCATCGTTCTGAGCTCCGCGTTGTCAGCACTGGTGCTCGTACTCGGGTTGGTACTGCCCTCGATCAACAGTCCGACCGTGCCCTTCGGCGTTCGGGTGCCGGCCCAGCACGCCGCCGACCCGACAGTGGTCCGGCAGACCCGCATCTACCGCTGGCGGTTACTCGCCAGCGGGATCGCCGCCGCCGGGATCGGCGTCCTCATCTACGCCTCTGGCTCTGGCTGGCACCGGCGCTGATCGTCACGCTCGCCACGGCGGTGATCGGCGTGCTCCGCTACCCGTCGATGCCCGCGATGCTCGCCGTGCACCACGGCGCGAAGGGCGTGCCCAACCGGTTGGTCGCCAAGTCGGTCGGCACCGCGTTCTCACTGGTGTTCGTGCAGATCGGGGTAACCGCGCTGCTCGTGGGTATCGCGGTCGGCATCGTGTTCCGCAGCCGGTCCGACATCGACCCGGCACGCCCGGTCGCCTCGGCGCGCTGGCACCGCCGGTACATGTCACTGGGCGCCAAGGCACTGCTCGGGCTGGTCGCGCTGATCGACCTCGGCATGCTGGGATCATCGCTGTTGATGTGGACCGGGACGGTCACAGCGTGGGCGCCGCTGGTGGTCGTGCTCCCGATCCTGGCCGGCGTCGTGGTGGCCGTCGTGGTCCTGGCCAGGAACAACCGCGAGCGGAACGCGGACGAGCGGGACACCGGCCTGACCCACCGCGACGACGACAAGCACTGGCGGGGCGGCCTGTTCTACGTCAACCGCGAAGACCCCGCGCTGTGGGTTGCGCGCCGGTTCGGTCTGGGCTGGACGCTCAACTTCGGCAATCCCAGGGCAGCGATGCTGCTGGCTGGCGTGGTCGGCCTGATCGGCCTGGCGATCACCCTCCGTTTTGGCGGCTGACACCCTGACCAGGACCAGACTCGGATCATGACTTCGTGGGCGATCACGGCGTAGGCGGCGGCCGCGCTGACGCTGTCGGCCGACGAGATGACGCTCCCGCGCTGACAACGGTCGGGTTGCCGGGACCGTGTTTAGAACGGTCGGCTACCGGGCATCGCGTGGGGGCACCCCGTACACGGCACAAGGGGTCACCACACATGGCTATCACGACCCGCGTCTCCCCACACAGGACGGAGCCGGCGGTGTACACCGCCGGCCCGTCCCGCGAGGACAGGACGTCGACCCCGCGGGTGACCGCCCGCGGGGTCGACACGGCCGGCGCACTGTCGCGCGCCGACCTGGTCGTCCTGACCCACGGCCATCTGACGCCGCCGAAGCGGGTTCCGTTCCGGATGGTCACCAGATGAACCACAGCAGGAGGGGGCGCCAGATGACACCACAAGAAGACGAGGCCGCGAGAGGGTCCACGCTGGCCCGGGTCGCCGACCTGTGTTACGAGAACCTGCCCGCCACCCCGGACCAGCTACTGCCCCTGCGCCACCGGCTGGCCCACTGGGCGACACACACCGGCCTGGCCAGAGACGACGTCGACAATCTCATCCTCGCCGCCGACGAAGCCGTCAGCAACGTCATCGTCCACGCCTACCCGCACCACCCGGGCACCTTCGACCTGCGCGCCAGCCAGGAGCCCCGCGACGGCACCGTCCACCTCACCGTCCGCGACCACGGCCGCTGGCGGCCCCCACCCGCCGACCCCGGACCACTGCACGGCCGAGGACTGATCCTCATCCACGCGCTCACCCACCACACCACCATCGAACACACCGTGCACGGCACCACCGTCCACATGACCTGGCTACTGCCCGCGACCAACCACAGTCCACAGTAGACGAATCGGCCGTCCGGGCGGACGGCCGATTCGGGTGTCGCCACGCGCGGGCGTCACTTCATGATGTTGGCCTTCGGCCCGAGGATGTACCACACGCCACCGACGCCCTGGCCCTTGGTCTCGCCGGGGCTGGTGTCGCTCTTGAAGTAGTACAGCGGCTTTCCGCCGTAGGTCACCTGCGTCGTCCCGTCGGTCCGCTTGGTCGAGCCGACGAGGCTCCCGTCCAGGAACTGGCCGTTCACCGCGACCGGGCCGTTGGAAAGGAACGGCGGCCACGCCGTGGCACACCCGCCGTAGCAGGCGGACGTCGAACCCTTGTCCACCGTGTAGATGTACAGCGTCCGACCGGTCTGGTCGGTCAGCCAGATACCCGCGCTCCCGCTGGCCGTCTTGATCGTCACAGCCGAGCCGGACGCGGCCGAGCTGGTCGACGCGGCGGCGGTGGTGGTCGGCGCTGCGGCGGTCGTCGTCGGCGGCGGGGCCGCCGTGGTCGTCGAGCCACCGCTGGCCGCCGGTGTGGAGCCGCACGCGACCGCCGCCAGTGCGACGCCCGCGATCCAGACGCCGAATCCCGCTGCTCGCGCCGAAATCCTACGTGGCATGGGTGTTCCTTCCTGCCGAGGTGGATCAGTCGCGGATCTGCCCAATCCGGGCACACGTTCCGTACGGTGCAGGTCACCGAACGGATCGTTCTTGTGAATAACAAAACCGCAGCTTTACCTACGGCACCGAGCGGATGCGCCTGACCAGCACGCCACCGACCACTGTGAGCACAGCCGCGCCCGCGAACAGCCCCCGGTAGCCCCCGGCTTGGGTGATCAGGGTCGCCGCGATCGCCGGGCCGACCAACTGAGGCAGCGTGTTGGCGATGTTGAGCACGCCGAGGTCCTTGGCGCGGTCGGCCGTTGTCGGCAGGACCTGCGTGATCAGGGCGACGTCCACGGACACGTACACGCCGAACCCAGGCCCTGCACGATGGCCGCGATCACGACCGCCGGCCAGGTCGGCCACGCGGCGATCAGCCCGGTGCCGACCGCGATGGCCATGGCGGCGGCCGTGACGAAGACCCGGCGCCGCCGCAGCCGGTCGGACAGCCAGCCGGCGACGACGACGGTCAGCAACAACGCCCCCGTATACACGACCACCAGCAGGGACACGCCCTGTGCCGCCTGATCGCGCGGCAGTCGCACCACGTCCTGCAGGAAATAGATGAGATAACCGATACCCAACGCCTGGCTGAGGTTGACCAGCAGCCGGCTCAGCCACGCCCAGGCGAAATCCGGATGACGCCGAGGGCTCACCCAGAACCCACGCACCCAGTGCGACCACGACGGACCGTGGCGCAGCGGCGATTCCCGTACCAGCACGACATACGCCAGCGCGGTCACCAGCAGCGCGGCGGCGACGACGTCGTACGCGATCACAGTTGACGTCACGACCCGGCTCACGAGCGCGACGCCGACCGCGACCCCGAGCGGCTGGGCCAGGCCCACCAGCCCGCTGACCAGTCCGCGCTGCCCGGTCGGCACGTGATCGGGCACGGTCGCGATCAGCGCTGCCAACTGCGTGTTCAGGCCCAACTGGGCCAGGCACCAGCAGACGGTCAGCCCCGCCACCGTCGTCTGGCCGCCCAGCAGCACCAGTGCGACGGCGCCGAGCAGCGCGCCGCCGAGCACCCACGGCCGGCGGCGGCCCCAGCGTGCGCGGGTGCGGTCGGACAGCGCGCCGGCCACCGGGTTCGCCACGAGCGCGATGGCCGCGCCGGTCGCGGTGACCACGGCCAGGTCGGCGACCTTGCCGGCCGGGTCGATCGCGGCCACCTGCTCGGGCAGCAGCACCTGCAACGGCGCGAAGAACCCGGCCCACAACCCCAGCATCGCCAGGGACACCGCGCCGATGAACCGGACGCCGACGCGCCGCGTCGGCTCAGCGAGGGCGTCGGCCGTTTCCGTCACGTCCACACCTTGCCACCGGGAACGACCGAGCCGGTACGTAATTGACTGAGTACTTGACGTAGGTCTGGACCGCTGCTCAGATGAAGGTCGTTAGCCGTGCGTACGAATCGGGAGGCGCCATGCGCCTGTATCACGCCCTTCCGCTGATTCCCGCCCTCGCACTGGTACTCATGCCGTTCCTGCCGTTCATCGACACCGACGCGCTGTGGCTCGGCCTGCCCCGCATGATGGTCTGGGGCGGCTCGTGGTGCGTCGTGTTGACCGTCGCGCTGCTGGCGACCGAGCGCATGATGGCACGTGGTTCCGTTGCGGGCGAAGGGAATCAGCCATGACGACCACGCTGATCTTCACTTTCGCCGGCATCGCGCTGATCGGGGCGCTCGGGTTCCTCGGCCGCCGCAGGCCGACTGCCGACCTTGCCGAGTGGACGGTCAACGGCCGCAGGTTCGGCGCGCTGAGCATGTGGTTCCTCCAGGCCGGCGAGGTGTTCACCACCTTCACCTTCCTCGGCCTGGCCGGACTCGCGTTCTCCGGCGGCGTCGCCGCGATGTACGCGCTGCCGTACGTGCCGATCGCCTACGTCTTCCTGTTCTTCCTGGCACGACGGGTGTGGTCGCTGGGCAAGGCACGCGGCTACCTCACCCAGGGCGACTTCCTGGAGGACCGCTACGACAGCAAGCTGCTGGGCACCGTCGGCGCCGTGATCGGCGTGGTGTTCGTGTTGCCGTATCTCCAGCTTCAGGTCACCGGGCTCGGCCTGATCGTCAAGCTGGTCAGCGGGAACGCCACGTCCGGCACGCTGAGCATGATCATCGGCTGTGTGCTGGTGATCGCGTTCGTGCTGTGGGCCGGCCTGCGCGGCGTCGCGGCCACGTCCTACTTCAAGGACGCGATCATGCTGATCGTGCTCGGCGTGCTGATCTTCGCCGTGCCGGCGCACTTCGCCGGCGGGATCACCGCCATGTTCCACAAGGTGGCACAGCTACATCCGGCCGCGCTGACCCTCCACACCGGACCGAACGACCTGACCTGGTTCATCACCAGCATGCTGTCCAGCGCGATCGGCGTCGCATTCCTCACCCTGCCGCACAACTGGCCGTCGATCATGGCCGCGAAGAACCCGAAGGTACTGCGGCGCAACTACACCTGGCTGCCGCTCTACGAGCTGTGCCTGATGTTCCCGATGGTGGTCGGCTTCGCCGCGATCGTCGTGCTGCCCAAGACGACCAACTCCAACGGTGTGCTGCTCACGCTGAGCCAGCACGCGCTGCCGGCCTGGGCCACCGGCATCGTCGTGGTCGCCGCGATCGCCACCGCGATGGTGCCGGCGGCCGGGATTCTCGTGGGCATCTCGTCGCTGGTGGCGCGCAACATCGTCCGGGTGCGCAACGAACGCGGCCAGTTCTGGGTCAACCAGGGCACCGTCGTGGTGGCGTGCGGGCTGGCCCTGCTGCTCGGAATCTACCGGCCGGACCTGCTGGCGAACCTGCTGCTGCTCACGTTCAACGGCCTCTCCCAGCTCGCGCCCGCCAACGGGCTGGGCTTCCTGCGCCGCAGGCTCGTCGGCAAGTGGCCGGTGCTGGCCGGCATCGTGGTCGGCATCGCGACGGTGATCTACCTGACGTTCGTCGACAAGACGATGTTCGGCACGTTCAACGTCGGCCTGATCGGCCTGGCAGCCAACCTGGTCGTGCTGGGCATCGGCGTCGGCATCGAGCGGGCGACCGGCCACGCGCCGGTTCCCGACCCGGCCGCCGTCACCGAGGCGGTGGCCGAGGTCGAGATGGCGGTCTGAACCGTCCGTCTCAGGTCACCGTCACAGCAGCGCCTGGGCGAACACGTTGCGCAGGATCGTCGACACGTTCGTATCGGTGGGCAGCGCGCTGTTGAACGCCAGCGAGCTGGCGGTGAACACCCAGCCGCCGTTGCCGTAGTCCAGGAAGATCATGTCGGCGCCGCCAGCCGGGTTCTGGCCCTTGGCGATGCGGGTCGCGTTGGGCAGGCCACCGGTGGGCAACACGTCCACCTCCCAGCCGCTGGCGGCGCCGCCGTTGTACGCGGTGGTGCCGAACGTGTCGCCGACGTTCAGGCCGGTGCCGTTGAGCAGCGGGTGCGCCGTGGTCACCTGGTAGGGGTAGAAGTCGGCGTAGGCGGCGAGGTTGATGTCCACGCCGAGCACCTGTGTCGGGCTCTCCGACGGCACCAGGTCCTCATACAGGTCACGGGCGCCGGTGGTGGTGCGGAAGGTCAGCGCGGTGCCGGCTGTGTTGACCTGCACCCGCTCGTACATCCCGTTGCCACCGGTGTAGATCACCCGGCCACCGGCGGCCAGGTAGTTGACCAGGTTCTGTCGCATGGCGGCCGACCAGTACTCGGGGTGGCTGCCCAGCACCACGGCCTTGTACGAGGACAGCCAGGCGCCGGACGCGTGCAGATCGCCGTCCTGGTAGCAGTCCACCGCGATCGAGTTCGCGCTCAGCCAGCGCAGCAGGAACAGGTCGCTGTACAGCGTGTGGCTGATCGTCGCCGTCGAGTCCACATCGTGCGTCACGCTCGGCCGCAGCATCGTGACGGTGCGCTGCTGACCGTCCTGCCCGACCGAGTACTGGTCGTGCCCGGCCCAGGTGTTGTAGGCGTGGTAGGTGTAGGTCGGCAACATCAGCGCGACGTGCGCGACCGGCGTGGTGGGCCGGACGACGAACGCGGAGTGCCGGTGCAGCCCGCTCGGGCCCTCCAGCCGGACCGCGTAGACGCCGGTCGGCCAGGTGGTGGGGATCGACACGGTGAAGTCGGTGGCCCAGCCGCAGCCGGCGGACCGGTAGCCGGTCGGCAGGGTCTGCAGCCGGCCGGTCTTGCCGCTCGGGCCCCAGACGGTGACCGGCGCGCCGGCGACGGGCGACAGTTGCACCACCGACGCGGTGTAGCTGGCGAACGTGCTGGACACCTGCACGCTGATGGTGCCGCCCGGAGTGACGCTGAGCCTGTCGGTGTAGCCCTGAATGGCGGCGGAGCGCTCCAGCGAGAAGCCACTGCCGATCGTGGCCGCCGCGCCGCCGTTCGCCCAGGACACGGTGGTCGGCGTGACCGTGGTCGAGTTGTTCAGCCGGAACCAGATCAGCGTGTCGTCGTTGGCCGGCACCGTGCCGGTGTCCACCGCGACGGCATACACGGTCCCGCTGCCGTTGCAGAGGATCTCCTTCTGGAGGCCGTCGCCCCAACCGGAGCCGATCGCTACCGGGACGTTTCCGTTGGCCCAGGCGCCGGGCCCGTTGGTGCCGTCCCCGGCCAGGTAGCGCGACCAGTAGAGGTCGCCACCCTCCTTCACGCCGAAGATGACACCGCTGGTGTCCGCCATCAGCCACGGGTAGAGCTTCATCCCGGTGTTGATGACCGTGCCGTTGCCGTTGTTGACCCAGGCGCCGGCCCCGTTGGTGCCGTCTCCGGCCAGGTACTTGTACCACTTCAGGGTGCCGTCGTCGGCCACGCCGTAGATGACGCCGCCCCAACCGCCGAGTACCCGCGGATAGGTGTTGAATCCCCGGCCGATCACCGCGCCGCTGTTGGCCGCCCAGGAACCGGCGCCGGTGGACAGATTGGTGACAATGTACCGGTACCACAGCAGGTCCCCATTGCCGCGCAGGGCGAAAAGCTGACCGTCCGAATTGCCCAGCACCGTGGTGAACTGCTGCCACGCGCTGCCGATCACCACACCCGACCCGCCGTTGGCCCAGGTCGCCGCGCCGGTGCTCCAGCCGGTGTGGTTGTACCAGACCAGTGCGCCGTCGGCCTGGATCGCATACAGAATGCCGCTGCCGCCGGGCACCAGGCGGACGAACCGCTGGGCCGGGTCCACCGTGAGAGCGGCCGGCGACAGGGCACCGACCTGCTCGGTGACCCCATTCGACAGTGGGGCGGTACGAAGCGTGCCGATGGGAACGCCGTCAGGAACACCATGATCGGTCATCTGGATACCCACATATCCTGATTGAATCCAACGGTCTCCCGTGAAATTCGGTGTGTTTTCTTCTCACCGATTCGGTCGCCAAAAGGGCCTGCTCCGTTACACGATGCTCTCGGTAGTTGCCCGGCTACGGCATGCGGCCGAGGGCGGCGTAGATCCGGGCGTCCTGTGGGGAACGCGGGATCGGGTCGGCACCGTCCGGCCGCCACTGCGAGGTCCAGACCAGGCCCGGCGGCACGAGTTCGAGGCCGTCGAAGTAGGCCAGGATCTCGTCGCGCGTCCGCCCGACGACCGGCGTGGCCGTGCGCTCGTAGTGGGCGGCGCCGCGGCCGGCCAACGCGTTGTCGTTGAGGCTGAAGTGCGAGAGCGCCAGGTAGCTGCCCGGCCGCATCGTGGCGGCCCGGTAGGCGGCCACGACGCCCGCCGGATCGTCCGCTTCCGGGATGAAGTGCAGGATCGCCATCAGCAGCAGCCCCACCGGCCGGCTGAAATCGATCAGTCTTCGGGTGTCCGGGTGGTTGAGCACCCCGTCGACGTCGCGCAGGTCGGCGTGCAGGATCGCCGCGTTGTCGTTGTCGGCCAACAGATGCCGGGCGTGCGCGACCGCGACCGGCTCGACGTCCACATACACCACGCGCGACGCCGGATTCGCCGCGTACGCGATCTCGTGCACGTTGCCCACGGTCGGGATACCCGAGCCGAGGTCGAGGAACTGGTCGATGCCGTCGTCGGCCATGTACTGGACCGCGCGGCGCAGGAACGAGCGGTTCAACCGGGCCGGGGCCATCGAGCTGCCCGCCGCGGCGAGCATCGCGTCCGCGGCCTCCCGGTCGACGGCGAAGTTCAGTGATCCGCCCAGCATGTAGTCGTACATGCGAGCCGCGTTCGGCCGGCTGACATCCACCGGCGGCTGTTCCTGCGAGGCCGTCACGGCTACCCACACTGCCACCAAGCGCAAGCACCCGACGACAACTTGCGCATATTCCGCAAGGATACAGCAGATTGAGGGAAATTACTGGCAGATTCTTGTGAGAAGGCTGCCGGCGGCCTAGTGTCCCCGCGTAGCCGGATGGAAATGAGTCCCTCATGTCACGGACAACGGTTGTCGTGGCGACGGTGGTCGCCCTGGTTCTCGGTATGACGACCGGTGTCGGCGCCGCCGCGCAATCGCCGGTCGTGACCCGCGCGGCCATCGACCCCGCCCTGGTGGCGGGGCGTGGCGCGAGCGTCGACTTCGTCGAGCAGGAGGCCGAGACCGCGCGCACGAACGGCACGGTCATCGGGCCGGGCACGTCGGCGTACACGCTGCCGGCGGAGGCGTCCGGCCGAGCGGCGGTCTCGCTGGCAGCCGGCCAGTACGTCGAGTTCACGCTGCCGCGCGCGGCCAACGCGATCACCGTGCGCTACAGCATTCCGCTGGCCGTCACGGTCAACGGCGGCCACCCGCGCACGATGACGCTGACGTCGCGGTATTCGTGGCTGTACAACCAGTATTCGTTCTCCAACGACCCGAACGCCGGCCTGCTGCACCCCGACCAGTGGATCACCGAGTGCGCGTGCGTCCCCAACCAGACAACGCCGCCGCCGACGATCACGACCCCGTTCCGGCCCAACCACTTCTACGACGAGCAACGCCTCCTGCTCGACCACACCTACCGCGCCGGCGACATCGTGCGGCTCGCGGTGCCCACCGGCAGTGCCGCCGCGTGGACCGTGATCGACGTGATGGACTCGCAGCTCGTCGCGCCGCCGCGCTTCGACCCGCGCGCCGTGAACGCGCTGTGGTTCGGCGCCGATCCGACCGGCCGCCGCGATTCCGCCGACGCGATCGACCGGGCTATCGCGTTCGCCCAGCGGACCCATCGCGCGGTCTACCTGCCGCCGGGTACCTTCCAGGTGAACCGCCACATCATCGTGGACGACGTGACGATCGAGGGCGCCGGCAACTG
>WNGK01007884.1_pt1 | contig 12997 bp, 9 predicted proteins | sample 5400601 | NCBI WGS metagenome assembly WNGK01 (sample SAMN13153376, study PRJNA577476) | soil metagenome | isolation source: 60 cm soil or saprolite under Garry oak tree replicate 1 | place: USA:California | collected 2016-06-15 | reverse complement strand
AACGTGGTGGGCACGCCCGGTCCGGGGCTGGCTTCGAAGACTCCACGTAGGTCGGCCCGTTCGACGATGGCTTGGCCCGCGATGGTGAGCACGGCTGAGGCGGCGGCGACCAGGAGGGTGTCGATCAGGCCGGTCCAGGGCGTGGTGAGCCTTGAGCCGGGCCAGTCGTTCCACCAGAACGCGACCATGGCGACGGCGGGCAGCGCGAACGTCGCCAGCGGGCCGAGGATCAACAGCGATGTCTGGGTGCTGCCGGTGCCCAGGGCGAGGGCGAAGAAGACGGCCGCGCCGAGCAGCAGCCCGCCCGCGCCGAGCCAGGGCTGCGCGGCGAGGCGCTGGCGCTGCAGGTCGGCGAACGCCTGGTGCCGCAGGTGGGGCGGAATGGTCAGCAGCGGCCGGACGGGCAGCGGCTCCGTACCGCCGCGGCTGAGCAGGCCGGCTGGCCGGGGCCGGCTTGATACCCGGCCGGTCACCGCAGTACCGGCGCTCTTGCCGTCGCGGCCGCTGGCTCCGCCGCCATGGCGATGGGCAGTTCGCGGACGCGGTAGCCGGTGGCGTGGTAAACGGCGTTGGCGATCGCGGCGCCGGCGCCGACCTGCCCGATCTCGCCGACGCCCTTGACCCCGAGCGGCCCGGTGACGTGGTCTTCGACCTCGATGAGGTCGACGTCGACGTCGGGCGCGTCGGCGTTGACCGGGACGAGGTACTCGCCGAGGCTGGTGCTGGCCCAGCCGGCGCGGGCGGTGTCCATCCGGTTGCCTTCGAGCAGCGCCTGGCCCATTCCCCACAACATGCCGCCCATGAGCTGGCGGCGGGCGGTCCTGGGGTTGAGGATCCGGCCGGGAGCGAACGCGCCGGCCAGGTGCCGGACCCGGATGATGCCGAGGTCGGCGTCGACGGCGACCTTCGCGAACTGGGCGCCGAAGGTCAGCAGCCCGTACGGGGTGTCCAGCGGCGGCGGGTCCCAGCTGCCGATGGCCTCGGCGTCGGTCATCCGGTGCCGGCTCATCAAGGCGGCGTAGGTCTCGCCGGTGCCGGGATCACCGGAAAGCATCAGCCGGCCGCCGGCCGCGGTGATCGTGGCCGGGTCGGCGCCGTGCAGCGGGGACTGCGGGTCGGCGGCGGCCACCGCGATCAGCTGGTCGCGGACCGCGGTGCCGGCGTTGTGCACGGCGGCGCTGATCATCATCGCGCCGTTGGAGCCGACCGGCGACCCGGTGGCGGGCAGGCTGGTGTCGCCGAACTCGACCCGGACGTCGCGCAGCTCGACGCCGAGCGCATCGGCGGCGACCTGGGTCAGCACGGTGGGGGTGCCGGTGCCGAATTCCTGGGTGGAGGTCTGCACGACGGCGGTGCCGTCGGCGTACAGGTGAGCACGGGCCCGCTGGGTCCGCATGAAGAACGCGACCGGGTAGGCGGCGGCCGCCATGCCGGTGCCGATGAGCCAGTTCCCGTCCCGGGCGGACCGCGGCCGCGGGTTCCTGTTGGCCCACCCGATCCGCTCCGCGCCGCGCTGCAGGCATTCGGTCAGCCCGTAGCTGGACCACGGGTGGCCGCTGCCGGGCGGCGCGTCGACGAAGATCTCAGCAGCTGCGAGCCCGGCGTCGGCGTCGTCGCGCGCGGTCCGCCCTGGCATCAGCCCGCCGAAGATCCTCTCCGCGTCGTAGGCATCAGCGCGGCCCTGATCGATCGTTGCGACCGGCGGGGTTTCGGCGTAGCTGACCCGGATCAAGGTGGCGGCGTACTGCGCCTGCTCCCAGGTGGCGGCCACGACGACCGCGACCGGCTGCCCGGCGTAGCAGATCACATCGTCCTGCATCGGGAAGAATGTCTGGCCCGGTGCCGGGCCGCCCAGCAGCGAGGGGACCAGCGGCACCCGGTTCACCAGGCCAGCACCCGCCTGCCATCCACCCACACCATGTACGCACCACACGTGCCCTGGTCACAGCCCTTCTTCGAACCCGGGAGACCGAGGTGCTCGCGCAACGCGTCGAGCAGGCTCACACGAGGCTCAATCCGCAGCTCGCGCGCCTGGCCGTTGACGGTCAGCGCGACCGTCCCGGTCTCGCGTCCGCGTTCGACTGGCGGCGAGATAATGTCCGTATTCATCAGAATCTCCTCGTCATTCAGGCGGCGTCATTGCCGTTTGTCGGTGAGCAACGCATCACAAGTCGGTAGACGCGGGTCAGCTCCACGCGGCGGCGAACCTCGGGCGAGGCGCCGCATAGTTGGTGAGGCGCTGGCTCCGCCGCCATTGCCACAGGCGGCCACGGCCGGGGCGATCAGCGGTGCCGCCGTCGCGTCGGCCAGCATGGCGAGGGTCTGCTGCGATTCATGACTTTCCTTCCGCTGGTGCTACGAAAAGGGTGGGCCGCTGACCCGGTGTTCGCACCGGGACCACCCCCCCATAGACCCCCCTGACTTCTCCAATGGCGATCTGCGCACGACGTGCCCAAGATTGGATGAGGTCCGGCCCGATCACCGGGGAAAGGTGGGGAAGGCGCAGGTCTAGTACTCGACCAGAGAGGGCGAGTACGCCACCAGCAGCTTTTTCATTGCCGACACCCGCCGATTTCGGACCGCACCGAAAGTGCCCGGCGCCAGCCCGGCGATCCGGGCAGGCGCCGACGTAGGGTGGGTTGGTGATTTCGGCCAAGGGCGGGCGCGATGGCCTGTTGCTCGAGCGCGACCGAGAGCTGGAGCGGATTGGGCGGTGCCTGCAGCGGGCACACCAGGGCCACGGCGGGGCGCTGGTGGTGGAGGGGCCGCCAGGGATCGGCAAGACGGTGCTGCTGGCGGCGGCCCGTGATGCGGCAGGGGAAGAGGGTTTCCGGGTGCTGCGAGCGCGCGGCGCCGAGCTGGAACGGGAGTTCGCCTTCGGAGTGGTGCGCCAGCTGGTCGAGCCGGTGGTGGCGAGGGCGTCGGAGCAGGAGCGGGCCTGGCTGTTGGACGGGCCGCCCGGGGTGGCTGTACGGCTGCTGGGCCTGCCGGGCCTGGGCGTCGGTCTACCGGGGGGGAGCTCGCTCGCTCCGGACCCCTCGTTCGCGGTCTTGCACGGACTGTACTGGCTGTGCGCCAACCTGGCCGCGGAGCGCCCTCTGGCGGTGGTGGTCGATGACGCCCACTGGGCTGACGGTGCGTCGCTTCGCTTTGTGGCCTTCCTGCTGCCCCGCCTGGAGGAACTGCCCGCTGCGGTGCTGCTGGCAGGTCGGCCAGCTGAGGCGGGGCAGAGTCAGGAGCTGCTGGCCGCCCTGACCATGGACCCGGCGACCGAGGTGGTCACCGTGGCCCCGCTCACCACCAGGGGGGTGGCCACGCTGGTGGCGGCGGGCTTGGGTGTCGAGCCGGAACCCCAGTTCGCGGCGGCATGCTGGGAGGCGACCGGGGGCACGCCGTTTCTGGTCCGCACGCTGGTCGAAGCGCTGCAAGAGGAGGGCGTCGCCTCGGTCAAGTCCTCGGCAGCCAAAGTGCAGAACATCGCCACAGCAACCTTGGGCCGCTGGGCGATGCTGCGCCTGGCACGACTGGGTTCCGACGCGGCCGACCTGGCTCAGGCGGTGGCCGTTCTGGAGCGGGCCGAGCTGGACCAGGCGGCCCGGCTGGCCGGGCTCGCACCCCTCAACGGGGCCAGGGCCGTGCAGCTGCTGGTGCGGGCTGGCGTGCTCGACGAGGCACCGCTTTGTTTTGCCCACCCAATCCTGCGCGCCGCCGTCTACCGGGAGATGGCGGTCACCGAGCGCGCCGAAGCACACGGGCGTGCCGCCCGGCTACTGGCCGAAGCCCACGCCAGCGCGGCCCGGGTCGCCGAGCACCTGCTGGCCACCGCCCCGGCCGGCGACGCCTGGGTGGTCGAGCAACTGCGAGCCGCAGCCTGGGAGGCGACCGCGAGGGGTGCGCCCGAGTCGGCGGGCGTCTACCTGCGCCGGGCCCTAACCGAGCCGCCACCGCCCGAGGTGCGAGCCGATCTGCTGCTCGAGCTCGGTGTGGCCGAGTTCAACGCCGGCCAGCCGGGCTGGCACGACCACCTCGAAGAGGCGGTGGAAGCGGCCGCCGACGACACGACCCGAACCGCGGCCGCGCTGGTGTTCGCGAATGCGCTGCGTTTCCATCACGGGCTGGCCGAGGCGGTCGAGGTGTGCGATGGCGTCGCCGCCCGCCTCGACAGCCGCGACGCCGAGGCCCATCTGACATTGGAGGCCATGGCCGTTTTGTGTGGACTGCTCGATGATTCCACGGCGCCGTCGGTGGCCGACCGAGCCCGGGCCTTGCTCTTCGAGGCCACAGAGCGCGCAGTCCCGCGCCAAGCCCTGGCAGTGGCAGCCTTTGCGGCCGCGCTGGCCAACCAGCCGGCCGACCAGGTGGCCGACCTGGCCCGCCGGGCCATCGCCGCCGGCTCGCGTGCGCTGCCTGAGCCAGGTGACCCGCCCTGGTTCCAGAGCGCGGTGATAGCGCTGAACTGCGCCGAGCGTTATGGCGAAGCCCAGGTGCTTCTCGACGCCGCCGTGATCGAGGCGCAGGCCGCCGCCAACGGGATGATCATTCCGGCGGTGTTGGCGCATCGGGCCTGGCTCGCTCTCCGGCGTGGCGATCTTACCGCCGCCGAGGCCGATGCACAGGCCCTGCGGGACGCCCCCGGTCGGTCGCCTCCGCTGCTGTACGCCCTGATGGCCGCGGGCGTACTGGTCGAGGTGCTGGTGGAACGGGACGACCTTGACGGGGCCGCGCGGGCGCTCGGGCCCCTGGCGGCTGACCTTTCGGGCATGTCCCTTACGGCCAGCATACTGCGGCACGCCAGCGGCCGACTTCTGTTCGCTCAGCACCGCTTCGGTGAGGCACTCGGCGACTTTCGGGCGGCCGGTGAGATCGCCACCGGCGGCCTCGCGATCAGCCCGTGCTGGCTGCCGTGGCGTTCCGAGGCTGCCCTGGCCGCGCTGGCTGTCGGTGAACCCGACATGGCGCGAGGCCTCAGTGACGAAGAGCTCGAGTTGGCCCGGGCCTTCGGTGCCCCTCGCGCCCTGGGCGTGGCGCTGCGGGCCGCCGGGCTCGTAGCAGGCGGAGCACGCGGCGAGGCCCTGCTGCGCGAAGCGATCGAGCTGTTGGCCGGCCCCGACACCCGCCTCGAACAGGCACGCGCGCTCGCTGACCTGGGTGCCCTCCTGCGTCGCCGCAACCAGCGCGGCGAGGCCCGCCACCCGCTCCGCCAGGCAGTCGACGCCGCCTATCGCCTCGGCGCCGCCGCGCTGGCCCGACGGGCCGAGACCGAGCTGCGCACCACCGGAGCCAAGCCGCGCCGGGTGCTGCTCAGCGGGCTCGAAGCACTCACCGCCAGCGAACGCCGCATAGCGGAGCTGGCCGCCGAAGGGCTCACCAACCGCGAGATCGCCCAAACCTTGTTCATCACCGCCCGGACCGTCGAGGGCCACCTCACCAACGTGTTCACCAAGCTCGACGTCAAGGCCCGCACCGCCCTACCGGGCGCCCTGGCGGCTCCCACCCGAGCAGTCCGCGCCTAACCACCCCCGACGGGGGGCCACCGCTTTTAAGAGCCATGAGCCGCCATGGTTAGGGCTGAGACTACATATCGCCGACTCGGCGTGCATAGTTGCCACTCATTGACCACTCATCAACCGAACGGAACGAGCGCACGTTCGGCTCGGCTACGTGAAACGGGGCATCATTCGAGGGTATGGATGAAGTGCAGAGCCGTCAGACGAATCACCCGGCATTGCCGTTCGGCTTTGATGACTGCCACGCTCGATGAGCCCGTCTCAGTCCGGTCCGGACAAATCGTTCAGGCCATGATTCGGCTTCACAACCACCAGCGCTCTTTGGAAGTCATTAACGGTCCTGTCATCGCACGGGTCTTGGATCCCCAAACAGGTCGTCCGGCCGGTGGACTCTTCCGCCCCGTGACCGCAGCCGGATTTGGGTGCAAGGAGGCTTATGCAAAACCTGGCTGTTAATCCATCCAAGGAATCTCTGGCCAGACTCTTACGAAAGTTCCCGACACGCCTCACCAATACGAGGCAACGGCTTCTCCGGCCGGTAGAAAGGAGGTTTTCACGCCAAACCTTTCCTAGCAGGAGAAGCCGTTGCGGTTCGAGCGTATGTCAGGACTGAACGAAGAGCAACTCAGCGAACTTGAATGCCGCGTGAGCGAACTACTCGAAGAGCCGTGGGATAAAGAGGAAGGACGCCCGCGCGAACTGACCTTGCGGGAAGCGCTAATCGTTACCTGCGGATATATGCGGCAGAACATCATCGAGGATGTATGGGCCGACATCTTCGACGTTGCCCAGTCGACGATATCGCGGTACATCACCTTTCTCACGCCATTGGTCGAGCTGGCGACAGAAGAGGACCGGCCGGCGGCAGAGGACGCAGACGAGGCCACGAGGAACGCGATCGCACTGGTAGACGGCACGCTGTGGCCGTGCTGGTCCTGGGACGGCGAGAGCAAGCTGTGGTCCGGGAAATACAAGACCACCGGACACGGCTCGCTGATCGTCACGAATCATCAGGGCCGCATAACATTCGTTTCCGAGCCCGTACCGGCAACCAGCATGACATGGCGAAACTGAAGGGATCAGATGTCGAGAAGATCCTGAAGAAGGCAGGCGGTGTGTTTGGCGATAAGGGGATTCATCGGGACTGATTACATCACCACCCCTATCCGCAAGCCAGAATGCCGTGAACTATTGCAATAGGAACACGGGTGGAATAATCAGGTGAGCTCGTTCCGTGCGCCGGTCGAGCGGGCTGTCGCGACCTTGAAGACCTGGCGGATTCTCTTCACCGACTACCGTCGGCCGCTGAAGACCTTCATGTCATCGTTCAGAGCCGCAATCGGACTTTACTTCTTCAAGGAACGTTTTGCATAACCCTCAAGGTTCCCAGTGGCGGCTCAGGTTCTTTCCCGATGCTGATCGGAACCCAATCGAACTTGCCCGAACTGGGCCGAAACACACCTCCTGGTGAATGGGCCTTCGACGCCGTTATCAACCTTCGCAGTGGCCGCTACCGCGTCCCTGCGCTACCTCTGACCGTGACCTCATGACCTGCGCGGCGAGGAACGCCGAATACACGCACGTCCGGCAATGGCCTGACGGACAAGTCTGGCGTCGTTATGGCGCGCCTCCGAGCCGACGATCGGGATCCGACAGGTGCCGACTTCGCCCGATGGTAGGGGGACAGGGGTTGGGCCGAGGCACTGTGTACTCGAGATCGGGAATGCGTCAGGACGGTAGAGCGAGCCGACCGCTCGCTCAGGACAAGCGCGCGACCAAGGTCGCCTTGACCGGATCGCTCTCTAGGAACATGTTCACGCCGATGTCGAAGGTGGCAAGGGGCTTGAGGCGGTCCTGGGGAAGGAACAAGCGATACGGGTCGCCGATGAGGACCTCTGCGCCAGCTTCAGCCAGTGCGGTCAGACCTTCGAGCATGGTAGTGAAGATGAGGCGGTCATAGAACACGTCCCCGGCCGCCACGAGAGCCCCACTCGGGGCGGAGACCACGCGGACGTCCGCCTTGGAGACCCCGACGCTGACCCGGTTGAGGCAGGCGTTCATCTGAGCCGCGTGGACGGCGAGTTCGAGCTTGGCAACCTCAGGGTCGATGAGGCGGGGCGGGGTCGTGAGCAACGGCCGGTCGGGGAAGGGCGGAGTCCCGACGGTGACGTCCTCGGGAGCTGGCCGAGTCTGACCTGCGGAGGTGCTGGCCTGGGGCCAGCTGCCGGTGCTCACGGCGCCGGGAGCGCGCGCAATATTGCTCCGCCGGGAAGGTCCATGCCGCTCGCCAAGGGGGGCTCCCGGTAGCCGCTACAGCAGCTTGTCGAGCGTGATGGGCAAATCCCGCACGCGGACCCCGGTGGCGTGGTACACGGCGTTGGCAACGGCGGCCGCCGTCCCTACACAGCAGACCTCACCGATCCCCTTAGACCCCATCGGGTTCGTGTGGTCGTCCTGCCCCTCCAGGAAGTGTGCCTCGATGGAGCGGACGTCGGCGTTGACGGCGATGTGGTAGCCGGCGAAGTCGTGGTTGACCACGTGCCCGAACCGAGGGTCGAGGACGCTGTGCTCGAACAGCGCCGTCGACAGCCCTTGGGTCATGCCGCCAATGAGCTGGGAGCGGGCCGTCTTGGGGTTGATGATGCGGCCGGCGTCGAAGATCCCGAGGAGGCGGGGCACTCGCACCTCGCCGGTGTCCTCGTCTATCCACACCTCGGCGAACTGGGCCCCGAACGCGTGCATGGCGTAGCGAGCCAGATCGGGATTGTCGGGCATGGGGGCGCTGGCCTCGAGCCCTCCGGGCGGGACCGTCCCGCCGTGCTCGGACTCCAGCAAGGCGCGGAGCTGGTCGGCGGCGGCGACAATCGAGGATCCCCAACAGCTAATGCCAGAGGAGAAGCCGGCGGAGGAGGCGGGCGGCAGGGCTGAGTCGCCGATCCTCAGTTCCACGTCCTCGAAGCTGGCACCGACGGCGTCGGCGGCGATCTGGCGGAGAGTGGTCCAGGTGCCGGTGCCGATGTCGGCGGCGGCGATCGAGACCGTGTAGCGCCCGTCGGGGCCCACGCGGACCGACGCCACCGATCCGGGCAGGGGGAAGGCGCCCGGATAGGTCGAGGCCGCCACTCCCGTTCCCACCAGGTGGCCATCCTCGCGGCGGCCCCTCGCAGTCGGGTCACGTGCCTCCCAGCCGAATCGGCGGGCACCCTCGCGCAGGCAGTCCACCAGCTTTCGGCTGGAGAACGGCAGCCCGCTCTCGGGGTGGTTCTCAGGCTCGTTGCGGATCCGGAGCTCGACGGGATCGAGCCCGCACGCGATGGCCAGCTCGTCCATGGCCGACTCGAGCGCGAACATGCCCTGAGCTTCCCCCGGCCCGCGCATGATGGTGGGCGGGGGCACGTCCAGGGCGGACAGCCGGTGGGTCGTACGACGGTTGGGGGCGGCGTACATCACTCTGGTGCAGACAGCGATCTGCTCGGCGTACTCCTTGGCCCTCGCGTGCTGCTCGATGGCGTCGTGGGCGATCGCGGTGAGGTGCCCGGCGGCGTCGGCACCGAGCTGGATCCGCTGGATCGTGGGGCCTCGGTAGCCCACCAGGGAGAACAACTGCTGGCGTGTGAGCGTGAACTTCACCGGCCGACCAGGGACGACCTGGGCTGCCATGGCGGCCAGGACGATGTATGCCTGGGGATAGACCTTCGAGCCGAACCCCCCGCCCACGTGGGGCGAGACCACATGGACGCGCTGGGGGTCGAGCCCCAGCGCCCGAGCGACCAGCGCGCCAGCCATGGTCACCCCCTGGGAGGAGCAGTAGATCGTCAGCCCCCCGTCGGTCCAGATGGCCACGGCGGTGTGGGGCTCCATCGGGTTCTGGTGGATCATAGGCGTGGTATAGGTCTGGTCGAGCCGCACTGCGGCCGACGCCAGAGCGGCCTCGACGTCACCGATGGCGGTGTCCGCGGGCATCGCGTTCTGGAGCTCACCCCCGCCGGCGCCGAAGTAGGCCGCGTTCGCCGGCTTGCGGAGGTCGTAGTGGTCGGCCCGGAGGGCGACGTCGTGGGCGCGTTCCTCGTAGTCCAGGCGGACCAGGCCGGCGGCGTGGCGGGCCACCTCGGAGGTCTCGGCGACCACGGCGCCGACGAGCTGGCCACGGTAGCCCACCTGATCGGAACACAGGACAGCGATCTCGGGGTCGTCGGCCCAGGCCAGCTTGGGCGCATTCTCGTGGGTGAGCACACCGAGCACGCCGGGCTCTGACATCGCCGCGCTGGCATCGACTCTCGTGATGCGCCCGGCGGCGACGGTGGCCTGGAGCGGGTACAGGTATGCAGGCCGGTCCACGGGCTGCTCGAATGCGTAGGTCGCCGTGCCTGTGACCTTTGCCGGACCCTCGACCCGATCGAGGGGCAAGCCGATGGTGTTGATCCTGGTGATCGTGCTCACGATTGCTCCTCGACGAGATCCAACAGCATGCGGACCATGACGTTGCGCGCCAAGGGGACCTTGAAGGCATTGCCGGGCAGGGGTCGGGACTCGGCGAGCTCGGCCTCGGCGGCGGCTCGGAAGCTGTCCTCGATGGCGGGTGCCCCCCGCAACAGGTCCTCGGCTCTGGTGGCCCGCCAGGGCTTGTGCGCGACACCCCCCAGGGCGAGGCGCACGTCCTGCACGGTGCCGTCGGTGACATGGAGAGCGGCAGCCAACGAGACGAGCGCAAAGGCGTAGGAGGCGCGGTCGCGCACCTTGCGGTAGCGAGAGTTGGTGGCGAAACTTAGGGGCGGAATGTCGACGGCCGTGATCAGCTCGCCGCGGGTGAGGACCGTGTCGCGGTCCGGTCGGTCGCCCGGCAGCCGATGGAGGTCGGTCAGCGGGATCGTGCGCTCCCCATCGGGGCGCTGGGTGCGGACCTGCGCATCGAGGGCCACCATGGCGACGGCCATGTCCGACGGATGCGTGGCGACACAGTGATCGGACGCCCCCAGGATGGCGTGGTCGCGGTTGTAGCCCTCCAGGGCCGAGCATCCTGATCCCGGCTGGCGCTTGTTGCATGGTGTGGTGAGGTCCTGGAAATAGACGCAGCGGGTTCGCTGTAGCAGGTTGCCCCCCGTGGTGGCCACGTTGCGCAGCTGGCCGGAAGCGCCCGACAGGATGGCCTCCGAGACCATCGGGTAGTTCCGTCGGATCCTCCGATCGGCGGCCAAGTCGCTGTTGCGCACCGCCGCCCCGATCCGGATTCCTCCGTCGGGCAACTCGGTGATCTGGTCCGAGGTGAGCTGCCGGATGTCCACGAGCAGCTCCGGGGTGGCGATACCGAGCCTCATGTGGTCGACGAGGTTGGTTCCGGCGGCCAGAAATGCCCCATTGGGTGACCCGGCGATGGTCCCCACAGCACTGGATACATCGGTCGCCCGGTCGTAGCGGAACTCCCTCATGGCGCCACCATCCTCGATGGCGGGAACGATGTTCGCGTAGGCGGCACAACGGCAGAGGTTGCCGCTCATGCGTTCGCGGATCTCGGTGCCGTCGAGCGTGACGTCCTCCGCGTTCAGATCCTGGCTTACTACGCTCGGCCAGCCCGCCGCCGCCTCCTGCAGCATGCCGACCGCGGAGACGACCTGGCCGGGTGTGCAGTAGCCGCACTGGAAGGCGTCGTGGGTGATGAATGAGCGCTGCACGGGGTGGAGCTCGCCGTTGCCGAGGCCGTCGGCGGTGACGATGTCCGCTCCGTCATAGGCCACGGCCAAGGCCAGGCAGCTGACGGCGCGCCGTCCCTCGAGGAGAACCGTGCAGGCGCCGCACTGGCCATGATCACAGCCCTTCTTTGCAGTGCCGATTCTCAGACGCTCCCGCAGAGCATCGAGCAGCGTTGTACGGGTGTCGACCGTCAGTCGATGCTCCGAGCCGTCTACACGGAGCGTGATCTCGAAGTCCATGGCATTCCCCTTGCTGTCGCTGACGACCAGAGCGAGCGTCCGGTGCTGTTGATCACGCTGGAACCACGTATGAGCCAGGCTCGAGTGCCCCATCCACCCCCCAACGACGGACACCTCCGCCGACGGCTCACCGCTAATAGCGATGCTGCTCATCTCGTGGGGAGCGCCGTGGCCAGCAGGGTGAGGCGGTCTGTTGCGATTCATGGAGTTCCTTTCGTGGCCGGTAAGGACAGCATGAGGTGCCAAGCCCCGTGTTCGCACCGGGGCAACCCCCCTATAGATCCCCCTGACTTTTCGAACCGCGATCTCCCGTTCGACGCGCTAAGTCATTGGGTTGGGGTCCGGGCGCGTCACCGAGGAAGCTTGGGAAAGATGTGGTCTGGTACTCGCGCAGATGGGGCGAGTACGCCACGCGCACCTTGTCCACCGTTCGACGCCATGTTCGGCCTCCGACTCCGACAAAGCGCGGCGCCGGCCCGGGCGATCCGTGCAGGCGCCGACGTAGGGTGGGTTGGTGATCTCGGCCAAGGGCGAGCGCGATTCTCTGTTGCTCGAGCGCGACCGAGAGTTGGAGCGGATCGGGCGGACACTGCAGCGGGCACACCAGGGCCACGGAGAGGCGCTGGTGGTGGAGGGGCCGGCTGGGATCGGCAAGACAGTGTTGTTGGCCGTCGGCAAGGATTTGGCGGAGGGCGAGGGTTTCCGGGTGCTGCGAGCGCGTGGCGCCGAGCTGGAACGGGAGTTCGCGTTCGGGGTGGTACGCCAGCTGGTCGAGCCGGTGGCGGCGGCGGCGTCGGAGCAGGAGCGGGTCTGGCTGTTGGACGGGCCGCCCGGGGTGGCGGCACGGCTGCTGGGCCTGCCGGGCCTGGGCGACGGGGGTAGCTGCGGGGGCGCTGGTCGCCCCGAACCCGTCGTTCGCGGCCTTGCACGGGTTGTACTGGCTGTGCGCCAACCTGGCGGCGGAGCGCCCTCTGGCGGTGGTGGTCGATGACGCCCATTGGGCTGACGGTGCGTCGCTTCGCTTTCTGGCGTTCCTGTTGCCCCGCCTGGAGGAGCTGCGTGCCGCGGTGCTGCTCGGAGCTCGGCCGGCCGAGGCGGGAGAGAGTCAGGAGCTGCTGGCCGCGCTGATGATGGACCCGGCGACCGAGGTGGTCACAGTGGCTCCGCTCACCACCGGGGGGGTGGGCCACGATGGTGGCGGCGGGCATGGGTGTCGAGCCCGAACCCCAGTTCGCGGCGGCCTGCTGGGAGGCGACGGGTGGTACGCCGTTTCTGGTCCGCACGCTGGTCGAGGCGCTGCGAGCGGAGCGCATCGCCCCGGTCGGCGCGTCGGCAGCCGACGTGCAGAACCTCGCGACCGCGACCTTGGGCCGCTGGGCATGCTGGTCGATGACTTCGCCGCGGATGCCCGGAAGCCGGCCCGCGGCGCGGCGCGCAGAGAAACCATTATGTGCGGCCGCCACGGTGGTCGGCACGCACCTCGTTGCGGTGCATAACGGCGGATCCGGCGCATCAGCCTGCCGTCGCTACGGTCACGGAGTGTGAGTCCGCTCCCTCGACTGC
>WNGK01007814.1_pt1 | contig 12998 bp, 13 predicted proteins | sample 5400601 | NCBI WGS metagenome assembly WNGK01 (sample SAMN13153376, study PRJNA577476) | soil metagenome | isolation source: 60 cm soil or saprolite under Garry oak tree replicate 1 | place: USA:California | collected 2016-06-15 | reverse complement strand
CCGTCGAGCGACGCCGCGCGCGGGCAGGCGCTCCTCATCCCGTACAATCGCCTGATGCGGCTGTTGCGCTTCGCCAAGATCCTCTACGTCGCGCTCAAGCACGGGCTCGACGAGTTTCTGCTCGGGCACGAGCGCTTTCGCTGGCTGAGACCCGCGGCGCATACGTTGACCTTCTGGCGGACTCTCTCGTCGCCTCGCGCCGTCCGCCTGCGCGTTGCGCTGCAAGACCTCGGTCCGATTTTCGTCAAGTTTGGACAGGTGCTGTCGACGCGGCGCGATCTGCTTCCCACGGACATTGCGGACGAGCTCGCCAAGCTCCAGGACCGCGTTCCGCCGTTTCCCTCCCAGCAAGCCACCGAGACGATCGAAAAGGACCTAGGTCTCATGCATGTCGGCGCCATGCTCGTGGAAAAGTTGTGGTCGGACGGCAAGCGGCTCAAGCCCCGCGAGGTCGTGGCCGAATTCGAGCGCACGATTCATGACGAGCTCGATCTCGCCCGCGAAGCCGCCAATTGCTCGCAGCTGCGCAGGAATTTCCTCCATTCGTCGCTTTTGCTCGTCCCCGAGGTCTACTGGGACTGGTGCAGCAGCGAGGTGATGGTGATGGAGCGAATGGTTGGGACGCCGATCAGCCAGCGTGCGGCGCTGATCGACCAGGGGATCGACATTTCGCGGCTCGCGCGCGCTGGAGTCGAGATTTTCTTCACCCAGGTGTTCCGCGACGGCTTTTTTCACGCCGACATGCATCCAGGGAACATTTTTGTCGCGACCGACCCCGCCAACAAGGGCAAGTACATCGCGCTCGACTTCGGCATCATGGGAACGCTGTCCGAGCGCGACAAGGGCTATCTCGCGCAGAATTTCCTGGCATTCTTCCGCCGCGACTATCGCCGGGTCGCAACAACGCACATCGAGTCCGGATGGGTGCCTGCGGATACGCGCGTCGACGCCCTCGAAAGCGAGATCCGCGCCGTGTGCGAGCCGGTCTTCGACAAGCCGCTGAAAGAGATCTCCCTGGGCAGGGTGCTGGTGCAGCTTTTCAAGGCGTCGCGCCGCTTCAACGTCGAGATCCAGCCTCAGCTGGTGCTGCTGCAAAAGACGCTGCTCAATGTCGAGGGGCTGGGCCGCGAGCTCGACCCCGATCTCGATTTGTGGGTGACGGCCAAGCCCTTTCTCGAGCGCTGGATGCGCGACCAGATGGGATGGAGCGCCATCGAGCGGCGACTGCGCGACGAGGCGCCGTTTCTCGCCAGCACGCTTCCGCTCCTGCCGCGGCTGATCTACAACAAGCTCACCGCGCCCGCTCTGTCGTCCGATCCGGGCCTCCTCGAGCTCGCCGCCGCGCAGAAAGCGCACAACCGCCTGCTCGCGCTTCTTGCGGCATTGCTGATCGCACTGATCGTGATTCTGCTCCTGCGCCCGGTCGTTTAGGTCCGCGTTGCGCCCTCCGCAGGCGGAAGAGCGAAGCTCGTGACCCGAAGGCGGCCGCCGTGGGTGGAGGACCGAAGCTCGCGACCCCGAGGCGGCCGCATATCCGCGCGCTCCAGGTCGCACGCTTCGCGCCTACCCTTACGCGCGCGGTGGCGCATATCTGCGCGCTCCGGGTCGCAGGCTCCGCCTCTACCCCTGCGCGCGCGGTGCGGATGCGACGCGAAGACAGGCGTTTTCTGCAATAATGGATTCCCCGCCTTATTCCGCCGGGCGTTACGCGTAACGATGATGCGGCCGCTGCGGATGCTTCTTGTTGTGACGCTCGCGTTGCTTGCGTGCGCGGCCCAGGCTGTGCCTCCGACGGTCGTCGTGCTCCCCCTCACCGGCGCGATCGGCCCGATCATCAAGGCCATTCTCGCCTCGCGCGTGCCGGTGGCGTCGTTCGTGGCGCCGAGCGGCGCACGCGCCGCGAGCGCCGGAACTTACATCCTGTATGCAAGCCACATCGCGGCGATGGCGCCCGGCACCAATCTCGGCGCGGCGACGCCCATACAGATAGGCGCTCCCGGAATGCCATCCCCTGCGCCATCCGGGGGCGACAAGGCGAAGGCGACTGATGCGCACCCCTCCGAAGACACGTTGACCAAGAAGCAAGTGCACGATGCGGCGGCGTACATCCGCGGCTTCGCCCAAATGCGCGGCCGCAACGCTGAGTGGGCCGAGCGCGCCGTGCGCGAGGCAGTGAGCCTGTCTGCCGATGAAGCGCTCGCGCAACACGTCATCGATGTCACCGCGCGCGACGTCGCGGAGCTCGAAACCAAGCTCGACGGCCGCAAGCTCACGACCGCGGGCGGCGAGCGCACACTTCATACCGCCGGCGCAGAAACGGTGACGGAAGAACCCGATTGGAGAAGCCGTCTTCTCGCGGTCATTACCAACCCGAGCATCGCGCTCATCCTGATGATGCTCGGAGCGTACGGCCTGTTTTTTGAGTTCTCCAATCCGGGACTCGTCCTCCCTGGAGTCGTGGGAGCCATCGCTTTGCTGCTCGGGCTGTTCGCCTTGCACATGCTGCCGGTCAACTTTGCGGGACTCGCGCTCATCGCACTCGGTATCGGATTTCTTGTGGCGGAGGCGTTCCTGCCGAGCTACGGATCGCTCGGCGTCGGGGGCGTCATCGCCTTTGCGATCGGCGCGCTGATGCTCATCGATACCGATGCGCCGGGATTCGGCATTCCGTTGTGGGTTATCGGAGTGCTCGCGGCAGGCACCGCTGTTTTTGTTCTCGTCGTCGCCGGCGTCGCAGTCAAGGCACGCCGCCGGCCCGTCGTCACGGGGAGTGAAGAGCTGATCGGCAGCGTCGGCGTCGTCCTCGAAGACGCCGAAAATGAAAGCTGGGCGCGCGTTCGCAGCGAGCAATGGCGCGTGCAGAGCGCGTCGCCGCTCAAGCGCGGCCAGCCCGTTCGCGTCACGGCGCGCGACGGCCTGATCCTGACCGTCACGCCGCTGGAGGCAGCAAACAGAGGAGTCGAGTCATGATATTCGGAATGGGTTTCGGCGGCATCCTGCTGATCGTCCTGATTCTGATCGTCGCGTCGTTCCGCGTCCTGCGCGAATATCAGCGCGCGGTCGTATTCATGCTCGGCCGCTTCTGGAAGGTCAAGGGGCCCGGGCTGATCCTGATCATTCCCGGCGTCCAGCAGATGGTGCGCGTCGATCTGCGCACGATCGTCATGGACGTCCCGCCGCAGGACGTCATCACCCGCGATAACGTCACGGTAAAAGTCGATGCTGTCATCTACTTTCGTGTCGTCGATGCCGCGAAGTCGGTGATCCAGGTCGAGAAGTATTATGCAGCGACGAGCTATCTGGCGCAGACGACGTTGCGCGCGATCCTGGGCAAGCACGCGCTCGACGAACTGCTCTCCGAGCGCGAGAAGCTCAACCTCGCCATTCAACAGGTGCTCGATACGCAGACGGATGCGTGGGGTATCAAGGTGTCGACCGTCGAGATCAAGCAGGTCGATTTGAACGAGTCGATGGTGCGCGCGATCGCGCGCCAGGCGGAAGCCGAACGCGAGCGCCGTGCCAAGGTCATCCACGCCGAGGGCGAGTTACAGGCTTCGGAAAAGCTCCTCCAGGCCGCGCGCATGCTCGCGCAGCAGCCGCAGGCGATGCAGCTGCGCTACCTGCAGACGCTCGGTAACATCGCGGGAGACAAGAGCTCGACGATCATCTTTCCGGTGCCGATGGAATTGCTCGGCGCACTGGAAGTCGCGAAGCGCCCGAAGCCGGAACCCGCGTGACGCGCTAGCGATCTTCCCGGCGCTGCCGCTTCGGCAGCGTCGTCTCGTTCCACACCAGCGCGACGCCGGGCTGTCGCTTGACCAGGCGCTCGAGCGTGCGCCGCTGCGCCGCGCTGCGCACGCAGCCCTCGAGCGTGACAAACTTGCGCGTCGTCGTCACCCAGACGCTGGTGTCGCGAAACCGCGAATCGCCTCCGATAGCCTTCGCGACTCGATCGTTGATTTCGGCATCGCGCTTATATGCGCCTCCGCACTCGCACGTGCCGGCAAGACAACACGAGGTACCGCGCTCTGCTCGGGAATGCGCTTGTGCACGCATCTCCTGCTCGTCGAGCAGCGGCGGGGCGACCGGCGCGCACGAGGCATCGCCGAAAGTCGCCTGAGCAAAAGGATCGAGCTGGTACGAGCGCGCACTCTGCGCATCCGCGAAAATACCGAACAGGCCCGCGATCGATCCAACAGCGAGACCGGCGATCGACGTTGCATGCGTGCGTGACATCGGCGGCAGTTTTTTTGGCGCCGCTCACGCACGCAAGAGCGATGTGCGCGGCGCGGCGAGCGGCATCATTTTGCTACAATCCCGGCGCAATGGCGCTGCTCGAGATCCAGGACGTCTCCCGCCGTTTTGGCGACTTCACCGCGGTCGACAGGGTCAGCATCGCTATCGAGGCGGGCGAGTTTTTCACGCTGCTGGGCCCGTCGGGCTGCGGCAAGACGACGTTGCTGCGTATGATCGCCGGCTTCGATCTTCCCGACGGCGGACGCATTCTGCTCGAGGGGTCGGACCTTGCGGGCCGTCCGCCTGAGCAGCGCCCGGTGCGCACCGTTTTCCAGAGCTACGCGCTATTCCCGCACATGACCGTTGCCGGAAACATCGCCTTTCCGCTGCGCATGGCCGGGACGCCGGCCGGCGAGACTCCCGGCAAGATCGAGGAGGCGCTCGCCGACGTTCGCCTGACCGGATTCGGCAAGCGCTATCCCCACGAGCTTTCCGGCGGCCAGAAACAGCGCGTCGCGATCGCGCGCGCGCTGGTCACCCACCCTGCGGTTCTGCTGCTCGACGAACCTCTCGCGGCGCTCGACGCGAAGCTGCGCGAGGAGATGCAAATCGAGCTCATCAACCTGCAAAAGGAAGTCGGGATCACGTTCGTGTATGTGACGCACGACCAGACCGAGGCCCTCGCGCTGTCGCGCCGCATCGCGGTGATGAACAAGGGACGCGTCGAGCAGGTCGGAGAGCCGTCAAAAATCTATAACTTTCCGAGCTCGCGCTTTGTCGCGGACTTCATCGGCACGTGCAATCTGCTCGACGGGGTGGTGATCGCCGCGGAAAGCGGAACCGTCACAGTCGAGGTCGAAGCACTCGGCCCGGTTCGGGCGACGACGACGCTCGGAACCGCGGTCGGCGCCCCGGGAGCCATTGCCTTGCGGCCGGAAAAAATCCGCATCGAGTCCAAGTCGTCCGAGGCAACGCCCGACAATCACTTTCGCGGCACGGTGACCGATTTCCTGTATCTGGGCGACGTCACCGTGTACAGGGTCAGCACGCCGAGCGGCAGGAAGCTCGAGGCGCTGCTTGCAAACTCCGAGTCCGGACGGACCAAGTTCTTCGAGACCGGAGACACGGTCGAGATGAGCTGGCCGGCCGACGCCGGCCATTTCCTCGATTCGTAAGACATGGCCGCGCGCCCGGAAGCCCGGCTCGGCAAGTGGCTCGTCAGCGGACTACCGCTTCTCTATCTGATTGCCTTCTTCGCGATACCGGCGCTGATCATGGTGCTGGCGTCGTTCCGGACGCCGGGTGAGTTCGGCGGCCTCAGCCCCCTGGTCGAGAACGGAAAGATCGATCTCAACCTCGAAAGCTATTCGCGTTTTTTCACCGACTCGATCTACGCGCAAATCTTCGCCAAGTCAGTCTGGTATGCGCTGCTCACCACGTTTTTCTGCCTTCTGCTCGCATACCCGCTGGCAGCGCTGGTCGCCAAGAGCGGGAAGAAGCATCGCGATCTGCTTCTGCTACTGGTCATCCTTCCGTTCTGGAGCAATTTCCTAATCCGCGTCTATGCCTGGATGATCATTCTCGGCCCCAATGCGGCGCTCGCGAGGAGCGTCAATGGCTTGCTGTCGTGGTTCGGCCACGAGCCCGTGCCGTTGCTGTTCAGCTCCTTCGCGGTGCTCGTGTGCCTGGTCTACGTGCACCTGCCTTTCATGGTGCTGCCGCTATATGCGAACCTCGAAAAGCACGACCAGGCCTTGCTCGATGCCGCGCAGGACCTGGGCGCGAACGGCTGGCAGCGGTTCTGGCGTATCACGTTTCCCTTGTCGCTGCCGGGAGTCTATGCAGGCGCCGCGCTGGTGTTCATTCCTGCGCTGGGAATCTTTGCGATTCCAGACATTCTGGGAGGGCCCGAAGACAGCCTGATCGGCAACGTCATCAAGCAGCAGTTCCTGGAGACGCGCGATTGGCCCTTCGGCAGCGTGCTGTCGATCGTGCTCACGGTCGCGGCGCTGGCTCTCGCGGGCCTTGCCGCGTGGGTTGCGCGAGGCAACCTCGGCACGCCATCGAGCGGAGGAGATACGCGTGCGTAGACGCCCCGTGGCGCTGTGGACGGCAGCGTTTGCCGGCTACGCGTTCCTGTATATTCCTCTGGTCATCGTCGTTGTCTACTCGTTCAACGACTCGCGTCTCAACGCGGAATGGGTCGGATTCACTTTCGGCTGGTACGACAAGCTTTTTCACAACGAGGAGATGTTGACCGCCGCAGGCAACTCGCTCTTGATCGCGCTGGTTGCGAGCGCCGTGTCGACGCTGCTGGGAACCATGGCGGGGGTCGCGATGTATCGCTACCGGGCGAAGCTGCTTTCAATCCTGGTGCTCACGCCCATTGCCATACCCGAGATATTGATGGGCGTTTCGCTGCTCATTTTCTTCGTCATGCTCAACTTCACGCTGGGGCTCGTATCGGTCGCGCTCGCGCACATCGCGTTTTGCATCGGGTTCGTCGCCATCGTCGTCCGCGCCAGGCTTGCCGGCATGGACGAGAGCCTCACCGAGGCGGCGCGCGACTGCGGCGCGACGCCCTTTCAGGCCTTCATGCATGTCACGCTTCCGCTGATCATGCCCGGCGTCATTGCCGGCGCGCTCATGGCGTTCACTTTGTCGATCGACGACTTCGTCATCACGTTTTTCACCGCGGGTGCCGGCACGGTGACGCTTCCACTGCAGATCTACTCGATGATCAAGATCGCGGTGACTCCGGAAGTCAACGCCGTATCCACGTTGTTGATGCTGCTCACGCTGGCGCTGATCGTCATCGCGTCGCACCTGACGCCAAGCCTGCTTCGCAGCGATTAGGAGATACCGCATGAAACGTCTTGTCCTGCTACTGGCCTTGCCGCTGTTCAGCTTCGCCGTCAACGCGAAGGACCAGCTTCACCTTTACAACTGGAACAACTACATCGCCCCCGAGACGGTCAAGCGCTTCGAGGATGCATGCAAATGCGAGGTCGTCCAGACATACTACTCGGACAACGAAGAGCTGCTCGCCAAGCTTGCCGCCGGCGCCAAGGGCTACGACATCCTCGTGCCGACTTCGAACGCGATGCAGTCGCTGATCAAGGGTGGCCAGCTCAAACCGATCGACAAGACGCAACTGCCGAATCTCAAGAACATCGACCCCGCGTACCTCAAAACGCCGTTTGACCCCGACAACAAGTATTCGGTCCCCTACGCGATGTCGCTGACGGTGATCGGCTACAACGACCAGAAGATCAAGGAGCTCGGGCTGCCGACCGACACGTGGGCGGTCGTCTTCGATCCGCAGCACCTGCAAAAGCTGAAAGGCCGCATCACCGTTCTCGACAGCTCGAGCGAGCTCTTCGCCGCAGCGCTCAAGTATCTCGGCTATTCGGCCAACGACCTCGACGAGGCGCACTGGAAGCAGGCCGCGGCCGTCATCAAGAAGGCAAAGCCCTACTGGGCCGCATTCAACGCCTCGTCGTACATCAAGGAGCTCACCGTCGGCAATATCTGGCTGGTGCACGGTTACTCCAACGACTTCTTCCAGGCAAACCTCGACGCTCAGGCTGCCGGCCGCCCGTTCCATATTCTTCACGGCCTGCCAAAGGAAGGCGCCGTGCTCGCGGTCGACAACATGGTCATCCACAAGGACGCGCCACGCCCCGACCTCGCGCACAAGTTCATGAACTTCATGCTCGAAGGAAAGAACTCGGCGGAGCTGACCAATCTGATCGGCTCGGGCAACCCGAACAAGGATGCCCTCAAGTACATCAAGCCGGAGATTCTGAAGAATCCGGCGATCTTTCCAGACAAGGCAATGCTTTCGAAGCTCGAGCAGCTGAAGGATCTCACCGCCGCGCAGCGCCGCGTCCGTAATCGGATGTGGACAGAGATCAAAGCCGGGCGGTGAGCGCTCCGCACTACGGCCCCCTGACGCTTCGCCTGCTCAGCGGCGAGCCGGCGGAGATGGCGGCGCTGCAGTGCGTCCTCGAGGCCGCGCCGTCCTACTATCAGGCGGTCACCGGGGCGCCGCCGCAAGGAGCGCTCGCGCAAAGCACTTTCACCGCGCTGCCGCCGGACAAGAGCTATGACGATAAGTTTGTGTGGGGCCTGTACGCGGCGGATGCGATGATCGGCTGCGCCGATGTCATCCGCGGCTATCCCACGCGCGACAAGGCGCTGATCGGACTGCTGCTGCTCGCCGAGCCATGGCAACAACGGGGGCTCGGGCGCGCGTTTGCGGCGCTCGTCGAGCAGGCGATCGGTGCCTGGAAGGAAATCGCGACTCTCCGAGTTGGCGTCGCCGTTTCCACACCCGGCGCGCTCGCGTTCTGGCGCAAGCTGGGCTACGCCGAAATCGGTGAAGTGAAGCGCGCGGGCCACGATTCGAACGTGGACGTCATGGTCCTCGAAAAGCCCATTTCGCGGCGTTTCACCCGATGAGCGACCTTGACGTCAAGCCTTTGACCCCGGCGCTTGCCGCGGATTTTTTGAATTTCTTCGATCATGAGCGCGGCGCCGCATTCTCCGATAATCCCGAATGGGCAAAGTGCTACTGCCACTACTATGAGGTAGCGCGCGAGATCGACTGGCCGTCGCTCTCGGCGGTTGAAAACGGAATAGCGATGCGTTCTCGCATCGAGGTCGGCGCAATGGAGGGATTCCTCGCGTACCGTGGCGGAAGCGTGGTCGGCTGGCTGAATGCACAGCCGCGTCACCTGCTTCCGCATTCCTTCGGGCGAATGAAGATCGAACCGACCCCGATCCCGTGCGAGCCATTCGAGGCGGCTCTCGTCGTCTGCTTCATCATCGCGCCGCAATGGCGCCGCCACGGCGTGGCGCGTGCGCTGCTTGCGTACGCCGTCGGATCGCTCGCGTCCCGCGGGCTCATGCTGATCGATGCTTTCCCGTTCAAATCGGGGGCAAGCGATTGCGCCGCCGATCATTATCATGGGACGCTTTCGATGTTCCTGGCCGAAGGGTTCACCGTGCTGCGCGAGGAGGAATCGATGACCGTCGTGCGCAAGCTGCTTTGAGAGAAACGACGGCCGTGCAAAGGACGCCGCCCGCGGACCTTGGCGAGGCTCCGCGCGGCACGCAACTGCCGCGCTATTTCGCCGCGGTCTACGGTCTTATGATCGTTTACGCGAGCCTCGAGCCTTTCTCCGGCTGGATGGCGCCGCCGCCAGACACGCCGTTTTTCCTGTTCGCGCCGCTGCCGGCGCGAGTCACCCGCTACGACGCGCTTATCAACGTCGTTGCGTATGCGCCGTTCGGGTTCTTCGTTGCACTCATCCGCCGTCACCGCTCGGACGCGAGGCGTCTTGCGATGGCGACGGCGGTTGCGGCCCTGCTTTCGTTCTCGATGGAGAGCATCCAGATGCTGCTCCCCACGCGCGATGCGAGCATCGTCGATCTCGCCTCCAACGTTGCCGGCGCGGCGATCGGGGCACTGATTGCGATCGCATTCAATCGCGCACCGGGCTTTCGCGCGGACGTTGCATCGTGGCGGCATCGTGTTTTCCTCGGCGGCAAGAGCGGTGACCTGGGCCTCGCGCTTCTCGGCGTGTGGCTGCTGGCGCAATTCAATCCAGGCATACCCTTGTTCGCCGCGACCTTCGACCCTTCGCTCGAGCTGACCCCCGATCTCGCGGGAACGCTGCTGCAGGCGGCGCAAAGCGCGTTCAATGTCCTCGGCGTGGGATTGTTTCTCGCGCTCTTGTTGCGGCATCGCCGCGACCTCGGCGGCGCGGTTCTGGTGCTTATCGGCCTGGCGCTGATCCTCAAGGGCGCCGCGGCAGCGCTGTTGCTCAAGGCGGCGATGTGGGAGACATGGCTCAAGCCGGGGGTAACCCTCGGCGTCGCCGTGGGCGCGCTGTCGCTGCTGCTCGCGGTGTGGCTTCCGCGGCCCGCGCGTACGACCGTGTGCGCGGTTTCCCTGCTTTCCTCACTGATCGCGCCGCTGCTCGCACCCGACATGTGGCGCGTGCGCGCACCGCTGGCGCTGTTCGACTGGCCGTATGGACATCTCCTGAACTTCAACGGGCTCACGCATGCGATCCTGGTGATCTGGCCCGTGCTTGCCAGCGTTTATCTGCTGTGGCTCGCCGGTCAGCCCGGATGGGGCCAGCGCACCTCCGGCGACGAGGACGCCTCCGACCTGCGCGTATAATTCGACGCCGATCGTCGAGCGACAATGAGCTATTACAAGCGCCACGTCTTTTTCTGCTGCAACCAACGCGATCCCCCGGAAGCCTGCTGCAACAACAAGGGTGCGAGCAAGATGCAGGCTTACGCAAAGCAGCGCATCAAGGAGCTCGATCTCAACGGCAAGGGCAAAGTCCGCATCAACAAGGCGGGCTGTCTCGATCGCTGCGACGAAGGGCCCGTCGTGGTGGTCTATCCCGACGCGGTCTGGTACACCTATGTCGACAAGCACGACATCGATGAAATCATCGATTCGCACGTTCTGCACGGGCGCGTCGTCGAGAGGCTGAAGATTTGACCAAAGGGGAAAAGCGAACCACGATCCCCGGTCCCGCCGGCGCTCTGGAGATCGCGCTCAACATCCCTGAGGCCTCTCCGCGCGGCATCGCGCTCGTTGCTCATCCGCACCCACAGCAGGGCGGCACGCTCGACAACAAGGTCGTGCAAACGCTGGCCAAGACGTTTGTCGCGCTCGGCTACGCGGCGGTGCGCTTCAATTTTCGCGGAGCGGGCGCGAGCGAAGGCGAGTTCGATCACGGCGCCGGCGAAACCGACGACGCGCTCGCTGCGCTTGCGTTTGCCAAACGCGAATTCGGCGAACTGCCGGTCGTGCTCGCGGGGTTTTCGTTCGGCTCGTTCGTGCAGACTCGCGTCGCTAAAACGCTGACGCCCGAGCGTATGGTTCTCGTCGGGCCCGCCGTCGGACGCTTCGCCGTCGATACGGTGCGGGACGATACGATCGTGATTCACGGCGAGCAGGACGACGTCGTGGCACTTGCCGACGTCCTGGCATGGGCGCGGCCGCAACAGCTTCCGATCATCGTATTTCCCGGATGCGGCCACTTTTTTCACGGCCGCCTACCGCAACTGCAGCGAATCATCACGGGCATGTGGCAGCGGTGAATGCCGCCGATGCGGTCGTCCTCGCCGTGAGCGGCCTGCGCAAGTCGTACGGCGAGAACGAGGTCGTTCGCGGACTCGACTTTTCGATCGCGCGCGGCGAATGCTTCGGCCTGCTCGGACCGAACGGTGCCGGGAAGACGACGACCTTGCGCTGCTGCCTGGGCTTGATCGAGCCCAACGCCGGCACGATCACGCTGGTCGGCGAGCCGGTGCCGAAGGCCGCGCGCGAGGCGCGCATACGCGTCGGCGTGGTTCCGCAGATGGACAATCTCGATCCCGACTTCACCGTTGTCGAGAACCTGCGGATCTACGGCCGCTATTTCCGCATCCCGGACGCCGTTCTCAACCAGCGCATCCCGCGTCTTCTCGAGTTCGCGGGACTTACGGGCCGCGTCGGCGTCAGCATACGCACGCTTTCCGGCGGCATGAAGCGGCGGCTCATATTGGCGCGCGCGTTGATCAACGATCCGGAGCTCCTGATCCTCGACGAGCCCACCACAGGCCTCGACCCGCAGGCGCGGCACCTCATCTGGGACGGGTTGCGGCAGCTTTTGACGCAGGGAAAAACGATACTGATCACGACGCACTTCATGGACGAAGCCGAGCACCTGTGCTCGCGGCTCGCGGTGATCGATCACGGCCGCATGATCGCGTGCGACAAGCCGCGCGCGCTCATCGCAACGCACGTCGAACCGGAGGTGATCGAGGTCTACGGCGACGAAGCTCGCGCGTGGGCACAGACGCGCGGCAGGCAGCTCGCCGAGCGGCTCGAGCTCACGGGCGAAACCGCCTTTTGCTACGCGCGCGACGCGGCGCCGCTGCTCGCCGATCTCGCGAAGCAAAGCGGCGTGCGGTATCTACACCGCCCCGCCAATCTGGAAGATCTGTTCATCAAGCTCACCGGTCGCGAGCTGCGCGATTGAGGACTACCTCCTCCCCCGTCAAGAGCCCGTCCTGAGTTTGCCGAAGGAGGGAGGTTGGGAGGGGGATGGGTCGCCCGGAAATCTCAGCCCATCCCCACCCTGACCCTCCCTTTGAAGGGGAGGAATCCGATTTTTTGCGGGTCGCCGTTTATCAAAGACCGAATACACGCCGCGCGTTTTGTCCACGCACCTTGTCCCGCACCTCTACCGCGAGACCGTCGACGCGCCGCAGGCATCCCGGCATGTCGCCGATGGTGTGCGGATAATCGGACCCGTAGAGCACGTTGTCCGCGCCGAAGGTTTTCACGCACAGCTCGAGCACAGCCGGCGAGAACACGACTGCGTCGGCGTAGATCTTCGACAGGTACTCCGACGGCCGCACCGCGATCTTTTCGCGGCAGGCAGGGATATTGTCGAAGCACTGGTCCATGCGCGAAATCAGGTACGGCAGCGCGCCGCCGCCGTGCGCGGCGATGACCTTGAGCTGCCGGTAGCGATCGAAGAAGCCGTCGTAGATCATGCGTGCAACCGCGAGCGAGGTGTCGAATGTAAAGCCGATCGACGCGGTGAGCTGGAAACGCACCATGTCCATCGTTGCGACGCCTGGCGGCGCCGTCGGATGCACCAGCACCGCAAGCGACCTGGCGTCGATCGCGCGCCAGATGGGCTCGAATGCGCGATCCGTGAGCGAGGCGCCGTCGACGTTCG
>WNGK01017187.1_pt1 | contig 12999 bp, 16 predicted proteins | sample 5400601 | NCBI WGS metagenome assembly WNGK01 (sample SAMN13153376, study PRJNA577476) | soil metagenome | isolation source: 60 cm soil or saprolite under Garry oak tree replicate 1 | place: USA:California | collected 2016-06-15 | reverse complement strand
TCCTCGAGCGTCGCGTTGAACGCCTCGACCATCCAGAACGGCACGCCATCGACGAAACCGATCGTGTCCGTGAGCAGGATCCGCTTGCGCGTCCCCGTGAGACTGCGGGTCGTCGTCGCCAAGGTCGAGAACATCCGATCATCCACGACCACGCGTTCATCGGCGAGGACGTTCAAGAGGGACGACTTGCCCGCGTTGGCGTATCCGGCGAGGGCGACAAGGTGATGGCCCCGTTCCTTCCGGACGGATCGCCGCACGGCCCGTTCCCGACGGATCGCCTCGAGTTCGTCCCGGATTTTCTTGATCCGCCGTTTCACCGTCTCATAGTACGCGTCGACGCGGAGCTCGCCGCCCGCCATGAACCCGGGACGCTCCCCGACGTCGCCCTCGTGGATCCACTCGCGGAGCAGGGGCACCTCGTATTGAAGGAGCGCGAGTTCGACCTGGAATTTCCCTTCCCGACTCGACGCGCGTTGGGCGAAGAGCTCCAGCAGGACCCGCAGGCGGTCGTAGCACTCGACGCCGAGGTCCCGTTCGAGCTGGTAATGCATCGTGGGCCGGAGCTCGCCGTTGAAGACGACCGCGGCGATCCCGCCGGCGTCGACCCGGGCCTGGATCTCCTCGAGCTTGCCGCGGCCGACGAACGTGCGGGCGTCCGGACGGTCGCGTCGCTGGATGATCGTCTCGAGGATTCGATGGCCCGCGGACGCCAAGAGGGCCGAGATCTCTCCCACGTCGGCCGTGAGGGACACCAGGAGGACGTCCAACGGCCCTCCGAAGGGGCCGGACCGCCATGAACGTTTCCAGTGGAAATCAAGGGGCGGGCCACCTGCGATGGAATGCGGTCGATCGACCGGTTAACCTTAAGTAAGGTTAACGCGATGCGGGAGCCGTGCAGATCGGTTGTGGCGTGACGACGAAGTCGATCCGCGGGCGGCCGTACCTGTATTTCTGGCATTACGAGGAGCGGGGCGGTCGTCGGGTCCAGGCCTTCCGATACCTAGGGGCCGCGCGGTCCGAGGCGGCCCGGGCGAAACTGACCGAAGCCCTGGACGCGTATCTCGAGCGCGTCACCTCGGAGATCCGTCGGAAGCGCGCGGAAGTCCTCGCCCGCGCGTTGCCGGAGTGACGCGAAGTCCTTATCGCCGGCCGAGGCCATCGGAATCCCGGCGATGCAGATTCAGGTGCGGCTCTTCGCGACGTACCGCGAGATCGTGGGCGAGGGGCAACTCGCCTGGACGTTCCGGGACGGCACGACCGTCGGGCAGCTCGTCCAGGCCGTGCTCGCGGAGTACCCGCGGCTCCTCGGCCACGAGAAGAGCATGGTCCTCGCGGTGAACCACGAGGTCGTGCGACTCGATGTCGTGTTGCGGGAAGGGGACGAGGTCGCCCTCTTGCCTCCCATGAGCGGAGGCGGTCGATGATCGAGATCCAACGGAATCGGATCGACGTCGAGGCGGTCGTCCACAGCGTACGCCGGAATGACGCCGGCGCCATCGTCGTCTTCCTCGGCACGGTCCGCGCCGATCCGGATGTGCGGGCCCTCGACTACGAGGTCTACAAGCCGATGGCCGTGCGCACTTTGACGGAGCTCGGCGAGCGCGCGCGCGAGAAGTTCGGGATCCTCGAGCTGTCGATCGTGCACCGCGCGGGCCGGGTACCGGTCGGAGGGGACTCCGTCGTCATCGCATGTGCGGCGGCCCATCGGTCCGAGGCGTTCGCGGCATGTTCCTGGGTCATGGACGAAGTCAAACGGATCGTCCCGATCTGGAAGACCGAGGCCGGTCCGGCAAAGCGGCGGGCTCGTCGGCCATGAGGATCTTCTGGAGGTCGCCGAGGGCGGTCGGAAGGTTCCCTAAGAAATACGGCCGGGGTCGCTCCGACCCCGCGCCACGATCCCCCGCGAGGGGGTAAGGGGTTTCAGTCCCGCGACGTGTCTAGAAAATCGACACGAAATCTTCGAGCGACTGCAGGGCAGTGCACGCGGCCCGGTCGTAGAACCGGTACCAGTTCGCCCCGTGGACCCGGGCATTGTCGGGGATGTGGTCGTTCTCGTGGACGCACATCGCATGCTTCGGTCCCTCGCTCGCTTTCGCGGGAGGCGTTGCCGGGGTGCTCGGTGTCGTGCCGCCCCCCGGATTTCCGTTGTCCGTGCCCGGCTCGTTCACGGCGACGCTCGAGTTTGTCGCCCGCGGCCGGAACGTGTAGGCGGCGAATGCCGCCCCCACGATCACGGCGATGAGCACGGCCACCGCTGTCTTTCGCCGTATCATGTTTCGCCTCTCCTTTTCTCCTTCGCGTGTCGTGTCGCGCAGGTCGCGATGTCGCGGCGAGAGGATCGTTTTCCGGGAGCCCGCGGAGCGGTCTCCCTTCCCATCCCTTCGTGCGCGCATCCCTTTCCGCACGCTGGTCGCAGGACGCCCTCGCATCGTAGATAATCCTTTTCGCGTCGGACGCCACGATTTGACAACGTCCCTTGCGCGCGCGCGTGGCGCGTCACGGAAACGGCGTTCGACGCACGCGGTCCGTTGACAAAGGACGCCATGCTGAATCATCACGTCAGGAGGCTAGTGCTCATCCGGACAACGGACGTTCGTGGAAGGATCGAAGTGACCGTTCCTGGCGCACGGTTTGGGATGTCGAGGTGGCGATACAACAATCCGATTACCGCTCGACGGGTGCTCCTTGCGGCGATTCTGACTACGGGACTTCTCCTCCTCGCGACGGCAGTGAGCTTCGAGCTTGGAGGCCGCTTGTGGCTGGTCCCGCTCCTTGTCCTAGCTCTCGCTGGGATCCCTTTCGGCCTGGTGCTGTACTTCACAGGTCCTAACTCGGGATGGCGAGGTGCATGGTGGATTCGCCTCCCGCGACGTCTCGAGGAGCTCCTTCCGCAGATCCAGACCGCGCTGCAGGACGCGGGCCTTAGCGCACGACCCACCCGCCCGGGCCCCAAATCCCGTTGGCTCCGCAATACGCAGGTTTCGCTTGAACTCGATCGCGGTATCTGCATTTGGCTGTTGCCGGGAGTTCCCGGTTCCCGTGCGGGTCTAAGCCCTCGCCTTCAGCCTCTGACCACGCTCGTGATTACCGGGCTCACAGATCCTTCTAACAATCAATCCGACCACCTTCGAGAAGTTCTCCAAAGGGCCGGGGAAAACCCTACGTGGGGTCCGTAACGTTCGCCGGGTTCGCGAATGTTTATCGCCCGTCTCCACCGTGGCCCCGTCGCGTGGGGAAGATAGTCGACATTGGCACGAAGGCCGACGTCCACCGACGCGCAGTCGCTTCCGGCGTAGTTCGGCTAAAGCCGGGTACGGTTCGCGCGATCCGGTCGGGACGGGTCGAGAAAGGCGACGTGGTCGCGGCGGCGGAAATCGCCGCGCTCCAGGCGATGAAGGTCGTCTGGCAGGTCCTCCCGCACACCCATCCGATTCCAATCACGGCCGCGAGCGTGACGTTCGACGTGCGCGCGGACCGCGTCGTCGTAACGACCACCGTCGAAGCGACGTACAAGACCGGGGTGGAGATGGAGGCCCTCTACGGCGTGACAGTCGCCCTCCTGACGATCTGGGACATGGTGAAATCGCTCGAGAAGGACCCGAAGGGTCAATATCCGAGTGCCACGATCGAATCCGTCCGGGTCGTGGCCAAGGAGAAAGCCACCGACCGAGGCGGTAGGCCTTAGAATCCGTCCGTCCATCCCGGACCGGGGAATGACTTTGACGGAGGATCGAAAAATCTCGATGGTGGAAGTGCGCAAGACGATCTCGACATCGCTCGGGACCGCATTCGGATTCGTGATCGCGCTCGTTTGGAGCAACGTGGTCTTGGGTGGACTCGCCCTCACTGGGGCCCCGATGACCGCTCCGAAAGATGCGGTGGGCCTGGTCATCGGAGTCGTGACCGCCCTCGTTCTGACGATCTTCATGATCGTCTTGATCATCCTCGTTGGTCGGTGGGGCAGCAAGTAATCGGCAACGACGAAGCAGTGCAAGACGGCGAAGCCCTTTTATCGCTGCCGCGGCATGGATTCCGGCCCATGAGGGTCGTGATCCTCGATGGCTACGTCGACGAGCCGTCGAACTTCGGCGTGCCGCCATACATCTCGCCGTATCCACGGTACGTCTCGGGCGCGGTCCACGACGCTGGCCACATTTCGGAGTACGTGACCGTCGACCAAGTCCGCGCGGGCTATCGGCTGAGCGGCGACCTGCTCGTCCTGATCTCGGGCCCGATCGTCCCGGGCAAGTACCTCCGCAGCCTGCCGATCAGTGAGCGGGAAATCGTCCATCACGCGAACGCCTTTGAAGGTCCTCGAGTGTTCGGCGGCCCGCTGGCCCGTTTCCGCTATTACGACGAGGCGCTCGTTGAGCCGTTCGACTGGGTCGCGCTGCGGGACATCGACACGGCGGTCTACGACCACCTGACGACCGGAGAATGGACGCACCGCGATCGCACGATGGAGGAGTGGGATCACTGGGCGCTGCTCGGTGCAGACGTGGTCCGGTCCCATCCCGACTTCCCGGATCCGCTGACCGTCGAGCTCGACACCTCGAAAGGCTGTGTGCGGTATCTCAACAAAGGCTGCTCGTTCTGTATCGAACCGATGTACGGCAAGCCGAAGTTCCGGCCGGTGGCCGGCGTCCTGCGAGAGGTCCGTCGACTCGCCGAGCTCGGCGCGGTGAATTTCCGTCTCGGAGGACAAGCGGACTTCTTCAGTTACCAAGCAATCGGTTTGGGGTCCTCCGCGACCCCGGAGATCAACGTATCCGCGATCCACGAGCTGCTCGGTGGGATCCGGACCGCCGCGCCGGACCTGAAGGTCTTGCACACGGACAACGGCGATCCCGCGATGATGATCGCACATCCGGACGAGGCGATGGAGGCGATGCGCGACCTGGTGGCCCACGCGACTCCCGGCACCAGTCTGTCGTTCGGCCTCGAGTCGGCGGATCCCCGCGTCACCGAGGCGAACAACCTCAACATCGATGCGGACGGATGCCTCGAGGCGATCCGGATGGTGAACGCCATCGGTCGCGAACGGGGCGAGAATGGGATGCCCCGCCTTCTCCCCGGGCTCAACTTCGTCGCCGGCCTTGAAGGGGAGTCGAAGAATACGTTCGACCTGAATCTCGCGTTCCTGAAGCGGATCCTTGCTGACGACCTATGGGTCCGCCGGATCAACATCCGTCAGGTCCGCCCGGTGCGCCGCGAGTTCGAGCCGACCGGCCTCTATCGCGAGTTCCGGAGATTCAAGGAGGCCGTACGGACCTCGATTGACCATGAGATGCTGCAGCGAGTGATCCCGGAAGGCACGATTCTCCGAGACGTGTTCCTGGAGATTCAGGACGGCCACGTGACGTATGGCCGACAGATCGGCACGTATCCGATTCTCGTCGGCCTCCCGTACGACATGGCGTTGAATCGATTCGTCGATGTTCGCGTGACGAGCCACGGCCAGCGATCCCTCACCGCGATCGAGTACCCGCTCGACGTAAACCGTGCCCCTCTCGCGGCGATTTGCGCCCTCCCGGGAATCGGGGAGAAGCGCGCCGCCCGCATCGTCCGCGCGAGGCCATTCGATTCGTGGCCCGCGTTCGCCGCCTCGCTGGACGATCCCGCGGTGGCGCACCGGGTCGCGCCATTTCTCGGGTTGGCTGCCTGAGTGGTCGGAGGCCATCGGACGAACTTTCGCTCATCGGCCAAGGCAACCTTGTTTAAGGTTAATATGAGACCACGAAACTTTAGACCCACGCCGGTCTTCCTTCCGCGTCGATCCGATGTCGGTCCCGCAGAAACACAAGGAACATGCTCCGACGTCCGTGAAATGCGGCGTCATCACGATTTCGGACAGCCGCACCCCGGAGACGGATGAGTCGGGGAAGCTCGTCCGGGATCTCCTTCTCCGGTCCGGTCACACGGTCCTCTTCCACGCGATCGTGAAGGACGAGGCGAAGCAGATCGTCGACGCGGTCGAGCAGGCCTCCTGGACCTGCGACGCGATTATCACGAACGGCGGTACGGGACTCGCGCCGCGCGACGTCACCATTGCGGCTCTCCAGCCTCTCTTCCAGAAGGCGCTCCCGGGGTTCGGCGAGCTCTTCCGTTCCCTGTCGTACCCGGAGATCGGCAGCTCCGCGATGATGTCCGGCGCGATCGCGGGCGTGTACCACGGTCGACTCGTGTTCTGCTTGCCCGGATCCCCGGACGCCTGCCGTCTTGCCTTGGAGAAGCTCATCGTCCCGGAGCTGGGACACGCGGTCGGAGTGATCGGCCATTGACCGCCCGCGTCCATGCTCACGAGGACCGGTCGCACGATGGACATGGGATGCGGCCGCTGAAGGCGCTCATCTCCCTCGAGGAGGCGATGCACATCGCGATGGATCTCGTCCGCCCAATTGAGCGGAAGGAAACCGTCCCGATCCTCGACGCCCTCCGTCGCGTCTCCGCGGAGGATGTCCACTCGTCGATCGACGTGCCGCTCGCCGACCGCGCCGGGATGGATGGCTACGCCGTCGTCGCGCGCGACACGTTTCCCGCGGGGAAATTTAAGCCCGTGACCCTCCGTCGGATCGAGACGCTCTACGCGGACGGCGTCCCGCGAAAGCGGGTGGCCTCCGGCCGCTGCACGGAGGTGGCGACCGGCTCGACGCTCCCCAAGGGCGCCGACGCGGTCGTCATGGTCGAGGACACGGAACGCGAGCGGGATCTTGTCAAGGTTTACTCGCCCGTCCACCCGGGGGAGAACGTCTCTGGTCGCGGGGAGGACATCGCCCGCAAATCGCTAGTCGTCGGTGAGGGAGAGGTCCTCACCCCCGCGAAGGTCGGCGCGCTCGCGGCGATCGGGATGCCCCGCGCCCGCGTTTACGCAAGACCTCGCGTTTCGATTCTCACGACCGGCGACGAGGTCGTGCCGCCCGGCAAACCGATCCGCGCCGGCCAGGTGTACGACATCAACTCGCACACGATGGCGAGCGTCGTCCGGGAGAACGGCGGCGATCCCGTCTCCCTGGGCCGGGTGTCGGACCGCCTCGAGTCCCTCCGCGCCGCGTTGAAGAAAGCGCTCGCGAACGATCTCGTCATCTTCTCGGGCGGATCCTCCGTCGGCGAGAAGGACATCATCGTCGACGTGCTGCGGTCGATGGGCGAGCTCCTGTTCAACTGCTACCTGATCCTCGCGCCGATGCTCCGCCGGATGGCGCGCCTCCCGCCGCCGTACGAACGGATTGTCGAGGTGCCGCTCGCGAAGCGCGTGGTCTCGACGATCGGTCGCGTCGAGTTCCACACGGTCCGCATCGTCGATGGGCAGGCGGTTCCCGCGTACAAGGAGAGCGGCGCGATTACGTCGATGGCTCATGCGGACGGCTACATCGAGATTCCCGCGAACGTCGACTTGATCGAGAAGGGCGACGTCGTCAGGGTCGTTCTGTTCTAGAGGGACTCGATTGACCCGATCGATTGGCGGAACCCCGTGGCGGAACCGAGCCGCTTGGGCCGCTCGCCGCCAGAAGGACAGGTGCCCGATTTGCCGACGCGGTCGCCCGAGGAACGTCGTGGCGATCCTTCCGACGGCCTGGGTTGCGGCGCCGCCGCGGGCACCACTGCCGGGCTACGTCGCGATCGTCGCAAAGCGCCACGTCGTGGAACCCTTCGAATTGCCCGCGTCCACGCAACTCGCCTTTTGGCAGGACGTCATGGTCGTGGCGAAAGCGCTCTCGGATCTGCTGTCCCCGGTCAAAATGAACTACGAGATCCATGGGAACACGATCCCGCACCTTCACGTCCACCTTTACCCCCGATTCCCCGACGATCCGTTCGTGGGAGGCCCCATCGATCCTCGACGCAAGCCGTTCGTGAGGACCAGCGACGAGCGGATGCAGCTCGGCCGCGCGATCCGAAAGGTCGCATCCCGAGCCCGCGGGAAGCAAGCGTCTCTCCCATGAAGAGCGGCGGAACGGAACGCCCAAACGCTTATGCTCGTCGCGGCAGTGCCCGCGGCCGATGGTCCTCATCGAGCGCGCGAATCCGACGGACCGCCTCGACGTGGAACGCCTCATCGCCGCCTACCTCACCTCCGAACCGTCGGCGGAGGAGGGCCGGCTCCTCGTCGTGAACGACTTTTTCGTCGATCCCGCCATGCGTCGGAAGGGAGTCGGGCGGGCCCTGGCGACGCGCCTCCTCGATGAGGCGAAGGCGATGCGCGTCGAGCGGATCGACCTCGAGGTGACGCCTGCGAACACGACCGCGGCCGCGTTCTGGAAATCAATGGGCTTCCGGACGGGCGGTCGGACCGTGTACGGCCGGGACATCGTCTAGTATCCGTGGACGACCTTCCGGTGCGCCCGGAACGCCTCCTGGCCGAACTCCTTCCCACAGTCGGGGCAGCGCACCCGCGGGCGGCTGCGTTCGGGATCCTGCGCGTTCAGGGCGCCGAGGAGCTGGGCCATCTCAAAGGCGATCTCGTCCGACTCCGCCCTGGATCCGTGGAACGCGGTCACGTCCCGCATGAAATCGACATGCAGGTCGATCTCCGATCCCTTCGGGACGCGCTCGAGCCCGTGGGTCTCCAGGCGCATGTGGAATCGCTTGCCGTCGTACAGGCCGCGGAACGCGACGACGTCGAACGGCTCGCGCTTCACGCGATAGCCGAGGATCAAGGCGGCGGCCTCGATTGCGTGGAGGGTCATCCGCCTCGGGAGGGACGCCTTCATCGGAGTTCCCTTTCAATTGCCGTACGAAACCTTCGCGGATACGAGCGAATAGCCGAGCGGGCAATCGAGCTCCCGGCCGACCTCGAGGACCCGGATCCGCGTCCCCGGCTCGACGCCGACGGGATGGCAGAGGCGGAAGTTCGGGCACGCGCCATTCGAGCACACGATCTTCTCGTACACCAGGACGGCTCCCTCGATTCCGGCCCGGGCCGAGAGACTGCAGTCCGGCGCGATCGGTTCGACCTCGACGACCCGGGCGCGTTCTTCGTTCAGGAGGCATGGATGCGAGACGTCTCGGACCCGCGTGATCCGATACCGACGGCCAAGATCCTGGTTCAGGCACGCGCTGCGGACCTTACAAGGCTTGCATTCGGGCTGCGGCCCGCGGTAGACGAATTCGTGGCCCACGTGTGCTTGCCTCTCGCCGACGAGCGTGATCTGGACCACGACGAGGGCCTCGGTCGGACCTAAGGCGCGGCGCGGCTTAAGGGTCTCCGTTCCACGGGGCCACGCCGACCGAGGATTCCGACGTCGATACATTGAAGGTGGACGCGACCATGGCACAGGACGGTCGAGTCGACCAGGAGGTTCCCGGCATGATGTCTTGCATCGTTTTCGGAACTGCGCCGGGAGCCGCCTGAGCCGTTCGGCGTCCCGGCGTTCGTGCGCTCGCCTTGTGAACGCCTCCATGAACCCAACCACACAAACCGATGCCGAACCGCCCCTACCTGGACGCCAGCGTCCAGTGGCGAATCAATTCCGGGCAGCTGTCCCTCGAGGAACCGGACTACCGGTCCGTCGTGGACGCGATCCTGTCCGCGGGCCTCGCGACGGAAGTCGTGGGCCTGATCAGCGCAGGCAAGGAAGCGAACGTCTACCTCGCGCGGTACAACGGCGCGCCGCTCGCGATCAAGTCGTACCGGCTCTATCGGACCTCGCACCGCGGGGGAGGACCGGTCAAGCAGGACTCGATGGGCTGGCGGGCCGCGCACGAGTACGAGATGATGCGGCAGGCCTGGAAAGGCGGGGTCAAGGTGCCGACGCCCGCCCGTCGCGTCGAGAACCGTTTCTCGATGCGGTACCTCGGTACGGAGAACGGGCCGGCTCCGCGCCTGAAGGATGTCGTGCTCGAAGAGCCCGGAGAATTCCTTGACCAGGTGCTCGATACGGTCCGACGGCTGATTGGCGCCGGCGTCGTCCACGGCGACCTGAGCGCCTTCAACATCCTCGTCCACGAGGGCGATCCATGGGTGATCGATTTCTCGGAAGCCATCCGGGTGGACCGCGCGGGCGCGTCGCCGTGGATCCGGCTGACGGAAGCGCGAGCGGTCCTGGAGACCGGACTCGCGGCCCTTCAAATGTACTTCCGGAAATACGATCTCCAGATCGACGTCGCGGCCTATGCGAACGAACTCGTCGAGTCGGTCGATCGATTCGGCGTCCTTCGCTAGCCTGGCCGAGCGGCCTCAGACGACCTTCGTGATCTTCGCGAGACGCTCGGCCGCTTCAAGGGTCAACCCCTCGTCTCCGAGGATCGTGTACCGCTCCTTGTTGACCTCGTGCGCGTGGACGAGGGCCTGGACGACCTCGTCGTCCGTGACCCCGAGCGCCCGCGCCGTCGTCGGTGCGCCGATGGTCAGGAGCGCGTCCCGCACCTCCTGCCAGTTCCCGGCGTGGAGGTACATCATCATGATCGTCCCGACGCCGCACTGCTCCCCGTGCAACCCGGGCTTCTTCGCAATCCGGTCGAGGGCATGCGAGAACTTGTGCTCGCTCCCGGACGCCGGCCGCGAGGAGCCGGCGATCGACATCGCGACCCCGCTCGACACGAGCGCCTTGCACACGAACCACGCGCTTTCCTCGAGGCGAGGCTTGATCGTGGACGCGTTCTCGATCACGAGGTGCGCGGCGAGTTCGCTCAGCGCGGCGGCGTACGACGAATAGTACTCGTTCCGGAGGTTCCGCGCGAGGGCCCAGTCCTTCACGGCCGCGAGGTTCGAGATGATGTCCCCGCATCCCGACGCGAGGAGCCGGAACGGCGACTCCGCGATGACGCCGGTGTCCATGATGACCGCGATCGGCGTCTGGGCCGCGAGGCTCACCTTCTCCCCGTCCTTCTGGATCGAGGCGCGCGACGAGACGACGCCGTCGTGACTCGCGGCGGTCGGCACGCTCACGAATGGCACACCCGCGTTGAAGGACGCGCACTTCGCGACGTCGATCGAACGACCGCCGCCGACTCCGAGGGCGAAATCGATGTTCCCTTTTCGGATCCTCTCTTCTCCCTCTCGGACTTCTTCCATTGTGGCGTCCGGGATCAGGAACTCCGAGGACCGGATCTTCCGTGCCGCGAGATCCTTCTCGACGATCAGGCCGGCGATCTTCATCGTCGTCTCGTCCGCGACGATCAAGGCGCGCTTCCCGAGCTTCAGCGACTGACAGACCTCGCCGACCGCGTGCAAGGCATCATGGCCGACGACGACGTTTCGGGGAAGCTCCATCGCCTTCGTCTTCGAGAAGGACTCCGTGTCCATCGTCGACAATGCGTCTCCCCTAAACTCCGTCCAAGGGGCATTCTCTACTTAAAAGCGACGACCTCGTTCGCGTTTGCTCTCATCCGTGAGGGCCACCTCAGAACCTTTAAAACCGCACCGGCCCTGAGCAGCGCCGGATGGTCGTTCCTCTAGCCCTCGCGCTCGCGACGGTCCCGCCGATGGCGGATCTGGCCCGGGGCGAGGCGGAATTCCTGCGCGGGAACGCGCATTGCGACGCCCGCGAGTTCTCGGACGCCCTCCTATCGTACGACCGTGCAGCGGCGTTCGGCTACGAGGACCCGGTGATCTGGAACAACCGCGGCGTGGCGCTCGATGGGCTCGGCCGCCACGAGGACGCGATTCAGGCGTACACCCGGGCGTTGCAGCGCAACCCAAGGTACGAGATCGCCGCGTACAACCTCGGGAACGCGTTCGCGCAACTCGGCCAGTTCGAGGAAGCGCTCGTCGCCTACGACCGGGCGCTCGCCATCAAGCCCGCGTACGCGGATGCGCTGTACGACAAGGCGCTCGTCCTCGCGAGACTGGGCCGGGCAAAGCCTTCGCTGCAAACGTACGAGGCCCTCGTCCGCGCGGATTCCGCGAACGCGGTCGCGTGGACCCGTAAGGGACAACTCCTCGAGGAGTTGAACAAGTTCGACGAAGCCGTGGACGCATACAACGCCGCGACCGCCCAGGATCCGCACGACGGAGGCGCATGGACGGGACTCGGCGACGCGCTGTACGCCCTCGAGCGGTACGAGGAGGCGGTGGAGGCGTACGACCGCGCGATCGCGGCGGACCCGAACAACGAGGAGGCGTGGAACAACAAAGGCTTCACGTTCTTCATGCTCGGCATCCACGAAGAGGCCCTGGCCTGCTACGAGAAGGCCCTCGCGATCAACCCGCGGTACAAGCAAGCGTGGTACAACAGAGGCTACACGTTCCACGGGATCAACCGCCTCGAGGAAGCCGTCACCGCGTACGAGAAGGCGATTGAGATGGACCGCGGCGACGAGGTCCTCTGGAACAACCTCGGGAACGCGCTGTACAACCTCGGTCGATACGAACAGTCGATCCCGTACTTCGAGCGGGCCCTCGAGGTGAATCCTCGATACGAGATCGCGTGGAACAACATCGGGAACGCGCTGAACAAGATGGGCCGCCACGAACCCTCCCTGAAGTACCACGACAAGAGCCTCGAGATTAAGCCCGATTTCGACTACGCGCTGTACGCGAAAGGCCACGCGCTCGATTCGCTCGGCCGTCACGAGGAAGGCCTCGAGCTGATCAGCCAAAGCCTCGAGCTGAACCCGAACTACGACCACGCATGGATGGCGAAGGCGGAGGCCCTCCACCATCTCGGCCGACTCGAGGAAGCCCGCGACGCGCTGAACAACACGCTCATCCTGAACGGCTCGTTCGAGGAGGCCTGGGTGTTCCGCGGGAAGATCCTCGAAGAGATGGGGAACGCGCTCGAGGCGGAACGGTGCTACGACGAGGCGCTCGAGTGCTTCCGGGCCTCCCTCGAGATCGAGCCGGACAATGCGGAGCTGCGGTATCATCAGGCGGTCCTCCTGGAAGACTTGGAGCGGGTGGACGAGGCGATCGACGGATATACGGCCGCGGCGTCGAAGGCGCACGGCGCCGACAGCTTGCTCCGGTTGTCCGCGCTCCTGCTTCGAGTCGGGCGAGCGGCGGACGCACTCGTCCCGGCCGATGACCTGCGCGCGCGAGACCCCACGGATTCTCGCGGT
>WNGK01028074.1_pt1 | contig 13000 bp, 11 predicted proteins | sample 5400601 | NCBI WGS metagenome assembly WNGK01 (sample SAMN13153376, study PRJNA577476) | soil metagenome | isolation source: 60 cm soil or saprolite under Garry oak tree replicate 1 | place: USA:California | collected 2016-06-15 | reverse complement strand
ACCCGCCTGCAACGCTGTAGCAGTGCGGGCAGGCCGTTGGTCGAAATAACGCCAGGCCTAGCAATCCGGAAGTGAATCGCGCTTTCAGCGCTGGTGTTTTGATGAGGTGCCATGAATCTCCGCCAGTTAAAGAGAATTACAGCTCAAGAAGGCAGACAATAATGAGGCGGGATCGTCCTCGGCATGACGATGCGGCTCTATGCGCCCAAGCCTGAGGCGCTCGACCGACGCTCGAATTCGCCCGCGGTCAAGGCGAGCAAGTGAGCTCTCTCCACGCTCTGAATCGCATTGGACTAAGGTCCCTATATGCAAGCATGCGCGAATTCAGCAGACTTACATGCAGACGAAGGAAACTACTACTATGAAAACGACCACCACGATCGCTGCCGTGGGCATAACGCTCCTCGCGGCAGCTATGTCAGCGGCGATCGCCGCTGACATAGCCCAACCTGCAGCCGCCGGGCAACCCAACGCCGACGCCATTCTCAAAGCAATGTCGGACAAGCTGGGTAACGCCCAGCATTTCAGCTTCAAAGCGACGCGGGAGATTGCCGCCGCCCTGGCAGAAGCTCACGTGTTGCCGGCAAAGTGCGACATCGAAGTCACTGTCCAGCGTCCCAATAACGTGTTCGGTACCTCGACGAGTAAAGACGGCGAGCGGCGTCTTTATTTCAACGGAAAGGATCTCACGATGTTCGACGGCAAGAACAATATGTATTCGACCGTGCCGATGAAATCGTCACTCGACGGCCTGCCCACTCAACTCGCTGAGAAATATGGGTTCGTGCCGCCGCTCGCCGAGTTCGTCATGAGCAATCCATATAAGGATATGAAATTTCGCGCGAAGACGATTTCCTACGCCGGCACTGAGATGGCGGGAAATCCTCCCGCCGACTGCCATCACCTGAAGTTGGCCGGTAAGCTTGCCGACGCGGAGTTGTGGATTGGCGTCAACGACAGTCTTCCCATAAAGATGACCGCCAAACTAAAAGGTGGGACCCGGGCCGGAACAGACCTGAACATTGAGTTCACCAGATGGAATCTGGATGCGCCGGTCACCGACCAAACGTTTGTCTTCACACCGCCTGCCGACTCCCACCGAATTCCGATGGTTACCAGCGCGGAGGCCCAAGCCACGAAGAAAAGCGATCACTCAACATCGAAACGAAAAGCCATACAGAAAGTAACAACTCTATGACAACACTTACCTTCGGTTCAAATTATCCAATGAAAGCAATCAGCAATAACACTCGGCCGCGATATCGTTGCGGGAAAACATGGCTTGTGCTGGTTGTTGCTGCAGCAGTCTATCTGCTGGGTAACGGTCAGGCCTACGCACGGGGCAGAGTGGGAGTCGGCGTCGGTGGAAGGGGAGTCGGCGTTGGTGTTGGCGTTGGCGTAGGCAGAGTGGGAGTGGGCAGAGTCGGCGTTGGCGTCGCCGGGGTTGGGATAGGACGCGTCGGCGTGGCTGGTGTCGGCATAGCTCCGGGACTTGCCGTCGCTGCGGCAACGCTTCCGCGCGGCTACTATGCCGCCGTTCCTGCGGGCTACAGTACGGTGGTTTATCACGGCTACTCCTGCCGCTACGTCGGAGGCATTTACTACCGTGCGGTCATGTATCAGGGGAGCACTGCTTGGGTGGTGGTCACGTAAGGCGCTAACGCAATCCGCGGATAGAATTGCGTGACCGTGAGAAAAATCACCTTTGCCATGGCCGCAATGACTCTCTTATCGGATGTATCGTTCTTAGTCGCTAATCTATCGGCGAGAGAGCTTCCTCAAGTCGCCGCGAACGGCAACGCGATCGGCGACTTTAGTCCTTACGGATGAGAGCCGCTAAATCGCTACATTTCTTGGCACCGAGATTCATTAGGATCGGCATATGGGACCAAGGTCTTATTTGCATAAAATACCTGCATCAAAGTAATCTTGGGTATGAAAAAAATTAGTTACCACTGTTATGTTCTGCTAATTGCGACACTGGCGTGCGCGGGCTTATCAGGGTGCGAAACGACTGGCACAGCGGGTTCTGGGGCGCCGGCTTCCGTTGCTGCAACGACTAGCCAAGGTGCTGCTCAACTGGTCATTCGGAGAGCCCCCAACCTCGGGACGGGGCTGTTCCTCGATATAAAGATAGATGGTGTGAGTGTAGGTAGCATTGGCGTGGGGGAAACCTACAGGGGTCCCTTGTCACCAGGACAGCACAAGGTCTCCGTACTCCTGCGACCGAACCAATTATCTCTGTCGCCAACGCGAAAGAGTTTTACGGTCGCAAAAGGGCAGACCTATACACTGACTGCGGCGTGGCACGGCGAGACAGTGGTTTTGCTCTGATCCAGGCGTTCTCGAGGCTGGGAGCCTTCCGCGCGGGCAAACGCGAACACGAGCGGGCAGAGCCTCGAAGGGTTCGCCCCATTTCCTGATTCACGATCGCCCGACCAACGAAGTGCGTCGAAGGTCTCCTTCTCTGTAACAGGTGCGTATTGCCCTAAAGTCCTATAGACAGCCGTGCCGACAGCGTGCCATGATCAAACCGATCTAAATTTTCTTTACGAATAAGAATACAACCAACACACTCAACTCAAAACATATGAAAAAACTATTAACACTAACAAGTATTGTCACTGCCATGGTGATCCTGGCGCTGATCACAGCATGCCAGACCACCGGCACCAGCCAGTCCGCCGTCGCCCAGAAAGAGGCGCTGCTGACGCAAGCAGGCTTTAAGTCTAAGACGGTCACCACGCCTAAACAGCAACAACAAGTAAGCCAGCTGGCCGTGGACAGGGTCTCAGCCGTGAAGTACCAGGGGAAAGTTTATTATGTATTTCCCACTGGAAACAAGAGCCAGATCCTTGTCGGGAACCAAGCCCAATTCAATGCATATAAGAAAGCGCTTCAGGCCCAGCAGGCGAGCCAAGCCCAGGCGAGCCACACAGCTCAGCAGCAGCAGCAGATGCTGCAGGGGTCTCCTGTATGGTCGGGAGAGACTGCCGGACCCAGGCACGTTGATGTCGAGGTGTTCGACGGGTTTGGTCCGTTGAATCCGATGCAGGGGGATTAAACCAGAAATACTGAAAGGATTGAGCAGACAATGTGAAGCGGCCCCTAATCCCTTTACAAGCGGTTTCAAAAGCGAAATCGCTCGCGCTGTTTTATTCCAGACGCCCTCATCCTCACCTTCTCCCCCAGGGAGAAGCGACCACCTCTCCTTGGCAGGGAGAGGCCCGGGTGAGGGTGGACCGACTTATCCTTGTAGGAATCACTGTTCTCACGTTGGGAATTCTGTCGGTGGTTCCGGCCGCTCACGCGACGGAACCGCCGCAGGTCGATGCAAACGCCAGGGCGATCGGCGAACCTTTCGCTACTGAGGTGGGCGTTTCGCTTCGCTTGCCTTTGCAGAGCGGCGAGAATTTTAGTTACGGCGCAGTCACCGAATCCTCCTCGGAAGCCGCCGAGGCCGATAAACTGGCGAAACAACTTGCCAATCCAATCGCTTCGCTCATCAGTGTGCCTTTTCAGGCGAACGAGGACTGGGGCTATGGCCCGTCGGGCAACGGCTACAAGTTCACGCTTAACATTCAGCCGGTCATTCCAATCTCAATTAGCAAAGATTGGAACGTGATTGTGCGCACAATCCTGCCGGTGGTTTCCCAGCACGATCTGTTTTACATCCCGAACCTGCCGAAGAATTCTCCGCTGCAGCCGCAAAATCGTTCGCAGGATGGTCTTAGCGACACCACTCAGAGCTTTTTCCTTTCACCCAAGAACCCGGGTCCGTTCGGTTTGATTTGGGGCCTCGGTCCAGCCTTTCTTTATCCGACTGGAACCAACGACCTCCTCGGCTCGGGCACGTTCTCGATCGGGCCGACATTGGTTGTGTTAAAGCAGACAGGTCCCTGGACTACTGGCGCGCTAATGAACCAGCTGTGGTCGGTCGTAATCGAGGAACACCGCAGTAGTCTCAGCCAGATGTTCGTTCAACCGTTCATTGCCTACACTACGAAGACGCACACGACTTTCACGCTGAGCTCGGAATCCACCGCAAACTGGAACGCCACATCAGCCGACGGGAAATGGACTGTGCCGCTTATTTTTCAAATCAGTCAGATTCTGAAAATCGGGAGGCAGCCGATCAGCATCCAAATCGGCGGGAAGTACTATGCCGACTCCCCACGGTACGGCCCCGATTGGGGTGTGCGCTTGAACCTCACCCTGCTCTACCCGACAGGCGGGCGTCCAGCACCCGTCGAGAAGACCGGTTTGGTAAAGTAGCGAGTAACCCTTCTGAAGCCCATCGACCAGGATCCGTTAGGTGGACTTCGAAAAAAGGCGCTGATGATCGCTAGGTGTAAAGCATCTGTGACGTCGCGACCTTGTGAAACTAAATGAATGAGACCGCATCAAGAACAGGTCCAATGAAACCCGTGCTCCGGCGACTAAGATTCCGTCGCTTCTCCACCGTGCAACTTCTAATTGCGCTCGCTCTTCTTTTCACTTGTGCCCCTTTTGTCGAGGAAATCAAAGGTGGCCATCTTATTCTATCGTTTTTGTTTTCGCTGGTGCTGCTTTCTGCCGTCCTTGCCGTCGCGAATCGCAAACGCGTCCTGGTCATCGCGCTCGTGCTTGCGATTCCAGCGATCGCCGGCAGGTGGATAAATAATTTCCGGCCGGATTTGGTTCCACCTGCGGTCTTCCTCGTTGGCGGGCTCATCCTGATTATTTTTGTAGTCGGGCACCTGCTTCGCTTTGTTCTTCGCGCGCCTGTGGTTACCACCGAAGTGCTCTGTGCGAGCATTTCCGCTTACCTGATGCTCGGTTTGATGTGGACGATGGCCTACTGGCTCGTGGACCAACTGACGCCAGGAGGAGCCTTCTCTTTCAACACGAACGCAGGGACGCGGTCCATCAACGGCTTCAATGGTTTCTACTTTAGTTTCATCACACTGAGCACCGTCGGCTATGGCGATATCACTCCGCCGTCCTGATCGCACGCCTGGTGTCGCTCTATTCCGCACCGGGACCGGCTGAGCATCGGGAAAAATGAAGTTGATCTGCCGGAGATTAGCGAAACCGAATGTTCGGATAGGATGGGCGCCGCCGGGTGGCCCGCGCGCAGCTGTTACAAAAAAAAAGCGCAGCTGCCTTATAGCCCTAAAGTCTTATAGGCATTTCACGGCAGGTACGACAAAATTGCACTCAGATCAGAACAAACGAATCAGAGTAACACGCCAAAATCTCATGAAGCCTAAACACACAAAAACAACGATCCGACTTCGCCTCATCGCGGCCGGAACGTGTCTCGCGTTTTCCGCCGGTTGCGCGACGACTCCGCAGCAGGCTGGCCGTCCGCAATATGGGCCCGCGGCAACAAGCCTGAACGAGGCGCGATCATCGCGCGTTCCGGTGGAGAAACGAGCCGCCGATTATTTGCAGGCCGCTGCGGTTACCACTCCACTGCTCGGGAAGGGAACCCAGGAAACGCCGGCACGCGAGACTTACAATACAGCCGCCGCAGAACTCACCGTTCTGCTTCGCTCAGCGGATGGGGGTCGATTGTGGAACCATCCGCTAACCCTAACCAACGGCAGCGAGACCTATCATTTGCACTTTCAACCTGCCGGATATGGCGTCTGGGCGCCCGATTACTTCACCTCACTCGAACTGGCTAGTTCGATAGAAAAAAAGAAAGGAAAGTACGTTAAAAAGCCAGACGAAGTGGAGGGCGTGGGTGGCACCCTCGTCGGCGTGCATCTTGTGCCAGGGCAAGATTTCGCGCCACCGCGTGGGATCAGTGCGCCTGTCACTGCCACACTCGATTTTCACGGGCGGGACGCAACTCTAGCGCTCCGCCGCCCGGCAAAGCAACCAACAGCTCGCGTTGAAGGCGCGGTCCGCCCATTAGCGGCCAACTACTCTGCGCCACTCCTTTATTACAAGCACATCAACGAAACGTTGACGGGATTAATGGGCGTGTTTGGCATGAGCCACTGGTCGGGCCCGACCGGCCTTTATTTTCTTCAACCTTACGATCCCGACCGGATTCCAGTAGTCTTCGTCCATGGCCTCATGGCCACTGACCAGATGTGGGTGAATGTGATTAACGACCTTGAAGCAGATCCCGTATTGCGGGGACGCTACCAGTACTGGGTATTTGGCTATCCAACCGGTAATCCTATCGCCTACTCGGGTCTCAAGTTACGCGAAGCGCTGGCAAACGTGGACAAGCTTTACCCGAATCACCGGAACTACGTGGTGGTTAGCCACAGTTTGGGCGGGATTCTCGCCCAGATGCAGGTGGTGACTCTAAAGCCCGCGAATTGGGAGCGGGTTGTAGGGGAGCCGGCTAGGAAGATTTTCAAAACGCTGCCTCCAGGGAGCCTCGTCCATCGCGCGCTCGTTTTTAACGCCAATCAACGGATCAAACGAGTCGTCTTCATTTGCACACCGCATCGCGGCAGCAAACTTGCGATCAGTCCCATGGCGGAATTTGCGATGCGTCTCATTACTCTGCCGAGCGGCATCGCCGGCGCCATTAAGAACGACGTTGGCCCGGAGCTTGCACAGATAAAGGGACTCCAGGACCGGCCCAATGTTGGCACTGGACTTTCACCGGACAGTCCAGCCTTAAAAACGATGGACACAGTCCCGGTCCAGGCGCCCTATCACTCCATCATCGGCAATCGCGGCAAGCCCGGACCGCTGGCCGACAGCAGTGACGGCATTGTGCCCTATTGGAGTTCGCATATGAATCGGGCCCTGTCCGAGGTGATTGTTCCCGGTCCGCACGGCCTGGTTAACTATCCACAAAACATCGCAGAGCTTAAACGCATCCTGCATTTGCATCTGAAAACAGTTAGCGCGCCAAAGCCGACTGTTGCTCAAGCGGTCCGGTAACTCAGCGCGTTGGCTGCATTCGAAGCTCAGCACCTATGAAATCAAAATAGTCAGGGATTTTCGATCGCGATGTATACGAACCTAAACTTGTTTCTTCGGGCTGAGTATTTCGCGTTTTGTAAGACCCGATTCAGCCTGCGTCGTTGGACCTACGTAATTTTTTTTACCATCCTGTACTGGCTGATGTGGATCGTGATCGGTTTCGGCCGGTTATTGGATCGCCTTTTGTTCCGGTCTTTTCTCTGCCAGGAGGTGCGCGAGCCTGTGTTCATCATCGCCCCGCCCCGAAGCGGGACAACGTTTCTGCAAAAGCTGATGGCGCTGGATGAAGAGCGCTTCGTCCATGCCAAGCTTTACCAGACCATTTTCCCATCAGTCTTCTACCAGCGGTGTCTCACCGGCCTTGCTCGCATCGACCGCTGCACCGGCCAAATGCTGGCACAGCTGATGATTTGGTCTGAGAAAAAATTCTTCGGAGGCTGGGACGATATGCACAAGCTTCGGTTCGATCAGCCGGAAGAAGATGACGGTTTTTTTGTTTACAGCTTTGTTACTGAAGCAATTTACCTTCTGTTTCCATACATCGATGAATTGTGGGAGGCTGGCTTTGCCGATGCGCTCGGCGCCGGGCAACGTCGCAAACTAATGCGCTTTTATCGAAGCTGTCTCCAGCGTCAGCTCTACGCCAACGGCCCCGGCAAGACAGTGCTCTCAAAAGCGACGCAGAATTCCGGGTCAGTGGAGTCTCTGCTGGAAGCCTTCCCTGACGCTAAATTCATCACCATCATCCGGCATCCCTACCAATCAGTTCCATCGCACGTAAGCGTCTTCTATCCGGTCTGGCGAACGCATTCACCCGATATTGCCAAGGACGGGCCCATCTCGAAATCGTACGCCAGACTGGCGGTCAAGTGGTATCAACACTTGTTTCAATTCCGCTCTAAGGTCAATCCCCGCCAGTATTACTGTCTCGATTACCGCGACCTGACGCAGGATCCGGAGGCGGTGGTAGGAAAACTCTACGATTACTTTGGGTGGACGATGAGCGATGCCTTCCGTGCGCGCCTGAGGGCAGCAGCAGGTCACGAGCAGGGGTTCCAAAGCCGACACCACTATACTCTCGAAGAGTTCGGGCTCTCCAAGGAATGGATCCAAGAGGAACTCGGCCCATTGCTCGACCACTATTCGCTGGCTCGCTGACATCTGGATCGCCAGAAGGCTACGTGGATTAAGCCAAGCAGAATCAGGAGCAACCCATTGGCCACTACGGACGACACCACTTCTGTCCCACCGAATGCTTGGAGCGCCACCAGCAGGGCGAGCGCGATGTTGCGATTGCTCGTGCCTAACCCGATGACTTGCCGGGCACCGCGATCCGGTCCACCCAGCGAATAACCCAGGAGCAGGGAGAGCTCGCTGGCGACCGCCATTACCGCCAACGGTCGCCAGCCCACGGCCACTATTGCTGGCCATTCCGTAGCGGTCACGAAAGTCAGCGATGCCGCTCCCGCCATTTCAGAAAAGATCTCCACGGGACGCATGGTCTTCCGAGCGAACGGAAGTGCGACATACCTAATGGCCATACCGACGCCAAGCGGAAGCACGATCGTCGCGAGCAAGACGAGCAATGCTTCGCTGACGTTGAATTGCACCACGCCGGAATGCGCAACCTGCTTCAGCATCATCTGACACACGACAGGAGTCAGAAACACCGAAAGGACTGGGAACAGAGCTGTTAACCCAGCCGCCAGCGCCAGATCTGCGCGCGCCATCCGCGTAAATACCGGCACCACAGGTGCGAAAGGCGCCGCAGCCAATAAGATCATTCCGATGGAGACTTCCGTTTTGAAACCGCAAAGCTTCGTGGACGCCAGGACGAGAACCGGAACAATCACGAAATTCACAGTTATGATAAGCGCCAGACGACGCTTGCGCAGAGCGTTTACGACCTGCCTTATCGTCAGCCTCATTCCAACAGCCATTAATAAGCCAGCCAGGGAACCGATGGTTAGCAGGCGGACGATGCTTTCAGTCTGCATGATAGGTACCCGGCTTGTATAAGCTTTCAGGAACATGGGCCGCTGTCGAGATCATGCGGGTCACCGTATCTGCCAAACCAACCCACCGATGAAGAGAGAAGCGTCGTCAAAACTCCGTTCAAATTCGCGTCGGGAGCCGTGCCGTATGCGCACGCGACACCATTGGAGGAATCGAACGCGTCTCGCCGTGACATAGGCCTAAGGTCCAATAGTCGGCGGCGCGACCCTAAGATAGTTTCCTGACCACAATGCCGCTCTCATCTGGTGAATTCGTAGTTGTCGAACGCCCACGACTAACTCCAGGATCTTTGCTCACACGCGGTGGAACGCGATCCCGGTTCTCGCCGCTCTTCTTCATTGCGCTTACTTCTTCGGCGTGTTCTGCCTTTTTCCACGCGTCCCGCTTTGGGTGATGCTCATCCTCGGTCTGGTTTACTCGGTCAGCATTTCCTGGAACATCAACGGCATTTCCCACAATTTCATTCATAACCCGTATTTCCGTTCGCCGCTGCTCAATCGGCTGTTTAGTATCCTGGAATCAATCACCGTCGGTTTTAGCCAAATTTTTTACGAATGCATTCACATGCAACATCACAAGGGGAATGCCGACCGGCCGGACGAGCACGGTGAGACCGTCGATTGGATTTCGATTTACAAACACGGTCACGACGGGGAAGCCGAGCATCCGCTCAAATACACGTTCTTGAGCTTCTTTCGCGAAGATCCCAAGACCGTCTCTAAGGAATTCAAACGCAAAGATCCGCGCGAGGGGTTTTGGGGAGTCTTCGAACTCGCTTCATTTGTCAGGACTTTTGTGGTCCTTGGTATTCTCAACTGGCATTACATCTGTTTTCTTCTGCCGTTTTGGTACTTTGGCCACTGCCTCTCTTATTTGAACGGCTACTATCGGCATTACGGCGGCAATCCGGACGAGCCGATTGCATGGGGCGTGAGTAGTTATGACAAGCTCTACAACTGGACCTGGTTCTTCAACGGCTACCATGCAGAACATCATTTCCGGCCGAAAGTGCATTGGACGCGAATGGAGGCTTTCCGCGACCAGATTCTCGAGCAACAGCGCGCTGCGGGGGTGCGCGTAATCAACCCACCGCACGCGCTTGGTTTTCTTGACCCCTGATTTGCCGCCCGTTAGTAGACCAGTTCGGCGCCGGCGAATGCGCCGGCGGCCGCTCGAGTCCGAATCGGCTACCTAGGATGAGTTGCCGGAGTTGTGAGGATTACCGGAGCTGCTCCGGCGTTTAGCGTAATCAAATTCACGAAATCACCAGCGCCAACCAATCGGCACCTGCAAGACATCGCCTACCCCCCTAATCACCACGCTTCCATAGCAACCACAGACTAACTACTATGAGGTCCTCATTTGATTCTTGGGCGCAAGCTAGTTACGCCTCATACGGCAGGAATTGCTTGCCGCGGGTCAAACCTGTTAGTCTCTCTGCTTCCACGTTGCTTCATAACAATTTATGAGGCGTGGGTCCCGGTGGCATCTGAGCAAAAACAGCGAAACAAAGCGCGCAATCCGGCTGCAACGCTGGAGGCTCTCAGTCGCACTTTCCTCGACTCGGCGCTCGATTGCATTATCACGATGGACGCAACCGGGCGCGTACAGGAATTCAACCCGGCGTCGGAGCGGGTATTCGGCTTTACGCGAGCTGAAGTGGTTGGCAAGGAACTGGCCGAACTGATTATCCCCCCGAGACTTCGCGAGAGGCATCGTCAAGGGTTGGCTCACTATTTAAAAACTGGCCAAGGCCCGTTGCTCGGAAGGCTGATCGAAATCGGGGCCCTGCGCCGGGATGGTACCGAGATTCTGGTGGCGCTTGCGATCAGCGCAACCGAGATCGATGGGTCGCCGATTTTTACCGCCTACTTACGCGACATCACCGAGCAAAAGCGCGCCGAAGAAGCTAACCGCCGCTTGGCGGCGATCATTGAGTCCTCCGGGGATGCGATCATAAGTATGGATCTGAATGAGACAATCACCAGTTGGAATAAAGAAGCGGAACGGCTCTTTGGCTACAACGCTGCTGAAATTATCGGCAAACCGATCACCGTTCTGGTGCCGCCGGATCGCCACAATGAAGAGCTGGCAATTATGGAACGGATCCGCCGGGGCGAGCGCATCATTCGTTACGAGACGGTACACGGCCGAAAGGACGGCACCTTGCTCGACATTTCGCTGGCCGTTTCGCCCATCAATGATGAGAGCGGGCATGTTATCGGCGCGTCGAAAATTGCGCGTGACATTACCAAGCGCGTTCGCGCCGATCGCAGACGCGCCACCCAGTACGCCGTTACCAACCTGCTCGCTGGTTCCTGGACGCTCGCCGAAGCTGCCACACAAATTCTGGAAGCAATCGCATCGAGCGGAGATTGGGCTTTCGCCGCAATCTGGATTTACGACGAAGCGGCCGGCGGATTGCGGTGTCGAAATGTGTGGTATGAGGCGTCGGAGCGAGTGAAGAAGTTCGCCGATTTGTCTCTCTTAGTTACGCTTCCCAAAGGCCGGGGCTTGCCCGGGCGTGTTTGGGATTCAAAAAAACCAACCTGGCTCTATGACGTTACGCGCGATCCAAATTTTCCCCGAGCTCCCTATGCGGCAGAGGCCGGTCTGCACGGTGGATTTGCCTTTCCCCTCTTCTCCCGTGGCGAGATCGGCGGGATAATGGAGCTGTTCAGCCACAACGTTGTGGAGCCCGACGAAGATTTGCTTCAGATGGTTGAAGCGCTCGGCAGCCAGATCGGGCTTTTCATCGAGCGACGCAGAATCGAGCAGGAGTTGCAACACGAAAAGGAAAACGCAGCGGCGGCAAACGCGGCAAAAGATCGATTCCTTGGGATGTTAGGTCATGAATTGTGCGCGCCGCTTAACCCGGTCCTGATCTGGGCCAGCAAAACTGCGGAAGAACCCGACCTCAAACCAGAGGTGCGGCAAGGATTGAAAATGGTTCGCGGTATTGTCGAACTCGAGGTGCGTCTGATCGAGGACATGCTCGATCTTACCCGTATCGCGCGCGGGAAACTAAAGTTGCAGTTGCGCAAAGCCGACGCGCATGAGCTCCTTCAGTCTGCAATGGAGATCGTACGCAGCGACATTGAAGATCGACATCTCAAGCTCTCCGTGACCCTGGCGGCATCTCGGCACGAGCTGGTCGCCGATGCGCCGCGCTTGGAGCAAGTTTTTTGGAACGTCTTTCGCAACGCTTGCAAATTCACGCCTGAAAACGGCGCGATTTCTGTGCGGTCATACAATCCCAACCCAAGAACGATCACCATCGAGATCAGCGATAATGGCAAGGGCATCGAACCACAATTTGTCGAAAGAATCTTTTATGCTTTCGAAAAAGCCGATTCGCAAGGCGAAGGTCTGGGGCTCGGTCTCGCGATCAGCAAAGCCATCGTCGAAATGCACGCCGGCACTATTCGTGCGCGCAGCGAGGGAATGGGGAAAGGTGCAACTTTCGTGATCGACTTGCCTCTTCGCGGATCAAGCCCCCGTAAGTTCAACACGGCATAAAAAATCGAATCGGCGAAGTGATGTCGTGAACACAATTGCTACGAATGCGTTTGGTCCATTAAATCGCGATTGAAAACGAAAGTAAGATGAAAAAGTTCGGCCACTTTCTTAGGACGACCCTTGTGGGCGGGATCCTGTTTCTCGTGCCGATTGTCGTGCTGATCATTGTCCTCAACAAGGCGCTGGCCATCGCGCATAAACTCGTTGATCCAATCGCGGCCCGGCTCCCATTTGAGTCGCTTATCGGTCTCCGCACACCCCACGTGTTGGCGATCACACTGCTCTTAATCTTCTGTTTCGTTGCCGGACTGTTTGCGAGGACGGCGCTCGCGAAACGGAGCGTCAACTGGCTTGAGTCCGCGGTGCTATCGAACGTGCCAGGTTACCAGTTCATCAAAAGCATGGGTGAGAGCCTGCTCGGCGTCGAGGATGAACCGGTGCCTCAAGTCGTTCTCGCGCGGATTGAGGATGCCTGGCAGATCGCCTTCCTGGTCGAGCGTCTTGAAGACGGCCACCTTGCCGTGTT
>WNGK01007095.1_pt1 | contig 13000 bp, 12 predicted proteins | sample 5400601 | NCBI WGS metagenome assembly WNGK01 (sample SAMN13153376, study PRJNA577476) | soil metagenome | isolation source: 60 cm soil or saprolite under Garry oak tree replicate 1 | place: USA:California | collected 2016-06-15 | reverse complement strand
ACCGAATGATGGGTCTCGATATCCATGATGTCGTTGTACTTGGTCACCGACCAGTACGGCCCGAACATGCTGTCCTTGCAGTAATGCACCGGGTCTTCCTGGCGCAGCCGGTCGAAATACGGCCAGAATGAATCGGTCCTGAACAGCTCGGGGTGGCTGACGTCGATATCCGCCAGCGGAATCGAATGGGCCTTGTCCCGGGCGGCCGTCTGATGGGTATCCCCGGCGGGATCGATTGTTCCGTGCATCGGACGTCTCCTGCTTGTCCTGTCCGCGATTGGCTCCCGCGGGCGATTATCGACCGAATTACATCCCGTTGTCCGCGCCGGGGCAAGGGACAGTTTGTTGCATTCTGCCGCACCGCAACGCCAATCCGGCGAATGCTCCCTTTCCAGCACCTTTGGCCCGTGACAAGCTTATTTCCGAAGAATAAGGCTCTGCGCAGGACCAGTGCCATTTGCCCGGAGGCAGCCCGCCCATGATTTCCAACGCGCATCGGATGTTCAATTTCGATCTTGGCGAAACCGCGGACGCGATTCGCGAAACCGTTCACGATTTTTCAAGTAACGAGATCGCGCCGCGGGCCGCCGAGATCGACAAGAGCAATCAATTTCCCCGCGACCTGTGGCCGAAGATCGGCGCGCTCGGCCTGCACGGAATAACCGTCGAGGAGGAGTATGGCGGTTCGGGGCTCGGCTATCTCGAGCACTGCATCGCGCTCGAGGAGATTTCGCGCGCGTCGGCGTCGGTTGGCCTGGCCTACGGCGCGCATTCGAACCTTTGCGTCAATCAGATCCGCCGCAACGGCAATGAAGCGCAGAAGCGGAAATATCTGCCGAAGCTGATTTCGGGCGAACATGTCGGCTCGCTGGCGATGTCGGAACCCAACGCCGGCTCCGACGTGGTGTCGATGGCGACCCGCGCCGAGAAGAAGGGCGATCGCTTCGTCATCAATGGCAGCAAGATGTGGATCACCAACGGCACCATCGCCGATACGCTGGTGGTGTATGCCAAGACCGATGCCGCCGCGGGCTCGAGCGGCATCACCGCTTTTATTATCGAAAAGGGCATGAAGGGATTTTCCACCGCGCAAAAGCTCGACAAGCTGGGCATGCGCGGTTCCGACACCTGCGAACTGCTGTTCGATAATTGCGAGGTGCCGGAAGAGAGCGTGCTGAGCGAGGTCGGCCGCGGCGTCAACGTGCTGATGTCCGGCCTCGATTACGAGCGCGCGGTGCTGGCCGCGGGTCCGCTCGGCATCATGCAGGCGTGCATGGATGTGGTGATGCCCTATGTGCACGAGCGCAAGCAGTTCGGCCAGCCGATCGGCACCTTTCAACTGGTGCAAGGCAAGATCGCCGACATGTACACCACGATGAATGCGTCCCGCGCTTACGTCTACGCTGTGGCCAAGGCCTGCGACCGCGGCGAGACCACCCGCGAGGATGCCGCCGGCGCCATCCTCTATGCATCGGAAAAGGCGACGCAATGCGCGCTCGACGCAATCCAGCTGCTCGGCGGCAACGGCTATATCAACGACTATCCCACGGGGCGGCTGTTGCGCGACGCCAAGCTCTATGAAATCGGCGCCGGCACCAGCGAGATCCGGCGCATGCTGATCGGGCGGGAGCTGTTCGAAAAATCTTCATAAAAGTCGGTCGAACCCGCATCGCCTTTGGGCCGACACATCTCTGATCTATGGGTTCGGTTCGATTTGGTTGCCGATTTGCTTGTCTGGGGGGAGTCGATCCGTGAATCAGATGAATCTTGTGCCGCCGCATCTGCCGCCGATGCCGGCGCCGGTGTTGTTTTCAGGCAACCGCGGTGAATTTTTCCGGCTGGTGACGCGCGGTGCCGGGCTCGAACTCATTACCGTCGGGTTTTATCGTTTTTGGCTTGCCACCGATATCCGCCGCCATTTGTGGTCGAACACCCATATCGACGGCGATGCGGCGGAATACACCGGCCGCGGCAGGGAATTGCTGATCGGATTTCTGATCGCGTTGGCGATCATTGTGCCGGTTTATCTGGCCTACTTCCTTGCCGGCCTTGAAGCCGAACGCATCAGGGCGTTCGCCAGTTTCCCCTTGCTGGCTTTTTTCTACCTGTTCGGACAATTCGCGATCTACCGCGCCCGGCGTTATCGCCTGACCCGCACGGTGTGGCGCGGGGTGCGGTTCTGGATGAGCGGTTCGGGCTGGGCCTATGCGGCGCGGGCGGCGCTCTGGGGCCTGCTGATGATACTCACCCTCGGCCTGATATTGCCATGGCGTGAAGCGGCGCTCGAGCGCTACAAGATGCGGCATTCCTATTACGGCGATCTTCAGGGCAGCTTTGAAGGACGCGGCTGGGAATTCTTCAAGCGTGGCTGGTGGCTATGGCTGCTGGCGCCGATCGCCCTCTACGTGTCGCCGCTCGCGCCCTTTGTCTATGCCGCGTTCAAAGCGGTGGAGTGGCGCTGGTGGCTTTCAGGTATCCGTTTTGGCGGTGTGCGTCTGGAATCGACGATGCGCCGTGGCGCGCTGATCGGCCTTTACTGGAAAGTCATCGGCTGGGTTCTCCTGCTCGCGGTCGTGTTTGCCGCCTATCTGGCACTCTGCGCCGCTCTGGTGGCGAGCATGAGCGGCGCGCCGCTCGATCAGTTCTTCACGCCGCAGGTGTTCCTGAAGAGCATTCCGTTGCTGGTACTGGCGGGACTGGGTTATCTGCTGTTCGCGCTGGCGGTCAATGTGGCGATGCGTGTCTATCTGTTGCGCGATCTCTGGGTCAGGGTGCTGGCCTCGACCACCGTCCACAACATCGAGGCGGCGGCGAATGTATCCGCGAGGGGCGAACTCGCCAATGCGCTGGGTGAGGGCTTTGCCGACGGGCTGGATGTCGCCGGCTTTTAGCGCATGAGCATCTTTTCAATGGACAGTGGACCGCAAAACACCTCGGCGTCGTCAGCAGCCAGCGGCTTTGCGATTTATTTCGACGGGAACTCGAGCCGCCGCCGCCTGGTGACGCTGGAGTTCAACGACCGGCTTGAAATCAGAGAGTATGAACACACGCTTGCCGCGTGGTCCTATGCCGATGTCCGCCTTGCCGACAGCCCATCCGGTACCCTGCGCGTAACCTGCCTGACCGCGCCGGGGCTGGCGCGGCTTGAAATCCGTGACGCGGCGGTTGCCGCGGAGCTGACCGCCCGCTGCGCCCGACTCGATGAAAACATTCCCGGCCGGCACGGCATTGCGAGAATTGTCGGCTGGTCATTGGCGGCGACGGTTTCGATCGTCGCGGTGGTTCTGTTCGGTGTCCCGCTCGCTGCGGACCGTTTGACACCCCTGGTGCCGCAAGCCTTCGAACGCCGGCTGGGCGATGTCGCGGAAGGGCAGGTCAAGACGATGTTCGGCGGCAAGATCTGCGATGACGCATCAGGGCAGGCTGCCTTCACCAAGCTCGTCAATGCCGTTCGCGAGTCCGCTGGCCTGGATACGTCGATCCAGTCGCAGGTGTTATCGAGCCCGATTTCCAACGCGTTCGCGCTGCCCGGAGGCAAGGTCTATGTATTCAACGGGCTGCTGGCCAAGGCGGAAAACGCCGATGAGATCGCCGGCATCCTGGCGCACGAGCTTGGTCATCTCAGGCATCGCGATGCCACGCGCAACCTGATTTACAATGGCGGCACGTCGTTTCTGATCGGGTTGCTGTTCGGCGACATCACCGGATCCGGCGCGTTGATCTTTGCTTCGCGCTCGCTCGTGACCGCGTCCTATTCGCGCGAGGCGGAGCAAAATGCCGATACATTTGCAATCGATGCGATGCACGGGCTTGGCCGCTCGCCAAAGCCGATGGGCGAACTGATGTTTCGCGTGACCGGGAAAGAAGGCGACAAGAGCTTGTCCATCCTGGCGAGCCATCCGCTGACGGAAGACCGCCTGGCGCGCATGAGCAGCGAGGATCAGCCGCCGAGTGGCCCGCCGCTGCTGACAGCGGCCGAATGGGCGTCGCTCAAGGCAATCTGCGGTTCAAGGAATTGATGGAAGGCGAGGTGCTACGGCCACCCGCTGGAGCCTGTCATCGGGCGGCGCGCAGCGCCGACCCGGTGGCGGGTGGTGACGGTCACCCCTGGGGTGGCGCCTTGCCGTCTATTCCGCCAGATCATTGACCTTCTTCACCCAGATGCGGACGTCGGCCAGCACTTCGGGGAGTACGGCCTTGACCTCCCCGACGGTCATGCCGGCCTTGACGCGTGGATCGTACAGGACATTCAGAATGTACTGGTCGTAGACGTCGAAAAATCCCATCGAGACACTGTCGTTGAACATGGTCCAGGGCACCGAACTGGTATCGTTGATGGGCCCCAGCGACTGCAGCAGTTCCTCATAGGCGCAGTCGAAGAAGATGAAATCGCCGTTGTCGACGGTGAGGATCACGTCGGAGTGCTCGATCTCGAATTTTTCGTTCTTGCGAAAGCCGGACAGGCATTGCGGATCGAGCGAGGTGCGAATTTCCCGGGCTCGCTCGCTGCCGTAGAATGTCGAGATGGTGCGATAGAGATCGCGGTCGCGCACCAGTTTGACCACGATATTGGCGCCGTCGCTGGTTTCCGCCATGGCGATATCAAGATGCTGAACCCGCGCGGCGATATCGGCCACGATTTTGGCCAGTTGCGCCTTTCGATCCGGACGATTGCCATCGGCGAAGACCCGCACCGGTGCATCGTATTTTCTGATCCGGTCGACCCGTCCGGCAAGCTGATACTCGGCGCCGAAGGCGGTCTTGAAAAATCCGTCCGTTATCTCGCTGTCGGTGAACGTCTTCTTTTCGGTACGCTGGCGCGATGCAATGCTGGGAATTTCGGCCGACGCAGCCGGCAGCCAGGCAACGCTGTTGAACGCGATGCCGGCGAGCACAACCGCCAATATCCGCAGCATATGCGAAGACGAGTCGAGAGCACACATTGCATCGACGCTGCAGCAATCGGCGAGCGCGTGCAAGGCTTGATGTATAAGGCTTGATGTACAAGGCTTGACGTACAAGCCTTGACCGGCCGCCGATCGAGCGGCGCGGGTTCCGTTTGCGTAGAGCCGGCCTAGTTCTTGACGACGACAGTGGTTCCCACCACGACGCGGCTGTAAAGATCGGTGACGTCGTCGTTGGTCATGCGGAAACAGCCGGAGGATACGGCCTGGCCGATGGTCTCCGGTTCATTGGAACCGTGAATGCGATAAAGCGTCGAGCCCAGATACATGGCGCGGGCGCCGAGCGGATTGTCTATGCCGCCCGGCATGTAGCGCGGCAGATCGGGGCGCCGCGCCAGCATCTGCGAGGGCGGCGTCCAGGCCGGCCATTCCTTCTTCGCCGATATGCGGTGAACGCCGCCCCAGCGAAATCCGTCGCGGCCGACGCCGATGCCGTACCGCAGCGCCAGGCCATTTTGCAGCACGAGGTAAAGCCGCCGCTCGGCGGTGTCGATCAAAATGGTGCCGGGCGTGTATTGGCTTTCAAATCTCACGGTCTGCCGCGGAATCGGGTTCGACGCGCCGATGCTGAAATTGGGGCCGCCTCCCATGATATCACGCATGTCGAAACCACCCTGGAATCCTTGGAATCCCTGGGCGCGCGCATGGCCGGCGCCGGCCAGCAATGCCACCGCGGCAACAAGCAAAGCAAAAGCCCGGATCATATTCTGCCTCGTGGGACAAATCAGTTTCGCTGCGAGACAGGCCATAATTGACGCGGTTTCGCAAGCCACGGCCATGTGAGGCCGGCGATTTTCAGGCGTTGCGGCAAAAAAGCCATCACCCCCTTGGCGATGGCTGCAATGTCCGCGAAACCTTTGACGAACGGCGCCGGGGATGATTGATCTGCCAAGAGTGCTTTTTTTTGAAAAACGGCGCGAACGGGAGCGGAATGATGAACGGTGCGGAAAGTCTGGTACGGACGTTGGTCGCGGGCGGCGTTGACGTCTGTTTCGCCAACCCCGGCACCTCGGAGATGCATTTTGTTGCAGCCCTTGACCGGGTTGAGGGCATGCGCTGCGTGCTCGGTCTGTTCGAGGGCGTGGTGACGGGTGCGGCGGACGGCTATTTCCGCATGAGAGGCACGCCGGCATCGACGCTGCTGCATCTGGGACCGGGGCTCGCCAACGGCCTCGCCAATCTGCACAACGCCAAGAAGGCGAATTCCGGCATTGTCAACATCGTCGGCCAGCATGCCGTCTATCACATTGGATTCAACGCGCCGCTGACCTCCGACATCGAGGGCCTGGCGCGGCCGATGTCGGCATGGGTGCGCACCTCGCCGGACGCGAAATCAGTCGCCAGGGACGGCGCTGCCGCCATTGCCGCGGCCAGGAGCAGCCCGCCGCAGATCGCCACGCTGATCCTGCCCGCCGACACCGCATGGAACGAGGCCGACGGCATCGCGCAGGTCCCGGACGAATCCCAGCGCGTCAGCTACTCGTCGCAAGCCGTTGACAACGCCGCCAGGGTCTTGCGCGGCGGCGCGCAGACGCTGCTCCTGCTCACCGGCAGCGCGCTGACCGAGCAGGGGCTGGCGCTGGCAGCGCAAATCGCCGGCAAGACCGGCTGCAAGGTGCTGGGCCAGACCTATAATCCACGCATGGCGCGGGGGCGCGGGCGGCTTTCGATCGACCGGATTCCTTATGTGATCGAGCAGGCGCTGCCGATCCTGAAGGATTTCCGCCACATCGTTCTGGTCGAGGCCAACGATCCCGTGGCGTTTTTTGCCTATCCGAACAAGCCGAGCATGTTGAAGCCCGACGGATGCGAGGTCCATCGCTTGACGTCGGGCGGCGAAAATTCGGTGGCCGCGCTGGAAGCATTGGCCGCCGCGCTTGGCGCCAGGCCGATCGATGCAAAACCGCAGGCGTTGGTTGAACTGGCAAAGCCGACCGGCGCGCTGACCCACGCCTCGATCGCGCAGGCGATCGCGATGGCGATCCCGGAAAATGCCATTGTGGTCGATGAATCCATCACCACGGGCCGCGGTTTCTTTCCGCCGACCGCCGCCGCCAACCCGCACGACTGGCTGCAAAACATGGGCGGCTCGATCGGATTTTCGACGCCGGTCGCGACCGGGGCCGCGGTGGCGTGCCCGGATCGCAAGGTGATCTGCATGGTCGGCGACGGCAGCGCGATGTACACGCTGCAATCGCTGTGGACGCAGGCCCGCGAGGGCCTCAATGTGCTGACCATCGTGTTCGCCAACCGCATCTATCAGATCCTGCGGGGCGAATTCGATGGCGTCGGCGCCGGCGAGCCGGGACAGCGCGCGCTCGACATGCTGAAGATCGACCGCCCCACGCTCGACTGGGTGGCGCTTGCCAAGGGCATGGGTGTTCCGGGCCGCGCCGTCACCAATGTCGACGATTTCGTCAAGGCGCTGGCGGACGGCGTCGCCGAGCCGGGGCCGCGGCTGATCGAAGTACAGATGTGACGGCGGGCGCGACCGTCGAATTGCCGCCTGCGTCGTCATGCCCGGAGCATGGCAGTCTGCCTCGCGCAGACTGCTAGACTTGTCTCCCGAAAAAGCTCGATGCATTTCCGGTCAGGCTCTAGGATGCTTTTGACGGAGGCGACATGCAAGGCGAGATGCAAGCCGAGTTGAACAAGGTGGTAGGCGCGCTCAAGGAATTCTACGCGCGCGAGACCCATCTGTTCGAGAGGGATCTCGGTGAACGCACGCTGACGCACCGGCTCGCGGTGCAGGTCGAAAAGCAATTTCCGGGATGGGAAGTCGACTGCGACTACAACAGGCTGGGAGAACGAACACTGCGGCTGCCCAAGGGAACGATTGTGAGCACCGACGATGAAATCGGAAAATCGATCTATCCCGATATCGTCGTGCACCAGCGCGAGATTCCCAATAATCTGCTCGCCATCGAAGTTCGCAAGGCGAGCAATCATCAGCCGCCGGAACACGACCAGCACAAATTGCGGGCGCTGACCGATCCGCATTTGTGGTTCGCCTACCGGATCGGAGCCTTGCTCGCGCTTGGCAGGAAGAACGTCACCGCGTCGGAGGTTTATGTCGGCGGCGTACACGACCGGCCGTTGTCGGACTGGCTGGCCGGACGCCTGAAGGATGCGGGTTTGGCCTGACCGTCTGGCCGTAAATGCAGGCAGTGGACTGGACGGTGCTGCTCGCCTTTTGAATTTAGCCGACAAAAAAAGCCCCGGACGAAGCCGAGGCTTGAATTTTGCTCGGTACAATCAGGTCAGTACTTCGCGACGACCGGCGCTCCGAACTCGTAGCTCAGGCGCGCGGACGGTATGAATCCCGATATCGTTGGTGGTGTAGATTGCGCAGCACAGACCGATGGGAGATGGCGCCAAACCTTGCTCCGCCCCCGGATCAAATCCGAGGGCATGATTCAACCGCGGTCGGTTGTGTGTGAACCGCAAGAGTACAAATCAGTGCAGCGGCGGACCTTGACCGAGAGCATAGGAGACGAGGTCCTTCAGCTTGAAGTTCGGCCCTGTGACCGGCGCCCAATGGGGATCAAGCGACAGGACCGAGAAATTATCGCCAAAGATCAGGCCCAGGATAACTTCCGCAACGATGCGACCACCGACGGGCCCGAGCTGCGGGGTGCTGACAGGCCCTGGCGCGCCGGTGACCGGAATCGTTACGGCTACTTTATGTTGCGCGGCTTCGGCGAGCACGTAGGTCCAAAGCGGGCAGTTTTTGGCGAACACGCCGTTGGCGATCGTGTTAATCGCGACCGGCTCCTCGCCTGCGTCAGGCGTGTCGACGGCCTTGCCGATCAGGATCTGCGAATCATCCAACGGAGTGATGTGCATCGCTTTGGCCACCGCTTGCCCTGACGGCAATTCCAGCCGCCAGCCGCGTTCAAGATTCCGCAGCAGCAGGGATGGCGGATCTGACGCAATGGCGGGCGGCAGCGCGTGGAGCGGATTTACCAGCGAGGGATCGATGCGATAGGCAAACTGCAGCCGCCTTTTATTGGCGGCCGTGTTGTCTTCGCCTGCCGTGCCGTAGGCGCGAACATCAAGATCGATGAACCGTCCCCAGTCGATCGCGCGCCCCGGGGCCATGGTCTGGAAGCCGGTGAGGGCATTTTGGAAGTTTTCGTCAGGGAAGATCGACAGCAGCATGTCATCGGCGTCGTTCAAACGATAGCCGGGCCGGATCATCGAGTGGCCGAGCCTGTAACAGGCGACCGAAAATTCGACCGGCATGAACGGCCAGGTCTTCCAATGGAAAAACTTGATTTTGCTGCGATCATAGTGGTCGCCGGTCTTGAGTTGCGTCAGCACCGGGTCGCTGACGATACGCGGCAGAAAATCATTCAGCACGACGTACTGGTAGTGAAAGCGGACGCGCTGCTGCAACGCCTCAAAGCCAAGTCCTGGGTTGTCATCGACCATTCGATTATGAAATCGAAGAAAAAGCCCTTGCAGCTGCGATACGATGCTGTTCTCGTCGTTGCGGGGATCGCCGATCAGGGCGCGGCCTGCAAACCTTGGCAGGTCATTGGCGTCGGCCACTCCCGCGCCTTGCAGCGGATCTCCCAGCCGGAATTTCAGGTTGTCGTACATATAGGGTTGGTCACCCGGGCCGCGTCCGTAGATATTGTCGAGATCGAGTGCCGGGGTTCGAAAGTCGACCAACCCGTCCGGATCCTGTGCCTTGGTCAGCACGCTGACGGGATCGAAGGTGATGTCGTGATCGATGAACTGACCGAAATAGGTGTACAATGACGGGATACCACTCTCTTCAGGATCGGGACCGTCGGTCGGACGATCGAAACCAGCCGTCATGACGTCGGCCAGGGCGGAGAGGTTGGCGATGTTATCCGCCTCCGTCGGTCCAAAGACGGCCGGCGTGAGATTTCGAAACATTCGGCCGAACCGGCCCTGCGAAAGCGAAGAGCGTGTGGCTTTCAAGCCGCGCGGAGCCACGCTGTGACGACTGGCCATTACTTACTTCCTCCCGGTTTTTGGGACTGCGCTGGTGGTTGAAATTCTAGCAGCCGGAACCGGAATGCTAGCCGCCGGAACCGGAATGCATTGTGATGTGGCTTACAAACCGCGAAAGATCGTGATCGAGATGCGTGTTCGGTTTCGGCTCAAGCCCGAGGCTTACGGAAAAAAACCCCGCGGATTGCGGGGTTTTTTGCTTCAAGTCGGTGTGCTCTGGAATCGGGTTTGGCGCCCGACTTCGTTACGGCCGAGAGGGCCGGTTAGCTGTGCCGGAGGTGTCTTGTAAGATCTATTGATTTGTCGGAGTCATCTTCGCGGCAAAGCCAGCGAACGGCTTGTAGGATTGCTTCGCAAGATCGCTGTACAGCGCGCCGATTTTCCGGGACTCGGCAACGAAAGTCTCGAAAGCCGAGTTTGCGAATTCGGTTTGAATTTCAACCGCCTTGTCGAACGACTTCACGCCCGAGAGCTTCTCGACAAAAGACCTGGTGTCTTCGAACGATTTCTTGGTGTAGTCGCCGTAAGCAGTGGCAATCGCTTGAAAGCCGGCCGGGAAGGCCATGGTCGGTGCATCCGCTGCAGTGATCTGTTCTTTGCCACTCTGCTGCTGCGCTAATTTCTGGTTCGCGTTGTGCTGGTTTGCATTCGACATCTAAGGTTCCCTTGTTTTGTTCAACACTGAATCAATGATGCGTGTCGTCAATGGTTGCTTCCAAACACGGGTTCCCGCCTGTTCGTTGGGCGGTGATTGTGTGTTGGTATGATGATCGCGGAACTTGAGGGCAAGCCTGAATATGTCAGGCTGACATAATAGCGGCACGGCGAGCCGCATTTCTTCTTTGTCAGGAACGAACCTGAACTGCGGGCCGTTGGTCTGGTGTTTTCCATGAAAGGAAACGCCATGAAGAAACAAAACCAGCCCGGCCAGCCGAATCAAGCGCCGGCTCAGAAGCCCGGCCAGCAGCAAGGCGGCGGTCAGAAGCCTGGCCAGCAGAGCCAGGCTCCCGCAAAGGGTGACAAACATCCCACAGAGCCGCACGAGCAAGTCAGCGACACCGATACCTGATTAACCGCGGAACCGGCAGCCTCCCGGCAGATTGGAGTCTCGACCCCGAGCGAGACAAATCATGACACGGAGGATTCCAGCGGACGATCCGGGCACGGATGGCGGCAGGCAGGTTCCAGCGCGGCCGCACGACTCCGGCAGTGCGGCTAACGAGACCGAGGATGGCCTGGACGCCTCCACCGAAGCGTTACGGCACGCCACCGAGGATACGCCCTCTGGCGCCACGCCGGACGATATCGAGAAAACGCCGGTGTTCGACCGGGCCGATCTGGCGCCGAAAATCTGATGGCAAGTAAGCGACGCGGCCAGATCGTCGAAACGCCAGCAGAGGCGCGTCAGGCCGAGCCTGGCCCGTCGCCGCTTTGGCTATTGGTCATCAGCCTTTGCCTTGCATTCCTCACTCTTGCCGGTGTCTGCTACGTGTTCTTTCGCACCTGATGGAACCGGCAGGCCAGGGCGGTAGGCTGATCCACCCTTATCATCGCAAGAGCGATCATCGTCGGTGTGTTTTTCGAAAAGGAATGCCTGCCGCGGCGCGCATTGCGCTGGCGATCGGATCGCATCCGTGATCGCGCCAGCACTCCTCATTCTTCACCGGACCAGGATGGATGCCACGACGGGCACCAAAGCCCGGCTGTGAAGCCGGTGTGTCCGGCGCGCCACATTCGCCGATCAAGTGCGATCCGAATCGAGAAAACCGCCCGGCATCAACCCGCTGGCTGACGCCTCGGCGTGCGGGAGTCGTGCATGTCTGCGTCGTGGGCCGCTCGCGGTGGATAAATTCGAGGAGATTTCAATGAAGCGGATTTTGGGCGGAATGGTTGTGGCGGCGGCGTTATCTGGTTCGGCTTTAGCCGCCGATCTTCCGTCACGTGGATATACGAAAGCGCCGATGCTGGCCGATCCCGCTTCCAATTGGAGCGGCTTCTACATCGGTATCAACGGCGGCTGCGCAGGGAACAGAACCGATGTGGGTTCGCGCATCAACGATCCAGATCCAGATCCCGGTTCATTTTTTCCGTCCAGGACGGAGCGGCAGGGAGGCTGCTTCGGTGGCGTGCAAGCTGGCTACAACTATCAGTTGGCGCCCAACTGGGTGGCGGGTATCGAGGTAGATGGACAGTTCGGACAGGAAACAAGCCGGGGGCAGCTTTTGGAGGAGTTTGGGGACGGGAGCTTCGACGTTTTGGCCAATTACCAACAACGGATGGAGCATTATGGCACCGCACGTGGCCGAATTGGTTACGCCGCGAACTTGCCGGTCACAGGCCAAACCCTTTTGTACCTCACCGGCGGTTTTGCTTGGGCGCGGAATAAATTGGACGCTACCGCGTTTGACACACCTGTAGGGCCGTCGGCAGCCTTCTCCGATACAAAAACACTCACGGGCTACGCTGTGGGTGGCGGTGTCGAATTCGCCGTTAACCGGAATTGGTCATGGAAGGCGGAGTATTTGTACATCGACTTCGGCAACAACGCGTACAACGCGTTCGTGAGCGATGATGGAACGCCGTTCTCGGCAATCAACGCAACCACCAGGCTGCACACTGCGCGCGTCGGCCTGAATTACAGGCTTAATTGAGGCTGCGTCAAAACCAGGCTCGGCTAATCGCCGAGCGTTTTTTGGGACATGGGTTCCGTCCGGATAGTTTTGCGTTTCACGCGGTGGCGACGAGTTATTCTTCAATTGCTTTGCGATGCGTCGGCGTGAACCATCAATTCGGCCGCCCGGCGGTTCGCAATACTGATCGCCTTGCCATTGTCACCAAAGCCCCGGCCTCGCGCCGGGCTTTTTGTTTGGAGGCGATTGGGATTCGATGCGCCTGGGCAGCGCACGCCGTCCCCGCTGCTCCCCTACCCGGAGGGGCCGGCGCTTGCAGGACGGATTGGGCGTCGCCACGCACCTGATTCCGTCTCCGAACCTGATTTTGTGGAACCCGCCAGCCCCCGCCGCGATTAGTAGAGTGTGTTTGAACCTTGA
>WNGK01012643.1_pt1 | contig 13002 bp, 15 predicted proteins | sample 5400601 | NCBI WGS metagenome assembly WNGK01 (sample SAMN13153376, study PRJNA577476) | soil metagenome | isolation source: 60 cm soil or saprolite under Garry oak tree replicate 1 | place: USA:California | collected 2016-06-15 | reverse complement strand
CAGCACGTCGACCGCCTCGCCCTTGCGGGCCAGCGCCAGGCGCTGATGGACGCCGAACCGGTGCTGCTCGTCGACGATCGCGAGCGCAAGATCGCGGAACGCGACCTCCTCCTGAAACAGGGCGTGCGTGCCGACCAGGAAGTCGAGCTCTCCCGAAACGAGGCTCTCGAGCACCTGGGCGCGCTCGCGTCCGCGCTCGCGGCCCGTCAGGATCGCGACGCGGATCCCGGCGGCTTCCGCGAGCGGCGCGATCGTGTGGAGATGCTGCCGGGCCAAAATCTCGGTCGGCGCCATCAGCGCCGCCTGGCCGCCGGCTTCGATCACGTGCGCGGCCGCAATCAGCGCGACCACGGTCTTGCCGGAGCCCACGTCGCCCTGCAGCAGGCGGAGCATGCGCTGCGGTTTTTCGAGATCCGCGGCGATTTCCTCGCCGGCGCGCCGCTGCGACGGGGTCAGCGCATAGGGCAGCGCCTTTGCGATCTTTGCCCGCAGCCGGCCGGCGCTTGCGTGCGCGCGTCCGGGCTGCCGGCGCATGTGCGCGCGCGTAAGCGCGAGCGCGAGCTGGCCGGCGAGGAGCTCATCGAACGCGAGCCGCGACCAGTGCGCGGTTTCGGGCAGCACCTCGTCGGGCTCGCCCGGTCGATGCAGCCGGCGCAGCGCATCCGCGAACGATGGCCATTGCCGTTGCGCGAGCCAGGCCTCGTCCTGCCATTCCGGCATCACCGGCAGCTTCGCCAGCGCCGCTTCGATTGCGCGGTACACCGGCCCGTGCGCCAGACCTTCGGTGAGCGGATAGACCGGCTCAATGCGCGGCAGGTTGGCAAGGCCTTTCTCGTCGACCACGCGGTCGGGATGCACCATCTGCAGCATGCCGTCGTAGAGGCCGGTGGTGCCCGAGACGTAGCGCAGCTCTCCGATCGGCAAGAGCCGCTGCAGATACGACCTCTGCATGTTGAAATACGCGATGACGAGGTCGGCGGTATCGTCGCTCGCGTAGATCAGATAGGGCGAGCGGAAGCGATGCGGCGGCGGTGGCCGGTGCCGCTCGACCCGCACCGCGACGGTGACGAGCGTGCCGGGAACCACATCCTTCAGCTTGGGGCTGGCGCGCCGATCGATCGCGCCGGTCGGCAGATGGAACAGCAAATCGATGAGTCTGGGGCCGTCGCGACCGAGCAGCTTGGCGTAAAGCTTCTCCTGCCGCGGCCCGACGTCGGCGAGCGTGGCCACTGACGCGAACAACGGATTGAGAACGCTCGGGCGCATGCGTTTTGACCGGCGAGTCGGATCCGGAGAGCCCCACCTTCGGCAAGGCCGTTTTCGTTCTGCTGCCGGTCGGGTGGTACATCATCCGCTGGGAGCATGCCCGACGCTCGCGGCGCACGCCGATCATCCGAACCGCGCGGGGTCTCCGCGAGATACTGCTGCTTGCGATAGCGTTCACCGGGCTCATCCTGCTGCCTTCGATCTACGTCGTTACGGACTTTCCGCGTTTCGCCGGCTATCCGGCGCGATCGCTCCAGGCATGGCTTGGCGTTCTTGTCGCGATTGCGGCCCTGCTCATGTTCCACCGCACCCACGAGGCCCTCGGCCGCAATTGGTCGGTCACGCTCGAGGTGCGCGAGAACCACCGGCTCGTCACCGAGGGCATCTATCGCTACCTGCGGCACCCGATGTACACCGCGTTCTGGCTCTGGGCGCTCGCGCAAGCGCTGCTGCTGCCCAATTGGATCGCGGGGCCGGCGGGCCTGCTCGGCTTCGGCACGCTCTACTTTTTTCGCGTGAGCCGGGAGGAGCAGCTCATGCTCGACACCTTCGGCGAGGAATATCGAGCCTACATGGCCCGAACCCGGCGCATCATCCCGTGGATCCACTAGAGCGGGAGCGCTGAATGCGGGGACGATCCATTCCGCTTTCGCTGCCCAGGCGACTGGTCTCCGACCTGCTGTCGTTTGCATCGAAAATGCCGATCTTGCCGGTGCAGCGGCAGATGCATCTCGGTCCGCTGAAAGCCGCGCGGGCTGCCTGTGCGGTTCGGCCGTCGTGGGTAGCCTTGTTCCTCAAGGGATTTGCATTGGCGGCCCAGGAGTTTCCCGAGCTGCGGCGTGTCTATCTCAAATTTCCGTGGCCGCATCTTTATGAGTACCGGGACAGCGTGGCGGTGCTCACGGTGGAGCGCTCGGTGGACGCCGAACCCGCGGTGCTGGTGATGCGCATCAGAGGTCCGGCACATCTGCCGATCGCGAAGATCGACGAAGCGATCCACTACGCCCGGACCGCGCCCGTCGGCGAGGTCAAGGAATTTCGGCGTGCGCTGCTGGTCGCCCGCCTACCGCTGGTCTTGAGACGATTGCTGATGTGGCTCGGGCTGAACGTCGCGAGGCAACGGCCGAATTATTTCGGCACGTTCTGCTTCACGGATCTGTCCCCGCTCGGCACCGAATCGCTTCGGCCGCTGTTTCCGGCGACGGTCACCCTGTATTACGGAAGAATATCGGACGACGGGGCTGTTGTGTTTCGTGCGGCCTACGACCATCGTGCCTTGGACGGAGCCACGATGGCGCGGGCGCTGGCGCGGCTCGAGCAATTGCTCAACGGCGCCGTGGCGGACGAGCTGAAGTGAATCGCGCTTGCGGTCGGGCAGAATGCGCAAAAACCCGGCCTGCGTGGCCGACTTCGAAGCGTTTGAATGGTCTGGAGCGACGCCATCGCGAAACCTGTGACGTTGATTACCGGCGCGTCCTCCGGCATCGGCGCGGCATTTGCCCGCGTGTTTGCCGAGCACGGCCACGAGCTCGTGCTGGTGGCTCGACGGCAAGCGCAGCTCGACGGGGTGGCCGATGCGATTGCCGCAGGCGATCGTCGGCGGCCCCACGTGTTGTCGCTGGACCTCGGGCGCGGCGGCGCAGCGGCCGAGATCGCCGGCGAACTGGCGCGGCGTGACCTCGAACCGGCGATCGTCGTCAACAATGCCGGGTTCGGCCTGTTCGGATCCGCGGCGGAGCTCGATCTCGAACGGCAACTCGCCATGATCGACCTCGACGTCCGCGTGCTCACCGAGCTGTCGTTGCGCTTCATCGACACGATGGCTCGGCACCGCGGCGGCTTGCTCAATGTCGCATCGCTGGCGAGCTTCTTTCCCGGACCGAGGATGGCGGTCTATTTCGCGTGCAAGGCCTATGTGCTGTCGTTCACCGAGGCGCTGCATCGGGAGCTCGCGCCGAGAGGCGTCAAGGTCAGCGCGTTCTGTCCGGGACCGCTCAGGACCGAGTTTTTCGCACAGGCCGGGGTGGCCGGGAACAGGCTGCCGCGCATGTTCATGCGCTCGGCCGAGCGCGCCGCCCGAACCGCGTACGACGGTTTCATGCGGGGCCGACGTTTGATCGTTCCTGGAGCCGTCAACAAGATCGCAGCCGCCGCTCCGCGGTTTCTGCCGCGTTCGTTGTTGCTGGCGATCGTGGCAGGAATCAGCGCAAATCTGCCGGTCCCGCCTCCGGAAAATCCATGAGCGACGGTCGACGATCTTGCCTCAAGGCTTTCGTGCCCAGACCCCGACGTGGCCTGAGTTGAAATAGCCGACGACGCCGTGCGCCGGAGCCTCCGCGATCAATCTCTGCTCGAGCGTGTCGATGTCGATTTCCGCCTCGGAGGCTATTCCGCTCGCGACGATAGCCGGCATTTGCGAGCGGACCAGCGCGGTCAGGATACGAAACAGCGCGCCGTCGGGCCCCTGCTGGATCGGCACCGACATCTCGATCTCGGTCGAGGGATGCAAGCCTGCCGCGCGCATCAACCCGAACAATCGCATCCCCATGCGCGCCTGCACCCCGGCGTGCTTGAAACCGGCGCGGAACCAATCCACGACCTTGGCGGCGAGGCAATCGGCCGGCTCGATGAGGACGGGCCCGTCGTAGTCGACGACGGATTCCTGCAACGCGATCACGCCGCCCGTTCGCAGATTGCGCATCGCCCGCCGCAGCGCTTCGACCGGGTCCGCCGCATACATGAGCACGAGCCGGCCGACGATCGCGTCGACGGCCGGACTGAGCTCGACCTCGCGGAAATCTCCCGTCATGAACCGCACGTTGGTCGAGCCGGCCCGCCCGACCCGATGTCGAGGACGTGCATGCCCGACGTGATGCCGGCTTTCTCGAACAGCCGCTGCGTCGATGCGGCGACCAATCCGTCTTGCGCGATCAGCCTTCGCCGCTCGTCTTCCGAGCTTCGGAACGGATAGGTTTCCTGGGCCATCCGCGGTTGTCTCCCGGAAGAAAGGATGACGATGACGTCAGCCCGACCGCGGCGCCTCCAGCCCGAATATGCGCGCGGATGCTCTAGCTTTGCGGCAGCGGAATGAACTCGGTTTCGCCCGGCACCGGCGCGAATCGTCCTGTCTTCCAGTCTTCCTTGGCCTGCTCGATCCGCTCCTTGCGCGAGGAGACGAAATTCCACCAGATGTAGCGCGGGCCCTCCAGCGCCGTGCCGCCGAGAAACATCAGGCGCGCGGGCCGCGTCGCCCGTACCGTGATGCGGTCGCCCGGGCGGAAGATGAGAAGCCGCGGCCCTTCGAAGCTCTCGCCCGCGATCTCGACCTCGCCCTCGACCACATAGATGGCCCGCTCCTCCTGATCGGGATCGAGCGGCGCGCTCGCGCCCGCCGCGAGCGACACTTCGGCGTAGAGCCAATCCGAGAGCATGCCGACGGGCGACTTCCTGCCGAACGCCGAGCCGGCGATCACGCGGGCCCGCAGGTCGCCGTCCTCGACGACCGGCAGGGTCGCGGCGTCGAAATGCTGAAAAGACGGCTCGGTCTCCTCGTGCGCCTGCGGCAGCGCGATCCAGCTCTGGATTCCGAACATGCCCTCGGTGCCCTGCCGCGCGCCCGCAGGGCTGCGTTCGGAATGGGCAATGCCGCGCCCGGCGGTCATGAGGTTCATGGCGCCGGGCGTGATCTCCAGCGCATTGCCCTCGCTGTCGCGATGCATGATGCGCCCGTCGAACAGATAGGTGACGGTCGCAAGCCCGATATGCGGATGCGGGCGCACGTCGATGCCTTGTCCCGCGACGAACTGCACCGGTCCCATCTGATCGAAGAAGATGAACGGCCCGACCATCTGGCGTCTGCCGTGCGGCAGCGCGCGGCGCACGGAAAAACCGTCGCCGAGGTCGCGCACGCGCGGAACGATGATCAGCTCGAGCGCATCGCAGGATCGCTTGTCGCCGAGCACGGGGTCCTTCGCGGGCATCCAGCTCATGGCATTCTCCCGTGTTCGCGCGTTGAGGCGAGGATCGTTCAGCTTTGCTTGATGAACGTCCCGTTGCGCAGCTCGGTGAACGCCTGCTGCAGCTCGGCCTCGGTGTTCATCACGATCGGACCGTACCACGCGACCGGCTCCTCGAGCGGCTTACCGGAAACCAGCAGGAAGCGCACGCCTTCCTCGCCGGCCTCGACCGTCATCTCGTCGCCGCGATCGAACAGCACGAGGGAGCGATTTCCGGTCTGCTCGCGGGTGAGGGTCTCGCTTCCGGCCGCGGTCTTTTCGGTCAGCACGCCGAACGGCTCCGAGGCGGCGCGGAACGTGCCGGAGCCCTCGAACACATACGCGAAGGCGTGCCGCTCGGTCTCGACCGGCAGGGTCTTGCGCCGGCCCGGCGGGACCCAGATATCGAGATACCGCGGATCGGCCGCGACGCCTTCGACCGGACCGCGCCGGCCCCAGAACTCGCCGCACACGACCCGGACGCGGGTCCCGTCGTCATCGACGATCTCCGGAATTTCGGCGGCCTTGATGTCCTGATAGCGCGGTGCCGTCATCTTCAGCGACGAGGGCAGGTTGGCCCAGAGCTGAAAGCCGTGCATGCGGCCCTGCGGGTCGCCCTGCGGCATCTCCTGGTGGAGAATGCCGCGCCCGGCCGTCATCCATTGCACGTCGCCGGCGCCGAGCTTGCCGCGGTTTCCCAGGCTGTCGCCGTGGTCGACGCTTCCCGCCAGCACATAGGTGATCGTCTCGATGCCGCGGTGCGGGTGCCACGGAAATCCGGCCCGATAGTCCTCCGGGCGATCGTTGCGGAAGTCGTCGAGCAGGAGGAAGGGATCGAACTCGCTCGTTTCGCCGAAGCCGAACGCGCGCCGCAGCTTCACGCCGGCGCCTTCGATCGCGGGCTTGGACTGGATGATGCGCTTCACGGGCCGAATCGACATGATGATCTCTCCGTTGACGCCTCTGCTCGGTCGGCGATGTTGACCTTTGCGTCCGGGGAAGCCTAGCCTCGGTTATGGTTTGATACCGAGGCTAGATAGATGACCGCGAGCCGAGCGCAAGCAGGCACACCGCTGATACCGAGCAACCTGGAGGTGGCCGAGGATTGCCGCGCGGTCAGCGAGGTGCTCGCGCGGATCGGCGACAAATGGACGGTGCTGGTCGTCGGCGTGCTGGGGGAGGGGCCCAAACGCTTCAACGAGTTGCGCCGCGCGCTCGGCAGCATCTCGCAGCGGATGCTGACCCTGACGCTCCGCGGCCTGGAGCGCGACGGGCTGGTGACCCGCACGGTGTTTCCGACCATTCCTCCGCGCGTCGATTACGAGCTCACCGAGCTCGGCCATTCCTTGCTCGAGCCCGTGAGCGGTCTCGGTCTGTGGGCCCGACACAACCGCGCGGCCATCGAGGCTGCGCGGCGCCGGTTCGACGCCGCGCAGCACCGCTGAGCATAGGTCTCGGTTGAGCGGACGTGCCTTCCCGAGCGGCGGAGAATTCCACTCCGAAAGCGAAAGAGCCACCGGGAATCCCGATGGCTCTGCGCCGCGAAGAGCCCGCGGCGTGCTTCGCGGAGCAAATGGCCCCCAAGTGGACGGTACGGGCCTCGATCGATCCGACGCGTAGCGCTTCGGCTTGCTTCGGATTTGTCTCGGCAGGTTCCCCCAAGTTGCTGGCCGATGCCCCGATCGGCGGTGCCCCGCCGATCGGGAGCGAACCATAGCGATCCGCCGGGCAACACTGTGGCGACGATGCGGCCCGGTGATGGCCATCCGCCAGCGCGATCGATCCAAGTTTCCGAGCTGGCACGGCGGGCCCAGGCAGCCCGAGCTGCTCACGCCGCGCGCCGGCTGATTTACCCGTCGATCGCCATGGCAGCGCCCACGCGTGGCGCCGCGAGCTGTCGGCGCTGCCATGCATCGTGCAACGCCATTCCGCCGGCCATCGCGACCACGAAGACGATGACGTGCGGCGAGAGCGTTGCCAGATTTTCGATCGCCGGGCCGGGGCACAATCCGACAAGGCCCCAGCCCACGCCGAACAGGGCCGAGCCGACGATCAGCGGACGATCGATCGCGCGCTTGCTCGCCCACCCGCTTTGCGGCGCAAGCAATGGAGGACGTCGCGCCGCGAGCAGATAGCCCGCGCTCGATACGGCGAGCGCAGCAGCCATGACGACGGCAAGGCTGGGATCCCAGGCGCCGAAAATATCCAGGAAGCCCAGGACCTTCTCAGGGTTCACCATGCCGGAAATCAGCAGGCCCCAGCCGAAGACGAAGCCGCACGCGAGGCTGGCGATCAGCAGCATGTCAACCTCCGAGCAGGTGTCGCGTAAGAGTCACGACGAGGATCGCAGTCGCCATGAACACGGCGGTGGCCGTGATCGAGCGGGGTGAAAGACGCGCGATGCCGCAGACGCCGTGGCCGGACGTGCAGCCGCCGCCGAGGCGGGTGCCGAAGCCGACGAGAAGCCCTGCCACGACGATCATGCCGTAGCTCGCCGGCATCTGCGGCGCGGCCAGCCCGTAGCCCGCGACGGCGCCGGTGAGCGGCGCCAGGATCAGCCCGCCGAGGAACGCCAGCCGCCATGCTCTGTCGCCGTTCCCCCTCGCCAGACAACCGGAAAGGATTCCGCTGATGCCGGCGACCCGGCCGGCGAGCAGCATCAACAGCGCGGTGGCGAGCCCGATCAGCGCACCGCCGATCGCCGCGGAAAGCGGAGTGAAATTGGCCATGGTCTCTCCCGACGCCGCACTCGGCCGCCGTCCGTCGTTCCACTGATTTCGTATATCCGCGGACGAAAGGATGGAATCAAGAGGCAGGACGCGCCCGCCGCCGACACGCGCCGCGTGGGCGCCTCTATAAGCCACGCCGATGTGGCGGACGGGCCCCGGCGCTCGAGCTTCAACTCAGTGCTGCGGATGAGACACGAGATGGGGTGAGTCCTCCGCAAGCGAGTAGCCGTAACCCGTGCAGGTGATCGTGGGGTTTGTCGGGCTGAAGAGACCGGCTGGATTCGCCTTCCACAGCCAAGCATGCAAGTCGTAATGATGCAGTGCCAGTGGAATGAGCGGCTCGTGCCCCTCCATCGGCCCATCGAACGCCTGACCAAACAGCACTGGCCGCTCCTTGATGCCGGTCTCCAGCGGTATGAACCACTCCACCGCCACGAGCTTCAGCTTGTCGCCGTTCGGCTCGTAGACAAGAATCGCGGGGCGCATTGGGTCTGGAGTGGGGCCGATCAGCTGCGGATTGAGGAAATGGATTCCCATGCCCCCGGCGGGATAGGGGACCCGCCCGTGACCTCCGCCGTGCGGATAGTGGACGCATCCCAACGTGGAAAAATACCCATCTCGGACGGCGACGTATGGGTCTTGGTATTTTTCCAACGCGGCGCGCACATTCTCGAGCTCTGGCGGCAGGGCAGGAGCTTGCGCCCGCCCGCTCGAGGTAGGCATTGAACCCAATACCAACAGCAGGATCACGCTCAGCACGTGATATCGAAACTGGCGCTTGGTCACGGTCGTCCCCCTGTTTCCTGTCAGCATATCCCGATCGACATGAGCACCCGCAGCCGCTTCCCGGTAAAGTCATGATCATCGCAGTCAGGCGTTCGCACGACAAGTCCGCTCGCCGGTGCGCGCCGCTGACACGCGCCCCGGACGCGCCTATATAAGCCACGCCCGGCCCGTCCGGGCTTTTGGCGTTGAGGATTTCTCATGACCGGATCGACGCGGTCGAGCGATGGGCTCGACCTTCGCCGCCGCAAATTGTTGTTCCGCTCCTGGCATCGCGGCATGCGCGAGATGGATCTGGTCATGGGCCGGTTCGCCGATGCGGAGATCGCCACGCTCAGCGAGGCGGAGCTCGACGAATATGAGCGCCTCGTCGAGCTGCCAGACGGGGAGCTGCTGGCCTGGGTCACGGGCGAGCAAAAAATCCCGGCCGAACATGACGGCGCCGTGCTGCGGCGGCTGCGCGCGTTTCACCACACATCGGGCACGGAGCGCTGATGGCGCGTTCACCGGCGGAATTGCTGCAACCGAGGCGTCCGCTCACGCTCGCCGGCGTTGCGGACGGGGCTGCGGCGCTGGTTGTCAGCGATCTCGCGCGCGCGATCGCGGCGCGCGCCGATGCGCCGGCAACTTCGCTCGTGATGGTCTGCCGCGATGCGCCGCGGATGGGCGAGCTCTGCCGCGCACTCGAATTCTTCGCGCCGGAAATTTCGGCGCTTGAGTTCCCGGCCTGGGACTGCCTGCCGTACGACCGGGTGTCGCCGCATCCGAGTGCGGTCGCGCAGCGCATGCTCGCGCTGTCGCGGCTCGCGCGCGCCAAACGCCACGGTCCCTCGATCCTGCTCACGACCGTCAACGCCGCGCTGCAGCGGGTGCCGCCGCGCGAGCTCGTCGCCACGCAATCGCTCTCCGCCGCGCCCGGCAATATGCTCGCCATGGACGGCGTGGTGCGCTGGCTCGAGCTCAACGGCTTTACCCGCGCGTCCACCGTGCGCGATGCCGGCGAATACGCCGTGCGCGGCGGCATCATCGATCTGTTCGCGCCCGGCATGGAGCTCGGCGTCCGCCTCGATTTCTTCGGCGACGCGCTGGAATCGATCCGCAGCTTCGATCCGCAGACGCAGCGCAGCTCCGGGCAATTGCGCGCGCTCGACCTCGTGCCCATGAGCGAGTTCCAGCTCGCGCCGGAAACCATCCGCCGCTTTCGCCAGGGCTATGCGAAGGAGTTCGGCGCCGCCCCGCCGGACGACATCTTGTACGAAGCGGTGAGCGAAGGCCGCCGCTATCCCGGCATGGAGCATTGGCTTCCGCTGTTCCACGAGAAGCTCGATACGTTGTTCGACTACGCGCCGGGCTCTGCGGTCGCGCTCGATCCGCTGGTCGAGGACGCGGCCAAGGAGCGGCTCGCGCAGATCGCCGATTATTATCAGGCCCGCTGCGACGCGCTCGATGCCAAGGCCGCCGGCGCGCCGTACAAGCCGCTGCCGCCGGGCCGGCTTTATTTGAGCGAAACCGAATGGACGGAACGGCTCGGGTCCGTGCCGCTCGCCCGGCTGACGCCGTTCTCGGTCCCGGAACGCGGCGACGGCGCTACCGTCGAGATCGGTACGCGACAGGGACGCAATTTCGCCGCCGAGCGCGCGGAGCCCCACGGCAGTCTGTTCGACGCCGTTGCCGCCCACGTCGGCGCCCTGCAGGCGGGCGGCAAGCGCGTCGTGATCGCATTGTGGAGCGAGGGCGCGCGCGAGCGCATGCGCCACGTGCTCGCCGACCACAAGCTCGTCAACCTCGTCGACGTGGCGAATTTTCCCGATGCGCTGCGGCGGCCGAAGTCCGAAGCGGGACTTGCGGTGCTCGGGCTCGAGGCCGGGTTCGAAACTTCCGAGCTCGCGGTCGTCGGCGAGCAGGACATTTTGGGCGATCGCCTGGTGCGGCCGCGGCGCGGCGGCAAGCGCGCCGCCGATTTCATCGCCGAGGTGACCAGCCTCACGGCCGGCGATCTCGTCGTCCACATCGACCACGGCATCGGGCGGTTCGCCGGCCTGAGCAATATCGAGGCCGCCGGCGCCCCGCACGATTGCCTGGAGATCCATTATGCGGGCGGCGACAAGCTGTTCCTGCCGGTCGAGAACATCGAGCTGTTGTCGCGCTACGGAACCGAGGAGGCGAGCGTCGACCTCGACCGGCTCGGCGGAGGCGGCTGGCAGGCGCGCAAGGCGCGGCTCAAGCAGCGCATCCGCGAGATCGCCGGCGAGCTGATCAAGGTCGCGGCCGAGCGGCAGCTGCGCGAGGCGCCGCGGCTCACGATCGGGCACGGGCTCTACGACGAGTTCTGCGCCGGCTTCCCGTATGAGGAGACCGAGGACCAGCAGGCCACGATCGACCAGGTGCTCGACGATCTCGCCGCCGGCCGCCCGATGGACCGCCTGGTGTGCGGCGACGTCGGGTTCGGCAAGACCGAGGTCGCGCTGCGCGCGGCCTTCGTCGCGGTGATGAACGGCAAGCAGGTCGCCGTGGTGGTCCCGACCACGCTGCTCGCGCGCCAGCACGCCAAGACCTTCACCGACCGCTTCCGCGCCTTCCCCGTCCACGTCGCGCAGCTCTCGCGCCTCGTCTCCGCTGCGGACCTCGCCAAGGCCAAGCAGGCGCTCGCCGACGGCACGCTCGACATCGCCATCGGCACCCACGCGCTGCTCGGCAAGAACGTGCGGTTCAAGGATCTCGGCCTCGTCGTCATCGACGAGGAGCAGCATTTCGGCGTGGCGCACAAGGAGAAGCTCAAAAAACTGCGCGCCGAGGTCCACGTGCTGACCCTGACCGCGACGCCGATCCCGCGCACGCTGCAATTGGCTTTGACCGGCGTGCGCGAGCTCTCGATCATTGCCTCGCCGCCCGTCGACCGCCTTGCGGTGCGCACGTTCGTCTCGCCGTTCGACCCGCTGGTCGTGCGCGAGGCGCTGCTGCGCGAGCGCTACCGCGGCGGCCAGGCCTTCTACGTATGCCCGCACATCGAGGACCTCGCCGAGGCCAAGGAGTTCCTCGACGGCAACGTGCCGGAGGCGCGCACCACGATGGCGCACGGGCAGATGCCCTCGCGCGTGCTCGACGACGTGATGTCGGCGTTCTACGACGGCAAATACGACGTGCTGCTGTCGACCGCGATCATCGAATCCGGCCTCGACATCCCGACCACCAACACGCTGATCGTTTTTCGCGCCGACCGGTTCGGCCTCTCCCAGCTCTATCAGCTGCGCGGGCGGGTCGGGCGCTCGAAGACCCGCGCCTACGCGCTGTTCACCTTGCCGGTAGCGAAGAAGATCACGCCGCAGGCCGAGCGCCGGCTCAAAGTGCTGCAATCGCTCGATACGCTGGGCGCCGGGTTCCAGCTCGCCTCCCACGATCTCGACATCCGCGGCGCCGGCAATCTGCTGGGCGAAGAGCAGTCCGGGCACATCAAGGAGGTCGGCTTCGAGCTCTATCAGCAGATGCTGGAGGAGGCGGTGCTGAGTCTGAAAGCCGGCATCGCGGCGCCGGCCCCGGAAAAATGGTCGCCCCAGATCACGATCGGCACGCCCGTGCTCATCCCCGAGGATTATGTCCCGGACCTCAACGTGCGGCTCACGCTCTATCGCCGGCTTGCCGAGATCGAGGACGAGCGCGAGATCGACGCGTTCGGGGCCGAGCTCGCCGACCGTTTCGGCCCGGTCCCGGAGGAGATGTGGAGAAGATCGAGGCCGGGCCCAAGGGCGCGGTGATCGCCTTCCGCGACAACAGCTTTGCCAATCCCGACGCGCTGATCCGCTTCATCGGCGAGCACGACCACGCCCGGGTGCGGCCCGACATGAAGGTGGTGTTCTTCGACGAATGGGAGCGGCCCGAGCAGCGGCTCGACGGCGCCACCAGGATCTTGCGCAACCTCGCCCGCATCGCCGAGCCCGCCGAGGCGGCGTGACATTCGACCGCGTCGTAGGCTGGGTTGAGCGTAGCAAAACCCGCCGGGAATCTCTTGTCGAGACGGGGGGTTCGCCGAGCGCCAGCGGCCGTACGACTAAAGGATGTAAATCTCAAATACCGTGCAATCCAAAGCAGCAATTTGACGAATTGAATGGACTTAACCCTTTGATCCCCATTGAAAGAATTATGAACGAGGCTCAATTTGACGGCACTTCGGCCCCCGATCCGGCCCGCGCGCCGCCTTTCGCATATTCCGCCGCTGCGCGCCCCATCGCGTC
>WNGK01005833.1_pt1 | contig 13002 bp, 10 predicted proteins | sample 5400601 | NCBI WGS metagenome assembly WNGK01 (sample SAMN13153376, study PRJNA577476) | soil metagenome | isolation source: 60 cm soil or saprolite under Garry oak tree replicate 1 | place: USA:California | collected 2016-06-15 | reverse complement strand
AGTCGTGCCGCAAACAGCCCGAAATGAGCGGGGCTTTAGCCACTGAGGGATGCTTTTCGACAAATCAACTCCTCTTCGAGCCGTGTATAAATGACGTTGTTTCCGGCGACCTACACTAGTAGCGCAAATTTAGTAGCTCAACCCCGAAGTTCCAGGTGCCCGCCTTGGCTGGCGCCTCAGTTCACAAAAGCAAAATCAACCAATCGGAGATAACAACCCATGCGTCAACCAACTAATCAATTAGTAGCGAATGCCAAAAAACTCGGCGGCCCGGCAGCGATACTGGGCGCCTTCGCCCTCGGAGCTGCCCTGTTCGTCGGACATGGCCGTGTTCACGCCGCTGCGGCGATGGACGAAGAAAGCGTGTCCGCCTTGACCTCTCTGGATCACGCAATGGAGGCCGTAGCCTCCAAGGTCACCCCCGCTGTGGTCAACGTGGCCGTAACCTCTCGCGGTTCGGGTGAAGAACTCTCTGAAGGCCAGATGCAGAATCTGCCTCCCGGCCTGCGCCAGTTCCTCGGGCCCATGATGCCCCAACAGCCCTCGCAGCCCCAGCTCGAGCACGGAGTGGGCAGCGGAATCATCATTTCCCCCGACGGCTACATCGTCACCAACAGTCACGTGGTCGATGGTGCACAGCAGATCAGGGTCACGCTCAATGACCGTCGCGTCCTCACCGGAAAAGTAGTTGGCGTCGACAAAATGACCGACCTCGCCGTGATCAAGGTCAACGCTTCCGACCTGCCCACCGTGGTCTGGGGAGACTCCACCAAGCTGCAGCCAGGACAGACCGTGCTGGCCTTCGGCAGTCCCTTCGGCTACTTCCAGTTCTCTGTCACCCGCGGCATTGTGAGCGCGGTCAACCGGCCCAATCCCTACTCTGACAATCCGCGCAGCCGCGGCAGCTACATCCAGACCGACGCTGCCATAAACCCCGGCAACTCCGGCGGCCCGCTGGTTAACTCGCACGGAGAATTGGTGGGAATCAATACCTTCATCATCTCCAACAACGGTGCGTTTGCCGGTGCCGGCTTTGCGATTCCCTCGCAGATCGTGCATGCCACCGCCGATCAGCTCATCAGGACCGGCAAGGTGGAGCACGGCTACCTGGGCATCAGCATCAACGATGTAACGCCTGACAATGCTCACTTCTTCAACCTCAAAGATGCCTCCGGTGCGATCGTTGCCCAGGTCTCGCCCGATTCTCCCGCAGGCAAGGGAGGTCTCCACCAGGGTGACGTCATCTCTGAGATCAATGGTGAAAAGGTGCCGAATGGCGGCGCACTTCAGGTAAGCGTCAGCCAGATGGCCCCCGGAACCGCCGCGAAGCTCGGTGTAATCCGCGACGGCAAGCCGATGACTCTCAACATTACGGTGGGCAAGTTCAACGCCAAAACTGAAGAGGCAAGCAACGACAGCGAAGACAGTAGCCCCAGGAGCGGCAAGCTTGGGGTAGCAGTGGCCGATCTCACCCCTGAGCAACGCCAGCAGTTGAATGTGCCCGACCATGTCCATGGCGTGCTGGTGCAGCAGGTACGCCCGGCCAGCCCGGCTGAAGATGCCGGACTCCAACCCGGCGACGTGATCATGGAAGTCAACCGCAAGCCCGCGCAGTCTGCCAGCGACTTCGCCAACCAGGTCCATCAAGGCAACTCCGGCAAAGACCTGCTCCTGCTGGTCTGGTCAAAAGGCAACGCCAGTTACCGCACCATCCACCCCGACGAAGGCGAATCGAAGGGTGAGTAAGTAATCGCACTAGTGACGTCGGCACCCCGTTCTCCGGGGCGGGGTGCTAACTAACTCTCAGGTAGCTGGCTGCAGAGCTGGGTGTTTCGCCAGGCGGAGCCGTCATGATTCACGGACGGCCCAACGGCAAGGGATGGCTGGGCGCGACCCACGGCTGTACGACTGGACCCTAGTGGTCTCCGCCACACAGATGATCATTTATGTGTTTTGAAAGGGCACGACTTTAGTCGTGCCGCAAACAGCCCGAAATGAGCGGGGCTTTAGCCACTGAGGGATGCTTTTCGACAAATCAACTCCTCTTCGAGCCGGGTATAAATGACCTTGTTTCCAGTGACCTAGACTAGGGTGTATTGCCGTCACCGATGAGGAGATCGAAGAAATCTGGGTTCTGGTCCCTGTCGGCACACCCGTCGAAATCCGACAGTAGGTCGTCTCAGATGTTTGCAGAATATTTCGTTCTTTCTGTCATCCTTGAGTCATGGACAAATCTCGGCCCGACGGCTCGGCTCTCAGTAAGTCCGGGTCCGGTAGTGACAACTGTTTTGCGTCGGTCCTCCCGTGGCGAATTCCAACTAGCGCTGAATTGCCATTGAAAGCACATTTTTCCGGGGTTTTGGACCATTTTAGTGAGGCAAAATTAACCCGCATCTATCAGAAAACAAATGGATTATGATGATAGACTTTGGATGAAAAAATAATTTTCCCCTCCCTTATGGGTGTGGATTCACCATTTGTTCGCCTTTTTTGCTGTCTAAACGCAATCTACTCACGCCTCAATACCCGTGTCTCCCGCTATTCTGTGCCCACGCTGTAACCTAGCAGGACATGGATTCTCATTCCCCAAAGCCGCCGCGGCGCGGCCTGGAGTCGTTCGCATCCCGTGATTTCCGGCGTTATCAGCTCGCCCGCGTAGCCGTCATTCTGGGGGCGGAGGCGCAATCGGTTGCCGTGGCCTGGCAGGTGTATTCCATCACCCACCGGCCTCTGGATCTGGGCTATACCGGCTTGGCCCTCTTTCTTCCCGGCCTTCTTTTCCTGCTGCCCGCCGGGCACGTTGCCGATCGCTTCGACCGGCGCCACGTCATCCTGCTTTGCTACGGATTGCAGATCCTATGCACCGCCGCACTGCTTTCGCTCACCCACGTGGGCACTCGCGGAGTCTATCCGATCTATGCCGTCCTGTTTCTCGTTGGAATGGGTCGCGCCTTCTCGGGTCCGGCCAGTTCGGCTCTGATCCCTCACCTGGTGCCGGAACAGCACTTCGTCAATGCCGTCACCTGGGGCGGCGCCATCTTCCAATTCGCCAACACCATGGGACCGGCCCTGGGCGGTCTGCTTTTCACGCTCCCGCTCGCGCCCCATCCCTTCGGCATTCACCTGGAGGGCGCGGGTCTCGTTTATCTGTTCACGCTGTTTACTCTGGTGTGGTTCCTGGTCCTGGTCGGCAGCCTGCACGTGAGGCCGGGGCGCATGGAGCACCGCGCCGCTTCGCTCAAAGTCGTGCTCGCGGGCTTTCAGTACGTGCGCCACATGCCCATGCTTCTCGGCTCATTTTCATTGGACCTTTTTGTCGTGCTGCTGGGCGGTGCGGTTGCGCTCATGCCCATCTTCGCCAGCGACATTCTGCACACCGGCCCCCGCGGCCTGGGAATGCTGCGCGCTGCGCCCGCGGTAGGCGCACTGTGCACATCGCTCATCATGGCCCGGTTCCCGGTCCAGCGCCGGGCAGGCGTGCGGCTTTTCATCTCTGTAGCCGTCTTTGGCGCGGCCACTGTGGTCTTCGGCCTGTCGCGCAGCCTCTGGCTCTCGCTCGCGGCCCTCGCCGTTCTCGGTGCCGCCGACATGATCAGCGTCATCATTCGCGGATCCCTGCTGCAACTGGCCACCCCGCCCGCAATGCGCGGACGCGTCAGTGCCGTCAACTCGCTGTTCATCGGAGCGTCCAACGAGTTGGGCGAATTCGAAAGCGGTCTCACCGCGCAATGGTGGGGTGTGGTGCGCGCCACAGTAGCCGGCGGTATCGGCGCGCTGGCCGTAGCTGGAACCTGGGCCACACTGTTCCCCAGCCTCCGCCGTGCCGATGCTCTGACCGCTGCTTCGCTGCGGGCGCCCGCTCAACCCGAGCCGGCCGAGGCCGACTGATGCAGCGCAAAACCTGGAATGAGGATTCTATTTGAAGACCTGGCAAAAATTTCTGATCCCCACACTCATCACCCTCGCCATCGGCGGCTTCTACCTGTTCATCGTCTTCAAGCACCGGCAGGATCCGGGCGTCGCCGGCCAGAAGCAGCCCACCGAGCAACTGACAGATGACGACGTCGCAATAGTGCGGATGGAGTTCCCCCAGCACTTCGACGATGTTGTCGATCTGCAGGGCAAGAGTGTGTGGATGAAGAACGGCTACTCCATGTCCTACTTCCCATACGCCGGCGGTCGCGTGGAGTTCGCGAAGAAGGTAGGTGTCGTTCCTGCCGACCAGCATCTCGACATCAAGAAGATCATCAAGGCGACCGTCCCCGCCGGCGTTTCAGACGGTGTGCAGCATGGCACCCATCAGGCCATGGCGGTGTTTACTCTGCCCGGCGGCAAAGAGCAGTTCGCAACGCCCATCGGCTACATCGAAGGCAACGACGAGGCCTACTACACTGACCTGCTCTTCTATTACGACGACCCGCACACCATTTACGCCCACTGGCCCAAAGACACCTGGACGGCCATCGATGCGCACCAGGTCAAGCCCGGCATGAGCGAACTGCAAGTCCGCACTGCCATCGGCATGAATGCCCAGTACGAAGGCCAGAAAGAAGGCGACCGCACCGCAACCTACGACGTCAACGGCAAGCACTACACCATCGCCTTCGTGAAAAACCACGCGACCAGCATCAAAAGCGAATAGTTCACCGCTGCAGCAGATCGATCGGCTGGGTGAAGTCGGTCACCCTGATATGTTTCGCTAGCGACGGATGCTGCCGCTCCAACGCGCGAAACATCTCCCACGCTACGCGCCGGTAGCTGAAGTGACCGGCTGGCCCTGAGCGAAGTTCAGAGATGTACTGCGCCTCGGCGAAATCCATCTTGAACAAGCAGCGCACGCGCGTCGCCAGCGGCAGCAGGTAGAGCGCCGATTGCACCGCTTCCGGCGAACTGCCGGTAGCGATCCGGGCACTCGCGGCATGAGCGCCTTCGACCGTAGCCCGGTACTCCTCGATGATGCCGGCTTCCGCCAGCCCCGCCGCATCGCCGGCCTCCGGTGTCTCATACCCATGCAGAGACGTGAACCCTTGCATGATCTGCACGCAGCGGCGATGCCGGTGCATATCGCGAAAGCCACCGATATCCATCAGAATGTCAAACCGCAGCGCCGCCCCGGCATGAAACGCGCGAAGCACCTCATCGTGCCGTCCGCGGTGCCGAAGGCCGAGCTCGATAATCTCGTCCACGCGCGCTTCCGGCAAAGCCGCTACCAGATCGCGAATCTGGCGGTACGAATGGTGGCTGGCCGAATACAACAGTGTAGCGGCCAACTCCACTTCCAAAGTCTCCGCGCGCTCCACCAGGTCGACCACCGGCGCGGCCGCGATGGAGTGGCCCGCAAACAGTTCTGCAGCAGTCTGCGCCAGTTCAGCCTGCGTCTGCTTCGCGTACTGATTGGCCTCGGCATACTTCACGAGCGTCGGAGCAGTGCGAATCTCGCGAGTTAGCAGGTTGGCGGCCTCGCCAGCGAGTGCTTCATCGCCAATCTTGGCTACAAATGCCGCGGCCGCGTGGCCGTTTACATTCCACGCTGCGCCGGTTGCGGCCTCGCGCAGTTTCGATCCCAAATCGCGCACCTCGGCCACCGGATGCGAAAGCAGCCGCGAAACCTGGGTTTCAAGCGTGCGCGCATTCACGATTTGACCCAGCGACGTATTCGTTGCCAGCGGCAGCAGATACCGCGCCACGTCGAAAGCTCTGGCCTTCAGGGTGCGCTCGTAGGCGTCCGGCTTCATCGCTTCCGGCCGTGCCACGCGCTGGCGCAACGCCTCCAACACAGCGGCGGTCGTTCGCTGATACGCCGCAAACAAGCCTTCCGCCGTCTTCGCGTAGAGCTGCGCCGAAGCCGCATCCGGTCCAAAATCCGGAAAATACCAGCCCGATTTGAGAAAGTTCTGGTATCGTGTCGAGCGCTCCTGCCCGTCCCAGCGTGTCTCGTCCACCAGCACGATCGCCGCCAGCAGGCTCAGCCGCTCAACGGCAAAGGCAATGTGCGCCAGGTCGGCGATCGAGCGGTGCCCATATTGGAAGTAAAATGTGTTGAGGAACTGTTCGGCGCGCTGGGCGCTGATCTCGGCCAGCGATTCACGCATCGAAAGAGCAGAGCGCGAGTACTTGGCCATCGCGTAGGCCAGCACCTCTGGATCGGCGCCGTGCACGGCATATACGTCGGTCTGATTGCAGGCGCCCGAAGGCAAAAAAGTTTCGCTGGACATCGTAATGTGCTCGCGACAAGAATACGGCATTGAGGGTGGGGGAGCATTGTGCGATAAGATATCTCTCACTAACAAGGTGTTAGCAAACTCGGAGCACCGGGCCATGCGAGAATTTCTGGTACGAACGTCGCACAGTCCTCGCCCATTGCCCTCGGGCCGATGGGTGATGACTCAACGGTGGAACGACCTGCTGTTTGCCCACTGGCCTGTACCCTATTCCGCCTTGGCGCCTCTCATACCCGACGGGCTGCAACTCGACACCTACTCCGGTTCCGCGTGGCTGGGTGTCGTACCGTTCTGGATGGACCGCATCAGGCTCCATGGCCTCCCCGCGATTCCAGGCGCACGCAGTTTCCCTGAGCTCAACCTGCGTACATACGTGCGCGACCCGAAAACGGGAATGACGGGAGTCTATTTTCTATCCTTGGATGCCGGCAACCTGCTGGCCGTAACCTTCGCACGCACGCTCTACAGCCTGCCCTACTATTGGTCTGAAATGCGAATCGAACATCGCTCGGAGCGGGAGTTCTCGTTCTACAGCCGCAGGCGGTTTGCCAGCCAGCCGGTGATGTTCAAGGCGCGCTACCGCGGCTTGGGGCCGACCCGCAAGCTCGCAGAAATGCGCAGCGGCAGTCTGGAATATTTCTTGACCGAGCGCTACAGCCTCTTTACACGCAATCGGGAAGGAAACACGATGAGGGCCAGTATCCATCACATTCCGTGGCCCCTGGAAGAAGCTGAAGCCGAGATTGAGCGTAACGACCTGGCAGCCGCGGTCGGCATTCGCCTGCCCAACATCGAGCCGGTGCTCCATTACTCTCGACGCCTGGCAGTGTATGTCTGGCAACTTGAGCGGCTCCATCCCGCCCGCAGCGCCCAACGAATCCCCGCCGCCGCCATGCCATCCAGTTGACGCGCCGAGCCTCTCCTTGGGGCGCATGTTTATCCCTTAACGACTCAAACCGTTCCTCTCGCCGACAAGGTGTTCGATACCATTGCCTCTGCCTAAATCCCTATAATGGCCTTCGAGAACAACACGGCGGGCGCACCGCGCTACGCCAAGAGGGAAGCGGACGAGAATGGGAAATCTGCAGGGAAGAATTGCGCTCATAACGGGCGCATCGCAGGGAATCGGGCGCGCATGTGCCCTGGAACTGGCGCGGAGTGGCGCGACCGTGGCGCTGGCCGCGCGTAACGAAACCAAACTCGCCGAAACAGCGGCTGAAATCGAAGCCGCAGGCGGTCAAGCCGCCGTCTTTGCACTGGACGTAGCCAGCGAAGAGTCCATCAAGTCCGGAGCCAAGGCCGTGCTCGAGCGCTTTGGCAAAGTGGAAATCCTGGTCAACAACGCCGGAATCACCCGCGATGGCCTGGTGCTGCGCATGAAGCGGCCCGACTGGGACGACGTACTGGGCACCAACCTCACCGGAGCGTTCCTGCTTACCCAGGCGCTGCTGAGTCCCATGCTCCGAAACCGCTGGGGGCGCATCGTGAACATCACCAGCGTCGTCGGCCGTACCGGTCAGGCTGGCCAGGTGAACTATGCCGCCTCGAAGGCCGGATTGATCGGCATGACCCGATCGCTGGCCAGAGAGGTAGCCTCGCGCGGCATCACCGTGAATGCAGTGGCCCCGGGATACGTCGAGACGCCCATGACCGCTGTTCTGGACGTGAAGCAGCGTGAGGCCATGATGGCCCGGATTCCGCTCGGTCGTCCTGGAACCGACCTCGAGATCGCTCAGTCCGTCTCATTCCTGGCTTCCGACGCGGCCGCCTACATCACCGGCCACGTTCTCGATGTCAATGGCGGCATGTTCATGGGAGGTTGAAGTCCCGAAAGGCATGCATGATTGCTGCTGCGGCGACCTCTCTTTGAGAATTCGCTACGCCTCAATCACGGCTTTGGAGAGATTGCGCGGGCGGTCGACATCCACTCCATGTTCCAAGGCCATGAAGTAGCTGAACAGCTGGAACGGGATCACCTCAGAGATCGGCAGCAGATACTCACTCGAGGGTTCTACGTAAATACAATCCGTGGCCAGTTGTGCCACCTCGCGGTCGCCCGTGTTGGCGATCGCGATTACACGAGCGCCCTGTTTCTTCATGTCTTCGAGCAGTTGCAACGTCTTTTCATAGCGCAGACTCGAATCTCCAAGTTCCCGCTCGACGGTCGCCAGAACAACAAGTGGCACGTTTTCTCCCACCAGCGCGTTTGGACCGTGCTTCAGCTCTCCGGCCGGATAGCCCTCGGCATGGACATAGGATGACTCTTTCATCTTGAGCGCACCCTCGCGGGCGATGGCATAGTGGATGCCGCGGCCGAGATAAAGGAACGTTTTTGCGGTGGCATACCGTGTTGCTAGTGTCCTGGTTGAATTGCGCCACTCATCTAGCTGGCGTTCGATCTGTTCCGGCAACGCTTCGAGTTCGCGAATCTTGTTGTGAATTTCGGCCGGTTCGACGGCCCCTAACTGTTGCGCCTCATACAGCGCGAGCAGATAGAGCGCGGTAAGCTGGCAGGTAAAGCTTTTGGTGGCCGGAATGGCAAATTCGCGGCCGGCGGCGAGCGGCATGGCTGCCGAAGCCTCGCGCAGCATCGAACTGCCAAAGACGTTGGCAATAGCCAGAGTTTTTTGGCCTGAGCCTTGTGCGCAACGCAGGGCCGCGAGGGTGTCTGATGTTTCGCCGGACTGGGAGATCACAAGGAGGGAAGGATGACGCGGGTTGGCTGCTCCGCGGCAGGCGTACTCGCTGGCGTACTCCACGTCCACGGCGAGTCCGCATACATCTTCAAACAGTATTTCGGCGGCCAAACCGGCGTGGCGGCTCGACCCGCTTGCGGCAATCAATACCTCGCCTCGAGGATTGAGCCAGTGGGCGAGAGGGGCAAACGCCTCATCGCTGAGCGTTGAGTTACTCAAGTAAAGGCCGAGGGTGCGCCGGATTGCTTCAGGCTGCTCGTAGATTTCACGCAGCATTGCGTGGGGGAAGTCGTTCATGGCTCTCCTAAAATCTGGCCTCGCAAACGAGGCTACAGCTTTGATTTTATAGGCGCAGGAGCAACCATGCTGATCCAACTGCGCAGCTGCCGATCAGAGGCGGAAAGTTAACGTCCGTCTGGCTGCCCTTCGGGGTATGCTGATTGCATGTTCAGGCAGAACCTTTTCCTATCCTTGTTCATGCCGTGCGCTTTGGTTGCGCTCATGCTGTCTCCCGCCTCAAATCCGGCCCAGACTCCGACTTCAACGTGGAGCTTTGCAGTATCGGGAGACAGCCGCAACTGTGGTGATTTTGTCGTGCCCGCGATCGCGGCCAAGGTCAAGGCGGAAAAGGACGTTCTTTATTGGCATCTGGGCGATTTTCGACATATGTCACAGCCGGACCAGGATCTGCTGGCAATGCTTCCCGCGGGAACTCAGCTCTCCATCGCCGCCTATCAGCAACGTGCCTGGGATGATTTTCTAACGCACCAAATGGCGTCCTTTGGCTCTTTACCGGTGTTTCTGGGGCGTGGAAATCACGAAAATGTTGGGCCCATGACTCGCGATGGCTACGTCGCGAAATTCTCTGCCTTCCTGAGTCGGCCCGAGATTGCGGTGCAGCAGAAGACCGACGGAGCGGATGCGGCACCAGTGGGCCCGTGGTATCACTGGACGCAAAATGGCGTGGACTTTATCACGTTGGACAATGCCAGCCGCGACGAATTCTCTGACGCGCAACTTCATTGGTTGCGTTCGGTGCTTGATCACGACCTCAGCCCGCAAGCAGGCATACGCACCATCGTGGTGGGTATGCACGAGGCTTTGCCGCATTCCACCATTTCAAACCATGCCATGGACGATTGGGACCTCGGGGTCCGAAGTGGCGAGCTTGTCTACACCTGGTTTTATGATGCGCAGGCAGCGGGTAAGCACGTATACCTCCTCGCCAGCCACGCGCATTTCTACTCGCCCAATATCTTCAACACCCCATACTGGAATCAGCGGACAAAGACAGTGGTCCCTGGTTGGATCATTGGCTCTGCGGGGGCGCATCGGTATTTGCTTCCCCCGAATGCTGATAAGGCATCAAAGACGATGATCTACGGATATCTGCAGGGGAACGTCCATAGCGACGGAGTGATCGATTTCGTACTCCATGAACTCAACGAGGCCGATCTGGTGCAATCAAAATGGGCGAACGCGCCCATGACTGCAATTCACGAATGTTGGGTTCATAATGCTGATGTTCCCTAAAGGCCGCAGCCGGAAGGGTTCGCAGTTGGTCGAAATTCAAAAGACGCGGTAGCGGATGCCGGTCGTGACTCCAACTGAGGAAATGGCGCCGAAGCTGAATTTAGGCCATATCAGGTATTCGAAATCTACCACGCGGAAGCTCCATCGTGACCCAAGGCGGTAGTCCACACCGGCGCCGGGGCCGATTACAAGATAGCGTCCGAATGCATTTCCATTGGGAAAATTGAAATTGCCAAACCCCACAACGCCCTTAGCGTATGGCTGAAAGCGGCCCGCGTTGAAGTGGTAGCGTGGGCCGATCAAGCACGTCTCGACGTGAACGTTCGCTTCTTGGTGATATTCGAGCCAGCGGCACTCGCCCTCGATGCCGAAATGACGAATTGAATCTGCGTCAATGACAGCGGTGATTCCTAAAAGCTTGCGATCGCCATATCCAAGGGAATAGCCGGATACGCCGCCGCCAGCCCATAAGAGAACTCGACCGGCGTTGGCCGACTCCGGAGATTGTCCCTGCGCAACGTGCAATGCAATGACGGTGAGAAACAGCGGCAAGACTATCGCTGCTTTGGCCCATTTCGCTGCGCTTCTCGTTTGCGAGATCTTAAGATCAGGGAAAGCGTTCATTATTCTCCTGCAGCAAGAATTTCGCAGCGCAGCTTGTGCCTTTGTTCCGGCCTGCTGAAGGCTAACATCACATCGGATTCGTGTGTGAAGCCGCTGTTAAACTCCCGCGCTGGTGAACAGAATGATATAGGTTGCCATGAAGGACTTGGCGGAGCAGGGGTGGTGAACTTGTGTTCGATTACAGCGATTGATGTAAAGGCGAGTTGTGGGGAGCGGAATTCGTATTAACAGTCCGCTCCCGTCTGGATCAGAAATGACGTATCGATTCGCCCGGGGTTGTGGAGGGGGGAATGTGTGGCGGTGCAATGCGTTCTCCTGAGCGTTCGACGCGGCTTTCGAGCGAGCGGCTCACAATGTCGCGAGAGCCCAGACCGATAGCCAGCGAGAGAGTCAGCACGATCCCGCCGAAGAGGATGCCAAAAGCCAGAGCCACAATTTCTCCGCCGATCTCCAGGTGATCCAACACCATGGCTGCAGTAAGAACGAGCACCAGCCACTTGACGCCCAGTGACAGAAACCGAGCGTACTGCAGTTGCGCATTGACGGCGCTGATAAGGACAGAGCGTGCCAGGAATCGCGCAATCAAGGTTCCAGCGATGAGCAACAGCATGGCGCCCACGGCATGGGTCAAGTAGGGCACCAGAGAAATGGGAAGGGTTGTGCCCGTGGCATAAGCCGCGTCAAATGCTGAAACGCCAATGATGAGTCCAAGCAGAACACAGGCCCAGAAGGAGCCTCGGGCGATGATTTCCGTGGGCGAACTGGATGGGGCCCAATCAGGGTTGATACGCGCACGAGTGAGCCGATCATCAAACCGAAGCAGGGTGAGTCCGCGGCGAAGCAATGCCGAGATGGCCATTCCGATCAAGGTGAAAACCGCTAAAGCTACAAAGAACGCTAGGATTCCCGGAAGGATGGCGATGAGCAACGAGAGGACGCGATAGAGCGACTGATGAAGCGCGTCGGACATGTGGTGCAAGACAGAATTATTTTCGGCGTACATCGGCTGCTCGACTCCTGGGAGCGAAGTCTGGAGCATTGTGGCAAGGATGGTGGGCATGGGGCTTACTCCTTGAATCGACTCAGTTGCTGAAACTGGAGATGGACAAGCTCGGTCATGGGAAATCCCTTACCGCATGGAAGTTGTTGCTTAAGGATTGAACCGGTCAGGCCAACGCCAGCGTGAGACCAGGTAAGGTTTGTCGGCGTCAAAGGCTGCAGCGACGGCTTCAATGTGCCGTTCAGAATCGAATCCCGAGGCAGTGACGTTGATGTGTCCCGCGACCCACGCCAGGTAGAGCGGAATGAGCGCGCCCATCAGGTGACCGCGGTTGATGGTGCGCATCCGGAACGCGATGAGGAAGTCATAGACAATGCGCGCCCACAGGTTTTCAGGCATTCGGAAAGACGCCGCATCCACCGCCGAAAGACGCTTAAGGCCCAGTAGGGAATTAGGCGGCAGCACAAGTGACCAGATTTCTTGCAAGTTACTATACGCAAGGCGAAAGCCGTCGATCATCGACGCCAGATCCGATCCTCCATCAACGTGCGGATGACGCGGCATTGGGGGCCGCCCAGGCGCAAGGCGGCGAGGGCGCTGCCAAAAAGCCGCCTTCGATTCTATGTCGGCGAAAAGCGATCCCGTGACCAGAGCGAGAATTGAGCGAATATCGGGATCGGCAGGCTGAGGCACCGTGCGGGTACCCACGTCAAACTCGTCGATGGTGAACCCAGCCACGACTGCTTCGGCGATGGACCATATTAAGGCGTCATTCTGGTTGAGCGCCGTGAAGCGTTGACCTGCCATGGAAAGCCGTTCTGCCATGCGAAGTGAGAGGCCCAGATCGATGGCTAGCGGAAATCGCGCACGAGTGGCGAAAAGAGCTCGCGTCAGTGGGTAAAGAATGGCCGAGTTTACGAGGCCGGCA
>WNGK01020049.1_pt1 | contig 13003 bp, 9 predicted proteins | sample 5400601 | NCBI WGS metagenome assembly WNGK01 (sample SAMN13153376, study PRJNA577476) | soil metagenome | isolation source: 60 cm soil or saprolite under Garry oak tree replicate 1 | place: USA:California | collected 2016-06-15 | reverse complement strand
GGGCAGGTCACTGCTTGGATCGTGCTGCTCTTTGCGTTGACCGTCCTCGGTGCGCTGCCCTTGCTGGTTCAAAGGATTAATCTCTCCCAAATCGCGAACTCCACACGGTGGCTGCCGCTTGTGATGACGGGCATGCTTGTAACATCCTCTTCCCCCTCCCTGGCTGCGATTCTGGTCGCAGGCTTCTATCCGGGAGCGGGTGGAGTTCGCTCCGTTTCTCGTCAGATGCGGCTCTGGCGCGTCCCGGCGGTGTGGTACGCGCTTGCGCTCGTTGGTCCCATCATTCTGCTCCTGGTGGCAGAGGCCTTCATCGCCTGGCTTCGCGGGACACCGCCCGCGCACTGGATGGTTTCGCCATCGTTCTCCGGTCCGGGCGGTTTGTACTTCGTTATTTTCGGCTCGCTCTTTGCCGAAGAGCCGGGCTGGCGCGGATTCGGGCAGCCTCGACTTCAAACGCGGTTTGGCGCGTTGTCCGCCAGCATTGTCGTCGGACTCATCTGGAGTACCTGGCATCTCTGGTATGTGATTTTGCCGGGTGGCTTTTCAAATGTGACTGGAACCGACGCCGTCGCCACGTATGTGCGCCTAACCTCGACCGCAATCATCTACGCGTGGATGTACAACAGCACGAATGGAAGCCTACTAATTGCCATGCTCGCGCACCTCGGACACAACTTTGCCTCAAGTCTGATACCGACTCCTTCTGACGGAGGCCGACAGCATCTAATCAATGCATTGTGTTATCTGGTGGCAGCGATTTTGGTGGTAGCAATCACGGACTCGTTTTGCGGCCCACGGCTGATGACAATCCTGCTCAGACCGGCACCACAAGTGCCCCCGCAGGCTGAACTCACCTGCCTCAAACCCGGCCCAACTCATGCAGCGTGAGCTCGTTCTCGACGTTCCCCGTGTTCAGCGTGGACGCGGGCTCGAAAAGTAGAATCCAGCATTCTTCATCGGCGACCGGCTTGTGCTCGACTCCCCGCGGGACCACGATGAACTCGCCTTCCTCGAGCTGAACGGTCTTGTCGCGGAATTCGATGCGAAACCGTCCTTTGACCACGAGGAACATCTCGTCTTCATTCTCATGGTGATGCCAGACGAATTCGCCTTTCAGCTTGTCGAGCTTCACCAGTTGGCCGTTGAGTTCACCTGCGATGTATGGCTTCCAGTATTCGTGGATTTGGGAGAATTTAGAGGCGAGATTGATTTTGTCCATCATGGTGGGTAGATGAATGTTGCGGTGAAAGAGTCGCAAAACCGAAAGTGTCGCCCGAGAGACCGATATCGATGCTCGGCAGGGCAGCCGAAGGCATGTCTCCATCATGACCTTGATTCCACCAGCGTCGGGTGCAATCGGGGTAAACTCTTTTCGTGCCGGTTTCTGATCTAGGGAGACAGAAATGAGGAATGCGCGTCCAGTTGTACAGTTGCTGATTTGCGCTCTAGCTATGTCAATCTCTTCGGGAAGTCAGCAGATGAATCGAAACTCAATTTTGCTTGTTGCCAATAAAGGCGATCACACCCTCGGTATCATTGACGCTGATGTCGGCCGGCAAATTGCAACCGTCCCGGAACAAGGGATCACTGGCCATGAAGTGGCTGCGTCTCCAGATGGCAAGCTCGCCTATGTGCCAATCTACGGCAATTCGGGCGTCGGAAAGGCTGGCACGGACGGCAGCAACATGGTCGTGATCGACATTGCAGCGCGGAAGATTGTTGGCAATCTGGATTTCGGTCACGGTGTTAGGCCGCACTGCGCCGTCTTTGGACCGAAAGACGGACTTCTCTACGTGACCACCGAGCTCGATAAGACGATAACCGTCATCGATCCGGGCGCAGTGAAGATTGTCGGGACGATTCCCACCGGACAATCTGAATCTCACATGCTGGCAATTTCGCCCGACGGAGAGCGCGGGTATACGGCGAATGTGGGACCGGGGACTGTGTCCGTTCTGGACATGAAAGCGCGAAAGAACCTCGCCGTAATTCCGGTATCTGGTGAAGTTCAGCGCATTTCGGTTTCTGTGGACGGCCGAATGGTATTTACCGCAGACCAGGCCAAGCCTCAGCTAGCGGTGATTGACACTTCAAGCAGCAAACTCAAGACCTGGATTCCCCTGCCAGCGCCAGGCTATGGCACCGCACCCACGCCGGACGGTCGCTGGCTGGTGGTTGCCATGCCAAGCGCAAGCAAAGTCGCAGTTGTGGATCTGCACGCCATGAAGGTTGCCCAAACGATTGACGTTCCCGCCGCTCCCCAGGAAGTGGTCGTGAGGCCTGATGGCCAGTTCGCATACGTCTCCTGCGACGCCAGCCACAAAGTCGCGGCGATTCGAACTTCTGATTGGAAGGTAGCGAACCTGATCGAGGCAGGAGGCGGAGCGGACGGCCTGGCGTGGGCGGAGGCTAAATGAGGGCGAGTCTTGCCTTACTCTAGTTTTTCAATTCGATATCGTGATATCATGTATCGAAAGTGAAGGGATGAGAATGGCACAGTTCGTTGTCCGCAATATTGAAAACGGGGTCAAAGTGCGATTGCAGCGTCGTGCGCGCCGTAATGGTCACAGCATGGAAGAAGAAGTACGCGACATCTTGCGCAATGCCGTGATCGAAGAGGACGTTCCGGGTCGCGGTTTGGGAACTGAGATCGCGGCCATATTTGCCGGCAAAGGAATGGATTTCGAGATACTCGAGCTGCGGGAACATTTGATCAGACCTGCCGAGTTTGATGAATGATCGTTCTCGATACAAATGTTCTTTTGGTGCTGATGCAAGCACTGCCCGACCCCACCGTTATTGCCTGGCTTGACCGTCAACCAAAAACTTCCATCTGGACGACCTCGGTTACGGTCCTTGAGGTCCGATTTGGGTTGCAAATATTGCCCGCGAGCAAACGGCGCGCGACGCAGATGCACGGATTCGAACTGCTTCTTGAAAAAATCGGCCACCGCATCGCGCCATTTGACGTTGAGGCGGCTGACCACGCCTCAGATTTGATGGCATTCCGGTACAAAAAAGGCCAACCAGTCGAGTTGCGCGACACGATGATTGCAGGAATCGTTATTGCACGACACGCAGTGCTGGCAACGCGCAACGTAACCCATTTCCAGGATGTTGGAATCGGCGTCATCAATCCGTGGAAGACTTAGGTCTGTCATGACCACATGGCGGAGTCGGTTCCTAGCTCAATCGCGAGGCGCTAGCCCCGCAGTTAGGACACTGGTGCAATTCTTCGACGCTGCCGCCGAACAGCGGAGTGTAACCTGGCTCGCCTGGGGAAGAATACGTAAGCTTATCCGCGTGGTGGTTCATCTCGTGGCCGCACATTGGACACTTCATTTCGCGGGCTGACATCTGATCTCTCCGTTTCAATCTAACGATATGTTCTCGCGTCCGTGGCGCAGGGTGCGCGCCATCCAGATGAGTTCTTTCAGAAACTTGTCAATACGCGGAATACAAGACATGTCGAGGAGCTTGCCTGTACTGTCGAAGAGCTTCCCGGCGTTTGCAAAATACACGTCCCAGAAAATTGTGACCAGACCAAGCTCGCGTAAAACCGGAAGCAGATCCTGAATGCCGCGCGTGCCACCAAAAGGGCCGGCTGAGACTCCGGCAATCCCCACAGCTTTGTGAATGTACTCTTCTAAGCAGCTGTCAAGAACGTGCTTGAGCATGCCGCTGTAGCCGTGGTTGTATTCAGGCGAGACGATCACCAAAGCGTCGGCGCGTTCCATGCGGGCAGCGAAACCTGGATCTTTTATAGCTTGGCCGGCATCATCGATCCGCAGGGCCAGCGTCGCGATATCAATCAGCTCGGTTTCGACGGAAGCGCGCTTCGAGAGCTCATCGGTCAACAGACGAGCGGCATTTGCGCTCAACCGGCCTTTGCGGACGGTTCCCAGAATCACAGGAATGTACAAAGCACGCGAAGCCACCGTCTTCTCCTTGGCTCCCTCTATTTTGCCACCCAATGAGGATGTCCTGTCAGGAGGCCATTCACGACAAGAATCTGATAGGCAACCAGTAGTCCAAAACCAACGCTGAGCAGGCCAGAAGCGAGCGCGAGCCGGTGAAAGAATTTTCTCCCAGAGGCCAGGTGAAAGGCCGACGCAATGCTCATGGTAATCAGCATCATGCCCGCGATGGTTCCCGCTCCGAACACCAGCAAGTAAGCGACCGCCCAGCGAGGATCGCGAATGGTGGCGAGCACCAGCAACGCTGCCGCGGCAGAGCCGGCGAGGCCATGAACAATTCCGATGATCAACGGCCGCACCGGCCGATAGAGCTTGAACCCTTGCAGGCTGCGATCAAGCCAAGCCACGGGAGTCTTTTCATCGCTGTGCGGATGTGCTTCCGGCTCATGACCGTGGTCATGACTGTGAACATAGCCGCCATGGCTGTGCGCGTGAGAGTGCACTAAATCGGGCCCCGAAGACGTGTCTGTTTGTGTGGGCAGGCTTCGAACGAAACTGACGACGTTCATTATGCCGAGCACAATAAGCATGCCTCCGACTGACAATTCCATGCTCAATCCAAGCCGGGGAGGAATCACCAGGCCAAACAGAATGATCGCGGCGCCGACCACCAACATCGTTAGCGTGTGCCCAGTTCCCCAGAACACTCCGATCCACGCGGCTTTCGAAATCTTGCGCTCACGGCTGACAATGGTAGTGACCGCGATCACGTGGTCGGGATCGGTGGCATGGCGCATGCCGAGAAAGAATCCGAGAGCGATGATGGAGAGGAAGGCGATCACAGTATTCAGCAGTGCAACTGGTCAGTCACAAATAGCCTGTGACACTTACGAAACCGTACTACGCCGGTAGCTCCAGACTTCCGACGTACGCTATTTTACTCGAGCAGCCGAAACGGCTCCCGTGAGGAAAACGGCGCACGCACTACCACACCCGGGCAACGTGCGGAGATCCGTTCGCGCGCACCGTTGCCACTTTGGCCGTGCGAGTTCCCAAAAGCAGGAATTCGCGCCATTCGGCGGGAGTATCGATTCCATCAAGAACACACCTGTCCGAGGGGTCATCCGGATTAGCGATTATCTGCTGTCGTTAAGTTTCTTGAGCACATCCTCTACGCCCTTACGAATTCTGATGATAACTCCCGCTGAAGGCTCGACGGACTCGTGCCCAAGCGGTCGGCGAGTTCGGAAAGATACCACCACTTATCTGGCTGGCCGAGCGTAGCGCCAAGCACACCTTGCCGCACCTGTGGAAACAACGCAGTCAGCACGGAAGAGTTACGCATATTGCGTAAAAGTGTCAACTGCTAAAGGAACAGTGTTGGTCGCGGCGGGCGTTGAGTAATCTATAGTGGTAGTTCAGATTACTCATATATCCGTTCCAATCAGAATCGGACGCAATTCGAACGGACTCGGATGCTGTTCGACTTCGTGCGAGCAGCGTTCGCCAGTCCCCGGAGGGCCTGCACCGACCTAAGCCGAAGGCTTAGGGATGGTGTCTCTCTGAAAACGAATTGGTTTCTTCTCGAATGGCCTCTGCTGCCAAATTTGCATCAGTCGCGGATAGCCTGCGGTTCCAAGGCTAGACGAAAACGCGTGAACTACCAAGCGGTTACAGAATTGACTTTGTGAAGCGCCTGCTTCAATTGCCACACGCGAGATCACGCGAATATTAGTACCTAAGAACAGCAACTTTCACGCAAACGAAATTTGAGTAAATTAAGACTTTGCAGTTTTGCAACCCTGGCAATTCATTGCTTCCCCAGTTCCTTGTGAACTTCGAATTCAACGTGGAACAGCTTTTGCGCCGTTCTATCCTGCCAATGCTCTTCAGCGATCACCCGCTCCGTTTGTACGAGGCGTTCGGATGTAGCCGGGTGCGAACGGAAATACCCCTCCAGGCTCTGAACGGCAAGTTCCGAAATCTCCTGTTCGGGACTCTTCGCGTGAATTACGTACTCTGCATGTAGCTCATTGAACTTCTGGAACAGGCTGACTGCACCGTAGGGCGAGTATCCACCGACCACCGCGAGGCGCAATCCTTCGCGGTCTGCCTCCAGTTCTTCGTCCTTGCTGTAGCCTGCCTCCCAAACTTCCAGCGGAATTTGCACCAGTTCCCCGATCATCCCGAGTTTCAGCTTCCTAAAGTGCGCTTCGATCTGAACACGTTCCACACAGTGATAGTGGTCGATGTGTTCTAGCTCATGTCCAAGGATGAATGCCAGTTGGTCTTCGCTGTCCATAAGATTGAGCAGGCCCTCGCCAACAAACACCTGGCCACCGGGCAACGAGAATGCGTTGACCATGGAGCGATCCGGAATGATGTGAAATTGGTACGGCAGTCGTCGGTGGACGTGGGACGAGACTGTCTCGCCGACCTTGGCCACATAATCTGCGAGTCCCTGCTCTTCGGGACTGAGTTTCTCCTGGTTAGGCGAATATCGCGCGGCAAGTTCGTTGCCGATTTTGATTTCCTCGTCATCCGAGATCCGTGTGAAGTGCATTGGAGCGCGCGTAACGTCGCGTTGGATATCAGCCGCGACCTCCAGCACGGCATTCGGCGAGACTGAGCTTTTCTCGCGCCGGCGCTCGCTGAAGTAGAGAGCCGCCAACGCCACTCCCAAAACAACGAAAAAGATAACGGCTCGCTTCATAGGAATTGACGGATGGTGTCGCGATACTTGCTGTACAGGAACGACACGGCGAGCAAAGCAGCGCCCAGAATGATAAAGGTGATGTAGCGGTCGCGCGCCGCCAATCCCCAAGCGTCCATCAATAGCACCTTGGCGACACACACAAGAAGTAGAACCAGTCCGGTAAGCCGGAAGCTCCTCTCGTTCACGGCCATGGCCAGCAGGAAGATCAGCATTCCTTCAAGTCCCCACGAGACCGTCACCATGCCAGCCCTCATTTTCAGCGCGAGCATGAGCGTCAGGAGCAGAATTGGCGCGAAGAACATGAACTGCTCAGGATGAGCAGGAATTGCGGCTAACCACTTTCTAGATGCCATTTGCGGCTGCCAACGCCCGCGCAATCGAAACGCGAACGGCAGACATGCCAAAAGAATTGCGACACCTGAACCGAGCACCACGAACCTGCCTGTCCAGGTTCCGCCGGTGAAGTAACTTGCTCCGAACAGGTTGTGCATGATTCCGCGAACGACGGCGCTCACGGTCAGTAGCAAAGCCTGATGCAGAAAGATGGCCCGCTCCAGCCAGAGCGCAATCGCAAACACGGCAAATATGACGAATGCCCATGCCGTCACCAGCCAATCATTCTGAAATTGGAAATACAAAAGTGCCACGACACTTCCGGTCCCCAGATAAGCGATCAGCGTGTCGAAGCGGAGCCGCGAATCTTCCCTAGAATTCTTCTCCCCGATCTGCGAATAGACGAAGAAGAGAATCAGTGTGATCGGCAGCACGGTGTAGATGCGCGGGCCCCAAAGCGCGCAAAAGCCGCAGTCAAGGCCACATACGACTGAAAGCGGAACTGCTTCACGCTCCGCATCAGTCCGTATTCGAATAACACCAAACCGAACACAGCCCATCCGACCGCGACGGTGAGTGGCTGCAGTTCGTACCACATCAACAACGAAACTAAAGCTGATGCGGCGCACGAATAAACGTAATGCAAATCCTGTTCGCGCCACTGTTCCGGCATACGAACCAGGCGCGAGAGCGCATAAAACACGACTGCTACAATTGTGAGCGTTAACAGTCGCACGCTAATGCCGTGCCATGTGTCCGTCAGATGCAGGTTCACAACAACGCTGCGGAGCAGCGTCAATCCCGCAAGCACATGGGCCTGCCAGCCGAGGTCTTCGAGTTCAAAGCGGCGATCAACCATCGCCAGCACCAGCGCGAACACAGCCCACACGGCTGCCAACCACCCACTCGGCGCCTCGTACCAGGCAAGCAGTGATAACAAGGCGGTCGCGGAAAATGTGTGCAGATAAGTGATGATCCGCGCTGAGTCGGCTTCGCGCGCCACCGCTTTGCGCGACAGGAAATACACCCCAGCCGCAACCAGCGACACAGTAACCATCCGCAGCGAAAATCCTCGCCAGAATTCTTCCCGAAGCTCGTAGTTGAACGTGTAGGTCCGCACGACCGCCGCTGCCGCGAGCGCATTGGCTTGCCACGCGAGATGGTTATAGCGGATGCGCCGCATTACGAGCGCGAGTGCAATTGCGAAAACAATCCAAGCGACTGCGATCCATGGCCCGGGTGTTGCTTCGAACAGAACCCATGCCATCAATCCGGCGGCGGCCCATGTGTACGCGGCGCGGCCAACGTTTACCTGTTCCGTGTCCGGAGCTTTTGTCCTCTTCGCGATCCAGTACAGACCCGCAACCACAGGCAGCGCTGTCAGAGAATGCAAAGGGATCGAATGCCAGACATGCGCGTTGTCAGGATCAGTCGTAACTGCCGCCGCGACCGCCAGTGCACTAATGATGTGGGCGTGCCAGATGAACGCGTAGTACGGCAGCTTCTGCGAGATTTCAAGCAGTATTACGGCGAATGCTATCGCGGCGAATGGCTGCCAAAATTCCGGTGCTTCAAAATAGATTAGGCCGGTTACCAGCGCCGTTGCCACAAAGGCAAACAGGTCTCTGAAGGTTCGCTTTTGATTGTCATCGCGGAGCGCTGACCACTTGGCCGTAAGGTAGAACATCGCAGCCACAATCGGCAGCGTGACGAGCCGAGATTGAACATGTGTGAAACGCGCCGCTTCGGTATGGAGATTGAAAACCGCAATCCGATACAGAGCCAGGCAGCCGATCACCCCATACTGCGTCTGCAGGTGCGATGCCCTGAGCGCAGACGATTTCAGCGTGCGGCCCATTCCGGCAAGTACCGCCATAGTTCCAGCGAAGGCCAGCGCGGTCCAATCGTTCGAGCACAACGCCCACGCAGCGGAAATTGCTGCGAACGCGCCGATGTAGGAGTGCAAGGCGAGCAGTTGCGGATCGGGCCATTTTGCAAATAAGCGCCAACGCTGCGCCACGAAAAGTGAATTGAGGTAGAAGACAACCGCGCACAGCGCGAATATTATTCCCGCTGCGAGCACCGTCGCCTCGCCACTCTGGCGCGCCGCCACGAGCTGACGGAAATCAATAACCGCCAAGTGCCCGCCCACCAGCAGTCCAGCCAGCAATCCCAGCCGCCGGAATACGACTTCATCAAAGATCGCCCCGGAAATCAGCAGCGCCTCTGCGCCGATGAGCCACAGAATTGAAACGTTATTGCCAGAGTAGCGGAACGGGATCGCCGTCACCATCAGCGCGGTGCCGACAATGGTCAAGAGCACAAATGCTTCCCTGCGCTTCTTCGTTATCGGCAGCTGCCCAATGCTGAACTCAATCGCGCCAATTGCCAGCAGGGCATAGAACGCCAGCTGTGGATGCACTGACTGGAACTTCATCGTGCCCAGCAGCAAGAGCGTATTCAGCAACGCCGCGATCGTGGACATGTTCTCGTCCGCAGAGGACTTGAGCTTGCGCACGACATACGAAAAACGGAACGTCGCCCAGTAGAAGAGGAGCAGCGCGGTGCTGGCGTGATAGTCAGCGAAGTCATGCCCTTGCGCGCCGCCAGCTCCAAGAATGCGATACAGCCAGTACAGATGGTTCAGAAAGCTTGACAGAATTCCGAAGACTTCGAGTTCGTACCAGCCCATTTTAAGAACGATCCCGACAAGCCCCATAGCAAGCACGACACCCGCGGACAAGCTGTAGACCGTATCGTGGCTCAGCGCCACCGTGCTGTACCCGAGCAGGAACGACAGCCCCGTCACCAGCTGCGATCGATAGCGCAACGTGTGCACCACCATTGCGGCCGCGACGATAAGCATGAGCACGAGGTCCGGCAGTTCCGAGCTGAGCACTCGCATCGCTGTGGCGTTGTACAGCGCGTAGGTTGTAAAGAAGAGAAGCGCCCACCCACCACCGATTAGCGTGTGCCCAAGGATTCGGTAGCGCTCACGCCGCTCGAAGAAAATACCACCAGCTAGAAGCCCGATTGCTGCTCCGTAAGAGGCAATGACCTTTCCCAACGGCCCAACCTGTCCGAGCTCATAGATTCCGAAGCTCGCGATTCCAATGACGAGCAGCGCGATCCCGAGCTTATTCAGCCAGTTCCGGCCAAGCGTTTCTTCCAATGCGAAAACTGACTTGATGCGCTTTTGTGAACTTTTCGCTGCCGGCGCACGCAGGGTCGCGAACTGCGGAGGAGCCGGGATCCGCACTGAAGTCTGCGGTACAGATGGAGGCCTGCTCGGTGGCGGCGTGACTTGCGGCACCTCAGGTTTTGCGGTGCTCGCAGTGGAGGGAGCGCTCGGCTGGCTTTCACGAGCAGGGGGAACAGACTCTTGCCTCCCGGTGACTCTTTCGTCAGCGTTCGGAGGTTTGGGCACCGTTGTTTCTGCGGAACGTCGTAATACGGCCGCACCAGTCGGACACATCTCAGTTCCACCGGCGTGTGCTGTTCCGCACCAAGTGCAGAACTTCGCCTCACTCTCGCGAGAAGCCGCGGGTGTCACCTCCGCCGCGGAACGGACTGATGCCGGAGTTGGTGTAACTGGAATTTCAATCTTTCTCGCCGCAGGCATGACCGGCTCGGGCACCACCGGTTTGTCAAGGATTACGGGTTTCTCGACTGGTTGGGGTGCCTCGATCGGCTTGTCAGTCGGGACGGTTCGCTCGATTGTTGGGGATTTCTCGGCTGCCCTCGGCTGCGGAGACTTCTCGTGCCGCTGTTCTGGAGGAACCACCTGTGCCGGAAGCACGTCTTGCCTCACCGGAGGGTGTTGCATACTCGCAAGCTGCCGCTTCAATTCCAGCAGCTCGCGGTGAAGTGCGTCGTTTTGCTTGCCGTGGTTTTCGAGAACTTCGTCGAGTCTTAGCCGAAGCTTTCGCTGTCTCCAGAAAAGAATGGCTATGGAAACCGGAAAGGCTAAGAGGAGGCCAACACCTAACAACGCGAACAGCACGGCTAAGTCATCCAATTGGGACTCCGTCGTATGTGCTCGATTTGCTTAAGCCTACATAGTAGAACGGACTGTCTGGCTGATCTTGCATTTTATTGTTATCTGCAAGCCCAGTAGTAACTTACGTTCTATCGCTAGGGACTGGAACCGCGACCCTCTCCATGGCACTATATCCGAAGCTTCATCACGTGTTTCCCGACCTATCTTGAAAATATGAGCCAAGCTGCTGCGGCTGTACCCGAACCTATACCTGTTGATAGTCCGAGAAGTCCAACATCAGGACCGCACCCGCGCAGCTCGCGGGGGTTCTGGTTCCTCATCGCCACGCAGTTTCAAGGTGCATTCAACGAGAATGGCCTCAAGAACCTGGTTGTCTTCATCATTCTCGGCACGGTTGCGCACCAGGCTAGCCGTGACCGGCTCGTGCTCATTGTTGGCACACTCTTTTCACTCCCATTCATTCTTTTCTCGATGACGGGAGGCTTTCTTGCAGATCGGTACAGTAAACGAACCGTCACGATCTGGACAAAAATAATCGAGCTGTCGGTCATGCTGCTGGCGATTATCGGACTCGGCCGCCAGGACCTTCACCTCGAAATGGCCGCAGTCTTTCTGGCCAGCACGCAGGCTGCGTTGTTTGGTCCCTCGAAGTACGGGCTCCTTCCCGAGCTGCTGCCGGAATCGAAGCTCTCCTGGGGAAATGGCGTAATCGAACTTGGGACATTCCTTGCCGTCATAGCCGGGGGAGTCTCGGGTGCATTTCTCGCCGACGTGTTCCACGGGCATCAGGCAAGGTCAGGAGCGATTTTTCTTGCTCTCTCGGTAGTCGGGCTGCTCCTCAGCATGGGAATTTCGAAGGTCCCGGCTGCCGATCCAACCAAGACCTTCCACGCGAATCCGCTTGGCGAACTGTGGAAGCAGCTCCAGTTGATCCACAAGGACCGCGTGCTCTGGCTTGCGGTTTTAGGAAGCACTTACTTCTGGTTTCTGGGCGCGCTGCTTACCGCCAACATCGTCTTCTATGGCAGCGATGTACTGCACACAAGTTCGACGCGCACGGGGATTCTGCAGGCCGCGGTTGCGATCGGGATTGGCCTAGGCAGTCTCGCCGCTGGATATCTCTCAAGCGGCAAGGTCGAATACGGGCTTATTCCTCTTGGCTCGATCGGCATGACCGTGTTTGGGATCCTCCTTTCCGCGCACAATCTCTCCTTTAATCATGTTCTGGTCCTTCTCTCCGCTTTGGGATTCGCCGCTGGATTTTTCGCTGTTCCCGTCAATGCGCTGATCCAGCACCGTCCCGATGAGAAGGACAAAGGCAGCGTGATTGCCGCCGCCAATCTGCTCTCGTTTGTAGGAATCGGCGGAGCCGCAGGGGTTTACTACGTTCTTCAGCACCTCGCGCATCTGGGACCCTCGTCTATATTTCTTTCCGTGTCGATCGTAACCATCGCGGCTACTGCATACGTTCTTTACCTTTTGCCCGATGCACTGCTGCGACTGCTGCTCTGGATCGCAACTCATACGCTTTACCGCATTCACCTCGAAGGCCGCGAAAACGTCCCTGCCAGAGGCGGTGCATTGCTGGTGCCGAATCACGTTTCCATGGTCGATGCCGTGCTCCTGATCGCTTCCATCGATCGCCCCATCCGTTTTGTGATGTTCAAAGGCTCCTACGATCATCCGTTTGTAAAGCCGTTCGCGAAGATTATGGGAGTGATTCCAATATCCTCGCAGCTTCGTCCGCGGGAAATGATTCAGTCGCTGCGCACTGCTACTCAGGCGCTTAAAGATGGCGAAATCGTATGCATCTTTCCCGAAGGGCAGATGACGCGCATCGGCCAGATGCTTCCCTTTCGCCGGGGCATGGAACGCATCGTCAAAGGTGTCGAAGTGCCTGTCATTCCTGTAAATCTGGGCGGAGTTTGGGGATCAATCTTCAGCTTCGACAAGGGAAGATTTCTGTGGAAGCTTCCGCGCCGCATTCCATATCCGGTGACGGTCACTTTCGGAAAGCCGATGCCCTCCAGCACCGGC
>WNGK01009046.1_pt1 | contig 13006 bp, 14 predicted proteins | sample 5400601 | NCBI WGS metagenome assembly WNGK01 (sample SAMN13153376, study PRJNA577476) | soil metagenome | isolation source: 60 cm soil or saprolite under Garry oak tree replicate 1 | place: USA:California | collected 2016-06-15 | reverse complement strand
CACCACGACAGCTGCGGCAGGCCAGGGCTCCTCTCGCCCCAGCTCGCGCACGCCGTCCACGCGCGCCAGCGCGCGGTTGTCGATCGCGTCGTCGGTCTTGGGATCGAGCCCGGCGACGCACGCGGGCGCGCCGGCGGCGTGCAATGCGCGCGCGATCACCCAGCCGTCACCGCCGTTATTCCCCGCCCCGGCGACGACCAGCGCGCCGCGCACGAGCACGTCCGGGAACTGGCGCACCATCAGCTGCGCCACGGCACGGCCCGCCGCCTCCATCAGCACGCGGCTCGGGATGTGGTACTGGGTGCGGGCCACGCTGTCCCACGCGGCGGCCTCGGTCGCCGACAGCACCGGAATCGGATTCACGCGATGATCACTCCTCCGTAGCCGACGACCGCGTCCTCTTCCCCCGTGACCCACCCCGAGTGTCGGTAATCGACCACGGTCCCTCGCGTCGCGCCGAGGGCGCGGGCCGCGGCGGCAACGCAAGCGGCGGGCGCGCGCCCGCACATCGAGATCCGGCGCCGGCGGCAGCGCGCCAGCAGCTCTTCCCCGTCCAGGCCCTCGAGCGCGGCGAGCGCTTCCCGGTCCTTCGGCTCCGACACGCGAGCAGGCTCGTAGTGATTGAGGTCGCTCGAGGCGAGCAACAACACCGCCTCCGGCCCGCGGGTGACTAACCCTGCGAGGGCCAGACCCAGCTCGCGGCACCCCGCCCACGCGTCTCCCGCCAGCACCAGCGGCACGATCCGCACGTCGGGGCGCAGCAGCTGGAGGAACGGCAGCTCGACCTCGATGGCGTGCTCGGCGGCGTGCGCCTCGTGGTCGATCCCGACGAGCGGGCTCGCCGCGAGCAACGCGGCCGCGAAGGGCTCGTCCACCGCGACCTCACCGAGGGGAGTACGAAAGGCGCCGCGCTCCCACAGCGACACTCCCCCCGGCGCGTGGCAGGCGCCGGTGTGATTCGGCGCCAGGACGACGACGAGCGGCGGAATCGCGAGGCGCGCGAAGACGCAGGCGGCGGTGAATCCCGAGTAGACGTACCCGGCGTGCGGGGCGACGGCGCCGCGCGCCGCTGCCGGATGCGCGCCGGGCACCTGCGCGAGCAGCTCGCGCACGGTGCGCTCGAGCTCCGGTTTCGATCCCGGGTAGAAGCGCCCGCTCACGGCGGGCGCGCGCACGGCGCCCAAGCCTATTTGAGGCTCTGGCCGATCGTGCGACCGAACGAGATCTCCCCGTTATCGATCCGGATGTTGAATCCGCAATCGGGATTGGTGCAGACCCACGCCTTGTAGGTGATCGGCGCACCGTCCCGACCGTAGTCCGACAACGGTATGAGGAGACCTTGCTGGCACTTCTTGCAGGCGGGCCATTCCATGCTGGCGTCCATGCGGCACCCCCCTTCACCCGGTCCAGCCCCGGCTACGCGAGCCCGGACCAGCGATACCCGGCCCGGAACACCTCCGCGAAGTCGTACACGGCGTCGAAGTCCTCGACCCGGTCGCTCTCCTGCCGGGCGAGGAGGCCGACGTCGATCAACATGAACACGATGCGGCCGAGATCCTCCGTGTTGGTGATTCCCCAGTGGGCGAGGACCGTCGGGGCGAGCAGGCCGAACTGCTCCAGCGCGAAGTCACGACAGGCCCACGCGAGCTCGCCCCCGGAGAGATGCCGGCGGGCGGGGAGGCGGCCCTGCGCGAACTCGAGCGTGGCGAGCACGAACAGGTAGCCGCGCTCGTGATAGCGGCCGTCCCGCTGGCGGATCTGCGCGAACGCGGCTTCCAGCGTCGCGAAGTCGCTCACGGCGTGGCCTCGCGCGGCAGCCCGTCGGCGTTGACGCGCAGCGTCATCGGCCGCGACGTCCGGGGCTCGAGCAACGCGAGCTCCAGCACCTGGTCGAGCGTCTCCACCGGCCTGATCTCGAGCAGCTTCGTCACTTCGTCCGGAACCTCCACCAGCTCGTGGTTGTTGCGCGCGGGAACGAGCACTGTCTTCACGCCAGCTCGCGCGGCGGCGGTGAGCTTCTCCTTGAGCCCGCCGATCGGGAGCACGCGGCCGCGCAGCGTCAACTCGCCCGTCATCGCGACGTCGTGACGCGCCGGCCGGCGGCACAGCAGCGACGCCAGTGCCGTTGCGATCGTGATCCCCGCCGAGGGACCGTCCTTCGGCACCGCGCCCGCCGGCACGTGCAGGTGCACGTCGCTGTGCGTGAACGACTCGAGCGGGATGCCGAGCGAGACCGCACGCGCCCGCAGCAGGCTCCACGCCGCCTGGGCCGATTCCTTCATCACGTCGCCCAGCTGGCCGGTCAGGGTGATCTGCCCCTTGCCGGGCATCTGGATCGCCTCGACGAACATGATGTCGCCGCCCACCGGCGTCCACGCCAGTCCCGTGGCCACGCCCACTTCGGGGCTGCGGCCCGCCACCTCGCTCTGCACCTTGGGCTGGCTCGCGTACTTCTCGAGGTTCTTGGCGGAGATCTTCACCGTCTCGGCCCGCCCCTCCACCACGTCGAGCGCCGCCTTGCGCAGCACCCCCTGGATCTCGCGCTCCAGCTGGCGCACGCCCGCCTCCCGCGTGTACTCCGCGATCAGCCGCTCCAGCGCCCCGTCGGCGACGCTCGCCCGCTGCGGCACGAGGCCGGTCTCCACCAGCTGGCGCGGCAGCAGGTAGCGCTTCGCGATCGCCAGCTTCTCGCCGGGCGTGTATCCGGGTAAGGTGAGAACTTCCATCCGGTCGAGCAAGGGGTCGGGAATCGGGGCGAGACTGTTGGCGGTCGCGATGAACATGACGCCCGAAAGATCGAACGGCACTTCGAGGTAATGGTCCACGAAGGCGCCGTTCTGCGCCGGGTCGAGCACCTCGAGTAGCGCGGCCGTCGGATCCCCGCGCACGTCCGAGCCCATCTTGTCCACTTCGTCGAGCATCAGCAGCGGGTTGCGCGTCTCGCAGCGTTGCAGCGCGTGGATGATGCGCCCCGGCAGCGCCCCCACGTAGGTGCGGCGGTGCCCGCGCACTTCGGCCTCGTCCCGCACGCCGCCGAGCGACACGCGCGTGAAGCGCCGGCCGAGCGCTTCGGCGATGCTCTGCCCGAGCGACGTCTTCCCGACCCCCGGCGGCCCGACGAAGCAGAGGATGCTCCCCTTCGCCTGGGGATTCAGCGTGCGCACCGCGAGGTACTCGAGGATGCGCTCCTTCACCGACTTCAGGTCGTAGTGGTCGCGGTCGAGGATCTCCCGCCCGACCGCCAGGTCGAGCCGGTCCTGGGAGACGCGGTTCCACGGCAGCGAGGCCATCACGTCGAGGTAGGTCCGCGCCACGTGGTATTCGGCCGACTGCGGCGACATCTGGCGCAGCCGCTTCAGCTCGCGGTCCGCGACCTTCTTGGCCTCGGCGGAGAGCCCGGTCTCCTCCAGGCGGCGTCCCAGCTCGTCCAGCTCGTCGTCCTCCTGATCCTCGCCCAGCTCCTGGCGGATCACGCGCAGCTGCTCGCGCAACACGTACTCGCGCTGGCTCGCGTCGAGCCGCGACTTGACCTTCTCCTGGATCTGGCTCCCCACCTCGAGCACCTGGAGCTCCTGGCCGAGCAGGTCGGTGAGCCGCTCCAGCCGGTGATTCACGTCGCTGATCGCGAGCAGCTCGGCCTTGGCCGGGAGCGCGAGGTCCAGGTTCGCGGCGATGAAGTCCGCGAGCTTTCCCGCGTCGGTGATCCCCGCGAGCACCTCGTGCAGTTCCTCACCCAGATATGGAGCGATGTCGATCACCCGGGAGAACTGCGCGTGCACGGTGCGCTTGAGGGCCTCGGTGCGGGCGTCCTCGACCACCGTTTCGGGCAGCGTCTCGTAGCGCGCGACCAGCCAGTGATCGGTGGGCTCGACCTCGAGGAAGCGGGCGCGCTCCAGCCCCTGCACCATGACACGCGCGGAGCCGTCGCCGAGCTTGAGCATGCGCACCAGTATCGCGAGCGTACCCACCTCGTACAGCTCGTCGGCGCGCGCGCGCATCACCGTGCCCTCGACCGGCTCCGCGCCCCCCAGCGGCCGCACGACGCCGAGCAACAGGCGCTTGTTCCCCTGTACGACTTCGTCGATGAGCTGTACGGCGTTCGGGTCATCGAGGGCGAGGGGGAGCACGACGTGGGGATAGACAACCAGCTGGCCGAGCGGCAGGACCGGCAGCCGGTCGAGCGGCGGGGACGGGGGCGGCGCGGTCATTCGACTTTCACCGACTGCGGGCCGGACCGTCGGGCCGGCAGCTTGGCCAGCCGTACCTCGAGGAAGCCGGCCTCGTAGCTCGCGTGAATGCTGTCGGGATCGACCGGGACGGGGAGCCGTAGGCGGCGCTCGAACGGGCCGATCTGCACCTCCATCGCGTGGTAGTGCCGCTTCCCCTCGCGGCGCGCCAGACGCTCCCCTGAAATCGTGAGGATGCCGTCGCCCAGCTGCACCTGGAAGTCCTCGGCGTGCATCCCCGCGATGTCCATGTGCACCACGAGAGCGTCCGCCGTCTCGTACACGTCGGTGGGCGGCTTCCACTTGGGCGAGGCGACGAAGCCCACGGGGCGGCCGTGGGCGACCTCGTTGAAGTAGACTTCGAGCTCGTCGGCGGGGTGAACCGTGAGCGAGCCGGAACCGCGGGACGGGCGGTTGCCGCCGGAGGACGTCATGTCGGACATAGCGAGAAGATAACGGCTCCGCTACCGCTTGGTGAGCCTGAGCGTCGCGACCGGCACGACGACCCCCTTGGTCACAAAGTGCCGGGTCATCGCGCGCGACGTGGGTTTCTTGGGCTTGGCGGGCTTGTCCGCGGCTCTGTACGTCCTCCCGTCGTCGGCCCCCGCGTCGTAGGCGATCAGCTTGAGCGTGCGGGACTTCGCCCAGGCGCCGTTCTCCATCAGGTTGACGTCGGCGGCGCCGGTGAACCAATCCGGGCTGGGCGCGATCATCGCGACCAGGGAGACCAGCGGGTGCGTCGGGTCCACACGCACTGTCGTCACGAGAGAGTCCTTGAAGTTCTTCAGTCCGCCCGTTTCGAACATCATGCCGGCGCGCCCGGCGGCGATCGCCGCGTTGATCTCGTCGTCCAAGGGACTGTGCTTCCCCTCTTCGGACAGGCGCTCGAGACCCGGCGTGGGACGCCGTCCCAGCGCGAAGATCGAGTACGACGCGTTGTGGGACGCCCCGATCAACCCCGAGAAGTGCGCCCCCTTGGGATACTCGAACGGATGGGTCTTCGGAGTCCACGTGCTCTTGAGGACCACGGTGTATTCGGCCGGCGCGCTGGGCGCCGCCGCGTGCTCGCCCGCCTGACCTTGGGCCGGGCTCTTCGGCTCCTGCTTGCTGCACGCAGTCGCGGCCAGCGCCACCCCTGCGGCCAACGCCACTCGGGTCCAGATCCCTCGATGCATGGCTCCTCCCTTCGGCGTGAAGTCCCGCGCTACCGCGCCGCGCCTACGCGCGGCTGCGTCTCCGCATACAGCGGGAACTCGTCCGTCAACCCCCGCACCTCCTGCTTCACCCGGGCCAGCGTCGCGTCGTCTTTCCGGGTCAACACCGTGTCGATCAGCTCCGCGACCTTCTCCATCTCGGGCTCGCGGAATCCGCGCGTCGTGACGGCCGGCGTGCCGAGCCGGATACCGCTCGTCACGAACGCCTTCTGCGGGTCGCCCGGGATCGTGTTCTTGTTCACCGTGATCCCGGCGCGATCGAGCAGCTCCTGCGCTTCCTTGCCCGTGACCTGCTTGGGCCGCAGATCGACCAGCATCAGGTGTGTGTCGGTGCCGCCCGAGACGATGGCGTAGCCGCGGGCGATCAACGCGCGCGCGAGCGTCTGCGCGTTCTCGATGACCTGCGCCGCGTACGTCTTGAACTCAGGCGCCAGCGCTTCGCCGAGCGCCACCGCCTTGGCGGCGATCACATGCTCGAGCGGCCCGCCCTGCGTCCCCGGGAACACCTGCTTGTCCACGTCCTTGGCGTAGGGTTCCTGACACAGGATCATGCCGCCACGGGGGCCGCGCAGGGTCTTGTGCGTCGTCGTGGTGACGATCTGGGCATGCGGGATGGGGGACGGATGCAGCCCGGCGGCGACCAGCCCCGCGAAGTGCGCCATGTCCACGATCAGGATCGCGCCCACTTCGTCGGCGATGCTGCGCAGCGCCGGAAAGTCGATGATGCGCGCGTAGGCGCTCCCGCCGCCGATGAGCAGGCGGGGGCGCTCGCGCCGCGCGACGTCGCGCACCTGGTCGTAGTCGATGCGACCCGTGTCCTCACGCACACCGTACGACGTCGCATGGAACAGCGTGCCCGAGAAGTTCACGGGCGAGCCATGCGTCAGGTGCCCGCCGTGCGGCAGCGCGAGGCCCAGGAGCGTGTCGCCGGGCTTCGCGACCGCCAGGTACGCCGCCATGTTGGCCTGCGCGCCCGAGTGCGGCTGCACGTTCACGTGGTCGGCGCCGAACAGCTGCGTGGCGCGATCGATGGCGAGCTGCTCGACCTCGTCCACGACCTCGCAGCCGCCGTAGTAGCGCTTGCGGGGGAGTCCTTCGGCGTACTTGTTGGTGAGCGCCGTCCCCATCGCCTCGAGCACGGCGAGCGAGACGAAGTTTTCGCTCGCGATCAGCTCGAGCCCGTGCTCCTGCCGCTCGGTCTCACGTTTAATCAGCGCCGCGATGACGGGATCGATCTTCGCCAACGGCGCCAGGCGGTCAGTCATCGATCTTCTCCACCCGGCGCAGGTGCCGGCCGCCCTCGAACGGCGTGTCGAGCCATTTCTTGAGAATCGCGAGCCCTTCGTCGTCGCTCACGAAGCGCGACGGCAGGACGAGGATGTTGGCGTCGTTGTGCTTGCGCGCCAGCTCCGCCACCTCGGGGCTCCAGGCGAGCGCCGCGCGCACGTGCGGGAAGCGATTCGCCGCGTAACTCATTCCCAATCCCGTGCCGCAGGTCAGCACGCCACGCGCGACTTTACCGTCGCTCACGGCCTCGGCCACGGGCTTGGCGTAATCGGGATAATCGTCCTGCGGGTCGAGCTGCTTGGGCCCGACATCCACGGGATCGTAGCCGAGCTGCTTCAGCGCGCCCACCAGCTTCTGCTTGAGCGCGAAGCCCGCGTGATCGGCGCCGACGTAGATCTGCTCAGACAAAGTTCTGCCTCACGCGGCTCACCGTGGCGATGCGCTGCTCGGCCAGCCGGTCGGCCGCCAGGTAGCTGGGGATGCGATGCTCGCGCGCGATGTCGAACACGCGCAGGATCGTGTCGTAAATCTCGCCGGCCTTGTTGTGCGCCCGCTCCAGCGACCAGCCGTGCAGCTCGGCGTTGACGTTGATCAAGCCGCCGCCGTTGATCACGTAGTCCGGCGCGTACAGAATGCCCTTCGCCTCGAGCTCGTCGCCATGGCGCTCCTCGGCGAGCACGTTGTTCGCCCCGCCCGCCACGATCTCGACCTTGAGCTGCGGGATGGTCTCGTCGTTGATGATGGCGCCGAGCGCGCAGGGCGCGAAGATATCGGCCTGCTGGCCGTAAATCGCGTCCGGCGCCACGACCGTGGCCTTGCACTCCTGCAGCACCCGCTGCACGCGGCCGGCATCGATGTCGGTCACGATGAGCTTGGCCCCTTCCTTATAGAGGAGCCCCGCCAGGTGGTAGCCGACGTTGCCGGCGCCCTGGATCGCGATGGTCTTGCCCGCCAGCGAGTCCGCGCCGTAGTGGTGCTTGGCGCAGGCCTTGATGCCGCGGTACACCCCGAACGCCGTGACGGGCGACGGATCGCCCGACTTGCCCATCAAGCCCGTGACGTGCGACGTCTCGGCGCGGATGAACTCCATGTCGGCCGTGCTGGTGCCGACGTCTTCGGCGGTGATGTAGCGCCCGCCCAGCGACTCGACGTGGCGGCCGTGGGCGCGGAACAGCGGCTCGCGATCCTTGAGCTTGTTGTCGCCGATGATGACGCTTTTGCCGCCGCCGAGGTTGAGTCCCGCCACCGCGGCCTTGTACGTCATGCCGCGCGCCAGGCGCAGCGCGTCGATCAGCGCCGCTTCGTCGCTCTCGTAGTTCCACACCCGCGTGCCGCCGAGCGCCGGACCGAGCTGCGTGTTGTGAATCGCGATGATGCCGCGGTAGCCCGCCGCCGGATCGGCGTACAGGCTCACCTGCTCGTGATGGTGCTCGGCGAGCTGGGCGAAGAGGCCCTCTTCAGCGCTGACGATATAGTTCGCGCGCGATGACGAGGCGCTGGACTTCACTGGTGCCTTCATAGATCTCGGTGACCTTGGCGTCCCGGAAAAGTTTCTCGACGGGAAAGTCCCGCATGTATCCGTACCCGCCGAACAATTGCACAGCTTGCGTGGTAACCCACATCGCGGTCTCCGACGCCGTCAGCTTGGCCATCGCGGCGAACTTGGTGGCGTCGTCGCCCCGATCCTTGCGCGCGGCCGCCTCGTGCGCCAGCGCCCGCGCCGCTTCGGTGCGCGCCGCCATGTCGGCCAGCTTGAAGCGCACCGCCTCGAATTCGGCGATCGGTTTGCCGAATTGCTGCCGCTCGGCGCAATACGCGAGCGAATGCTCCAACGCCCGTCGCGCGATGCCCACCGCCTGCGCCGCGATCCCCAGGCGTCCGGCGTCGAGCCCTTCCATCGAATAGACGAACCCCATGCCCTCGTCGCCGAGCAACGCGTCCGCCGGCAGGCGCAGCTCTTCCAGCGCCACCGTCGCCGTGTTGGACGCGCGGAGGCCCATTTTATCCTCGGGCTTCCCCGCCCGGTAGCCCGGCGTGCTGGTGGGGACGATGAACGTGGAGATGCCCTTGGCGCCGCGGCGCGCATCGGGCGTATCGGTCCGCACCATGATCATCATCAGGTCCGCGGTGCCGCCGTTGGTCGCCCACGCCTTCAACCCGTTCAGCACCCAGCCGCCGTCCGCCCGCACCGCCTGCGCGCGCATCGACGCGGGATCGGAGCCCGAATCGGGCTCCGACAGCGCGAAGCCCACGAGCGTTTCTCCCCGCGCCAGCGGCTTGAGCCAGCGCTCGCGCTGCGCCGGCGTGCCATGACGCACCAGCATCGTCGCCGGAATGGCGTTCTGGATGCTCATCGACACGGAGACGCTGGCATCACCCGCGGCGATCTCTTCGAGCGCCATCAAATAGGTGACGCTGTCGAGCCCCATGCCGTCCCACTCCTCGGGCACCGTCATGCCGAGGAAGCCGAGCTTGCCCAGCTCGGCGATCACGTCGCGCGGGAAGTGCTTGGTACGGTCCCACTCGGCGGCCTGCGGCTCGAGGCGGGTGCGCGCGAAATCGCGCGCCAGCTCCACCACCTGGCGCCGCAGGTCGGCGAGGCCCGCTTCAACCGCGGTAGTCGTAGAACCCCCGTCCGCTCTTTTTGCCGAGCCGTCCGGCCGCCACCATCTTCCGCAGCAGCGGGCACGGCCGGTATTTGTCGTCGCCCAGGTCGTGGTGCAACACTTCCATAGTGGCAAGGCAAATGTCGAGCCCGATCAGGTCCGCGAGCGCCAGCGGCCCCACCGGGTGATTCATGCCGAGCTTCATCACCGTGTCCACCGCGTCGGGCGTCGCGACGCCTTCCATCACGCAGAACATCGCCTCGTTGATCATCGGCATCAGGACGCGATTGGAGACGAATCCCGGTGAGTCGTTGACAACAACCGGCGTCTTCTTCAGAACCTCCGCGACCTCCACAACCTTCCTCACGGTTTCATCGGACGTTTCCTGCCCGCGAATCACCTCGACCAGCTGCATCACCGGCACGGGATTCATGAAGTGCATGCCGATGACTTGCGGCGCCCGTTTGGTCTGCGCCGCGATATTGGTGATCGGGATGGACGACGTGTTGCTGGCGAGGATGGCGGCGGCCGGCGTAGCGGCGTCGAGCTCGCGGAAGATCTTGTACTTCACCTCGGGCTGCTCGGTGGCGGCTTCCACCACGAAGTCGGCCTGGGCCGCGCCGTCGAGCGATGTGCCTGCCTTGATCCGGCCGAGCGTCTCGTCCTTCTGCGCCGCGGTCACCCCGCCCTTCTTCACCTGGCGGTCGAGATTCGCGCCGATCGTCTTGAGCGCGCGATCGAGCGCCTCACGCGACACATCCACCAGCGCCGTGTCCCAGCCGGCCTGCGCGAACACGTGCGCGATGCCGTTGCCCAAGGTGCCGGCGCCCACCACGGCGACGCGACTCATCCCGCGAGCCACGTGCGCGGTTGCCGCCAGGTGTGTACTCCATGCCCGGCACGGCAAACGTCAGGCCCGACACCGGCGCATCGAACAGCAGCGCCAGCCCGGCGTTCCAGCCGAAGTGCAAACCCCACGCCAGCGCCATGCCGCCCGTCGAGAAGAACGCGAACGACAGCCACACGGCCGCGAGGGCCACGTTGATGGTCGAAAACACCGTGGCGCCAGGGTTCGCGGCGTGCGCCAGGCCGAACAGCACGGCGAGCACCGCCATCGCGGGCGCGGGGCCCACCGCATCGGCGAGCCGCCGCAGCGGATACCCGCGGAACAGCAGCTCCTCGGCAAGCGCCGCGCACACCAGGCCGATCACGAGCGGCAGCGCGATCGCGGGCCAGCGCGACCAGTCGTGCGTGAGGTGCACCGTCGCATGGTCGAACACGAAGGCGAGACCGACGGCCAGCGCCGCCATCAGCGCGCCCAATCCCAGGCCGCGCGCGAGGCGCCGCGCCAAGCCGCCCTCCGTGTGCCAGCCCAGCTCCTCCCACGAGTGCTTGTCGAGGAGCCGGCCGACGACCACGGTCGCCGTGCCGCAGCCGATCAACTCGTACGCGCCGTTGCGAACCAGGAACCACTCGCGTCCCCCCCAGCCCGGAACGAGCTGGGAGACGCCTATCGTGATGCCCACACCGATCACGGCGAAGAGCACGATCCAGCCGAGCGCCAGTCCCAGCCGCTTGGTCTGGTCCGCAAACGAAACGCGCGCCGTCATAGGCGCGCGCGGAGGGGACTCACGAAGGGTCGAAGGATCAGCACGGCGATCGCCAGCTTTCCGAGATCGCTCAGCAGGAATGGGACCGTGCCGAGTTGCAGCGCCGCCGCACCCGAGCCCGTGAGCAGCACGAGCTGGGTGAGTCCGCCGAGGTGGATGAGGATGAGGCCCGCGAGCGCGGCAAGCGAGAGGCGCGCCACCCCGGGCGTGCGCCCGCGGTCAGTCGCCAAGCGGCCGACGATCGCAGCGGCCAGCGGATAGGCAAGCAAGTAGCCGCCCGTGGGTCCGATCAAGCGGGCGACGCCCGGGAGACCGAACGGCGTGAACACGGGCAGACCGGCGGCGCCGAGCAGGAGATAGAGCACCAGACTCGACGCGCCGAGCGCGGGGCCGAGCAGGCCGCCCACGATCAGGACGGCGAGCGGCTGCAGCGTCACCGGTACCGGCGTACCGGGAATCGGCACGGCCACCTGCGCGGCGAGGGACACGAGCGCCGTGCCGAGCATGACGGCGATCGTGCGGCGCACCGCGAGGTCGCGGGTCGTGAGGGCCAGCGGCTGGACTTGTTCCATTACATCATCTCCACGCTGAGGGCCACGGCATTACCGCCACCGAGACACAGGGTGGCGAGGCCAGTCGTCTTCTTCTCCTCCTGCAGAGCATACAGCAGCGTCGTCAGCACGCGCGCACCCGAGGCGCCAATGGGGTGGCCGAGCGCGATGGCGCCGCCGTTCACGTTGACGCGATCCCAATCCCAGCCGAGGGCGCGGCCGTCGGCGAGCGCCTGCACGGCGAATGCTTCGTTCGCTTCGATCAGGTCGTAGTCGCCGATCTTGGTGCCCGCCTTTTTCATCAGGTTCTGCACCGCGAAAATCGGCGCGAAGAACAAGTCCTTGGGCTCACCGCCGCCCGTCGCATAGGCCGTGACGCGCGCCAGCGGCTTCAAGCCGTGCGTCTTGGCGAACGCCAGCGACGCCACCACTAGCGCGCTGGCGCCGTCGTTCAAGCCCGGCGCATTGCCCGCGGTGACCGTGCCGTCCTTTTCGAACGACGGCTTCAGCGCGGCGAGCACCGCAAGACTGGTATCGGCGCGGGGGCTTTCATCTTTATCGATGACGACCGCGCCCTTCTTGCTCGGGATCTCGACTGGGACCGTCTCCGCCTTGAAGCGGCACGCCTGCATCGCCGCGACGGCCTTCTGATGGCTCCCCAGTGCGTACGCGTCCTGATCGGCGCGCGACACGCCCGCCTTTTTCGCCGTGTACTCGGCGAGGTTGCCCATATGCTGATTGGAGAACGAATCCCACAGCCCGTCGCGGATCATGCCGTCCACGAGACTCGAGTCGCCCGCCTTGATGCCGCCGCGCATGCCGTACACGTAGTGCGGCGCGTTGGACATCGACTCCATGCCGCCCGCCACGAGGCATTCGGCATCGCCCGCCTTGATCGCCTGCGCCGCGAGCATCACCGCTTTGAGCCCCGAGCCGCAGACCTTGTTGATGGTCATGGCGGGAATCACGCCCGACAGCCCCGAGTGGATCGCGGCCTGACGCGCCGGTGCCTGCCCTTCACCACCCTGCAGCACGTTGCCGAGGATGACCTCCTCGACCGTCGCGCCGTCCACCGCGGCGCGCCGCACGGCTTCCTTTACTACCAGCGCGCCGAGCTGCGGCGCGGTCAGCGGCGCCAGGCCGCCGAGGTACTTGCCGACCGGTGTGCGGCAGGCGGACAGGATGACGGGGGTGGTGGCGTCGCTCATGTGATCCTCAAACTAGTGCCGTCAAACTCCTGGTGCGAACTTCTTCCAGGATCTTTGTCAGAAACTCGTCCAGCGGCAGCACGACCTGCTTCTTGCCTTCGCCGCGCGCGCGAATCGCGACCGTCCCCGCCTCCGCCTCCCGCTGCCCCACCACCGCCATGTACGGCACTTTGTGCGTCTCGCCGTCGCGGATCTTGTAGTTCAACGTCTCCGCACGCTCGTCCAGATGCGAGCGGATGCCGGCCGCGCGCAGTTTCTCGTGCATTTTGCGCGCGGCGTCGAGCTGCGCGTCGGCGATTGGCAT
>WNGK01019405.1_pt1 | contig 13007 bp, 10 predicted proteins | sample 5400601 | NCBI WGS metagenome assembly WNGK01 (sample SAMN13153376, study PRJNA577476) | soil metagenome | isolation source: 60 cm soil or saprolite under Garry oak tree replicate 1 | place: USA:California | collected 2016-06-15 | reverse complement strand
CAACGTCGTCCCGAGGGCGACGACGGCGGCGGCGACGAGGACCCAGCGTGTACGTGGGCCCAACCGGGACGCGACGGTCCGGCGGGACGGGCGGGTGGCCGCGCGCGGCCGGCGCGACTTCCGTTCGGCCGGAGGTCCGGCCGCGGCGTCGGCGGGGACTGTGGCGCTCGATGATTCTGTGGGCGTGGCAGGCGCCGTGCCGGGAGCGACACCCGTAGGTGCGCCAGCCGCGACGGGGACGGCGGCCAGGGCGGCGCCCAGAGCGATGCTGTGTTCGGGATGGGCGTCGAGCACAATTGGACGGTCAAGCTCCGCGGCGATGAGTTGACCGACCAGTGGAATGCGCGACGATCCGCCGGCGAGCAGCACCAGCCGGGTCAGCGCCGCGGTCATCTCCTCGTCGTCGACGTCGAGCTGGCCGGCGGCGGCTCCGAGGGTGGCCATGACGTGACCGAAGACGGCCTCGTCAAAGTCGATGCCGCCCAGTTGCTCGATGCCTTCAGGACTACCGAGCACCTCGAAGCCGGTCGTGGTCTTACGCAGCACAGCAGCGTCAAACGTGCCGCCGCCGAGGTCGTACACCGCCACGAGCTCGTCCGGGCGAAGGCGCTCGCCGGCCGCGTATTGTATTGCCGCCGCTTCCGGCTCCGATCGGAGGACCACGTTTTCCAGCTCGGCCAGCCGGACCGCCTGACCGAGGAGCTCGCGCTTGTACGGTCCCCAGTTTGCCGGATGCGTCACCGTCGTCACGGTGGGCGTCGCGTCGAGCCGCTGCGCCACCGTTTGCTGGACCTGTTCGAGCAACCGGGCCATCAGCGCGTGCGCGGAGTACGGCTCCCCGCCTATCAGCATCGACACCGGATCGCCGACACGTCGCTTGAACTCCCGCGCCAGCCTGGCCGGTTCAGCGGCGCCACGCCGTTCGGCGGGCTCCCCGATGAGTACGGTCCCGTCGGCGCCGATGAAGACCAGGGACGGGATCTCGGCACGTCGACTGCCCAGGTGCACCACCTCGACGCGGCCGTTCACCCGCACCGCGGCCGCGGTATACGTGGTGCCAAGATCGACACCTAGCCCGTACTCCACGGACTCCCCTGTCGACGTCGAACCGCTCGCTGCAATCTATCCCGGTGAGGTGCCGTGCAGGCGCCGATCGTCCGGGACGTGATAGATCTGTGTCCACCTATGGGCGAGGCACCGGAAGCCGCAGATGTCTAGCACCCGGGTTCAACAGTTGATGTAGCGGTGAGTCCACGAGTCTGGTCAGTGACGTGCGGAAACGCACGCATTGTAGCGAGTCGAGGATGACCGTCGGGGCCAGGCCGAGGTTGCCGACCTGACACTGGTCTGGAAGGCGGCAAAGCCCCTTGAGTCCGGATCCCCCGATGGCCGCTCGACTGGGTCACCGATCGGCTCGACGCGGGTGAAGCCCTCCTCACTCGCTGACGAACACTCGCTCGTATGTCATCTCGCGCATGAGCCGCCGCACTCCGGCGCGGACCACGTCGCCGTGGGCCGCCCCGTCGGGCACCGGGTCGAGACGGAACGCCGGCACCGCGCCCACCGTGACGGCCCCGACCGGGAGCGCCTCGAACGCCCGGCGGGCAAGCGCGGCATCGTGGGTGAACACGCCGGCGTTGAGCCGCTCCGGCATCGCCGCGACGACCGCGGCCGCCTCGTGTAGCCAGCCGAAGCGCGACACCGCGACAGCCGGACCTGACACGATGTCGTCGCCGGCGAATTGTTCCTCCGGCACGTCGACGAGCACCGTGGGCGCGAACGCGTTTCGTCGTCGCGTCCCCCCGGCCAGCAGGCGCGCGCCTGCAACGACCGCGTCGGAGATCCACCCGTCGAGGGCCTCGGCGATCCGCTCGCCACAGACCGGGCCGAGATCCGTGGACTCGTCGAATGGATTGCCCGTGACCAGATCACCCGCAGCGTCGACGAGGGCGTCGAGGAACCGGTCGTAGACCATGTTGTGCGCGAGCACCCGTTGGACCCCGATACCTGAGTGCCCGGCCTGGTAGCCCATGTACACGGCGACGTTTCGGGCGGCGGCGCGCACATCGGCATCGGCCATGACCAGCACCACCGGGTATCCGCCGGATTCGACGACGAGCCGCTTGCGCAGTAGTTCCTCCTTGAACGCCCAGCCGGTCGCGGCGGGCCCCGCGTAGACCACCACCGGAAACCGCCGGTTCATGACGAGAGCGTCAGACCGCTCCGGTGGCAGCGGCAACACCGACAGCGACCCCGGTGGCAGATCCGTCTCAGCCAAGATCTCCGCGAGCACCAGCGGAGCCCCGGGGGCCACCGGCGAGGGAACCAAAACGATCGGCGCTCCCACGCCAAGGGCGGCCCCCAGCAGACCGGCTTGAAGGTTGACCGGCGTCACATGCCCGCCGACGGCGATCACGGCGCTGCGCGGGCTCGCCACCACGGCGGAACTGTCCGCCATCGCCGACCGGTCATGCCAGCTCAACGTCTCTTCCGCAGCCCACTGCAGGACCGCCGCGGCACGGGCGACAACCCCCCGCGAAACCCGGATCGGCAGACCCTGCTGCCCCGTGATCAGCTTCGGGATCTGCTCCGCCCCGTCACGGAGCCGCACGGCTGCATGATTGAGGACGTGCGCGCGCTTCTCGGGCGCGAAGGCCCCAAGTGGAGCACGGGCATCGCTAGCGGCCTCCACGGCCTCCACGATCTGCTGTGGGGTCGGAATCCCAACCCTGGCGACCGGTCGACCGTCGTACGGCGAACGGATCTCCATGGTCTCACGCCCCAGCGTTCGTCGACCGGCGAGCAAGAATGGGCGCACCTCAATGCTTGCCGGCGCCGGCGTCGGCGTCTCCATGAAGCCCCCAGTGCTGGGTGGCAAGTCGCGTCTCTTGGGCTATCCGTGCCGTCACAGAACGCTGCGCTCTTAGCGTAGGAGTCGCCCTCGACCTCGACCAGACCCGAAAGTGACGAGGACGCGCGTCCCAGGCCATGCGTTCCCGGTACCTGCGGCGCACCGCGGCTGGCTGACGTTCCACTGAGTGGCACGGCACCCGCATGGCCCGGGGCAACCCGGGCACGATCGGTCGCATGCCGCTGGTTGTCGGGGGCGCGCTCGATCCTGCGCGTCCAAGACCGGTCGCGGCCATGGCCGCCATCGGTCAACTGTTGCCCGTCCGGTTCATCACGCTGGCCCTGGTAGTCATCCGCTCCAGAGCGCCCCTTTGGTCCGACGCAGCCCGCGGGATACGGGCGACCTAGCTGCCCGACATTCGGGATGGTGGATGGAGGAGACAGCGATGAGTCTGCAGCCGAAGCCGGGCGCGTCCTGGTCGGAGACGTATCGGCGATGCGCCCAGATAGCGCCGGAGGCCTTCGACTCCGACAGGTTACTCAACTTGATCGGCGGCGAATGGCGCCGGGTAGGCAGGCCCGGTGACCACGTCACGCCGGTTGATGGCTCACCGATTCCCGGGCCGCCGCAGATCGACGTCGACCAAGCAGCGGCCGCAGTCGCTGACGCGGCCGTCGATCACAAGGCGTGGAGCGAGGTCGATCTTGATGAGCGCCGTAACCGCGTGACCATTGCGGTGGACGACATGACTCGCCACCGTGACCTGTTAGCGATGCTGTTGGTCTGGGAGATCGGCAAGCCGTGGCGGTTGGCGTGCGCCGACGTCGATCGCGCCCTGGACGGCGCACGGTGGTACGTCGGTGAGATCGAGCGACAGCTTGCTCTCGGCACGCCGGACGAGCGCCGGCCGCTGCCGGGACCGGTGTCCAATATCGCTAGCTGGAACTATCCGATGAGCGTGCAGGTGCACGCCGAACTGGTCCAGGCGCTGGCCGGCAATGCCGTGATTGCGAAGACACCGAGCCAGGGCGGCTTTCACTGCCTGACCTTGGCCCATGCGCTCATGCGTCGCGCCCAGCTACCCGTCACGCTGATCTCCGGCCACGGCAGCGTTCTCGGGAACGCGCTGATCCGCGGCGCCGGCATCGGCGCGCTGGCTTTCGTCGGTGGCCGTTCGACCGGGCGTAAAGCCGCGGTGTCCCTGGCCGACACACGCCGGCGCCACATGCTCGAACAGGAAGGTCTCAACGCCTGGGGAATCTGGGATTTTTCCCAGTGGGAACTGCTGGCGCAGCATGCGCGCAAGGGATTCGAATACGCGAAGCAGCGCTGCACCGCCTATCCCCGCTACGTCGTCCAGCGCCGGCTCTTCCCGGAGTTCCTCGGGGCCTACCTGCCGGTCCTGCGATCGATCCGGTTCGGGCATCCGCTGGCCGTCGCGGCACCGGACGACCCGCTCCCCGACCTCGACTTCGGCCCCGTGATCTCCGGGGCCAAGGCCACCGAGTTGGCCGACCAGTGGAGTGAGGCGCTCAAGGGCGGCGGCATTCCCCTGCACAGCCCATCCCTGGGCACCGGGAGGTTCGTCGAGGGGCAGGACCTGTCCGCGTACAGCGCACCAGCCTGTGTGCTGCAGCCACCGCCCGCCTGGTCGTTGCACCACGCCGAACCGTTCGGGCCGCTCGATTCGGTGGTGATCGTCGACACACCAGCCGAGCTGCTCGCCGCCATGAATGTGAGCAACGGTTCGCTGGTGGCGAGCATAGCCACCGACGATCCCGATTTCGCCGCCCAGATCACCGAGGAGCTGCAAGCGTTCAAGATCGGCGTCAACAAACCACGTAGCAGAGGAGATCGCGACGAGGTCTTCGGCGGCATCGGCGCATCGTGGAAAGGCGCATTCGTCGGCGGGGACCTCCTCGTCCACGCCGTCACCCACGGGCCCGATGGGCCCGCTGAGCGGCTGTACGGCAACTTCCCCGACTACTCGCTCTACCCCCCGCGGTAACCAGCTGGTGACCGCGGCGAGGCCGGAATCGAGGACCTAACTCCGGCCGGCGTGGCGAACGAGATTGACAGCCGCGATGTGCTGCTCGTCGATGTACCGCGTCTACGGGTACGCCTGTCGGGCTTGTAAACTCGGTTCGGCTACGGTGCCTGCGAATACTCGTTGATCAAACCGCCCACGATCGGCCGCCGTCGGACCCCTGGCGGTGGTCAAGTCGGCGACTTCCGACGGCGGATCGGGCGGCCGTGGGCCCGTCCCGGGGCGGTCAGGGTTCGCTGGCCTTTGGGCCCGCCTTGCCGTCGCTCTCCTTGCTCGGGTCTCGGCTCAGACGAGCACCGCACCACCGGCGATATCAACCACGATGCCGGTGATCCAGGACGAGTCGGCCGAGGCGAGGAAGACCGCCGCGCGGGCGATGTCTTCCGGGGTACCGAGCCGGCGCAGCGGGTGCTGCTCGATCAGCTGCTCCAGCACCGCGGTCGGGAGGAGGTCCGCGTTCTGCTCGGTGCGGATCCCCTCCGGCGCGATGCAGTTGGCGCGGATCCCGTACGGGCCGGCCTGCGCGGCGACGTCCTTGGTCAGCAGTTCGATGCCGGCCTTGGCGGCCGCGTAGGCGATGGGTGACCCGGGATGCGGCCGGCGCGCCGCGGCGGACGAGATCGTGATGATGGCGCCGGAGCCGCGCTCCTTCATGCCGGGCAGGACGCTCTTGATGGTCAGGAACGTCGCGGTGAGGTTGGCGTCGACCGAGGCGTGCCAGCCGTCCTCGCTGATCTCCTCCAGCGGCGATGGCTTGATCGGGGTGCCGCCCGCGTTCGCCACGAGGACATCGATAGGCCCGAACGCGCGCTCGACCTTGCCCCGCATGTCCTCGATCTCGGCGAAACTCGTGACGTCGGCGGCGACTTGGATGGCCTGCCCGCCGGCCTGCTCGATCTCGGCGCGGACCGCGGACATCGCCGCGGTGTCCCGGCCGTGCACCACCACCTTGGCGCCGTGCCGGGCGAACTCTTTGGCGATGCCCGCGCCGATGCCGCGCGAGCTGCCGGTTACCAGCGCAACCTTGCCGTTCAGGTCACTCATGTCAGCCTCCATTCGATAGATCGGTGTTCCGCCCGTGGGCCTCGGACCCGACGGCCTGACGGCCGCGGGCTTCCGGCGCCGGGGCGGTGATAAGCACGGCGGCGAGCAGCGCGCCGGTGAGCAGGATGGCCGCCGCCCAACCGGCGGCGACGGCGTACCCGTGGATGAGCGCGTCGGTATGCACCTGCCGGCCACCCCCGTGGGCGTGCAGGTAGCCGGCCGTCGCGGTCGCGGCCGCGGTGTTGAGCAGCGCCACTCCCAGCGAGCCGCCGATCTGCTGTGAGGTGTTGACGACGGCCGCCGCCACGCCGCCGTCGCGCGGGTCGACCCGCTGGGTGGCCACGTTCATCGCGGGCACGAAGATGCAGCCGAGCCCGAGGCCGAGGACGATCTCGGCGGGCAGCACCCGGGTCGCGTACCCGGACCGGCTGTCCAGCGTCGTCAGCAGCAGCATGGCCAGGCCGGCGGCGAGCAGGCCCGGGACGACCAGAACCCGCGGCCGGACGACCGGCAGCAGGCGGCCGGACACGACCTGCGCGCCGAGCAGCACCGCGCCCGACAGCGGAAGGAACGCCAGACCGGCGCGCACCGGCTGGTAACCGCGGACAACCTGGAGGTAGTAGGTCAGGAACAGGAACATGCCCAGCATCCCGGCGACCCCGAACCCGACCGCCAGGTACGCGCCGGCCCGGTCCCGGTCGCGCACGATTCGCAGCGGCAACAGCGGGTTGGCCACCCGCGTCTCCACCAGCACGAACAGCGCGAGCAGGAGGGCACCACCCACCAGCGGTCCGATCACCCGGGCCGAACTCCAGCCGTGCGGGGCCGCCTGGGCACAGGCGTACACCACCGCCACCAGGCCGCCGGTCGCGAGCAGCGCACCGGGAATGTCCAGCCGGGTACGCCCGGCCGGGCGCACGCCACCGAGGTACAGCTGGGCACCGATCGCCGTGACGACCGCGACCGGCACGTTGACGTACAGGCACCAGCGCCAGCTGACGGCGGCGAGCACGCCGCCGGCCGATCAGCCCGACGAGGAACGCCCGCTTGCGCCCGGCGAGGTCAGCCACCCGACCGCCGAGCAGGAGCAGCCCACCGAAGGCGAGCGTGTACGCGGTGATCACCCATTGCCGGTCGGCGTCGGAAAACGCCAGATCGGCCTGGGCCGACGGCAGCGCGATGTTCATGACGGTGGCATCGAGCGCGATCATCAACTGGGCGAGCGAGATGAACAGCAGGGCCATCCACCGCCGGTCCACCCGCGGCGGGGCGGCCAGCCGCTCGGACGTGCTACTCATGGCGGCGCCTCCCGTCAGGTTCGGTACGTGTCGTGACGGACGAACAAACTCGGCCCTACCCTTCGTCGGTGAGCGCGCCGAGCCCGGCCAGCCCTTCGAAGTACCCTCCCGGGGGGCGCCGGGCGCGAAACAGCAGCAGCAGCGACGCTGGCTCCCCGGACTCCTTGCCGAACGCGCGGATGCCGCCTTCCGCTGACCTCATCGCCGCGGTAGCGCGGATCCGGGTACCACATCCGTCTCTCCCTTCGTTCAGAACTTCTTGTCACCCTAAACTTACTGCCACTCTAGCATGGTGTTACACTCGGATGCGTGCGGACTCAATCTGGCCTGCGGGAACGCAAGAAGCAGCAGACCCGGCAGGCAATCGCGGGGGCGGCGTTCGACCTCTTCGCGGAGCACGGCTTCGATCACGTGCCGGTGGCCGACGTAGCCAGGCGGGCCAACGTGTCCGAGGCGACCGTGTTCAACTACTTCCCGACCAAGGAAGACCTGGTCTACGGCCAGCTGGAGGAGTTCGAGACCGCCTTGATCGCGGCGATCCGCGACCGCGCCCCCGGGCAGCCGGTCACGGCCGCGTTCGGCGGGTTCATCCTGCGTACGCATGGGCTGCTAAGCACCAGCGACCCGGAGGCCCGTGCCAGGCTCGCCGCCATCAGCCGGATCATTGTGGACAGCCCGTCACTGCTCGCCCGCGAGCGGCAGGTGTACGACCGCTACACCCGCACGCTGGCCCAGCTCATCGCCGAGCAGCGGGCGGTCGGGCCGGACGACGTCGAGTCCTGGGTGGTCGCCAACGCCATCATGGGCGTACACCGGGCACTGGTCGAGTACGTCCGTGCCAGGGTGCTCGCCGGCAAGGACGGGCCCGGCCTCGCCCGGTCGGTACGGGCGCGGGCGCAGCGCGCGCTCGACGCGCTCGACCGCGGCCTGCGGGGATATCCGGACGGTTGAGCACACGCGTCTCGTGCCCGCACGCGGGGACACGTACGACAACGCGGGCATCCGGTTCGACGTCATGGAGTCCGAATGCACCTACAAGGGGGAAACCATCACCGGCCGGTTCCGGGTCACTCAGGTCTGGGTCACCGACCACGGGAATGGCAGCTCGCCGCGGTGCAATACACCTTCCTGCCGTAACCGCGAAGCCACAACGCGACACGCGTGGCCTTCCTGGCCGCGATATGTGCCAATAGAGCCAGCCAACCGTCATCCATACCCATGAGAATCTGGCAGAGCGAGGCGAAAACAATGCCAACCGCGACCGTCCCGACCGGCCTCGAGCCGGTCAGCCCACAAAACAGTGTGCTGCTGCTGGTGGATCAGCAGGAGGGCCTGTTCAGCCGAATCCACGAGCCAGACCAAACGCGGCGCAACCTCCTTGCCCTGGCCCGCTGCGCCCAGCTGCTCGGGATCCCGGCGGTCATGACCACCGCCCTCGCCGCCGGGCCGAACGGACCCCAGCTGAAGGAGCTGACCGAGACCTTCGCCGGCCACGAGATCATCGACCGCACGCTCATCAACGCCTGGCAGGACAGCCGGGTCCACAACGCGATCAGCCGCACCAGGCGTGACAAGGTCCTCATCGCCGGCACCGGTCTTGACGTCTGCGCCCAACTACCCGCCCTCGCGAGCGCCGCCGAGGGCTACGACTCCTACGTCGTCGTCGATGCCTGCGGCCGCTTCGAGCCACAGCCGTCGGTCGCCACGGTCAGCCGCCTGACCCAGGCCGGCGTCGCCCTGGTAAACACCAGGGTCATCGTCCTGGAGGCGATGGCGGACAACGCACACCCCAAGGCCAAAGAAATCTACGCCATCCTGCCAGCCGGTTTGGTGATCATGGATGGCGACGAAGGGGACTAGTACGACACCGCGCCATGAGATCTTGTTCGGCATGGCGCGCGGGTATGGGACGGCCGCCGGGTAATCATGCCTGGTTGTGTGGACCAATGACGATCGCCCGGCGGCTGTCGCTGTCAGGGTAGAGGATCCGGGATCTGAAGTGCTCGCAGCCACGCCACGGCGTGCGCGATCGCGCCGACCAGCATGGCAAGGGCGAACGTGTCACGCAGGCCGGGACCCCAGGGCTCCAGATAGGCGTCACGCAACCGGCCAAACCAAGGATCCGACGGCGACATCCGGTTCCGCTCCCCAAGGAAGCGGAATGTGACTACCAGCGATGCGAAGGGATGCGAGATCGAGCTATCTCCCCAGTCGAGGATCCGCAGTCGCTGGCGGCGTGCGTTGAGGTTCCCCATGTGCAGATCGTCGTGCTGGATCGTCTCGGGTACACCTCGCGTTGACAGGTCCTCGCAGAGCCTCGTGAACTGATGCGTGAATCTGCGCATCCGCGTGATCTCGTTGTCCTTGAGAGGTAGCTGGCGACGCACGAGGTCTTCGTAACGGTCGGGCAGCGTCGGGAGTCGCAGGTCCGGGACACCATGCAGCAAGTGGTCCTCGACCTGCGCGGTCTCGCCTCGCTGGAGTTCGGCGTAGAGGGGCAACGCGTTCAGCCATGACCCCGGCGGGTTACCGAGGGCCCCGATCGGCTGGCCTGCGTCAATGAGCAGAAGCCAAGGGCGGTCCTCACCGTGGCCGAGCACCTCGGCCACGCGGAGCAGGACTTGTGGTTCCCGATGGCGGGAGAATCCCGGCGGTGCGGGACGTCGGTCTCTGTCGACGGGACGGTGCGGCGCGTAACGCTCAGCATCGCCTGGAGAAACCCGGCAGGAAAGGTGACGCTCATGTCGCAGACAACCCAGCACCCGACGCGCCCGGCCAGTCAACCGTTCGTGCTCGGACCCGATGATGGCGAGCATGTGTGGTTCCTCGCCACCCGCATGACCATCAAGGCGACGGCGCAGACCACCGCCGGCGCGCTCGGCGTGGTCGAGGTGCGCGCCGCGCCCGGCTTCTCCCCGCCGCTGCATATCCACCACCTCGAGGACGAGGCGTTCTGGCTCCTCGAGGGTACGCTGACCCTCCTCTGCGACGGTCAGCTGTTCGAGGCGACCACTGGGTCATTCATCTGGCTGCCCCGCAACCGGCCGCACACGTTCCGGGTCGAGGGTGACACGCCCGTCCGCGCGCTGCTGCTATCCACTCCGGCAGAACACGTCGGGTTCTATGCCGAGGGGGGCCACCCGGCCCTGGACGACTCGATCCCCGAGTTCGACCCACGCGACATCGCACGACTCGAGGGCCTGTACCCGAAGTACGGGCTGGAGAATGTCGGCCCGCCGCTGGCACCGGTGGACCAGCCGTGACGCGTTGACCGTCCCTTCAAGGAGCAAGGAGGCCGCTGCGCTTCGCGGACCGCGCCACCAACCGGCCGCAGGTTCTCCCTATCCCAAGGCCGTCCGCCCATCGGCACGACAGTGCGCCCATCGGCACGACAGTGCGCCGGGTCGAGCGCCGGGGACGCGCTATCGGCAGCGAAGTAGTGTGGTCAGGGTCCGCGTAGCGGCTTGTAGTGCGATGACGGGGCCTCGTTTGTGGCAAGGCCGGCCTTCGGTGGCGCTCGCGGCCATACACCGTCCATATCCGTACTCAGCAGCCGGACGGCAGGACCGACGAGAGCTGGTCACCAGGTACGCGGGAATTCCGGAAGGTCAACCGTTCGTGGTTGATGATTCACCAGCACCTGTCGTACCTACACGAGGCCGGAGAACCGGCCGAGCGGGGACGGACCTGCGTCCTTGACCGGGTGACACCCACACGGTGAGGCGTCGAGTAAATGATCCGGTTTCCTCCTGGACATGGACGCTGGACCGTATCGCAGCCACACTGTCGTGCGCCATCGTGCAGGCCGTCAGGTCCCACGTCGCCGCAGTCCTCATGAACTCGCCGTTCGCGACGGTACCCAAGCCGTGATCACGGCCTACGGACAGGGTTCGTGGTGCCCGGCTCGGCCCATCGGCCGTGAGTCGATCGGACCAGTTTGGACAGTCGGTAGACCTGCCACCCGAGGATGAGGTGGAAGCCGATGAGTGCGAAGATGCCAAGCGCGGCCACCGACGACGTGGGATCGATGAGCACTACTATGCCGGCGGCGAGCGCGGCGGTGCCGAGCAGCATGCTGAGCCACGCGGCCCCTTTGCCGAAGGCGGGGTCGGCCTGCATGGCCAGACCGAGGAGGACGATGCCGGTGGCCGTGACGAGCAGACCGGCCAGAAGCAGCGCGTCGAAGATGCCCTGGGTCCCCTGCCACACCAGCACGAGCGTTGCCTGATCCTCAGCCGTTGCCCCGGCGGCGTGGTACAGGTCGGAGAGCCGGGACGTGGCGGCGTGTGGAATGGCACCCGCGGCGAGCACACCCAGACCGAGAGTCCCCAGGGCGCTGCCGACCAGGGCCGGCGCGGGTCGGGTCCTTTGGATGCGGCGGTACAGGGCAAGATAGACGGGAACCCACAACACGAGGACGGCGAGATACAGGCCGTTCTCCACGGTGCGCACGGTCTTGATCTCAGGGAACCTGGTGATTGGCCCGGCGGGTCCGGCCGGGTCGGGCCCAGCGAAGATGATGACCCAGGCGAAGAGGAGGATGAACAGCAGGCCGCCGCCGATGCTGGTCAGGCCGCCCCACCGTAGAACGCTCTTGTCCGATTCGTTCGTCATGTGGACCAGCGTGGCGCGGGGGACAGGCGCGCCGCTTTGGTCGACGGTTGGGATCAGCCAACCAAGGGCTAGGTTTGCGGACCTACTTTGGTGGGATGCGGCGGGACCCGGTGCCGCCGTATCGTTTGATCATGAAGATTCCGGCGGTCGGGTGGGGCTTGCGGCCCGTCGGACTTGCCACCGCCCTTGAAGCCGATGAGGTACGCCGGATCCGGCGCTCGCCGCGGGACTGGGTGGTCGACGCCCTATGTTTCCTGCTCGCCGTGGGGTTCACGGTGCTCACCTTCGTCGACGGCCTCGACCGGCATCTCGGCCCCGTGCCGCTCGCCGTGGAGGTCAGCCTTGGCGGGCTGAGCTGCCTGGGTGTGTGGTTGCGCCGACGCTGGCCGGTCGGCTTCGCGGTCACCGCCATCCTGTTCAGTGTCTTTTCGACCGCCGCGTCCGGTGTGGCGCTGATCGCGCTGTTCACCGTGGCGGTGTACCGGCGCTTCGCGGTGGTCGGCCTGGTCACGGCCGGGTTCGCGGTCGCCTCGATCGGCACCGTGCTGATCCGGCCGGACACGTCGGTGCCGAACTGGTCGCAGGCCGCACTCGGCATCGTCTGCATCGCGGCGGTCCTGGCATGGGGGATGTTCGTCCGGGCCCGACGCCAGCTCGCCCAGTCGCTGCGCGAACGGGCGCGGCGAGCCGAGTCCCAACGGGTCGCGCAGGCCCGCCAGCACGAACGCCATCGCATCGCCCGGGAGATGCATGACGTGCTCGCCCACCGGATCTCCCTGCTGAGCCTGCACGCCGGAGCTTTGGAGCTGCGCCCGGATGGGCCGGCCGACGAGATCGCCCGCGCCGCGGGGGTGATCCGCGACAGTGCCCATCAGGCGCTGGAGGACCTGCGCGAGGTGATCGGCGTGCTGCGGGCGGACCGGGCTGGTGACGACTGGGCCGATGACGACTGGGCCGATGACGCGCCGGAGCGGCCCCAGCCGACGCTTGCCGACCTACCTGAGTTGGTCGATGAGTCGCGGCGGGCCGGGATGCGGGTCCGGCTGGAGTGTCAGGTGGCCAATCCGGCGGCCGTGCCGGTGGCGGCCGGACGCAGCGCGTACCGGATCGTGCAGGAGGGACTCACCAATGCCCGCAAACATGCCCACGGCGC
>WNGK01007215.1_pt1 | contig 13008 bp, 12 predicted proteins | sample 5400601 | NCBI WGS metagenome assembly WNGK01 (sample SAMN13153376, study PRJNA577476) | soil metagenome | isolation source: 60 cm soil or saprolite under Garry oak tree replicate 1 | place: USA:California | collected 2016-06-15 | reverse complement strand
GAAGATACTGGCGGATTCCGGCCGAGGCTTATCCGCCGCTCGACCAAGGTTTAGTGATTATTTCGCGGTCACGGCGCAAGAAACAGGCTGCGGCTTTCGTGGAGTACATCAAAAGTCCGGAATCGGCAAAGGTATTCAGTCGGTATGGCTTCACTGTGTCGGCAGAGACGCCCGAAAGGAAGTAGCCTTACTGGTTGAGGCACATGTCTATCGATTGGCAGGCATTTTGGCTCACGCTCGAACTGGCGGCAGTGGTTTCGGGCATACTCTTTGCGTTGGGACTCCCTATCGCGTACTGGATCGCTTTCTCGCGCTGGCGCTGGAAGTTTCTGGTCGAGGCGGCGCTCGCCTTGCCCATCGTGCTGCCACCGACGGTCCTCGGATTTTATGTTCTCCTGGCGCTGGGTTCGCGCAGCCCGTTAGGACGCTGCTGGCAGTCGCTCACCGGCCACACGCTGGCTTTCACCTTCGCCGGCTTGGTGATCGGCTCGATCCTCTATAGTCTGCCATTTGCAGTGCAGCCTTTCGCGGCTTCCTTCTCTTCCGTCGACCGCAAACTGATGGCGGCGTCGGCCACGCTCGGAGCTTCGCCGTTCCGCACGTTTTCTCGCGTGGTGCTGCCCCTTTCCGTTCCGGGTTTGATCACGGGCGTTGCCTTGAGCTTCGCCCACACCATGGGAGAATTTGGCGTGGTGCTCATGGTCGGAGGCAACATCCCCGGCGTCACGCGTACGGTTTCCATTGACATTTACGACAAAGTGCAGACGTCCAATTACTCCGCCGCGAATGAGACTGCGCTGTTTCTGCTGGTGCTGGCCTTTGCCATCCTCTCGTTCGTCTACGCCGTGAATCGAAAAGTCTGGATCATCGGGCCTGCGAGATAGATGGGTTTTGGGTGGCGCAGCGCTTCCGAGGTATCTTTAGGAGTTGAAACTGGGATTTCGATGAGCCGCCCGCAAATTATCGAAGACGCCAGCGCGAAGCCGGAAACGTCGCCGCTGCCCGCCTCCGAATCGGGCGACCCGGGACGGGAAATAACTGATCGCACTCTTCAAGCCCGTTTTCGCAAGCGTCTCCTGTCTGCGGAGCACCAATTCTCGCTCCAGGTCGATTTTGCCGCCGAGCCCGGTTTCAGTATTCTGTTTGGCCCGTCCGGGGCAGGGAAGACGACGCTGCTCGACTGCGTCGCCGGCCTCGCAGTCCCCGATGCCGGACGCATCGCGGTCAACAATCGCGTCCTCTTCGATGGCGAGGCCCGCCTCAACCTGCCCGTCGCCAAACGTCAGGTTGGCTATGTTTTTCAGGACCTCGCACTGTTTCCGCATCTCAACGCGGAGCAGAACGTTGCCTACGGACTGGCACATTTGTCGCGCACGGCTCGCCGGCAGCGCGCGCTTGCCGTTCTCGATGCCTTGCGCATTGCGCATCTGAGTCAACGGCGTCCGGCGGAAATCTCCGGCGGCGAACGTCAGCGCGTGGCTTTGGCGCGAGCGCTCGTAACTGATCCCTCAGTACTACTGCTCGATGAACCGCTTGCCGCCCTCGATGCAGGCACAAAATCAAGAATCCTCGACGATCTACGCCAGTGGAACCAGGCTCATAGGATCCCCATTCTCTACGTCACGCACAGCCGCGAAGAGGTGTTTGCGCTGGGCGAGCGCGTTCTGGTTCTGGATAACGGGCAGCTCATTGCGCAAGGCACGCCGCACGAGGTCCTAAGCGCACCGCAGCACGAGACGGTGGCGCAACTCGCGGGGTTTGAGAACATTTTTGACGCTAGCGTCGAAGCGCTGCACGCCGAGCGAGGGACGATGACCTGCCGCCTGGCAACAAGCGGAACCGACAGCCTGCAACACGCCAAGCTCGAACTGGAGACTCCATTAGTGCGGGCCGAGGTGGGCACGCAGTTGCGCGTCGGAATCCGCGCCGGGGATATTATTCTAGCCGTCGTTCCGCCCGTGGGGTTGAGCGCCCGCAACATCATTGCGGGACGACTTGTTTCCCTCGAGCAACGTGACGTAATCGTCCGCTCCCGCATCGATTGTGGCGTCAAGATGGAAGTTCATCTGACGCTCGCCGCTCGCGACGCGCTCCAATTGCACCCCGGACGCGACGTCTGGCTGGTGATCAAAACCCACTCCTGCCATCTAATGGCGAACTGACAGTGGCTGCCCGCGACCGACCAGCACCCCTCCGCCAGCCTGAAGCCCCGGAGCCTGGAGCCTGAAGCCTGAAGCCGAGGTCGCCGCCTCCTCTACCCGCTCTATCTCAATCACGGCGATCCACTGACCTTTGCGCGATTCTGAAAACACGACCTTACCGCCCAGAATCTGTGCCACCGCTGACGGTGGCATATCGTGATGAAAGCCGAAAAACCGGGTTTTCAAATCCACCCAACTCTTCCAACGATCAAACAACGAAGGTGCAGGCTCGTACTTGGTGGAGAAGATCACGGCCACTTCAAAGTTCGCACGCAATTCGGCCGCCGAGATCACTTCGGCGAGAGAGAAATCCTCGACGCGCACGACCTCGAGCGGCCGTGTGATGTAGCCCAGCCACGGCCGCGTCAATTCATCCGAAGCAGGCCAGGCCGTGAGCACGCGTGCCGAGGGATAGCGCGCCTCCAGGAAATGCGCGCCACTCTCATGCAGAAGGACGTAATCGTGATAGGCGAGATTGTCTTCCGGAGAAAAACCGTACGGAGGATTAAAGAACCACGCCGCGACGAACGCGAATCCGACAAATGCCACTGCCGCCGGCCAAAAACTCAGCCGCCGCCACAGGGTGGAGACCGCGAGCACGATGACCAGAGGTACCGCCGGCAACATATAGCGCGCCAGCACCGCGCCCCCGATGAGAGCCATCGCCACCACGTAGGCGGCTATGATGACGAGGAACACCATCTGCACGGGAATGGCAATGCGCGGACGTTCCGCGCCCGAATCTGATTGCGGCGGCAGAAACATGGCGAGCACCATGGCCAGGGTCAGCATCCAGAGATGCATATAGCCGAATGCTTGCCACACGCGCATCGCCAGGGCCAGCAAGAATCGGTTGGAATTAAGGGTGGCTCCGACGTTGTAGCGGAAGAACTCCGGGTTGCCAAATATGTACCCAGTCCGTGCGTAGTGGTACGCGTACCAGAGTGTCAGCGGCAGCAGCGGCATCAGCAGTGCTGCAATCCAGTTTGAGCCGCGGAACGCAGATTCGTAATCGAAGGTCTCATCCGGCCACAAGCGGCGTACTCGGACCCTGCCCCCGAACAGAAGACCAAGAATCTCGAAAGCCACAAGCGCCAGTGGCGCGAGGATCGCAGTTTCCTTCGCCAGAGCAGCCAGCGTGAACCATATTGCCGCGGCCAATCTACGATCTTCAAAATAGGCTCTAAGGCCCCAAAATATGAGTCCAGCCGCTACAAGATCCACTTGTGCCAGAGAGCTTTGGGCGAAAAACACCGGATACAGCGCTGTACATACGGTCGCCGCAATCGCCACTTGTGTGTTCGTCACGTGCTCGGCTAAACGAAAAAGGCCGAGCAGAGAGAATGCCGTCAGCAACAACATCGCCGCCCTCGTCACCAGCGGCTTGTACAGAATGACTTTCCACCAGAGCGCCAGCCAGGCCAGCACCAGCGGTGGGTGTGCATTGGAAAGCGTCGAGTGCGGAATCAAACTACCGGTGAGGAGAATGTCGCGGGCGGCCGGCACATAGTATCCAGCTTCGTCCCAGAAGTAGGGCAACTGAACGAGAGGCGCATGAAGCAAAAAGATGAAAACGAAAATAACGGCGAATGGCAGGGCCGGCCGAAGTGTAGGCGATCGCATCAGCCTGCCATTCTAATCGACCCCCGATGGACTCCTTCCGGACATCCCCATCGCCGACCGAAAGGCTATCTACATTACAGCAGGTGCTTAACCATCCGGCTGCACGATTGGCCGATGAACTTAGTGCACTGGCCCACCCGGCGCCATCCGCGGATCCAACTTGATCTCGCCGAAAGCATTTTCGTAGCCCGCGACGTTCTGCTGCAACAGTCCGAGCAATGCCTTGGCCTGCTGCGGACTCAGATAGATCCCCTGAAAATTTCGAATCTCCACTTGCGTTTCGCTTTGTTGCTGCAGGGTGCCGAAGACCAGGAAAAAGTCCCAGATGTTCACACGCATCTGCACGCTGTTGGCGTAGCCTTCGCGGTAGTCAGAAGAATTTGCCAGTTTGACATTGGGCTGGGTTGGAAGGGTCATAAGCTGGCAGTGTAATGATTCTCAGGTCGAGAAGGGAAGCGATCCCTGAGAAAATTGCCGAAATTCCGGACCCGTACAACCTCCAGGGACAGGCTCGTCGATTGCTTGAGCGTTAAGCTTGCGGCCTGACAAAAAATGGCCCGTTTTGACGGGAATGCAGTGTGATTTTATGCCTCGCCAATGCCAGGCTAAGACATTCCCACTGAAACCAAAGCACTTGTGGGCGACGGATTCTGGTTACTTTCGGATGTGCCGACTGGTGTTTGAAGTGCGGGGAACAGGCGGGTCTATGTTCCAATAAAGCTTCGCCACGCTTATGCACAAAAACGACCACGCCAAGAATGCGGAAATTGAAGAGATGACTCTTCCGGAGAACCTCCTCCCTCTCGGATCCGTGCTGGGCCAGGGAGTGACGCCCATGGACGCCTGCATGATCCTGGCCAAGGTGTTTCACGTGCAATACACCGAAGTCGCGCTCTTGCGCCTGGAGAGTGGACTGCTGAGGTTTATTTTTCCCGAGCACCTGCGCAGCAGTGGAGCGATTCCGATCTCCAGTTCCGCTGTCGCCGCCCACACCGCATTGAGCAAGAAGGCCGAGATATTTAACAACTTCGCTAAGGTTAAGCACGCTAGTATTTTCGAAGCGGTGAAGCCTGCCGGCGCGGAGTCCGCCGAGCAGTCGGCGCCGGCACCCATTCAGAAACTGATGTCGGTTCCCATCATGGACCACGACTCAAATGTCCTAGGTGTTATTCAGATCTCACGAAAGGGCACAGATTCGCGTTTCGCGCCCGATTTCAGCCGCGATGATTTGCACGATCTGGAGACGGCAGCCGGGGTCCTGGCCTCCTCCCCCGTACTACTCGAGAGCTAGAGCTTTCCCATGATTTGCAGTTGATTTCGCAGCGGTTTTTCCTTCCTCAGCAAGTCCCGCGGAGTAAGAAGAGGAATCCGACCACCGAAGACACCATTCCGCAGCAGCACGCTCAACCCGGCTTTCCGAAAAGCTGACCATTTGAGTTTCCGAGCGCCAATGAAGACTGCGGCCCGCAGCGGTTTTTTTTTGCACACTTCACGACTCGAAATCAACCTGCCAGGTTCGCTATACTAAAAGGCACATTCGTCTGTCCGGTAAGCACAAGAACCGGTTGATCGAAACCCGAAGTCTTAATTCTGGCCGCGTCGAGCTTTGATCTTTGATCTTTGCAACTTGCGGAGGTTACGGAATGCGCGATGATGATGAGAATCTGAAGGATGCCAACCATAGCTCAGAAAGCCCCGGGGTCTCCCGGCGTGACTTCCTGAAAATTTCCGGAATCTCGGTTGCGGTACCGCTGGTTGCAGGCCCAAAGATGGTCATGGCTGCGGGCCAGCAAGTTCCGGTATATGGGCCCGGCAAAGTCCCAATGGAATTCGCCATCAATGGCAAGAACTATAAGGCGGATCTGGAACCCCGCGTCACCCTGCTGGATGCGCTGCGCGATCAGTTCGAACTTACCGGAGCCAAGCGCGTCTGCGACCGCGCCGAATGTGGCGCCTGTACAGTGCTGATGGACAACAAGCCCGTCTACGCATGCTCCGTGCTGGCCATCGAAGCCCAGCACCGGCCGATCACCACCGTCGAATCATTGATCGAAGGCGGCAACCTGCACCCTGTGCAGCGGGCGTTCGTCGAAAACGATGCCTCGCAGTGTGGTTTCTGCACGCCGGGGTTTGTCGTCTCCTGCAAAGCCTTTCTCGACAGCCATCCTCATCCCACGCCCGAAGACATTCGCCGCGGCCTCAGCGGCAATCTCTGTCGCTGCGGCACCTACGAAGGAATTCGCAAAGCCATCGCGCAGGTCGCGCAGAAAGGAGCCTGACCTATGCCGGATTATGCATGGCCCGATGCTCAACACCGTACCTTGATCGGCGCGCGCGTCACTCGCGTTGATGCTCCCGTTAAAGTCTCTGGGCAGGCGAAGTACACCTATGACGTCCATCGTCCCGGCATGTTGTATGGCAAGGTATTGCGTTCCCCCTACGCCCACGCCAAAGTCGTGAGCATCGACACGAGTGCGGCTGAGAAGATGCCTGGGGTCAAAGCCATTCACATCGTGCAAGGACCGGGCTCGACCATTCACTGGGCGGGGGACGATATTGTAGCTGTCGCCGCCGTCGACGAACCCACAGCGGAAGATGCCGTCCGCGCCATCAAAGTGAAATTCCAGCAACTCCCACATCTAGTCAGCGACGCCGAACCGCCCAAGGGTAGCGCGCAAGAAGAAGGTCCGCTGAGCATCGATGCCATCGACGACATGCTCGATAACCAGGTACCCGCCAACCAGATGGTCAGCACCATCCAGCGGGATGGCCTTATCAAAAAGGCGAGCGATGAAGATCTGAACATGCTCAAGGCGGACGGCGCGACCGACGCCGTTCTGGAGGCGATTCGATCGGCGACGCTTCACCCTGAAGCCAGCGCTAAGCCGCCGTCCAATTACCAGAAGGCAGCCGCTCAAACCGTGGGCGATCCCGACAAGGCTTTTGCCGAGGCCGATGCTGTTTCCGAAGGGATGTATGGCATTCCGGTCATCACGCATTGCTGCCTCGAAAGTCACGGATCTATTTCCGAGTGGACCGACAATGAGCATCTTTTCACTCACATCTCTACCCAGAATGTTTCCGGTATTCCCGGCCAGATGGCCGAGCCGCTCAAGATTCCCGCCACCAACATTCGCGTGCACCAAGACAACATCGGCGGAGGATTCGGCAGCAAGTTCTCCCCGGATCGTTGGGGAATTTTTACCGCCGAAGTTTCCAGGAAGGCTGGCGGCAAGCCGGTCCGAATCATGCTCGAGCGTGACACGGAGCTGAAGGTTGCCGGAGCCCGGCCTTCCGCGTATGCTCGCGTGAAAGTAGCCGCGAAAAACGACGGCACCCTCGTCGCCTGGCAGTCCAGCTCCTGGGGCACAGGCGGTCCCGGTGGTGGCGGCATGCCTCCCATTCCTTACGTTTTCAGAGTTCCCAACCAGCGTCAGGAGCACACTGCTATCCGCAACAACATCGGTCCCGCACGAGCCTGGCGTGCGCCCAATCATCCGCAGGCGGCGGTCCTCACTATGTGCGCTCTCGATGACCTTGCGGCCAAGCTCAACCTGGACCCGGTGGAATTCTTCGGCAGAAATCTCAACCTAACTCAACAGCGGGAGCATACCTACCGCGAAGAGCTCAGCATCGCTTCCGAGCTGATGGGCTGGAAACAGAAATGGCATCCGCGAGGGCAGAATGCTTCGGGCGACACGGCCCGCGGCGTGGGATTGTCCTTCCACACCTGGGGCGGACGCGGTCACGCCAGCGACTGCGACTTGACCATTCATCCCGATGGATCAGTCGAGCTGAAGATGGGCTCGCAGGATCTGGGCACGGGAACGCGCACCTGCATCCTCATGGTTGCCGCCGACACGCTGGGCATTCCCATGGACGCAATCCAGCTCCGGATCGGTGATACGACTTACCCGCCCTCGGGAGGCTCCGGCGGATCGACCACCATCGGAGGCGTCACCTCTTCAACCCGCCGTGCGTCCGTGGATGCACGTGACGCGGTTTTCGCCAAGGTTGCGCACGCGCTCAACGTTCAGTCCGACCAGCTGGAATGCGTGAACGGAAAGGTAATGGTGAAGGGCGACTCCAGCCGATTCCTAAGTTGGAAGGAAGCTTGTTCCAAGCTCGCAGTAATGCCGGTCACCATGCGCGGTAAGAACCCGGACAAGAACAAGCCTCCCGATCTCACCAACAGCGGCGTCGGCGGCGTGCAGATGGCGGAAGTCGAGGTGGACACCGACACCGGCATCGTCAAGGTCAAAAAAATGGTTGCGGTGCAGGATTGCGGCCTGGTCATCGATCTTAAGACGGCCGAAAGCCAATGCCACGGCGCCCTGATCATGGGCATCAGCTACTCGCTTTTCGAAGAGAAGGTCATGGACCCGGTTACCGGCCGCATGCTCAATGCGGACATGGAGTTCTATCGCCTCGCAGGGCTGAATGACATTCCTGAGTTGGTCGTCCACATGATGACCGGCAAAGGCTACGACGAACGCGGTGTGATCGGCCTCGGTGAGCCTCCGGTGATCTCTCCCGGTGCTGCGATCTCGAACGCGGTGGCGAATGCCATCGGAGTGCGCGTGCCGTTTCTTCCCCTCACTCCCGATCGCGTGCTGACCGCGCTCGAACAGAAGGCAGGTGCCTGATGCGACCATTTGAATATCTCAGCCCTAACACCCGAACCCAAGCCATCAGCTTGCTCGGCTCAACCTGGGGTAGTAGCGAAATTCTCGCGGGCGGAACCGATTTGCTCGCGCTGATGAAAGACGACATCCTCGCGCCCAAGCGGCTGATCAATATCAAAGACATCAAGGATCTCCGCGGGGTTTCCTCCGATCCGCAGGGAATACGCCTCGGTGCGCTGACTACGCTGGGGGACTTGGCCGACGATGAGACTGTGAAGAAGAATTACCCAGCACTGGCTGAGGCTCTGGGGGAAGCGGCCAGCCCCCAGATTCGCAATCTGGCCACGCTTGGCGGCAATTTGTGCCAGCGTCCGCGCTGTTGGTATTTCCGCAACGGGCTTGGTCTGTTGCCCATCGATGAAGCTGGAAAAGAATTGGTGTCAGAGGGTGAGAACCGCTATCACGCGATTCTCGGCAACGAAGGTCCCGCCAAGTTTGTCAGCCCTTCCACCATTGTTCCGATTCTTGTTGCCTACGGCGCAAAGATCCGGCTGCAAGGACTGAACGGCAAGCGTGAACTTCCGCTAGAGAGGTTCTACGTGACCCCTAAGAAAGAAGGCGAGCGCGAACACGATCTGCGGCCGAACGAGATGGTCACGGAAGTGATGGTGCCCGCCGCCACGAACGTAAAGGCCGCGCATTACGAAATCCGCCAGAAAGCAGCCTTTGACTGGCCGCTCGCGCTGGCCGGCGTTGCCCTGAAGATGCGCGATTCAAAGGTTGAATCCGCGCGCATTGTTCTGGGATATGTTGCGCCGGTGCCTTGGCCTTCTCCGGAAGCAGAAAAAGCCTTGGCCGGACAGCCTATTAACAAAGAGACGGCGCAGAAAGCCGCCGCGGCCGCCCTGGCCAATGCTAAGCCGCTGAGCCACAATGCCTACAAAGTGAAACTCGCGCGCGTTGCCGTGACGAGAGCCATCATGAAAGCCGCATCGGGAGGTGCCGCATGATTCGGGAATCGGAGCGCTTCAACACCAATCATCCGAACCTGTGTTCGGCCTTGCGCTGGAAGGGCCAGTTCATTCTCGCCGAGTCCGATCCCAGCGTGCCGGCCTGCAATGACGGCCTGTTCTGGTGCCTGCACACTCAGACCTGCATTGGTCCGGATGGCGAGTTGGCCGAGCCCGGCAACTGCACTTCGAAAAGCCGAGCCTGTCACGGGACAGGCAAATGCGGCTAGATAAAAAGCGACGTTTCGCGTCTTTTCTCGAGGCGCCGCATCTTAAACTAACTATGAAGTCGCATCTTAACTAACTATGAAACGGAACCGTGAGGAGTTTGCTATGCGAAATCGCTCGATGCTTCTTATTTGCCTCCTAGCTGGCCTTTCTATTTCGATGGCCGCGCAAGAAATCCGCGGCGATTACCTCGAGACCCGTAGCGCCGACGTTTACACCGGCCAATGTTTTGCCAACGGCGAGGTTAACCTGGTGGGCAAGGAGGCCATCCTCGCGTGGCACGTTCAGAGCGGAAGCTGGAACGGGGTCTCGCTCCAGGGTCTGACCGTTGCCGCCGCAGTCCGCGCCAATGGTACGTTAGGCGATCCCTACGAGGATCCTTATCCTGCGAAGGCGGTGTTGCTGGTGGATGATCAGGCCACCGTGCCACAGCAGGCGGCCCTGGTGAGCTTCGCCAAGCGCATGGGCGGGGAGCTGCTAAACAGTGTCGAGCAGGTGATTCCCACTCAGATGGAGTTAGTGGTGAATGCGGAGCACCACGGGGCCGCCATGCTCCGGGCCGGCCGCTTTGCCACCGTGCAGACCCGCTCCATCGGCGGCCAGGACCATCTCTGCGGAAATGAAGTGACGTTCTATCCCCCACTGACCGAGCTAGCTCATTCCATGCCGGCAGTGGCCCTGACCGATACCTACAACGGGCCGGGGCTGGGTGTCTCCTGGGACCTTCACGGCAAGCGCAGCGCCTTTGTAGGCACTTTCTCCCGTTGAAGGCGGATCGGGCGAGATGAAGAGCACGCAGGGAGAGCGAAAGCTTGCGGCATGCTTTGCGATCAGTCCTATCTTCGTGTTGTCGCTGCTGTGTGTCGCACAGACCGGCAAGGTAGAAAGCATTGGTCCGTTGACCGATAGCTCCGTCCCTCGAGCCGTGCTCGAGACCCTCGAGGCAAAGGGATATCGCCTTACCCTCGACGAACCGGCGCCCGCTTGTGAGCTCTGGATTCGCAAGAGCGTTCCCGCGCAGCCAAAAAAAGATATAGAAGGCCTTGCCTATCCACAGCTCGCCGAGTCCACACTGGTGGGCGTCATTCGCTTCTCGCAGCCTGCCGCTGATTTTCGTGGGCAAAGAATTCGCGCTGGTTTTTACACGCTTCGATACGAGCTGATTCCCAATGACGGCAATCACCTTGGAGTGGCTCCCAATCGGGACTTTCTTCTGCTTGTGCCGGCGGCGTCCGATGCCGATCCAAAAGCACAGTTCAAGTTCGAAGAGTTGGTAGCTCTGAGCCGAGAAGCGACGGGGACGAAACATCCCGGCCCCCTGAGCCTGGCGCAGTCAGATGGCAGGGTAACCGCAGCGGCAGTATCTAAGGACGATCAGGATCACTGGATTTTTTCCGTGCCGGTGAAGCTCGAGCCCGGTGATGAGATTCCCATGGCGCTCGTGGTAAAGGGGAGAGCACAAGAATAGATCGATACCCGCACTTTTTGAAAATTGGTCAAAATCGCAAGCCCTGCAGGTTGTGGTGCGAAAGGGAGACTCGAACCCCACGGGTTGCCCCGCCAGATCCTAAGAGACTCTAACAAAATGAATATGGGCGGTTGCCCACCTGCAAGGGGATGAAAGCCGCAGCCAGGGGAGAGAACCGGGCCAAGGCCGAAGGTTACTGGAGCCATCGACTTTCTAGGTAAACCCTTCGTAAACGCAACCGTGGGCATGGGCTGTTAAAAGGACAACTTTACTGCAGGAGCGATGCATGGAAGGAAGCGGCGTGCTTGGTGTTTACGACTGCATCCGGGGGCCCAATTACTGAGGGTCGCCTCGCGCGTAAAAACGCTCGAATGTGGGGGCGACACCAGAACGGTCGTCTCTACCGAGACCAAAACAGCGCCGTCCATTTCGATTTTTGGTTTCCAATCCGAGGGATGTCATCGTGGGCTTGCTTTGAGGGTTCTCGTGAATCCTCAAAACGTGACCCCAGTTCGTTGGAGATTTCGTCCCAGGTGGCGGTTCCGACACGGTTCAATACGTCTCGAACGGCGGCAAGCTCGGTTTTTTCTGAGTCCTCTTGCCCACTGGCAGCCTCACCGGCCTTCTTAGGCTGTTCGACTTTACCTTCTTCGCCCATCGTTTCCGGAACTAATTCGCACGCCGGAGTTGTGGGTTGGGAAGCCAGCAAATTTGCACTGGCGCTAAAGGCCTGAATGACCTGGGCTAATTGTATTAGCCAACGAACGTGGGTCGCATCAAACGCATCTACCTGGGGAGACAATACCTCCACCAGTCCAGTGACGGTTTTCGCTTTCAGAATCGGCACGACCAAGATCGATCTGATATTCATCTGACGGCAAAGAAAGCGGTCGACCCTGGGATCCGTCTCTGCGTCAGAGCAATAGAGAGCCTTTCCTGTCCGTACACAGGTTCCAGTGATGCCCACGGCTTGGTTAAGAGGAGCACCGAGGGGCGGAGCGATGCTACCCACTCGCGCCCGACAGACCAGCAACTCATCCTGAGCAAGGGCCAGCGCAGCCGCTGCAGCTCCGGTCTGCTGCTGGAGCAGCTCGAACCGCGACATCCACACCGATATCAAGGTTAGCAGGGGCGGGAGGAAGGTCTTGTTGGAGACTCTCGGTTGCGGTCCGGCTCTTGGCCATGTCGGCGGCATCCAGGGAGGCGCGCCGATGAATTGAACCTGCAGGTTTCCACGCTGCTTTGACCCTTTTTAGCATTTGAAGAATCCGGATACCTGACCTGACCTCATGTAGATGGCTTCGGGACGAGCATGCCCCGTACGGGTCTGAGCCACACAGGGCACTACCGGGGATTCCGATTTTGAGTTCTGAGGCAGACGGCATTGCACACCGCCTTGCTCTCTTTGTCGGGCCGATTTGGCGCGACTTTCATGAATGGCACCCAGTACGCGGATACAAATCGGCACGACAGCTCAACCGCGAATTGTGCATTGTAAACCAATGAATGTGAGGCACTCCAATTTGAGTAAGGTGTTCGCCTTAGAACAAAGGAGCTTCCTCAGTGCGGACACGGGATATTTACACGGGATACAATGATTCCGTAAGGTGGGGGTAAGGTCCGAGGCCAGTCCGTATATTGGCAAGGGTTTCACCTGCGCTTGCAGATTGACGTCATTCTTGCGAATCTCGGAAGGTACTTGATTTTCTGCTTCTCTGACACTATCATGCCTGTCATGTGAAAACATCCGGCGAACCCGACCTGGAATTGCGCGGCAAACTCGTCCGCAGCCTCGGTTTGTTCCGCGAAATGTTGCCCGGCTCTTTTGTCGAACGCCAACGGGCCTGTGGCCG
>WNGK01006426.1_pt1 | contig 13009 bp, 13 predicted proteins | sample 5400601 | NCBI WGS metagenome assembly WNGK01 (sample SAMN13153376, study PRJNA577476) | soil metagenome | isolation source: 60 cm soil or saprolite under Garry oak tree replicate 1 | place: USA:California | collected 2016-06-15 | reverse complement strand
TTCCAATTTGAATCCGGTTTCCGCTGCGTAGACGACGCCGAGTTTATTGTGCTTCACGTGAAGGTGCAGCGGTCCGGCTAAGTTCATTGTGATTTCACCGTGTTCCGATCCTGGAGGAGGAGCCATGTGAAGTTCTCCTCTCACGAGTTCGTAGCGATAGCCGTCGTCAGTCATTGCCAGCAACTCGTCGGCAGTAACCGGTTTTGTGATCGTGGTACTCACAAATACTCCTCAACCTTTCGGACAATCTCGCGAATCTGGAAGGGTCGGCCTTTCACCTTCGAGAAAGGCACGGCGTCCACCAGATACCTCGCCCGAATCATCGTGCACAACTGGCCCAGATTCATCTCCGGAATAATCACCGTCTCGAATCCGGAAAGGACTTCACCGAGATTTTTCGGGAACGGATTTAAGTAACGAAGATGAGCAGAAGAGACGCTCTTGCCTTCGTTTTGCAGTTTCTCAACCGCCGAGCTGATCGAGCCGTAGGTCGAACCCCAGCCGAGCACCAACACCTTACCGGTGTTTTCACCGAAGATTTCAACCGGAGGGATGTCATTCACTGCCCGGTCAACCTTCTCCTGTCGCAGTCGCACCATCAGATGGTGATTCTCCGGATCGTAATTAACGTTGCCGGTGATGTGCTGTTTGAACTTGATCTCGATTTTCGGCAACTGATCGATTTCGGGAATAGACCAGGGCTCGGCGCCGTTGGCGAGGTAGCCGTCCGACAAATAGAACACCGGCGACATGTATTTGAACGCCAGACGCACGGCTTCAATCGCCATGTGGAAACAGTCGGCCGGTGTTGCCGGCGCTATTACGATCGCGGGACATTCGCCGTTGCGTCCCCAGACTGCCTGAAACAGATCGGCCTGCTCGGTCTTTGTCGGCAGACCTGTCGATGGACCGCCGCGCTGCACGTTGATAATCACCAGCGGCAGCTCGGTCATCACCGCCAAACCGATCGCTTCCTGCTTTAGCGCGACACCTGGTCCCGAAGTTCCCGTCAAGCCGATGTGGCCGGCAAAGCTTGCGCCAATTGCGGAGCACACGGCCGCAATCTCGTCTTCAGCCTGAAACGTCTTCACGCCAAAACTCTTGTGACGCGCCAGCTCATGCAGAATGTCTGAGGCCGGTGTGATCGGATACGAGCCGTAGAACAACGGCCGGCCTGCAAGCTGTGACGCGGTAACAAAACCGATCGCCGTGGCTTCGTTGCCGGTGATCTTGCGATACTTGCCCGGAGCAATCTGTGCTTTTTTGACCGTGTAATGCGTCGTAAAGACTTCGGTTGTGTCGGCAAAGTTATAGCCGGTCTTCATCGCGATCTCGTTGGCCTTTGCCAGCTCGGGATTCTTCCCAAACTTGGCGTTGATCCATTTGACCGTCGGCTCCATCGGCCGGTCATAGAGCCAGTAGAGTACGCCGAGCGCGAAGAAGTTTTTACTGCGATCCATCTCTTTACGCGAAAGCTGCACGACGCCTTTCAACGCGTTCATGTTGAGCGTCGAGATCGGCAACTTGTGTACTCGATAGCCGGAGAGCGATCCATCCTCGAGCGGATTCGAAGCGTAGTTGGCATACTTCAGATTCTCAGGCGTGAAGCCGTCGGTGTTGATAATGATCGTGCCGCCGTCTTCCAGATCCGGCATGTTGACTTTCAGCGCTGCCGGATTCATCGCCACCAAAACGTTTGGCTGATCGCCGGGCGTCTTGATGTCTTTGCTGGAAAAGTTCAACTGAAAGCCGCTGACGCCCGGCAAGCTACCCGCGGGCGCGCGAATCTCCGCCGGGAAATCGGGCAGCGTCGAGATATCGTTGCCGACTACGGCCGACGTGTTCGTAAACTGCGTGCCCGTTAACTGCATACCGTCGCCAGAGTCTCCGGCAAAGCGAATGGTCACCGTTTCCAGTTCTTCAAGGTGTTTTTCGAGGTGTGCGAGAGGCGGTTCGATAACAGTGCTCATGTGTGTTTGCTCTTAGCCCTCAGTCCGTTTTGATGCCGATTTACGATTGCTGATTTGTCCTGTTGGCGGAATCTCCGACAAATTGTAACAGTAAAGTCGCAAGGGGCAAAAGCACAAAGGAAGGCAAGAGCAGTTGATGGCGTGACTGTCCGAGGAGCTTCAGTTTGCCGTTCACTCGGAAAGGGCGACGACGAAACCGGCGACGAACAGAAGTAAGGTCTGATCAAGCTGGATGATAGTGATTTGGCATGAAGTTAGCGCGATGCAAAGTTTTATACCGCGAAGCGGTAACGACCTCCAGCCCAATGTTGCCGCTCGGCGGCTACGTTGGGTAGGCAGCGTGAAAATGACGCCTCAACCCAGTGGGGTTGTGTCATCTTTGGGCTCTCAATCCCAGGGTAGCCGCGCGGCGCGGCAACCCTGGGCTGGGTTGCACAACCGCGTTGCGGTTCGAAAGAATCTTGAACTTGATCGGATCTTTCTCAAGTTTCGTCGGACTTTCAAGGGGCGCTCAATTCCTTGTCATACGGGGACATCTCGACCAGGCGGCTAACGATGCCAGGCAAGACGTCGAGCGTATAGTCGATCTCTTGTTCGGTGTTATAGCGACCAAGCGAGAAACGGATCGACCCCCGTGCCGCCGAGTAAGGAATGTTCATGGCTCGCAGCGTCGGCGAGGCTTCGTGCGCGTCGGAGTGGCAGGCCGAACCGGTGGAAACGCAAATACCAGCTTCGTCGAGATGCGCCGTGATGTTTTCGCCTTCGAGGTATTGGAATGAAATATTCGATGTGTTCGGCAGGCGCTTTTGTCGATCCGGCGTGCCGTTCAGGAGAGTGTTGGGAATCGTGCTGAGAATCTGGTCTTCGAGTCTGTCACGCAGACGACGTACACGCTCGTGACCGTCAAAGTTCTTAGCCAAGCCGCAGGCTGCGCCTAAGCCCACAATGTTGGGAACCGCGGACGTGCCTGCGCGCCGCCCGCTCTCCTGTCCACCGCCAATAATGAACGGCGGCAGCTTGACCCCATTGCGAATGTACAGCGCGCCGACACCCTGCGGCGCGTGGAGCTTATGACCAGACAGAGCGAATAAATCCACGGGCCAGTTCTTGAGATCAATCGGAATCTTGCCAACCGCCTGCACACCATCAACGTGAAAGACGGCGTCAGAATTCTCACGCACAATTCTTCCGATCTCCTCAATGGGAAATAACACGCCGGTTTCATTGTTCGCGAGCATCACTGAGACGATTCCCGTATCGCGTCGCAAGGCTTTGCGCAAGTCATCGAGATCAAGCTCGCCGTTTTGATCGACTTCGAGCCAGGTCACTTCGCAACCGATGTCGGCCAGGTGCCCGCAAAGGTTTCGCACTGCTTCGTGCTCGACTCGGGTCGTGATGATGTGACGCCTGGTCGGGTTCTGTTCCAGAAAGCCGCCGATCGCCCAGTTGTCAGACTCTGAGCCGCACGAAGTGAAAACAATCTCGCTCGTGTCTTTCGCACCCAGAAGTTCAGCGACCTGTTCGCGTGCATGCTCAATCGCTGCCTTCATTTTGCGACCCTGCGCGTGCGCCGAAGACGGATTTCCATAATGCTCAGTCAGGTAAGGCCGCATCGCTTCAAATACTTCGGGCGCGACACGCGTGGTGGCGTTGTTATCGAGGTAGATGGTCTCTTTCATAGGATTTGACAATTAGTTTCGTCTTACCGATATGCCGGATTGGCGATCCCCTGGCTTCGCCGGTGGTCATCCAAAATATCTTCAATCAACGAATAACAAGAGTGGCAACCAGCACCGGCCCTGCAGGCTTTCGTGACCTCGGCGATCGTGCGCAAACCTTTCGTTTCAATCTCGCGTTCGATTGTTCTTTCCGAAACGCAAAAGCAGGTGCAAATCAGCGCTTCATCGCCTTCCCATTCATCGCGCACTGAATTACTGTAATCAGTGATGGCTGACAGCAAAGCTTCACACGCGAGGGCGGCACAGATTGTTCGGTTCTCAGGAAATCCGCCCAGGGGTTGGCTGATAGCGCTTGTGGGTGATTGCGCCAAGACGGCCGCTTCTCCGGTCGTCTTGCCCTGGATTTGCTCGGTCAAGAATGACAACGAAGCGACCAGAAAACCACAACCGGCCGTCTTGAATTTTGCCTCCGCAATTCGCTGCGATTCGTCAATCCGGAGCGAGACGCGCACCACCGCGCCGCAGGTGAACGAGCCGGCGCGGCCGATAAAGGCTTCGCCGTCGAGCGCGCCCACGTTTCGCGGATTGAAGAAATGATCCTTTGCTAAACCTGAGTAGCTGTGCATCCCAGCGCTCCTGTTTCTCAGAAACGAAGACCAGGGAAGGCTAATCTCGCACCCCTTGTTTGTCAAAAAGCGGTTAGATCAGATACGCTCTCATTGATAGTCTAATAACTATGTCTCAACCAACTGAACAACTAGTGCTCGATGCGCTGCGGCAGATCAAGGATCCCGATCTGCACAAAGACATCGTAACGCTGGGCTTTATCAAAGATCTGAAAATTGAAAGCGGCGAAGTTTCGTTTCGCATCGTTTTGACGACCCCGGCCTGTCCGGTAAAGCAGGAGATGGAAGACGCGGCCCGCGAACTTGTTGGCGCGCTGCCCGGCGTCACGACTGTCAGCGTGAAGATGGATGCGGAAGTGCCAAAAGGTCGCGGCCTCGGCGACAAAGTTTCGGTTCCCGGCGTGCGCAACATTATCGCGGTCTCATCCGGCAAAGGCGGCGTCGGCAAATCGACCGTGGCAGTCAATGTCGCAGTGGCGCTCGCGCTCGACGGTGCGCGCGTCGGCCTCATGGACGCGGATGTCTACGGGCCCAACGTGCCGATCATGCTTGGCGCCAGCGAAGCGCGTCCGGAAGTCGACGTCAACAAACTGATCCCGATCGAGGCTTATGGTGTAAAGCTGATTTCGATGGCTTTCCTGCAGCCCGGCGATAAACCGATGATCGTGCGCGGTCCGATTCTGCATGGTCTGGTGAAACAGTTTCTTTCTGACGTTAAGTGGGGCGAACTCGATTATTTGATCGTTGACATGCCACCGGGCACCGGCGATGTGCAGTTGTCTCTGGCCCAACTCGTGCCGGTGCAGGGCGCAGTGCTCGTAACGACTCCGCAGGATGTGGCTATCGCGGACGTCCGGCGCGCGTTGCGGATGTTTGAGACCGTGGCGGTGCCGGTGCTCGGCATTGTCGAAAACATGAGCTATTTCCTCGCACCCGACACGGGAACTCGTTACAACATCTTTGGCGAAGGCGGCGGTCAGAAACTCGCGGATACATATCATGTGCCGTTTTTGGGCTCGATTCCGCTGGGGATGGACGTACGCGAGGGCGGCGACAACGGCGTGCCGGTCGTGGTTAGCCACCCCGATTCGCCGCAGGCAAAGGGCTTTCGTAGCGTGGCTGAAGAAGTAGCCCGGCAGGTTTCGATCGAGGCCATGAAACCCGAACTTGTCGTTTTAGGGAAAGCCCAGTAAACTGATTTTTGGTTTTGGATTTGCGATTTTGATCTAGACTTATTGGCGGTCGCAAGTCTCACGGTAATTGAGCAGTATTTAACGAGGAGAAATAACAAAATGTCTGCAACAACTTCCACTACTGGAACCCCGGGCGTTACGCCTGCGGCCCCAAGCATGACTCTGAACGTCACAGAGCCTGCGGCCATTGAGATTAAGAAGTTCATGACGGGCGAAGAGGGGCTGCCCGAGACAGCGGGATTGCGCGTGCGCGTTGTGCCCGGCGGCTGCTCAGGATTTCAATACAGCTTGAACATTGAAGAAGAATCGCGTCAGGGCGATTTCGTACTTGACGAGAAGGGCGTGCGGCTCTTCGTTGATATGTTCAGCGCACAGTATCTGAACGGTGTCCAGATCGACTATGTGACCGGCGTCATGGGCTCCGGTTTCACTTTCACCAATCCCAACGCGACCGGAAGCTGCGGCTGCGGGACGTCGTTTACAGCGTAAGGTTTTGGTAACAGAAACGACAGACTGAAGTCTGTCCTACTGGCGCGGTGCGCGATGGCGAGGCTCGGAAGTCTGAACGAAGACATCCGGGCCTGCTTTCGTGTAGCGCGCAAGTTTTTTGCTGGGAGCGCAGACATCCTGTCTGCATGAGCGATGAATTTCATTCAAGCTTCCTCGCCCGAAGAAATCGAATCCGCACGTGAACTCTTCGAAGAATACGCCGCGTGGTTGCAGATCGATCTCTGTTTTCAGAGTTTCGACAAAGAGCTTGCCGGTCTTCCCGGACAATACGCTCCGCCAGATGGTCGCTTGCTCATGGCGATTGAAGATGATCAGCTCGCCGGCTGCGTCGCGCTGAGAAAGATTGGCGAGGACACGTGTGAGATGAAGCGTCTGTTTTTGCGGTCGCAGTTTCGCGGCAAGGGTTTGGGACGAAAGCTGGCGGAAACGATCATAGCGGAAGCGCGCCAGATCGGTTACGAGCGCATGCGACTCGATACCTTGCCAGGAAGAATGGACCAGGCGATCAAACTCTACCGCGCACTTGGCTTCCAGGAGATTCCGGCCTACTATCACAACCCCGTCGAAGGTGCGACATTCATGGAGTTATTGCTCTGATTGTCCAGAGTCCGAACCGCCAAGACGCCAAGACCGCCAAGAAATCCAAACAGGAAACCGAAGGACGAAGTTACAAATCTCCTACAGCCAAGGTTTGCGCAATCATCCTTGCGTCCTTGGCGTCTTGGCGGTTAGATCACGACTTGCTCAACAGCGTCAGTTATGCCAAATTCATTGGTCTCAAACCGGAATCACTTCGGAGTCATAAACAATGCCCAGGATTGAAGCGGAAACTGCAACCGGAACAAAAACTTTCGAAGCACCAGCCGGCAAGAAACTGGTGCTGGCAATCGAAGATTCCGGCATCGACATCCTTCATCGCTGCGGTGGCAATGCCAGGTGTACTACCTGCCGGGTTGAGATTCTCGAAGGAAACCCGGAAGAAATGCGGGAGCTGGAGCGCAACCGTCTGGCGTTGGAAGCCGAGCTCGCCGACAACATCAGACTGTCGTGCCAGATCCATCTCAGTGCCGATCTGAAAGTCCGGGTTATCAATCAAGTCAGTGTGCGCGGGATGGACGCGGGCCCGCGACCGCTCGACGAATGATTCCCGACATTCCGCTTTACCTGGGTTTAGACCAGTAAGCTTATTGCTTCCAGACTGGGTTGGGTGTAATCTTCGCGGCGTATTCAACAGACATATGACGCGGGGCAGGCGTGCGCCTGTGCAAGCGCACAAATCCGACAGCGGAAACGTCTGTCTTACTTCAACCATTCGGAGGTCTTATGCTAATCGAGTCAACTGTTCATCTCCCCGTCAGTCTCGGTATGCTGCAAGGTCTGCTTAAGCGTCCAGACTCAACTGAACTGGCCAGAATCTCTCTCCGCTGGCTTCACTTCGTCGCCGGCATCGCCTGGATTGGACTGCTCTACTTCTTCAATCTGATTAACGTGCCGTTTCAGAAGGGTCTTGATGCCGAAACGAAAAAGCGAGTCAATCCCGATCTGCTGGGGCGCGCTCTCTGGTTCTTCCGTTGGGGCGCGGTTTTTACGGTGATTGCCGGCTTTGGCTACTACGCGATGTACATCCTGAGGCCGGATGTGCACCTCGCGAATGGTAAGGGTGGTTCCGTCAATGGTTGGGTGCTGTTGCTTGAGTGGCTGACCTACCCGATCGTGCTCTTTCTGATCGAATACCTCATCATTAAGAAAGTCCCGGCGCTGACTAAAGATGGTCGAGTCTTCGCGGTGGTGATGATCATTCTGGTAGCTATTGTCTCGTGGGGTGTGCTCAAGTTCTTCACAGCGAAACTGGGCGTCGGCGGCGAGAGCTTTGCCAGCAACAAGACTTTGTCAATTGGCGTTGGCGGTGGCTATGGCATCGTGATGCTCTTGAACGTGTGGGGCATAATCTGGCCAAACAACAAGCGCATCCTCGCGGCAACGGCGGGGACCGGTCCGGCGGCGCCGCCCGAGCTTGCACGTCAGGCCTTTATTGCTTCGCGGACAAACGCATGGCTATCGCTGCCCATGCTGCTGTTCATGGGAACGTCACACGGCGACTGGTTCATTTTCAGCGGCAAGTAAGAAACGCAATGAGCAAAGGGCAGAGAGCATAGGGCGAGCCCGTTTCGCCCTTTGCGCTTTGCCCTTAGCTCTTTGCCCCATCGCCGCAACACTAAAGAGTCACCCTCTCAACTCATTCGCCACACTTGCGCGCAATAGTTTTGTCGTCTCCCCAGACAACGAACATCTGCGCGGGCTGGTGTGTTAAAAGACCCAGTCCATAACTGTAGTCATTTGGGAGGTAAGCATGAGTTTTATGGGTACGTACAAGGCAAGGCAGTTCAATCTGAGTGGTCTGAAGGGCATCTCAGACGACACGCTTGAGATGCACTTCAAACTTTACGAAGGTTACGTGAAAGAGACAAACAAGCTGACGGAAAAAATTTCGGAGTTCATCCGGGACGGCAACGTAGACCAGGATGAGATGCCGGCCTATTCGGAACTGACGCGCCGGCTGGGGTTTGAATTCAACGGCATGGTGCTGCATGAATACTACTTCGACAACTTGAAGAAGGGTGGCGGCCTGGGCGATCCGGATCGCACATCACAGTTTTTCAAAGCTGCCGAATCAAGCTTTGGCAGTTACGAGATCTGGAAAGCGGACTTTGTCGGCATCGGCAAGATGCGCGGTGTGGGTTGGGCGATCTGCTACGAGAACCCGACGAACGGCCGGCTTTCAAATCACTGGATCACGCTGCACGAGACAGGGAACGTGGCCGGCTTCAATCCCATTCTGGTAATGGACGTTTGGGAGCACGCATTTCTGCTTGATTACAAACCGGCTGAGCGCCCGAAATACATCGAAGCCTTCTTCTCGAATACCGATTGGGTGACAGTAGAGAAGCGCCTAAAGGCTGAGACGGCACGGCGTGTCGCCGCTTAGCTGAAGAGCGACGAATTGTTTAGAGGCGGGCGTTGCCCGCCGGCTCAATGTCGAAGGTAATCGGTCACTTCGATTAAGATCACCTTGAGCCGGCGGGCAACGCCCGCCTCCAAACATTCGAACAAGCTTCTACTTCTCCGGCAGCGGCGGCTTGGTCAGTTTGCAATCCACGTTCAACGATCGCAGGAACGCCAGCAAGTCGTCGCGCTGTTGCTTTGTTAAGGTTCGCTTCTGCAAGTTCTTTTTGTCCAGATGATCGTTAGGCTTGCCGCCGCCGAGCATCAGGTCGACTGCCTCTTCCAACGTCTTCACGCTGCCGTCGTGGAAATACGGAGCTGATTTATCAATGTCGCGCAGAGTCGGCGTTTTAAACGCGCCGGTATCTTCCGGCTTGTTCGTAACCTTGGAACGACCCACATCAGGTTCTTTTTGATCCATTCCTATGCCGACGTTGTGATACTGCTGATCGGTCAGCAACACGCCGTCGTGGCAGTTAGTACACTTTGCATCCTGGAAAACCTGCCAGCCACGCTTCGCGCTGTCGCTCATTGCCGAACCGTCGCCGGCGCGGAAACGATCCCAGGCCGTATCGCCGCTGATAATCGTGCGCTCAAAGGAAGCAATCGCCTTGACGACGTGATCAGGTGTGATGCCGCCGCCGCCAAAAACTTTTTGAAATTGCTGGCGATAGCCGTCGAGAGCATTTATCTTCTTGAGAATGTCGTCGGGCTTTGCGCCCATGTTGGCGCCCGTCCACGCCGCCATTGCCTGCTTCTCGAGCGACGCGCTGCGCCCATCCCAATAAAAGTCGTGGTGATAACCAATGTTCCAGAGCGTGGGACTGCTCCGAGGAAGCTGCTTATTGTAAGCACCTACAGCTTTCGCTAACCCATCAGTCAGACCTTTCTCGCAAACGTGGCACGAATAGCACGAAAGCTTTCCATCTCCGCTCAATCGCTCGTCAAAGAACAGCTCGCGCCCCAGCGCAACCTTCTCTGGCGTCAATTGATTGTCGGCGGGAATTACCATCGGCGCGTAAGTACTCAGTTGAGCCGGAAGCGTTTGAATGTCAGGCTTGAACTCGGCTTTCCTGGACCTGAACATTGAGCAACTTGCAATCATTCCAACCAGCGCAAGAAGAAGTGCGATGACAATCAAATAGCTGAAATGCTCTCGATTTTCTTTCATCAGTCTTTTGGGCGCTGGTCGTCCACAATGATCAAAGAGAGGTGGACCGCAGCGCTGCCCTCCATTCGAGTTAGTCTTGGAAACAAAAAACGTGATGCCGTTGACGCGGATTCTTGCACTGTGAGGGAGAAAAGTCTAGCCTGCCGTGGTTCAAGTCAACTACCCCGAGCATAGACTGTTATTGAATTGAACTTACCGTAGCAAGCAGCGGCAGCGACTCTTCTGGGCTGGGTCCGCGCAGACCGAGTCGCTGCCTGTGATTACTGCTGGCGACCATTGCTTACTGCTGCTTCTTGTTGCTATTTGTCGCGGCGTTGGCGGGTTTATTCGCTGCAGGTTTATGTGTAGTTCGCCTGCTCTTTAGCTCCACCAGGACCAGTTCAAACGGCTGGTCGCCAGTGTTCTCCGGAAGGTGAAGCCCTGCCGGCGTCCACTGCGTTTCACCTGCTTTGGAGCTGATGTCCTGGGTCTTGCCGTTTGGAAACGTGAACTTCCCGTTAATGTCCGTGAGAAAGATCGCGACGCTGTTCGGGTGCCGGTGCATGACCGACTTCTCATGTGGGCCGTACTTGATGCGCAGCACCCGCACCTGTGAATTCTCGAACTCCACCTTGTAATGTTTGGAATCGACCTTGACTGGATCCTGAGCCAGAACGGATGACACCGCCAATGTCAGGATGAAGAGAAGCAAAAGGAAAGCTCGACGCATACTAATTTCCTCCTTAATTTGGTTGAATGGTAGAAATGTTTTGGGCGGCGTATTTCTACTCTACCAGAAGCGGTAAGTCAATCGGATTAGAAGCAAGGATTGACCCCAATGCCAGTCGGTGTGAAAAGTGAGTTATTCTCAGATTTGGCTGCAGAGGCCGCCGCGTGCACGCGCTGCGCCGCGATGTGCGACAGAATAGCCGTGCTCAGCGACTTGAACGGGCCAGTCACAGCGCGCGTGATGTTCATCGGTGAAGCGCCCGGCAGGAAAGGAGCAGACCGCACCCGCATTCCCTTTTCCGGCGATCAGTCGGGGAGGAATTTCGATCGCTACCTTGCGTCAATCAATCTGAAGCGCGAAGAGATTTTCATCACCAGCGCCGCGCTCTGTAATCCGCGCACGGAGTCAGGAGCAAACCGCAAACCGACGCAGGCCGAGGTTGGTAACTGTTCTGAGTTTTTGCGACGCACGATCGAACTTGTCGATCCTCGAGTGATCGTGACGCTGGGATCGGTCGCGCTTGATGCGCTGAAACGCATTCACTATCATGAGTTCACTTTGAAAGGGGCAGCGGGAAAGATACAGCGGTGGAACGCGCGATTGCTCGTGCCCATTTATCATCCTAGTCCGCAGGTGCTCGCATCGCATCGGCGTGAAGCTGAACAGTTGCAGGATTACAAAGTGGTCGCGCGCGCGATTCGGGGTGTCGGGCAAGGGTGATTGTTGCGGCTTTGCCGTCCAGTGCGGTAAGGCTCTGCCTTACCGATCCCGCTCGCGAGGCTGCCTTCGCCGCCCTTTTGAGAGGCACAGCCTCTCAAAGCAAGGCAGACTAACGGAAAGGCGAAGCCTTTCCGCACTGTGGAGCGGCAGAGCCGCAAACCAATGATGAACTATCCACAATGAACGAAGCAGTCGAACAAACGGCAATCAAGAGCTCTCCGCTACACGAGCTACACCTTCATCTCGGCGCGGTAATGACCGAGCGCGATGGCTGGGCTGTGCCTGCATCGTATGGCGACGAATTGTTCGAGTATGCGGCTGTTCGCGAGGGTGGCGCTGGCTTGATCGATCTTTCTTCCCGCGGTCGCTTGTTAGTTAGCGGCTCTGAAGCGATCCAGTTTCTGAACGGCTTGATTACGAATGACGTCAAGACACTCGCAAAGAATCACTGGATGCCGGCGGCGTTTCCGAACGTCCAGGGTCGTTTAATTGCGAGTGTGCGCGTCGCTGACCGGCAGGATGGTTTTTTGATCGATACGGAGCCGGCTACGCACGAACCCGTTTTGAAGAGCCTCAACCGTTTCACACTCGCTGGAGATTTTCGGGTGACGGATCTGACCGACGATACGGCGCATCTCTCAGTGCAAGGCGCAAAAGCCCCAGAGGTGATTCGCGCGGCGTTTGATGAGGCGAGCGCTAGTATCGAGCGCGACGGCTCACAAACTGTCGAGTGGCAAGATGATGAAGTGACGATTATCCGAGCGACGCACACGGGCGAAGACGGTTTCGATCTTCTAATCAGCGCAAAAGCAGCCCCGGCGTTGTGGGATCGTTTGCAGTTCGCAGGCGCGCGACCCTGCGGCTTTGACGCTTTAGAGGTTCTGCGTATCGAAGCTGGCCAACCGCGGTATGGCGTTGATATGGATGAAACCAACGTCGTGTCGGAGACGAATCTGGACAACGCGATCAGTTTTACGAAAGGCTGCTACGTCGGCCAGGAGATCATCGCGCGTATCAAGTATCGCGGCCACGTCGCAAAGAAACTTACCGGCGTGATGTTCGAACACGCCATGAAGATCGATAACGGAGCCCGGATTCGTTCAATCGACGACAAAGAGATTGGACGAGTTACTTCAGTTACGCTTTCGCCGCATCTCGGCCGCACCGTAGCCCTTGCTTATATCAAATTCGATTATCTCGCGACCGGCACCAACGTGAAGGTTGTCTCAGCCGAGGTCGAGCAGGCCGCGAGCATTGTTGAGCTTCCATTCGTTCGCGGCAGTTGGTAAGCGTCCGGGCACCCGTAATGCGCCTGCCTCCAGCCTGCGAAGCAGGCGACCATATCAGATAGGGGTAGGGAGAAGCGATTGATTTCGATCCCCCCTCCCTCCGAACCGGACTGGCGGATCTCCCGCATCCGGCTCTCCA
>WNGK01009493.1_pt1 | contig 13011 bp, 17 predicted proteins | sample 5400601 | NCBI WGS metagenome assembly WNGK01 (sample SAMN13153376, study PRJNA577476) | soil metagenome | isolation source: 60 cm soil or saprolite under Garry oak tree replicate 1 | place: USA:California | collected 2016-06-15 | reverse complement strand
GGGGTAACTCGTAGGCGGACGGCAGATCGGGCATCGGCTCTGATAAACTCATCCATATTCGGGCGTATCGCAGCATGTCTGCCCGCCGCTCCGGATTGTTCATGCTCTCTGCGAGAAAAACCGACCGTGAACATGCTAGACTAGCTACCTAACTCGCTAGGCGCGCGCGATGTCCGTCATGTCCGAAACGCTTCTTAATTGGGTCCGGTAGCGGGCGAGCACGCGGTGAGGTTCCCGGCCGCTTTGATCGCATCGGATGCTTTGACGGCCAAATAGACGTGCTCTGACCGGCCAAATAAACGTTGTGCTTGCATGGAAGCAAATACAAGGACCGTGCTCGCCGTCAGCTCGCATTCGGACAATATACTATCGCCGCGCGTTGCAGACAATCAAGGCGAAAAAGAAAATTGTTTACAACGATTGCGTGGATCCAGAGCGAACGCGAAAGCGCGGCCCACCTGCCCCGCGGCCGTCAGGGTAGCTTAGTTTGGCCCGTGATCAGGGTTGCTCGATTTTCCGCAGCTCGGAAGGCCGTTCAAGACTTGCCGGCCCGCGGTAACAGCCATCCCATTATCCTCTGGTACGGATCGCGGCGACTGCGCTGGAACTCGTTTTGCTGCGCTGCCTTTTTGGCGAAGGCCGCAGCCTGCTCGTCGGTCTGTCGCTTATCCTTGGGCAGCGCCATCCATTCGCGAATGATCTTTCGTCGCGTCTCGTGATCTTCCATTGCCCGCGGGTCCCCTGGCCGTAATCGCGACGGCAGCACGCGTCCGCGCGGCACCTACGGGCGCGAATGGTCTGCCTTGGCTTTTGCAATAGCGCGTCGGCGAAACGGCCGCCAGTGAGTCTCCCAGGGCCTCTGCCCCAAGGCATCGGTCGGCTCGAAGTGCTTACCACGGCGCAAATTGGGCCGCCGGGAGCGGGCTTCCAAGTCGAATTGTTCTGTGAAGCCAATATGGTGGGCGCACAAGGACTCGAACCTTGGACCCGCTGATTAAGAGGAAGATTGCAGACGCTGTCGGGAAGCGTCAGGAAGTATCAAGAAGCTTGTTTTACAGGCATTTCTGCCGTATACCCGCTGACTGAAAGCGCCACGAATGGTCACTGGGAAGCACTGGGAAGCAACGCGCCGCTTCCCACACGCTTCCCAAAACCCAGTCAGCGGGTGTCCCATGAAGCTCACGAAGGCCAACATCGGCCGGCTCAGGTTGCCGGCGGGTAAGACCGAAGTCATCCACTTCGACGACACGCTGCGCCGGTTCGGCATCCGCATCCGCGCCGGCGGCAAGCGCACCTGGATCATCCAATATCGCGCCGGTCCGCAGCAGCGGCGGCTCACCCTCGGCGACGTGGCGGCCATGAGCGCCGAGACCGCGCGGACGGAAGCGCAGAAGAAGCTTGCCAAGATCGACCTCGGCCACGACGTCCAGGCGGAGAAGGTCCAGGCGCAGGAGCGCCAGGCCGTCACGCTCGGATACGTCGCCGGGCTCTACCTGGACTTCCACTCGGCGAGGCGCCGCGCGAACACCGTGCGCGAGACGCGGCGTTACCTCACCCAGCACTTCGCGCCGTTGGCGGCCGTGCCGATCGACAAGATCGAGCGCAAGCACGTCGCGGCACGCCTCGGTGAGATCACCGCCGAGAGCGGCGCGACGGCCGCGGCCCGAGCGCGAGCGGCGATCTCTGCCATGTTCGGCTGGGCGATCCGCGAAGGCATCGCGGCCACGAACCCGGTGAGCTTCACCAACAAACCCGACGTGCCGTCCGCGCGCGACCGCGTCCTCTCCGAGGATGAGATCGCCGAGGTCTGGCGCGCGTGCCGGGATGACGACTACGGCCGGATCGTCAAGCTGCTTGTCCTCACCGGCGCGCGGCGCACCGAGGTCGGCGGCATGCGCTGGGAGGAGATCGACGCCGACAAGGCGCTGTGGACGCTGCCGGCCGAGCGCGCGAAGAACGGCCGCACGCACGCCGTGCCGCTCGCGCCGCTGGCGCTACGCGTCCTTGGGCAAGTGCCGCGTCGCGAAGGCCGCGACCGGCTCTTCGGCGACGGCGCGGGAGCCTTCAGCGGCTGGTCGAAGGCGAAGGCCGCGCTCGACAGGCGGATCGCCGAGGCACGTGTAACACACAGCAACAAGTTACAGGCAGGTGGCGAGCCGATGCCGCCGTGGACGACGCACGACCTCAGGCGCTCGGTCGCGACGCACATGGCCGACCTCGGAGTGCAGCCGTACGTGATCGAGGCGGCGCTGAACCACGTGTCAGGCCACAAGGCCGGCGTCGCAGGCGTCTACAACAAGTCGAAATACGAGCGCGAAGTAAAAGCGGCGCTCGCGCTGTGGGCCGACCACGTCGGTGCGCTGGTCGAGGGCCGCGAGCGCAAGGTGGTCGCATTGGAATCGGCGCGGAGCTAGCGTGCCTTGCCGAGAAAATACGAGCCGAAAAACACCGTGCCGCTTTATCGCGCGGCCAGTCGTTACACGATGCGCAATGGAGAGGCCGTTGACATCGGGCCAACGGATGGCCGTTCCGGCCTGATGGCCCGTCTGCGCGAGCGCAATCTTCTTGATCCGCCGGAGATCAGCGACGAGGAAGAAGAGCGTCAGTGGCAAGAGCGCTTGTCGGAACTCGAGCACATGCGGCAAGAGGAGTTGGCACACCTTGAGCGCAAGTGGCAGCAGCGGGAGCTGCAGAAGGTTGCGCTCGCCTTCGGTGCGATCGATGCAACCGAGCATGAACGGCTGCGAGTTTCCGAACTCTCCGATGACTTGTGGTGGGAGGTTCATCAGCCGCCGCTTGAGAATGCGGACACGCTTGAACTCACACAGATACAAATGAAGTGGCACCACCGGCGGCAACATCCACAGACACGCGAGCAGTGGGAGGCTTTGGCGCAGGACATTCGGTCCGCCTTCGGCAGCCGCATCGCCGAGGGAGCGGTCACGCTCTACGCTCGTGAGAAAGATCCGTCAGCACTACGCAAGCCGTTGGATGCCGATATTTGGGCTCATCTCACCGTGACTGATTGGCGCGCCGGTAATGCTACGGCCGACGACGGCACAAAGTTCTTCGATATCTGTGCACGGATTGGGGAGCGCGGCAGGCCACCGAAGAGGATAGCTCTGGACGGCGAGCTTAGGGAACGGGTATCCACCGTAATCAACTCTCATGGCGAAGAGCGCCGCGGTCTGCTGGTCAAAGTCAAGCAAGAGATCCTGGGGTTCGCTGAAAAGGCCGGCACACCAGTAGCGGATGAGACGGCCAACAAGCACGCCAAACGCCTCATTGCCAAAATCTGCCGGAAGACCGGGAAATAAATTTCACCCAGAACGAGCCTTTCCCAGCCGACTGACCTTTAATGGAGCACTACGCTTTCCCCCGAACGGTCGCGGAACGCTACGACCGTCGATGGAGAGAGCGAGCATGCAGCATTCATTTCCGAACCTCACCGACGACCGGGTGCTCAGCCTTCCCGAGGCCGCCGAAGTCGCCGACCTGTCACTGTCAACGCTGCGGCGTCGGCTCGCCGACGGGAGCGGACCGCGCGTGACCCGCACATCGCTGCGTCGTCTCGGGGTGCGCGTGCGTGATCTGCGGTCCTGGCTTGACGCGTGCGCGGAGGCTGCCGCCGCTTAGCGAAGTAAAACGGGCCGACGGCGCTCTCCCACGCCGCGGCCCGAATTCGTTCCCCGACCACCAGCCGCCACAGGATGATAGCCGTGCCCCGAACTATACGCGCTCACGCGCTCGCCCCGCAAGATGTCCAGTGGTTTCGCCGGCACCCCGGCGAAGCCTTCCGCCTTCGCGACCCGCTGCCGGATGAATTTTCTGCCGAGGAACTGGCGCAGCCAGATCGCGGCCGGCCAGTCTGCTTCGTTCTGCGCCGCGCTGTTCTGCTGCGCCATCGCCTGCCGCCGAACCCGAAGGTAGTGCAGCGATGAACGGGCTCGTCGACTTCATCGCCGCCAACGCTGGCCGCTACGTGTCCCTGGCCGAGCTACAGTCTCGCGCGCTGGAAGTCGCGCTGACTCATTATTTGTTCGGAGGCGTCCCGACGTCAATCGACATCGCCAAACGCGTTGCTGGCTATCTCTATGCCGAACATCTGGTGGACGCGCCGACACCGTGGATGGCAGACGCCTGGCGACACGGCGCCACTGATTCCGCACGCCATGCGTTGATCGACGCGTTGTGCGGGAGGCGATCATGATGCGCCAAGTGCCAGCGCATCAGGATGATCTGTTTTCGGCACCAGCAAATAAGGAGATGAGATCATGAAGTTCAACGACGCCTTCCCCTCGCGCTACTTGCGCGGATCGGATCTCGAAGACGGCGAAAAGATTTTCGCCGAGATCTCTCACGTCGAACGACGCATCATCGGTCGCAATAAGGACGACAAGCCGGTCCTGATCTTCCGTAATGGCGTGTCGCCGATCGTCCTCAACGCAGGCACCTGGCGCACGATCGCCAAGGCGTTCGGCGACGACAGCCGCGAACGGGCCGGCCAAAGCGTCGAACTCTACGCGATCGACCTCGAAGTCGAAGGCAAGCAGGTGCGCGGGATCCGGGCGAACCCGCTGGAGCCGCATTTGTCCAGCTCCGACCGAGCTGCTGCCGTCAAGGCCGCCACTGAGGCGGAAGCCAAGGCCGCTGAGGCGATCAAAGTGGCAACCCGCAAGCCCGCGCTCGCCGGTGCCAAGCGCGGCGATCTCGACGACGAGATTCCGTTCTGATCTGGAGGACAGCACATGCCGACGCTGTTCGGGGACGAGCGCGCGCAGTTCGAAGCGGCGTTGCGCGCGCGCAACCTGGTCCCACCGAAGGACCTGGTCGCGGACGGCAAGTTTCACCGCGTCAACACGCGCGAGCGAAACGGCCGCGGCGATGGGTGCTACGTGTTGTTTGGTGACGGCACCAGGCCGGCCGGCGGTCTCGAGAACCACCAGGACGGCCGCGGCTGGGAGAAGTTTGTCTACATGCCGAAAGGCCGTGAGGCGACGCCGGCCGAAGACGCCGAAGCAGCCGCGAAGACTGAGGCGGCGCGCAAGCGGCGCGACGCCGACAGGGAGCGCGATTACGGGCGCGTGGCTGAGAAGGCGCGGCGGCTGTGGGACGCGGCGTCGCCGGCAACGGCACATCCGTATTTGACGGGCAAGCGCGTCGCAGCGCACGATGTGCGCACGTTATATGGCAAGGTGGTGGTGCCTGTCCGGAACGCGGACGGCATCATCACCTCCCTGCATTTTATCGCCGCGGACGGATCGAAGCGCAATCTCACCGGCGGCCGTCTCGGCGGCGGTTCTTTCACCATCGGCGGAGCATCCTCTGACATCATCGTTTGCGAAGGCTTCGCCACGGCCGCATCGCTGCAGGAAGCCACTGACGCTACGGTCGTCGCAGCGTTGAGCGACGCCAACCTGCTGCCGGTCGCCGAGGCCGCGCGCAAGCAGCACCCTGACGCCAGCATCACGATCGCCGCCGATGACGACCACAAGACGGCTGGTAATCCCGGCCTGACGTGGGCTCGCAAGGCGGCACGCGCGATCGGCGCGAAAGTGGCCGTTCCAGAGTTCGGCCAGAACCGTCGTGCGAAGGACACGGACTTCAATGACCTCGCCGACCTGCTCGGCAAAGTGCACGTCGCGAAGGCTGTTGTCGGTGCAGTCACGCCTGACGAGCTGCTGGTGCGCCTAATCCTGGCCGACCCGCAGTCGGCCGTCGGCGATCAGTATGCCTCCGAACTGGTCGATCTGCAGAAGCGCGACCTCGTGGCGTTCGAGCGGCTGCGCGCCGCGCTGAAGGCGGCGAAGGTCCGCGTCAAGGTGTTCGACGAGGTGATAAAGGAGGAGGCGCACGGCGAGGATGAGGAACGCGCGAACGTCAAGCAAGCCGATCGCCTCGTGCAGCTTGCGCTCAAGGGAGCCAAGCTGTTCCACACGTCAGACACCGCAGCATTCGCCGACATCACCATCGGCGCCGTTCGCCAGACATGGTCGGTGATGAGCACCGGCTTCCGCCGCTGGCTGCGATATGAATACTACAAAGAGACGAAAAGCTCGCCGAGCGCCGAGGCGATGCAGTCGGCGCTGGGCACGCTCGACGCGAAGGCCGTGCACGATGCGCCGCAGCGCGACGTGCACGTGCGCATCGCCGAGCTCGACGGCCGGCTTTATCTCGACCTGTGCGACGACGGCTGGCGCGCCGTCGAGATCACCGCCGAAGGCTGGACGGTGCTGTCCGAGCCGCCGCCGGTGCGCTTCCGGCGCCAGGCGGGCATGCTGCCGCTGCCGCTGCCGCGCAAGGGCGGCCACATCGATGAGCTGCGGCCGTTCCTCAATCTGAGAGCCGATGAGGAAAAAGGCGACGCCGACTTCGTCCTGGTCGTCAGCTATCTGGCCGAGGCGCTGCGGCCGAGGCCGCCGTATCCGGTACTGGCCGTGAGCGGCGAACACGGCGCCGCGAAGACCACGCTCGTTGAGCTGCTACGCCGTCTTGTCGATCCGAACACCACGGCGCTGCGCACCATGCCGCGTGAGGATCGCGATCTGTACGTTGCGGTGAACAATTCGCATCTGCTGGCCTTCGACAACGTAAGCGGCCTGCCGACGGCCATGAGCGACACTTTGTGTCGGGTGGCCGACGGCGCCGGCTTCGCGGTGCGCGCTTTATATACGGACGCCGACGAGGCGCTGTTCGGCGGCGCTCGGCCGATACTGCTCAACGGCATCGAGGACTTCGTGACCCGGCCAGACCTGGCCGACCGCACGATCGTGCTGTCGCTCGACCGCCTGGACGAGGCGCGGTGCAAGGCCAAGGACGCCTTGCTGGCCGAGTTCGACGCGGCGGCACCGCGCATCCTCGGCGCGCTGCTCAACATAGTCGCCCACGGGTTGAAGCAGCTGCCGGACGTGCGCCTTGACCGGCTGCCGCGGATGGCCGGCTTCGCGATCTGGGCTACGGCTTGCGAGACGGCGTTTGCCACGGCGGGGGCCTTCATGCGCGCCTTCGACCGCAACCGCGCCGAAGGCGATCGCGCCGTCCTGGAGGCCGACGTCGTGGCGTTGACCGTCGTCGAGTTCATGACCGGCCGGTCGTCTTGGGAAGGCACGGCGATGGATCTGCTCGGTCTGCTCGCCGGCCACGCCGGCGAGGCAGCCACGAAGCGCAAGTCGTGGCCGGGTGCGCCTCATGTCCTCTCCGGCCGTCTGCGCAGGGCCGCACCAGGGCTGCGAAAGGTCGGGATCACGATTGCGACCGCTCACTCCGGCAATCGGACGATATCTTTGTTTCGCGCTACCCAAAGAGACGGCGACGAAGCGTCCCAAGCGTCCGGAGCGTCCAAAGATAACGACATCAACGGCTTAGACTGGACGCTAGCGGAAGAGCCAAGTGTCCAAGCGGAAGAGCCAGGCGTCCACCTGGACGCTCCGAGCGCCCAAACGGACGCTTCGCAAAAACCAAGCGTCCAGCCTAACCATTTGAAAAAACGGGAAAGTGTCGCTCCGGACGCTTCGGACGCTTCTTTCTCCTACTCCTCGGGGGCCGGCGCGCAAACACAACACCCCGGTACCGGCAACGGCCAGGATGGTGAAGTCCAGGCCTGCGCGCAGTGCCTTGCGGCGGATGGCCAGGTGCTGCGCTTCAAGTCGGACTCGGGGTGGGTGCGGCTGCACCGGGAGTGCCGACGGTTCTGGCTGAAGGCACACCGGCCATGAAACGCCGTCGGAAAGCGCCGCCGAAATGGCAGCCGAGGCCGGGCCACATGCTGTTCTACCGCGAGGAGGTGCCGATCAGTGAAGCCGAGCGGCACGCGAAGGCAAGGATGTGCGGCTTTGACAACCTGCCGCGCAAGCAGCGCGACCAGATCAACGACGGCGACATGCGCCGATCACGGAGGACCACATGGAAGCGGACACGATAGGCCAGCTGGCCAAGCTCTACCCGGCGACGTTCTTCCTGGCCGGGCCCGAACCGCCGGCCGTTGAAGATCGGCATCGTGTTATCGCCCCAGCCCACGAGCAATTCCAAGAACATAATACCTCGGAGCGGCTAACGACGTTCGCGGGCCGTGGCGTTCGCGGACGCGGGTGATCAACGAAGGTTGGTTTCGGAGCGGCGATGACCGCCTGCACAGCGTACTCATGCGAGATTACGTCTGGTACCCCGACAAGCCAGCCTCCGGGGATGTGCGAACGTACGGCATTTATTCGTTCCGGGACGTGATCCGGTCCAAGGAAGAGTATGGTTATGATCCCGGCGTGGACGGGCCGTTATTACTCGGGACGGTCAAAATCTGGGGGGAAATTGTAGAGCACGAAGCGGGTTACCGCTCACAGTTCGGAAAAATCGTGAGCCTCGACTATGGTGATCCGGACCTTTTGGACAAGTTTCGAACGATCTACAGGGTCAATCAGGTGCCCGACCATCTGCATCATTCTTTGCCGTCCCCCTAGATGCCAGTACCGATCTCGATTCATGGAAGACTTATCGAACAGGCGCTGTATCACGGTTAGTCGGGGAGCCGGTCTGAACAGGAGTGCGCGTCATGCGGTTAGCTGTCGTTGCATCAACCCTGATTTTGGTCACGACGTCCGCCTGGAGCTGTGCATTAGCGCAAGGAACGCCCTCACGTGAAGCTCCAGTTGGTCACCGCCAGCCAAAAGCAACTGAAGTGCCACCAGATCAGGAGACGGCCTTCGAAAAGAAGCAAAAAGAACTCGACAAGGCGCTCGACAAAAAGCTGAAGAGTATATGTCGCGGCTGCTAGGGTTCTCGGGGCAAGATGAGTCTCGTGTTTACTCAGATGGCCTTGATGGTAGGGCTCTGGCTCGGGCTCGCTCTCATCATCCTCTTTGCCGAGGTAATCCTTCTTGACATCTTTGACCACAGAGCGGGCAATGGGCAGCGTCGATAGCCGGGGCAAAGAAAATGCCCGACTATAAAGTCGGGCTCTTGTTTTCCTCCATTGACTTGGGCAGCTAGTGCCAAGCAAGAACGACAATCAACGCGACCAGGGCAAAGCTGGACGCGAGAATCAAGATTTCGACAGGATTGAGCTGAGACCGATTGGTAACATTCGCGGCCATCTCCGTCGGTTCTGGGCTATCGTCAGCCGGATCAAAACGGTCTGGGGCTGGGTTGGGTCCTTCTGGCAAGCAACTCCGGCTGATGTCCCCCTTGGGGTAGGAGTAAAGCGGCATTTGGTCAAATTCGAATATTATTTCTTTTGGTCCCCCCTCACTCAAACGGTGAGATTCTATGGACGCCATGAGGACAGCCGAATCCGTTGTGCCGTGACCCGTACAGCGCTTGAAGACTTGACCCAATCCGGCGGCCCCCTCCATCCACGGGACCTGGAGCGTGCTTTTGAAGAACACCGGCAAGCAATTGAGCGGATAGCTGCTGAAAAGATACTGGCTGGTCATTTCCAAGGAGACTGCACGATTTTGATCCGAACCGTTGATCTCAATCCGTAGCCTCCAATCATGAAAATAGGAAACAAGAGCTTTTCAATGTTCCAGCCAGCCTTCATCTTCCAGAATGTGTTCGAGCAACGTCGTGGCGTCTTCGACGGCTCGGCTGGTTCTCGTCTCGGCAGCAGTGACCAGCATCTCCTTCACTTTCGCCAAGTGGACCGAAACCGGAGCGTCTCAGGGAGGCCCTCATCAATCAGGTCAACGGCGTCTCCGAGCGTGCGAACAATTGCCGGTAATCCGCAACGGTGGGTCCGTAATGGTCGTTAAAGCACGCAAAAACACTCTCTTGGCATGATCGACGGTCACCTCAACGTGGCGTTCCGCTGATTTACGCACCAAACTGCGCAGCGTAAGCCTCTCGCATTCTTCCAAGAACGTCAGGGCTCTTTTGTAGGACTCACCATCTCCGACCCCATATGAGTAGTGCAACGCTCTGATCTCTGCCGCAAGGAACTGGTAGATCAGTATGCGGTTCTTTCGGTTTCCCACGGCGATGGTTAGCCCCCTGAGCAGTCTTGCAACATTTTCATTTGTCATTTCGAACATGCCGTTTCGTCCGCTTCCCTGACACGGGAGCCGATTGACGTTCTGATAGGTTACGGGCCTGTGTCGTACTCTGACCCGAAAAAATGGCTGCCATATACTCTCGGGATGGGGCCTGCCCGAACAAATGCAATCGGCGTAGCAAGTCATCCATTTCCGGATCGTCGGATCGAGTGGGGTCTTTCGTCATTGCGGCACACCCCTGCGTATCCCGTGCACTACGCTGATTCTATAGCGGCAAATGTGGGCAAAAATGGGGGGCAGTGAAGCGTGTTTTATCGCCCAGCCCGCGACTAATTCCTGATTGTCCCGAAGAGTTCCCAGCCCTGAGCACCGCAATGTCCCTGAAAACGGAACAGCCTCGGCCCGGGGCCGTTGGGCAACCCAGTCGCGAGGCCGTCCGCTTCCTCCGCCGTGCAACCCTGCGCGGCGGGCCATCGCCTGGAGCCTAGTCCCGGTCGTGTGTTCCTACAAGATAAATGAGCGGCAGTGGGAAAGCGGGCAGTGGGAAAGCGACCATGCGGAGAACTCGCCGCCGCACCTGCCCAAATCGGCATAGGACGGCGTGAAAGTTCTCCCCCGACAACGGAATACCTTAAGAGCGGGCGGTGACGTTCGCAGGCGCGACCTGACTGCGCCGGTGAAAAGGGGACCGCCTTGGTGTAATATGGTGGCACTGGCAATCCGTGTAGGGAGGGTCAGCCGTGGGACAAATCGGAGAGCCGATCAGACGGTATACTGTTATACCTCTGAAAGAGCCGGTCTCGCCTACTCCGGAACGTGTTGCGCCACCGCCGCCGAGCAGGTCACCCGATCCCACTCCTCCCCTTACCCGCCCCGAGCCGCAACGGGCGGAGTAGGCCATGTGGGGGCTCACATCAACCCTCTATCATCCTGAGAATGACCGGGCGAAAGCGATCAAGCACTCTGGCATTCGGGTGGGCGAGCTAATCGGGTATCGGGCTTGGCAAGTAGCCGAGCGACCTTGGTTCAGTCGAAGCCAGGATCGGCTATGCAGCGTCTACATAAGTGACTACGTTTGGGAACCCAACAAGCCCGCTTCCGGTGACGTGCGGACACACGGCATCTACTCCTTCCAAAGCGTGGTCCGTTCAAGGGCGGAGTATGCATTTGTTACGCCACGCTCGCCTCTGTTGTTTGGCAAGGTCAAGATTTGGGGTGACGTGGTCCAGCATGAACGGGGATATCGCTCGCAGTTCGCCAGAATCGTCAGTCTCGACCACGGCGACCGGGAGTTGTTGGAGAAGTTCCGAGTGATTTACGGGGTGAATGCGTCCGAAGAAACTAGCACAGTAGAGAGCATCGTGAAAAAGAGTCCGTGAAGCCGTAATGCTCCGATCCATCGATGCCAGCCCCGCCAAAGCCCTGGGAACGGCGCCCAGCCCTAAAACGGGATCGGGACACACACTCCAGCGCCCAGGCAGGTCCCCAAAAAAACGGTATGTCTCACTTTGAATTTTTGAGCGGGGGGCATTCGGTTTCAACGGGGGTGTTGCCGATAAACGAGCCTGCAACAGATACTTCATCCGTGCCGTTCAAATGCAGATAACGGCAGTTCTTCGAAAGGGAGATAGGTTCAATCAGCGTTGGATCATCCCCATTCCCCGGCTTGCTCACTCGCTTTGATACCGGCCACATTCGCAAGGCATCTTCTGGGGCGGGTTTGAGTAATTCCGTTCCCGCGCTCCCCGACAGCCAAGGGCCAATCTTGTCAGGTTCAAGGATTGCGGGCATTCGGTCGTGAACTGCGCTGACGAACGAGTTGGCCGTGGTTATGAGCATCGTGCAGGAAGTGATCGTCTCGTTATTCACCCGGTCCTTCCACTCCTCCCAGAGACCGCAAACGTCAGTACCGATCCGTTCCGAGGCGTGAAGTAGTACGGCTGCTTTTCTTTACTCGAAGTATGCCATTCGAAGTAGCCAGAAGCGGGGATCAGGCAGCGATTTCTCTTGAAGGCATCTCGGAACATCGGCTTTTCGGCTACAGTCTCGGCTCTGGCATTGAATGTGGCGGGGAGTTCCTTCAGCGGCCTCTTCCACCAACGCGGGATCAATTGCCATCGCATCGGGGTCAAGAACAGCCCTTTCTCACCGGGTATGATGACGCTGATCGGATCGGTTGGGCATACATTGTAATTCGGACGTAGATTTGGCGGGGTTTGAGTGAGCCGATAAAGCTCGATGAGTTCAGGCCAAGTGATTTTCTGGGTAAAGCGTCCGCACATAGACTCGGCCTATCCGGGAGGTTTTTTAGTAGGTGTAGAGATCGAAGCAATCCTAAAAACAACACCCAAAAAAACAAAAATGCAAAATAGATGATACAGGTAAGTATAGAAAGTAAAGATTCTATGATGCGGATTGTGTAGGATGTCCGCAATCGATATCTTGAAGTGGTCGAAGAAATCTAGCGTTATGGAATTGTACGTCAGGTATTCCGTATACCACCAGATTTGATCGTTTCCGATTGGTTTCTCGAAGATTCCCGGGTCACTGTGATTCCAAAAAATCACAGAATAATAAAATGATTGCATAGCAATAACCGCGAGGCCGATCACAGTACCGGCTTCCCTATTATGCCATGTGATTAGACGTGGAAAACGCTTTCGTATTCTATGCCATTTTATAAAGTGATACGTCGCCACAGCTGCAACGAGGAAGAGTCGGTGGCAATCAACACCCTCCAAAAGCAAGTGGTCGAACAATCACGATCCCGCTTGGAAGAGATTTTTGACACTCTGGAAGAAGCCCGGCAACGAAACCAGCGGCGGAAAATCGTGAAGGCGGTGAAACGGGGTGGCGTGGGTTCAGTGGCGCAGGGCTGGGAGCGGTGGCTGGCAACGGGTAGAGCTTCAGCGTCAGATTGCGAATAAGCAGTACATCAGGAACGAGGAAAGACTAAGCTTCCGAGAGTTTGTGGAGGCGAAACACCCTTTTGATAAATTTCTTCGGAGCTATCGACGCGGGGAGGGAG
>WNGK01005824.1_pt1 | contig 13012 bp, 7 predicted proteins | sample 5400601 | NCBI WGS metagenome assembly WNGK01 (sample SAMN13153376, study PRJNA577476) | soil metagenome | isolation source: 60 cm soil or saprolite under Garry oak tree replicate 1 | place: USA:California | collected 2016-06-15 | reverse complement strand
TTTTTATCGGCCAGCACGCTATGGCCGGAGCGGAAAAGGGCATCCTCGGCCACACGGAAGACCCCGCCGGAATTCAAAATGTGTGGGTCAACAGTATGCCCGTTGGCGAAATCGGCTTGAACTTGATGGTGGCCTCGAGCCTCGGCATTCCGACCATTATGCTCTCGGGGGACACAGCGGCTTGTAGGGAGCTCCGAGCCTTAGTGCCGGACGCGGAGTGCGCGGAAGTGAAGTCCGGGGTCAGCCGGACGGCGGGCTTCATGCTTCCTCATTTGGCGGCCTGCACGCTGATCCGCGACAAGTGTCGTCACGCTCTGGAACGGCTGGCGGAATTCAAGCCTTATCAGGTTAGCGAACCTGTGGAAATTAAAGTGGAATACACAACCGCGGGCACCAAAGAGTTCTCACCACGGGAAGGCGTCGAGCGGATCAATGACCGGACCTAGGCTCTCCGGGGAAAGAACTTCATGGATGTGTGGTATAAATTCTAGTCGTGCGAGATACATCCTGGAACTCAGGCGTGCCTCCCACAACCATTCTTTCAGTTTGTGGTAAGCGGAGTGGTAGATACGGGCCTAAGTTGCTTATTGAACGAATCCCGGTCGTTTCACGGGAATTTCAGGGTGCAGCTCGCGCACAATCCGTTCGCGCATGACGCCCAGGTGCGACTCATAACGTCGATTGAGGTCAATGGTGGCGATGGCGGCGGTCCCTTGCTCTGTCGCAATGGCGACCTGTTTCCCCTGGGGATCGAGAATCAGGGAAGGATCGCCATAAGCCGAGGTGACTAAGAACACCTGATTCTCTATGGCCCGCGCCAGGGTGAGCGGCGCGGTCCCATCCCAGATGGGCATTAAAATGATTTCCGCGCCCTGGAGAGCCAGGGCCCGCGCAGCGTCTGGAAACTGGGAATCCCAACAAATCATCATTCCGACTTTTCCGAAATCGGTTTGAAAGACCGGATACTCGCTACCCGGCGTGATGCCATCTTCGAATTCGTCGTACGGCAGGTTCACCTTGCGGTATTTTCCTACCAGCCGGCCGTCGCGATCGATCAGCACCGCCGTGTTATAGATCGCCGTTCCTTCCCGTTCCACCAAGCTTGTCGCGATATAGGTCTTGCGGGCTCGTGCTACCTGGGCGAGCCGCGCGGTTGTCGGGCCAGGGACCGATTCTGCGACGTCGGTGTACGGACCCCTCGTTCCAGCCCAAGTGATTGTCTCACCAAGCAGGATCACATCCGTTTTGCCCGTAACGGCTTTGTCGATTACCTCGATGCATCGGCGGACCGCCGCCGCCCCCGACCCGGCAGCCTTCGGCTCGAACCTGATCGTTGCAATCGTGACTGGCCGAGCGGGTGGCGCCGGAGTCTCTTCAAACGAGATATCGTCCCACCAAATGGTGGCCTGCGGCGCATTGGTCAGCAGGAGCTGGAGCTTCACCGCGCTGGCTTTCTCGGGTGCAGCGGCGTTCAGTGCTAAGCGCGTCCAACCACCTTCGGGTGTTACCGCAACGGGAAAGTCCGGGCGACCGACGCGTTTCCCATCGGCTGCGACCCAATTCAGTTTGGCGAACGCTTGCACGGGCTCGTACGTAAGGCCTTCCGCCTTATACCAAGCCACGAAGCGGTACCAAGCGCCAGACCGGACACCCCCCACCAGGTACTCCCAGCCGCCGACCTCCGCCGGATTGCTGTTGCCACTTATTGCCAGAGAACCGGGCCCGCTGCGAGAGTGCGCCGTATCGATGAAGGTTCTGGGCGTCAGTTCCGCTCGCGGCGCCCAGATCTTCCACCCAGCAGGCAACCCTCCGTTCCCCGGTTTGAAGCCTGACAGCCGGACGTGCAGCGGCCCGGAGGCGGCGTGTGCTCCAAAGCCCACTCCGGCTAAAAGGAGGACCACGCGCATACTTATGGGAGCCCACCTCTGAATTCGCTTACGGCCGGCGTTGGAAAACCGATGGCATCCCCTCATAGAAAGTCTCCATTCCTTGCGTTTGCACTCAAATCCAGCTTTCGGCACTCGAAGAGGCCTCGCCGCTCGGCAAACCGAGTGAAGGCAGTCCGGGCCGCGCGCACGTTATCCCGTTCTCCGATACCGTTGCGCGAAAGTTCCCGCTGTTTCCGACGCCGCGAAAAGTGCAACGCAGCACCGGGATGTCGAGCTCGAGAGCAGCCCTGGCGGCGCGGAAGACCATCTTATTGTGCATCCGTCAGCCGACGGGTATCTTCGCTATTTGGGCCAGGATAACTCGATAGCATGGGAAGATTCAGAACTCGAATGAGTTCGAGATGTTTTGAGTTGAAGAAACCGGAACGGTCGGCAAACTGGTCCAGCATCATACCGCTTTGGTAGTCTCGGGCCTTCAAGTCAATGAAGCGCAAATTCGCCTGGCGATGGCTGAAGTCCCACCGAAGCCTTCCGTCCTCATCCCAAACCTCGTCGGCAAGGTTTTCAGCGTATTCGATGATGTTAGAAAAGTAGTCTATGGCGGCGGTCCGCATCAGCGGCCGACCCTGGGCGTCCAACTGCCGTTGGACCTTCAGATGTATTCTTCCGGGAATTTCAACTTCATACGTAGGGCTTTGCGGCAAGTGCATGAAGGAAATGGGCGCGCGTTCGACAACCAGGAAGACAAAAGGCTGGAGGGAATTGAAGGCTTGATAAATCCGTTCCAAAGCCACGACCTGCGCATCGCTGGCGCTGCGATCGACGAAAAGCGTTACCGATGACCCCAGCCTATCCATGACACCGTTCAGCGTCACGTATACGAACCCATCCAGCCGGACTTCGCCGTAGTGCCCCTGGTCGATACGAAACGCTGCCGCGGTCTCGCAATGCCCTTGGGTGGGTGGAGCATTGGAGCGACACGGACAGGGTACCTTGCAGGGACAGCATTCAAGCCCTTGTCCCTTGAGATGCCAGTCCTGGAACATGGGTACTTCAGGCCGCGGAAAAACGGCTTCGCGCTCAATGAGGGCCGCGATGGTGCGGAGTTCCGGATTATTCGGCGATTGGTGCCGAGCTGTCCTTATCGAATTTCGGGCGTTGTTCAGGTCTCCGGAAAGCAGCTCGGCCCATGCCTGCTGGATGAGGTCGCTTGTATTGCCAGGGGCCTGTTGCGCTGCCTCCTTGATCTTCGCCAGGGCCTGCGTCGGCTCGGCCATGGCCAGCAACAATTTCCCCTCGAAGCGCAGGATGTCTGCCCGACTTTTCGGGGAAACGGACGCCAGCGGGATCTGGCGGAGTTCTCGCAGGGCCTCCCAATAGTCTTTGTGTTTGAAGCCAACCACGGCGCGATCCAGGTGGAAAGCGGCTTCGGGCGGAGGCGGCGCAGATTGTGGGTCCCCGCGGCCCGCGGCCATCGGAGACCCTGCCCCGGGGATTGCCCAGAAGGCCGCACTCATGAGCGCGGCCGCCAGACGTACAATCCTCTTTGAGAAATACAATAATGCGGTTAAATCGGTTGAGAGGGTCCCAAGGTCCATTCGGGCAGAAAGGCGGTCAAGCAAGCTTGTGTGTTCTAGATTAGTCGGCGCTGCTGCCTCGTGGGAATTCACTTCTTAGTCATCTCTTGGCCCTGCAGTCGCTTAGCTGCCTCGTCTTCGCGTGCAGCCTCGTCGGTCTGCCCTAGCAAGCGATACACCTCAGCCAGATGGCGGTGAACCTCAGCGGCCGTGGGTCCAAGCTCTGCGGCCTTACGCCAGTAGCCAGCGCAGCTTACGTACTCTCCACTGGTGCATTTCTCCCGCGCCAGAATCCCCGACTCGTTGAACAACAGAGTGGACGTATCTTTGTCCTGAGGCTTGAGCTGATGGGCGCGGCTCAGGATGTTGAAGGCTTGCTGGTCATCTTTCAAAGCATACAAACTTGCCCCGAGCAAAGCGCTTGAGCCGAAGTAGTCGGGCCGCAAGCGCACTGCCCTCTCCAGTGGAGCGCGCGCTTCAGCGTAACGTTTCAAGTGAAAATAGGTCAAGCCGAGGTTGTATTGTATGTCGAAGGAATCTGGGCTGAAACTCGCAACGACCTGCAGAGGCGCGAGCGCTTGGGTGTAATATCCGTGCCGTCCGTAAATCTCTCCCAGAATAGTCATTTTGTCCGGGTCAGTCAGATCCCACAGCTTGTCGCAAACCTTCTGTGCTTTCTCCAGGACCTGTGCGTTAAGTGCGTGGTCGCACTCGATTGCCTGGTCCCTGCTCTCACGAATGGCCTGCCACAGTTGAGCCGAGCGCGCATACCGTTTTTCCGCTTCTTCCGGCCGGCCTTCCTTCTGGTAAACGCGGGCAAGTTGTTCCTGCACGCGAAAATCGTGCGGCCTAATTTCAGCCGCGGTGTTTAGCCACTTCTTTGCCAGTTCGAGGTCTCCCCTCTTCAGATAAGCCAGGCCTAAGTAAAATGCGGTGTCCGGGAAAGGAGGTTGGGAAGCGAGGCTGGCCAGCATTGAGATCGCCGAATCAAGGTTCTCTTGCATCAGGTCCAATCGACCTAGGTAATAAATGGCCTTGCGATTTCCCGGCTCCTCCCCGAGCACGTGCTTGAACTGGTTTCGAGACTGCGAAAATTGCCGTAAAGCGAAGTAGCAGACCGCGAGCTCGTATCGGATTCGGACCAGGCCTGCGTTCAGAGCCAGCGCCGCCTGGAATTCTCGTGTGGCTTCTTGAAAACGCTGGTTTTGAACATCCTCGTAGCCCTGCCCGACATGGACTTCGATGGCCTTGGCTGAAGAGTCGCCATTGGTCTGTACCGGAAACGAGAGTGCCGCCGGGCAGAGTAAAATCCCAACGACGAAGGCACAACTTGCACGGCTGATTAGAGCCGTCCCGCTCGGGGCGTCTGCAGGCTCGAGTAAGGCTTTCATCGGCTATGACCTTCTGCGGCCATCAGAAGATAAGCCTCAGTCCGGTCTGGATCAATCGCGGGAAGTAGCCATTGTCGGCGCCATAAATCTTGCCGGTGCTGGGATCAGGAGTGCCTCCATCTCGTACGTCGGCGATGCCCGCGCTGGGGGTGCCCAGGTTATAGTGGTTGGGAAGATTGAAGAAGTCCATCTTGAACTCCAACCGGTTCGACTCGCCTTTCGGCAGGTGAAAGCTCTTCATAACACTCAAATCCCACCGTCCGGACCCGGGACCAAAGATCGAGAAAGGCGAGGCGTTGCCATAGGTCCAAGGCTGAGGAGGAAGGAAGGCACTCGGGTTGAACCACTGGACGCCATCAACAGTATCATGCGAACCGGATTGCCGGCCGGCATAAAGCGGCACGCCCGCCGCGCGGTCCGGCCGATTTGCAAACCAGCCGATCTCCGTTCCAGGATTCTCGAAGCTCGGGTTTACTGGCCAGCCGCTGTGATACTGAGTGACACCCGACACCTGCCAGCCGCCAAGCACGCCGTCCACGAACTTATTGGTATTACTGAGCCACTTTCTGCCCCGGCCCACCGGCAGCTCATAGACGTAGTAGATCAGGAATCTGTGACGGAACTGGAATTCTTCGTTACTATATTCCGCCCGCATGTTCCAGGGGTCCTGCGGGAACGCTCCGGTCGCGTCATAGTCTCCCTGAACATTGGTAAGGTAATGTGACCAGTCATATTCCGTTCGGAGCGTTAACCCCTGAGCGAAGCGCTTTTGGATTTCCAGTTGGAGCTGATGGAAGTTGCTGGTTCCTCGGTAGTCGGTCCAGTTAACAGCGCTCCAGGGTTGGAAGGGAAGCTGCAGTTGATTCGGGACGTCGGGTTGCTGCACGTGCGGTTTGTCGATATTGGTACTACCGCTTTCCTGCAAATGGTGGCCCTGATCGCCTATATAACTGGCGCGGAACGCCCAGGTTTCTCTAACTTGCCGTTCTACCGTGAGGTTCCACTGCTGTGATCTGGGATTGGGCTCGTTGCGGTCCATCGCAGTGATGGAGGGATTCGCCGCCTCCCCCGCAACCAAGAAGGCAGGATAGGGGTTAGCGAAAGTGATGTCTGGAAGATAGGGTGCGGTCAGACTTCCCGGTAGCTGGGTATTAAAGGCAGCGGTTCGTTCCCAAGGGATATTCTCCATGCTTTGTAGCGGCCCACTCCAACCCGCATTGAAGGCATAGTAGACGCCCCAGCCCCCGCGTATTACCGTCTTGTTGTTGCTGGAAGGGCGGTAGGCGAAGCCAACACGGGGTCCCCAATTCTTCCAGCCGGGGCGGAAATAATTGAGCGGAGCGCCGATCTGCCGGGTGGTCTCGAAAGGGTAAGCTGCAAAGGCTCCGGGATCCGCTCCGGGCGGCACAGTGACCGTGCTGGAGTTCTCTTGAATCACCAACTTGTTGGTGGCGGCATCCCAGAAAGTTGCGTCATGGTCTTTGAACCACCAGGGTTTTTCGTACATGTAGCGCACACCAAAGGTGAGCGTCAGGCGTGGCGAGGCCTTGAAAGTGTCCTGGACGTACGCATCCCATTCGCGACCATAGAACCTCTGGTAGACCGGAGCTGCGTAGGTTGAAGAGTCAGCATACCCTAGAAGGAAATCGGCGTAAGCGTTTCCGGGAGACTGGCCGTAGGCCCTGCTTGGAAGGTTCCACCCGCGGTTGCCAGTCCATTGCCCCGACATGGTGAAACTGCCCAGAGGAGCTACGCAAATGAAAAAACAGAAGTCGCTCTCCTTATATCCGCTCTCCTCGAAACCCGTCTTGATCGTATGGCGGCCTCGGACCATCGTGAGGTTATCTACCCAATCCAGCGTATTCTGTAACCCGAGGGCGTTGCCCACGTCGCCTAACGTGCCCCCCCAATTCGAATAACCATCATAACCATTCAGGTAGATCTGCGGCAGGCCTCTATCTGCATTGGTCGGCATTTGAGGGAACAGGTCCCAGGGCTTAAAACCGAGGTTTTGACCAAAGGCGCGCGTCCGAGCGACCACCCACCCCAGCCGAAACTCGTTGACCGTTCCGGGACCGAAGCTGTGTGTCTCCGTCCCGCTAAAGTTGTACCAGTTGTAACCATGGTCCGTCCAACTGCCATAATTCGGGCAACATGCGTAAGCATAGAACCAGGGCGCCCCTTTCGACATGGTGGCGAAGGCCACCACGGAGTCCTTGGTCCCCAACTGGCCATCCAGGCGCATTTGGGCGTTGTTGGTTCCGAACCGGAGCGGTACCACGCCAAACCAATTGGGTGTTACGTCAAAAGGGGAGCCCGGAGAGGAGAGGAGGGTGGGCGCGGGCAGATAGCTCGATAGTATTCGAGCTTGAGAAGTAATCCTCGTCGGGTCGATGTGGTTATTGAGGAACGGCTGCCCGGTGCGGGGATCATACAATTGCTGGCCGTTCGGATCTTCGCAGATCCCATTGACATAAGGGCTGGGGCAAAGGGTCGAAAAATCCCCTTTGTGCATGGCCGGAGTAGGGAAATTTGCCGTTACGCCCAGGGGATGGACCTCGCGAATCCCATCGTAGTTGATAAAGAAAAACAGCTTGTCGCGCAGGATTGGCCCGCCCACACTCGCCCCGAACTGATTGCGGTTGAAAGGAGACTGGGTCTCGTTGTACTTGTTTAAATCGAAAGAGTTGGCGCTCAGGGCTTTGTTTTCGTTGTACTCGTAGACTTGGCCGTGAAACTGGTTGGTGCCCTGCTTGGTCACCATGGTAATCGCTGTTTGCGAGCGGTACTCGGCTGCATTGACCGAGGTGTCTACCTTAAATTCCTGCAAGGTCCCGATCGAAGGCAAGTTGGCCTGGGCAATAAATTCGCACGAGCCCACATAGGTGACGTTGCCGCCTCCGCCTTGCCCGGGATTACTGGTGCTGACCCCGTTCACCGTCCAGTTACTCGATCCGGCGTAGGGAGCCCCACCGATGTCGGGGTTGGAGTTTCCAAAGGGGATCGCCAACGACATCCCCGGCACGAGGCTCATGATGTAATCGGTGGATTGTGTTATGGAGGGAAGATCCGCAAGCTCGCGCACCCCAAGCGTGCCCCCGACGGTTGGTGAATCCGTCTGCACAAGCTGTACCTGCGCGGCGACGTTGACCGTCTGCGTGGTGCCCCCGACTTGTAACACCACATCCTGCCGGGCGGTCTGGGACGAGAGGAGCCGAACTCCCGTCGCCTGGTACGTCTTGAACCCCTCCTTGACGGCGATCACCGTGTAGATTCCCGCCAGCAGGTCAGGAACGGTATAGGTTCCGGAAGCATCGGTTGTGGTCACGGACGCGATCCCCGTACCCTCATTTCTGACCGTGATGCGAGTGCCGGGAACCACTGCGCCCGTTGAATCAGTTACGTTTCCGACAATCGATCCGCGGATTTCCTGGCTGTAGAGCCGAGCGCTCGCGCCCAGCAACACAAGTGACAGCAACGAGAGCCAAAAGCCTTTCATGCTAAGCCTCCTTATGTCGTGAAACGGTTTACCCAACGCCAACCTGCAACGGACGCTCTACTTTCCATCCCTATCGGCCAAGGTGGCGCGCCATGAATAAGGCTCGAAGTCTTGTTTCCGCCAAAGCGTGGAAAGGTTCCCTCCTCTCCCCTTTTCGGGTTTCGGGCTCGGACCGGGCAAAAGCTCCACGGGGTTCAATGGAAAATAGGATATTTCTTTCCCAGGCATCAGACCTGGTCGCAGTGTTACCTTGGTCTACTTTCGAGTGTTGGTTTCAGCCGCGAGTAATTGTGCTTGCTCCAGGGCCGCGGCTGCTTTGGTTGGATCATGGGTTTGCCGATAGAGCCGATTCAACAATTGGTAGGCTTCGGCGTAGCGGGGATTCAGTTGCACCGCGTTATCGACCTCTTTGATGGCATCTGCCAAGTAGTTCTGACGCGCCAGAACTTCGCCCAGACCACAATGGGCCTGCCAATCGCGCGGATTGAGGCGAATCGCCGTTTCATATTCCTTCCGCGCCTCCGCGAATTCACCCCCTCGGAAGAGGGCCAAGGCCAAATTGCGATGAAGGTCCGAATCATCCGAGCGCAAATCGAGCGCCGCTCGAAAATAACCTATCCCTGCGTTTAGGTCGCCGCGCTCGACCAGCCGAATGGCCGTGTCGTTGTCAACTTGCGCCTGCCTGGCGGCGTCGCGATTCTTTCGGACGTCCCGAAATCTGCGCATCACCTCCTGCGACTCTGCCGTCTTCGCCTGCAGTCCGAGGATCTGAGCAAGGTTGAGGAGGGAAGGTCCATCAGCCGGACTCAGCGCGATGGCCTTGCGGAACTCTCCTGCCGCGCTCTCCAGTTCTCGTCTTTGACGCAAGAGAAGCCCCATCTCGTAATGGGTTTCGGGAACTTGGGGAGCAAGTTGGATCGATCTTTTGAATTCCGCAAGCGCCTTTTCTGTATCACCCTCATTCTTGAAATACAGGCCCCTAACATAGTGGAGGGCCGGATCGCCGGGCTTGAATCGCGCGGCGTCTTGCAGGGCGGCCAGGGCCTCCGGGAAGTGGCGTTGTTCGATTAAGACATGCGCTAAGTGGACGTGCGCTTCGGCGAAGTCAGGTTTCAGGCGTACGGCTTGCCGAAATTCGGAGGCGCCGTAATCTTCCTCATCCGTAAGCTCACGGACCACCCCCACCCCATAGTACGCGAGCATGTACTGGGGATCGATTTGCAGGATTTCTTGGAACTCTGCGAGGGCTTCGTCATAATGTTGGAGTTGCGTCAAGGTTAAGGCCAGCTCATAGCGGGGCCGCAGGTTCCGTGGGTCGCCGGCCGATGCCGCCTGGAACTCCGTAACGGCGCCCCAGCGATCTCCTTGCTCGCGTAACAACAAGCCCAGTTGCAGGTGAGCGTCGGGATCGCGTGGCTGACGGCTGATCAACTTTCGAAAGCCCCGGGTGGCGGCCATTCGGTCCCCCGCGCCCCACTCCGCAATCGCTAAATTGTAAACGGCGTCGGGATACTCTGGATTTAATCTCAGAACCTGCTGAAGTTCGGCAATCGCATCCTTGAAGTCGCCCTGCAGGATGAAAGTCTGTGCCAGCAAGTACCGTGGCTCCCAACCCCTCGGATTGAGTCTTATCGCCTTTTGGAACTCTGCGACCGCTTCGCCGGGCTTGCCGATTTCTCTGAGAACAATGCCCAGACCCGAATGAGCTTCCGCTGAATTCGAATTAAGCTTCAGCGCTGAGCGAAAGTCCTGTGCAGCAAGCGCAAAGTTCCGGTGCGCCAGCGCCCTCTCGCCGTCGTTTTCGAGTTGACGTGTTTGCTCTTGGCGCTTTTCGGCTTGCTCCCCCGCGAGGGAAAATCCCGTGAGCCAACCGGAAAGCAGCAGGAGAAGGATGGCTCCGCCACAACCACGAAAGGGTCCGAGAACGCGTCTCACTTTTCTTTCTCCCCAGACCTATAACACATCCTGATGTCACGCGTTTCCCCGTAACAAGAAACGCCTCTCAGGCCTCACATTCTCTTCGCACCACCTACCGAAGTTTACATAGTGGCATCGTATGCTCGCGGGCTTCGCTTTGTCAATCGCCCCCCTTCCACTACCACCACCAGGACTGAGTGATCGGCGCGTAAGCTATAACAGAGCCACATAAGTTGTAGCGGCGCTCGAAGCCTGCCCTGGAACGGAGCGCCGATCGGCGGTCACAGACCGCCGCTACCGGGGAGAGCGCCATAACTTACGCCGCTCGGTATAGCTAACTACTTTCCGGTATAAAAATGATGTTTCCGATGAGCGCCAGACGGGGAGAGGCTTTCGGGGCAACCCACCGTGGTGCGTCTTCAGTTGGCTGACCAAAGCGAAGCCGCTGGCGCGGCGGACGCTTCGCGTGTGCCTGTCCGGTCGATGCCCCTGTTAACGTGAGGAACAGTCTTGGGTCATAAGGAGGCGGAGGGCATGACGTACAATATGCTAGGGGTGTTTTCGCAGTCAGAAGGCCCCTGGGCCAACGCGGCTGCAGCGTAGCTCTCAAAGCTTCGCTGCGAGAATCAGCACGGAGGATTTTCGTATGGTGACGAGAAAACGGGATCGACTCAGCGATAAGTCCCTGGGATTAGCGCCTGGGATTTGTCGGCGGGATTTCTTGAATGGGACCCTATTAGCCGCGGGAGGTGCTTTGCTTGGCCCTTTCTCCCCTGCCCAGCTCCTCGCCCAGAAGGGTGAGTGGGGCGGCTACACGGGCGAGGGCGACTATCGATATTCGAACGGGAACACTGAAGAAGTCATGCGCACCGGCCACGCCATCCGAGACGGTGCTTTTGACAAGCTCCCGGCCGATACAATCGATACGGGCGAGCGATTCGACTGCGTCGTGGTCGGGGGTGGTATCAGTGGACTAGCCGCCGCCCTTTACTTTCAGGACCAAGCCATCGGGTCGGGAAGGACATGTCTGGTGATTGAGAATCATCCCATCTTCGGGGGAGAGGCGAAACGGAATGAGTTCATCGTAGATGGCCAGCGGCTTATGGGTCCCCAAGGTTCGAATCTATGGGTTGCCCCGCTCGAGGGAGGCATGATCGCCCAGTTCTATGAAAGGATCGGACTCGACTGGAAGTCGTTTCGTTATCAGACCTGGGCCGGCCCAGAGCCGGAGATGCCGCTCAGCCTGTGCAGCTATACGAAGTGGCGAACGACGCCTGAGACTTATGGCTTTTACTTTGGAGCGAAATTCGGGCGACAGCCGGGAATATGGATACGCGACATCTGGAACAATCTCGACGCGGCCCCGTTCCCGGCCTCCATCCGCGGAGACTTGCAGAGATGGAAGGAGGGCAAACCTCGCCGCGAAACGTCTATTGATTACGTGGGTGACGAGAAATCACGCGTCTCGATCGCATGACGGCGGAGGATAGCTTGGTAGAGGACTACGGCGTAAGCCGCGAGATGATTCGGATGTTTGTTGCAGATCGATACGCCCAGGCGCTGGGTCTAGGCCCTGACGCGCTTTCCGCTTTCTGCGACCACGTTAACCTAATGCGCGCCGGCACTGAGGAAGGGGAGTGGCAGTCTTTTCCGGGGGGCATCGCAGGGATAGCTCGGCACATCGTGAAAACATTGATCCCCCGGGCGATCGCAGGGTCGCCGACATTGGAGGGGGTTTGCCGAGGCAAGGTTAATTGGGAGGCGCTGGACCGTCCGGAGAATCCGGTGCGAATTCGGCTCAATTCAACCGCAGCTCGCGTGGAGCACAATACCGAGCCCTCAAGGTCTGACTTCGTATGGGTGGTTTATACACAGGGGGGCAAAACCTACCGGCTAAAAGCGCTGAGCGTTATCATGGCCGGAGGCTCTTGGATTACTTCTCACGTCGTGCGAGACCTTCCGCAGGCCCACCGTGAAGCTTGCAGCCAGTTCCATCGCTCTGCATGCCTGGTAGCCAATGTGGCCGTGCGCAATTGGAGATTTCTCTACAAACTTGGGATCTCAGGGGGGCAGTGGTTTGAGGGTTTGGGCAGTTGGACGGAAGTCCGAAAGGTCGCGACTTTTGGCACTGAGGTAAAGACTATCGGGCCGGACTCGCCCACCGTCCTGAGTCTGTACGCTCCTTACTACTATCCGGGGCTGCCCACCAAAGACCAAGGTACGAAAGGACGAACCGAGCTGCTCTCCACGCCCTTCGTGGATTACGAAAGCATGATTCGCCGGCAATTCGCAGATATGTTCGCGCGTTGGGGGTTTGATGCCAAGCGGGACATCGCAGGCGTCATCCTGAACCGATGGGGGCATGCCTTCCTCAACCCCGCTCCCGGTTTTTTCTTCGGGACAGGGGGAAAGCCAGCGCCACGCGCCGTTCTGCGCAACGCTCCCTTTGGCAGAATTGCTTTCGCGAACACGGAAATGTTCGGCCGCATGGATCACACGTTCGCCGTGGCAGAAGGCCATCGCGCGGCTTACCAGGTGTGGCCGCTCGTTAGCTGAATTTGACGTTATAATCGGCTCGGATTTGGATCCTTCGTGTCGTACGGAGGCAGACGACCGAATACCGAGAACGGGTCGGTCAGATGACTGAGGCTTGCTAAGGATTACGACCTGCACGTCGCGGCGCGAGATGCCGGATTGGGTGAGCTTCGGCCCGACCAACAACCTTCGTCGAATCTAACT
>WNGK01005820.1_pt1 | contig 13012 bp, 11 predicted proteins | sample 5400601 | NCBI WGS metagenome assembly WNGK01 (sample SAMN13153376, study PRJNA577476) | soil metagenome | isolation source: 60 cm soil or saprolite under Garry oak tree replicate 1 | place: USA:California | collected 2016-06-15 | reverse complement strand
AGAAATGTGGAAATTATTCGCTTCGGAAGCATTGCGAGCCGGGCACTCTGTGGCAGTTTGTGTCCAAACGTCTATCGCCCAATCTGAAGAACTCGCTGAGTATAGCCGTCTTGGTGGTGTAACCTTCTCATATCGACCCCTAAGTTGGTTAATGCGCCGCGTAACCTCCAGCGGATGGTATTCGCGCTTCAATAGAATGAGGCGTTGGAAGCCTGATCTGTTGTGTATTTCCGGTGGATCTTACGATTTATATAAGGAAAGTGATCTCATGCTTTTCTTGAAAGCAAACAAATCTCCTCAAGTTTTCATCATCCAAGGCAATGCGGAAGGGTTTATCAGTGGCCAGACGCAGCGAGATTCACTGCGCCGACTTTATTTGGCCGCTTCGCGGATTGTTTGTGTGTCTCGCGGGAATGCGACTCTGCTAGAGAGGCAACTGGCTTCGGCTTTGCCTGCTACTATTCTTCCAAACCCGATACGCTCGCGATTAGAGAGGCCATTGCCTTGGCCAATTGATATGAATAACGGGGTGCGCTTTGCAACTGTGGGAAGGTATGAAGTAGGGAGTAAATGCCAAGATCGCACACTTCAAGCGCTCGCGACTTCCGAGTGGAAAAATCGCAATTGGCGTCTCAGCCTTTTCGGGAGTGGCCCAGATCAGGCTTATCTACAAGATTTAATCCGCTATTATGGACTCGAGGATCGTGTGGTGCTCCAAGGTTTGGAACGTGATTTCAAAAAGATCTGGGCCAACCATCACCTACACATCTTAAACTCGCGCGCTGAAGGATTGGCGTTGGCTTTAATAGAGTCAATGTTTTGCGGTCGTCCTGCGGTCGTTACCCGAACTGGTGGAAACCATGAATTATTGCGCGATGAATTAGACGGCTTTGTAAGTCCCGGCGACGATCCCGAAATTATACGGGAAACGCTAGAGCGCGCTTGGGCAAATCGTGGGAGATGGCACTCTATGGGAGAAGGAGCTTTCAAACGGGTCGCCGAATGGGTTCCCGCAGATCTGGGTGCCCGTTTGCTGACGACAATTACAGACGCTGCAAGTGTTAGGTCTTGAGTTCAGCGCCTTTCCGCAAGATGCCGGCAACATTCGCGTTTCACAGCTTGTAGGTCACGCCTGTCGAAGGTTTATAGCCAACGGGTGATTTTTCAGCAAACTGTCTATGAAAACCGTCGTCCTCGCCTTTGCCAGCAACGAGCGCTATTTCCCAGGACTCTTTTGTGCGGTGGCGAGCGCGTTGCGATATATGGCAATGGGAAGGGCGGTCGATTTACGGGTACTCGACGGGGGCATCTCCCAAACGTCCAAGAGTATTCTTTCACGACTGGTTGAGAGATTCGGCAAATCAGTCCGATTGGAGTTTGTGCCGGTAAGTGACTCGATCTTTCGTGGTGCTACGCTGGGACCAGGCAGGTCACACCTTGCTTATTGCCGGATTCTACTGCCACGTGTGCTCGACGTGCCCCGCTCGATTTACCTTGACTGCGACGTGTTGGTATTCCGGGATCTGTCCGAGCTTTTTGATCTTGAATTGTCGTCTGGCAAAATTCTCGCGGCTGTCCGTGATTCCGAGACGCTGTCACTTGGCGACGACTCCCAAATCGTGACGGATGCGATGAAACTTCCTGCTCAAGGCGCTTACTTCAACTCCGGCGTAATGCTAATGAATCTCGATGAACTCAGGAGAGAGAACTTCATAGAGCGCTCTCTCGAATTTTTAAACGCTTGGAGCGGACACTATCGATTTTGGGACCAGTCAGCCATCAATTTTCTCCTCCACGGGCAGATTCATGTGCTGCCGGACGATTGGAATCGTCCAGCGTGGAAGTTCGACGAGCAGTTGGAAAACAAGCTGGATTGCGTTTTGCACTACACGAATTCAGCGCCGTGGCTTGGGGAGACGCCCGGTCCAGCCCAAGTGTTATTCGAACGATTCGCGACAGAAGCAGGTCTGAGTGTGAATCGGGACGCGCCCGCCTTCAAAAGATCGCGGCGGCAACGGTTATGGCAAAATGGGCTGGCACCCTTGCGCACCCTCGCCTTTCCAGCGGCATCCTTGGTCTACAGAATTGTTGGAAGAAAGGACAAGGCGGCTGCTTATCGGAAAGCAGCGCGTTATTGGTTCGACTACATTCGCAATGCGCCAAGCCGACGGCGAGTCCATCGCCAGCGGAGCCAGCAAATTGACAGTATGAAATTCAACCTTGCCGCTCCGTGACCACCCCATGAGGGTTTTGCACTTCAACACCCACGCATCAGGCGGCAGCTATGAGTACACGACAGTTCTCTGCGATGCCCTAGCAAAGGAAGGAATCGAGAGCCGACTGCTTTGCAAAGCCTTGCCGCCGACCAGAGGCTCCAGACTTCTCTTCGATCGGTTGATTCGTCGTTCCTTTGTTTCCTTGTCCCGCGAACCCTGGCACGGAACCCGGCGCCTTTTGCTGCCGCCTGACTCTAAGGAACTAGAAGGGATAGATGTAATACATCTGCATACTGTCGCCGACTGGTTCAATGTTCCTCGTTGGCTGGAGGCGCTGCCAAAGAGGATAGGAGTGGTGATCACCCTGCATGATCTGTGGCATATCTCTGGTGGATGCTTTCTATACAACGGATTGAATAACTATCTCAACGGCTGCCGTTCGTGTCCGATTCTCCGATGGCCCGCGAGCGAATTCCTGGCAAGGGATGAGTATTCGCGAAAGCTGCAAGCGTATCGGGATTGTGGCGCCCAAATGGTCGCAAGCAGCCGTTGGTTGGCGGGCATCGCCGAGCAGAGCCCAATTGCCAAGGCCTGCGGCGGGGTGCGGGTGATTCCTCCGGGAATTGACACGGCGGTCTTTAGACCGCAACACAAGAGACAATGCCGGGAAGAGCTGGCGTTACCCCGAGAGGCTTTCGTGATCGCCACCGGTTGCACGTCGTTAACGGATACAAACAAGAACGTGCCTTGGTTGCTGGAGCAGCTTTCATGGTTGCCGGACCTTAAAAACGTCAGGATCCTGGTGTTTGGCGAAGGCAGTGTGCCGGTCCCAGATGGACTGGATGTTCAATTTACGGGCGGACTCGTGGATCGTCGCAATTTGGCAAGAGTTTTCGCCGCGGCGGACGTTTTCGTCACCGCATCACTAATGGAAACTTACGGCTTAACGCTGGTTGAAGCGATGGGTTGCGGGACGCCAGTCGTTGCGTTTCGGATCGGCGGAATTCCCGAAGCGGCACCGGACAAGCAAGTCGGACTTCTCTGCGAACCGCTCAATGGGCCAGACTTACTGGCTGTCGTTGGGGAACTAAGAAGCTCGCCGGAACTTCGCCAGGGCCTTGGAAGTGCGGCTAGCGAATTGGCGTTCACTCGCAACGCCAAAATTCAGTTCGCCGCGGCATTCGCGCAAATTTATCGAGACTGTCTCAAAGCAGCAAAGGCCGACCTGGATAATCAGCTTGTAAGACCGGTCTAGTCAATGGACGTGGAGAAAATCTTTGGGGTGATCGACACGACTATCTTTAAATTGCAGAATCAGAAACAAAGCAATGCCTGCGTTTTTTGCCCTTTTACCCGTCCGCGACGAAGCCGATGTCATCGGTCAGTGTCTTCACCACGCGTTAAGATGGGCAGATGAGATTTATGTTTTCGATACGGGCAGTGTCGAAAACACGTGGGAAATCGTGCAAGAGTTCGCTTCACGCGACAAGCGCGTTGTGCCGATGCGGAAAGAACCGGTGTTCTTTTCAGAGGCGCGTCTGCGGGGATACATGTTTCATGTCGCGCGACAAGAGATGCGCGAGGGCGATTGGTTTTTGCGCGTTGACGCCGATGAGTTTCATCACATCACACCACCCCAGTTCGTGAAGAACTGCATGCGCAAACACGAGGCGGTCGCGTATCATCAATACTACGACTTCCGTCTGCTCCAGTCGGAGCTGGATCAATGGAATCGCGGCGAGGAAACTTTAAAAGATCGGCAGCGTCCGATTGAAGACCGGCGCCGGCATTACACGGTGAGTCATTACAGCGAACCGCGCCTCTGCCGTTACCGCAGCACAATGCAATGGCCGGCAACGGTTTCGTTTCCGTTTAATGCGGGGTACGTTGCGCGTGAGAGATTGCCGATCCGGCATTATCCACATCGCGACCCGGTGCAATTGCAGCGCCGTTGCCAGGTGCGCGTGATCATGATGAGCGACCCGGAAAGGTCTCCGCCGGAACTGCAACACTGGGCTGAGCGCCAGTGGAAAAAGCTCATCGTGCCCGACGATCTTCCTGGATTGAAGTTTTGGCAGCCAGGCACGCAGTTGCCGCTTGTGCATCAGACGAACCATCTCAAACCGCCGCACATTCGTGCCGTGCAACGCTTCATACATGCATTTTGTCTGCCGATGTTGGAGCGACAACGTCCAAAATTTCCTGCGAATAGTAAACCGCAGCCGATTCCCAAAGAGATCGTCGAAAAACTCCAACAGGAGCTTTCGGAATCATGAGCGCATGTCGCAGAATGGGCGTACTCCCCGATTGAACCGCTATTGTTTTTTGAGGAGTCCATGGGATTACAAGCTTTCGTTTTTTGGCGGAAAATACGCCATGATCCAAGTAGACGTTGCCAAATTCTTCGGACATGCCAAAACTCTGTTTACTCGGACATGCTTAGGGTCGCGGAATTGGCAGGGGAAAGGAATCGATTTTGTGTGGGGGAGATCTATGATTCCAATTATTGGCCGATCAGCGAAATGACCTGTTTTCCAGAAGCCGCCAGGGGAAAGTTTTCGCCTTCGCATTACGATTATTGGGTGGGCAGCTTTTCGAAGCTCAATACGAAAGCCTAGCTTCGTGCTCGTAAGCATCATGATCACTAGCCGGAACCGTCTGGACGACCTCCAGCGAACCAGTCAGGCATTAAAAAATCTCCGTCCCGCTCCCGACCAGATATTGATCACTGCCGACGGTTACACCGACGACACTATTGAGTTCGTTAACTCAGCATTGCCGAACGCAAAGCTAATTGTGAATGAATCAGCGAGAGGTTCCGTTGCTTCCCGTGATCGGATGATGCATGAGGCGAGCGGAGATCTGGTGCTGGCTTTGGATGACGACAGTTATCCGGAGCAGTTCGATTGTATTGCCCGATTTGTCCCAATCTTTAAAGACCATCCGCAACTTGCGGTCCTGCATTTTCCTCAGCGAACAGACGAATATCCCGAAACGCTGACGCAAACAGATTTCGGCCCGGAACATTTGACAGGTTCGTTTGCCAATTCCGGAGCGGTCCTGCGCCGATTGGCTTATCTTCAACTGCCGGGCTTTGAATCCCGTTTTTTTCACATGTATGAAGAGCCGGACTACGCGCTTCAGTGTGTGGCGGCGGGTTACGACGTGCTTTTTTCTCCGATCGTCACCATCCGTCACCACTACTCCGGCCAAGTTCGGAACGAAATACGGAACCACCATCGTCATGCTCGCAACGAATTCTGGAGCGTGTTTCTGCGGTGCCCGTTTCCTTACGCGCTAGGCGTGGCGCTTTACCGCGCGTTGTCGCAATTTCGGTATGCGTGCCGGAGAGGGTTTGGCTGGATGATTCGAGAGCCGGCCTGGTGGTGGCAAGCCATGGCTGGGGTTCCGTACTGTGTGGCAAGGCGTCATCCAGTTTCATGGGCGGCTTACAGACGCTGGCTTCGCTTACCCTGAGAATTACTAATGTGGCTCTGTTCTCAACTCGGCGCGAGAGAGCACTATGCAATTCCACGGGCGCTATTTCGGCAGGGCTCACTCGACCACTTGTTAACGGATGCCTGGGTGCCGCCAGGCAGCCCGCTCGCTGCATTTGGCTTGAGTGATCGGTTTCATCCCGATCTGACCGAAGCTCCCGTGCGGGCCTGGACTAGTCGTTTGCTCGCCTTCGAGTTGGCCGCTCGATTGAAGCGGCTTTCAGGTTGGCCTTTAATCGTTGCTCGGAACCATTGGTTCGAGCGAAAGGTCGTCGCTTACCTTTCGGGTTCTCGGTTGTTGGTCCTCGGCTCTCGCCCCATCGTCTTTGCTTACAGTTACGCAGCGCGAGACATTCTCTGCTTCGCCAAACTACGTGGCTGGAAAACTGTTCTCGGTCAAATTGATCCCGGACCTTTCGAAGAAGAGATCGTAGCCGCCGAAGCCGAAAGAGAAGCATCGTTCGCCCCCAATTGGAGACGTGCCCCGACGGATTACTGGAACTCCTGGCGAGAAGAATGTGAGGCCGCAGACCGGATCATCGTGAATTCGCAGTGGTCTTTTGATGGACTGGCGGCGATGGGAATTCCACGAGAGAAGTTATCGGTTGTTCCGTTGGCGCTGGAGGTTAACGTGCCATCCGTTTCGCCAAAAGCATATCCCAAACGATTTACTGCTGAACGCCCGCTTCGTGTGCTTTTTTTAGGCCAGATCAGTCTGAGAAAAGGAATCGCTCGACTCTTAAACGTCGCACGATCACTTCAGTCTCAACCCATAGAGTTTCTGATGGTCGGTCCCATTCAGATCACCATTCCTGAGGACTTGCGTTCGAACCGAAAAATCCGATGGATGGGACCGGTGCCACAAAACAGCGTACGAAACTATTATGAACAATCGGATGTGTTTGTCTTGCCAACGTTGTCGGATGGTTTTGCGTTGACCCAGCTTGAAGCGCTCGCCCATCGCCTTCCGGTGATCGCATCCCGACGATGCGGCCAGGTTGTTACTGACGGGGTCAACGGATTGCTCCTGGACGAACCGACGACGGCCGCAATCGAAGAAGCGCTCCTATCCTGTTTACGCAATCCAGATCAGCTCGCGCAATTCTCAGAGAATGCTACGGTAGGCGAGCGTTTCAGCTTATCATGTTTGGGGACTAGGTTATGTACGCTTCCATGCTAAAAGCGATTTCAAAAGTAAGATTCGCAATGTGATGCATGTGCCGCAGCCCTCATCCTCGGCTTCTTCCACAGGGAGAAGGAGCTGCCTCTCCCATGGGGTGAAGGTAATTCGACCTTTGCGACCATTTTTAAGTCATTCATTCATCTGCCATGGTAATTTAGTGGTTTAGATTCCATGAGTTTCTTTGCCCTTCTCGTAGCGCTAAGCCTGTGCCAGATCGCGTGGATTGTGCTTGGGGTGTTCTGGGTTGCGAGAAGATACGACGAAATCCCGCTGTTGATCAGCGCTGTTCTTTTCTACGTCTTTACGTTCCGATTTTGGGCTCTGCTCGAGGGATGGGCTTCCCCGGTGAACCTTACTAATTTCGGCTTCGACCAACTGAATCCTAGAAGTGGTTTGGAGGTGCAAGCCATCGCGACTCTCGGTCAAACCGTGTTGCTTTCTATCTATATGTTGGCGCAAAAACGCCGGATTGATGTCCCACATCCGCTCGCCTCACCACAATTGCTGGATTGGCTGAAACCGCGCGTTGTCGCGCTGGGCGTGATCTGCATTTTCATCTCACTATGGACGCGGCGATCGGTTGCGATGCAGACCGCGTCCGGGAAGTCGATGGGGTTCGAAGTCAGTAGCTATTTGAGTCTCTTCTCGTTGAGCTTGGTGGGCGTCGCCATTCTTATAGCCGCGCTTTGGAAAAGCCGAGCCTTCCGCTCGGGAGGCGAAACATTTGGAGCCGCGCTTCTGTTTGCCGGAATTTTTTATCTCACATTCCAACCCGGGATGCGTTTCCAGTTTCTCGGCTGGTGCATTGCCGTCACAATCATCTTGGCCTCGGGCCAACCTTTCCTGCGTCGAACTCAGGTGCTGGTCATCGGACTCGTCGGTGCTGTTGCCTTATTCGCAGTGGCGGGCGCATTACGTAATGTTGAAGATTCGACAGGGGAACTTGAACAAAGCGCATGGGAAAGATTTGCCTTTGCCGAGGATGCCAACATGCTCGACGGCTTTGCGCTTCTCCGGCAGGTCTATCCCGAGATCCTGAATTACAGTCATGGCGGCGAACATGTCGAAATCTTCGAGCGTCCCATCCCACGCGCCTGGTGGCCCGACAAGCCAGTCGGCGGGTATATGAACAAGCTTGGTATTATCACCGCAGACAGTGGTTTTATGCTTGGAATTTCCCCCAGTCTCTTCGGTTCGTTTTACCAGGAAGGTGGATTGGTTGGAGTTGTGATTTTGTCAATCATCTACGGATTCGGTTTTGGCCGTCTCGTTTCTTTCAGCACGCGTATCGTTCCGCTGGCGGGGCTTTTGCTTCGGGGCATGCTTGCTGCCGCAATGGTTCCATTGCTGCGAGGCGGTGATCTTCCCGGTATTTATGCGTGGTTCGGAATGTCTTTCTGGCCGTGTCTGCTGCTTCTCTGGCTTGGGCGGCATGACTTTTTTGCACGAATTCCATACCGGCAGCAATTTGCTTATGGTGCGCCAGTCCGAATAGAACGTGGCAGAACCGGCGAGCACAGCTTGGTGTGAAGAATGAGCCGATCGCAATCCTTTTTGACCGGTTGGGGCCTTACCATTGGGCTCGGCTCCAAGCCGCGGCCCGCCTCTTTCGCGTCGTAGCGATCGAGACCTGTGCGATCACGCGCGAGTACGAGTGGGAGAGGATAGACGAGCCGCGGGCATTCGACCGGGTGACATTGTTCGATGATGTATCGAGTGGTTGTGATCCAAAGCGCGCGCTACTCCGGCAAAAAATGGCCAAAGCTCTTCGTCAAGCAGATCCAGCAGTAGCGATGATCCCTGGCTGGGGGACGCCGGCGTCGTTAATCGCTTTGGAATGGTGTCTGCAAAATCAACGGCCAGCCGTGGTAATGTCAGAAAGCAATGCATTTGATGAGAAGAGATACTCCCTGGCAGAATCAATTAAGCGGATTGTTGTTTCGCTGTTTTCCGCTGGACTGGCCGGCGGACAGCTGCAAATGGAATATTTGATTGCTCTCGGATTACCACGCAATCGGGTCTTCGCTGGCTATGACGTGGTAGACAATGCGTATTTCCGCCAGAAGGCGGAAGAGGTCAGAGGTCAGGCGTCAGAGGTCAGACGGAAGTATGGGTTGCCCGGGAACTATTTTCTCGCGTCAGCCCGGTTTGTGCCGAAGAAAAATCTCGCGACGCTCATTCGTGCTTATGCGCGCTATCGGCAAATGTCAGAGATCAGACATCAGAGGTCAGAGGTCAGAGGGGTCGTCGGTCCCTGGGACTTGGTTCTTCTCGGTGACGGGCCGTTGAAGGCTGATCTCTGTCGCCTGATCTCTGACCTCAACTTGTATGGTCACGTGCATTTACCGGGGTTCATTCAATATCGAGAACTGCCAGCCTACTATGCGCTCGCTGGTGTGTTCGTGCACGCGAGCACGACAGAACAGTGGGGTCTTGTGGTCAATGAAGCCATGGCAACGGGCTTGCCAGTGATCGTTTCGAACCGATGCGGCTGTGTGCCGGATCTGGTGGCTGAAGGAAAAAATGGATTCACATTTGATCCCGGATCGGTGAAAAGCCTAAGTAAATTAATGCTGGACATGTGGGGTCTCCCGAACGGGCGTCTGGAGGAAATGCGAGAAGAAAGCCGGCGTATCGTTGCCGGTTTCACACCGGAGCATTTTGCGACAGGAGCGCAGCGCGCGATCGATGCGGCGAAAGCTGCTCCCAAATGTCGCGCCGGCCTGTTTTCATCCCTTCTGGTCAAAGCGCTGATTCATCGATGAGTCTCAAAGTATCGATGCTCGCGCCTTACATGTCACGGCGCGCGGGAGGATTGATGGATTGCGTGCGAAACCTCTCGCGGTTTCTGGAAAACGAGCACGATATTCAGGTCGATGTCGTAAGCGTGGAGGACGAATTCTCGGGAGAGGATCGGGCGCGATGGCGAGATTTATCGGTTCACCTCGCAGCACCGAAACATGCGAGTTTCCGGTATGCTCCGGAACTATCGCGTCAGATTGCATCGCTGGAACCCGACCTCGTCCACACCCACGGCATTTGGACGTATCTTTCGGTAGCCACCCTTCGCTGGTCTAAATCCAACGGTGGCGTCACGTCGCGTCCTTACGTTGTTTCGACACACGGAATGCTCGATCCGTGGGCCTTGCACAATTCGCGCTGGAAGAAAATCCTGGCAGCTTTTGTTTTTGAGCGACGCCATTTGGAGAATGCCGCCTGTATCCATGCGGTTAACAAGGCAGAAGCGGCAGCGATCCGCGCGTTCGATCTAAAAAATCCTATCTGCGTTATTCCGAACGGAGTTGAATTACGCGAAAGCAATCCACTAAATCGGATGCCGCCCTGGTCCGCCGACACGGTCGGTGGCCGCAAGGTTTTACTTTATCTTGGGCGCCTGCATCCAAAAAAAGGACTAAGCATTCTTCTTCGCGGATGGAAGGAAGCGACAAGACGCGAGAGAGGCTGGGTTCTCGTGATCGCTGGCTGGGATCAGGGCGGGCATCGCGCGGAACTGGAACAACTTGCCCGCGAATTGAAGATTACCGACGCGGTGCAATTTGCGGGCCCACTCTTTGGAGAAGCGCGTGAGACTGCTTACAAGAATGCCGATAGTTTCGTATTGCCGTCACTAAGCGAAGGACAGCCTCTTGTTGTTCTGGAAGCGTGGTCGCACGCGCGTCCAGTGTTGATGACGCCGGAGTGCAATCTTCCCGAAGGTTTCGAAAAGTGGGCGGCGATCCGGATGAACGCGACATTCGAAGGAGCCGCTGAAGGGTTAGGAAAGTTGTTCGCATTGGACGAGACCGCCCTTCATGAAATGGGCCGCCGGGGTCGCGATCTCGTGGTAGCGAACTTCTCCTGGTCACAAATCGCATCGCAGATGTTTGCCGTGTATAACTGGCTGCTTAGACGGATGGCTGCACCGGATTGCGTGCTGTTTGATTGAGCTCAAGGAAGATGCCAGGGCTCGAATTCTAGTGACAAATCATGTCCGATCATCATAAGCTACCGACTTGGCGCGCTCCCCTATGTTTATTCGACCATCACAAAATCTCACTAACTCGAAATTATTGGTGGACGATGTGCTTGAGCCGCCGGTTTGGACGGAATCTGTGCCCACTTTGAGCCGCACCGATAACAAATCGCGAAGAACTCTTAGCATTGTTCGCGGTCACGATTGGATTGTTGGCCTGCTCTACATGACGTGCGACATCCTTTGCTGGGTCGTGCTTTACGGCGCTGTGAGTTACATTCGTCGCGACGAATTCTTTGTCAGTCCGTTCGAGTTCATGCTTGTTGACTGCGTGGTGCTTGCCGTCATTCTGCAAGCCCTTTACATCGTCGGCGGTTACAGCCGGAACACCGAAATGCGGGGTCTGATCTACACGACCGAGCATATTCTTGCGATTGCAGTTGCTGCTGCGATTAGCGCGATGCTGATCTATTCGGCCGCGACCTTCGACCAAACGATGAAACCGAGCCGCGGTATGCTGCTTCTGAGTTTCATGCTTTTCCTGCCCGTGTCTTTGTTTTATCGCCGCTGGATCCGAAACTACGTGGTCGCCAGCAGCGCCGGCCGGATCTTTCTCGTTATCGGCAGCGGCGCAGCGGCAGCGTGTTTCTATGAAGTCTATAGGAATTCGCCAAACGGGCAGCAGCTTGATTTTGTGGATCTGAGGGATCAGCGGGTAGGCCAGCCGATCGCTGGCGAGGGGTCGCCGGTTGTGCAGGGGAATCTCGCTGGCAAGCTCAATCATTTGAGCGAACGTTATAGCGGTATAATTCTGGCCGAGAAAGCTAACTCGCTTAGTACCCAGCTCCTCGAGCTTCTCGTTCGAGCGCAGTTTCACCAGACGCGGGTTTACACGCTGGAATCTTTTTACGAAACCCATTGGCGCTATGTGCCGCTGGACATTGTCGACCCGGTTTGGCCGCTCCAGACTGGCTTTCAGCTCGCCCGCACTTCGCCATATCATTATTTGAAGCGCCTGTTCGATCTCGTCGTGTCAGCGGTTACGCTGATCATTTGCGCTCCGCTTTTCGCGCTGATCGCGTTGCTCATCTGGATTAAAGAGGGACGTCCGATTTTTTTTCAGCAGGAACGGATTGGCCGGGACGAGAAACCTCTCATTGTTTTTAAATTCCGAACAATGCGCCCCAGCTCCACGAAGGAGGACGAGGATATTTACACGCGCGAAGGCGATCCGCGGATCACTTCTCTCGGTCGTTGGCTGCGCAAATTGCGGCTCGACGAGCTTCCGCAACTTTGGAACGTCTTCAAAGGCGACATGAGCTTGATCGGCCCGCGCGCGGAGTGGAGTAAATGCGCCGAACGCTATGAGCGGTCAATTCCATTTTATCATTTCCGGCACCTGGTAAAACCGGGGATCACCGGCTGGGCTCAAGTCAATTATCCTTACGGCGAGAGCGACCGGGACGCAGTCGAGAAGCTCAAATACGATCTCTATTACATCCGGCATTACTCGCTAAAGCTCGACGCGATGATCGTGCTGAAAACGGTGCACACCATGCTGTTTGGCAAAGGGCGCTAGCCGTAAGGCGGAAGTCAGAGGTCAGCGGTCTGAAATCAGAAACTGAGGAGTTGCAGAATGAGGATCCAATCAGCCAAAGATCTCATCGTTTATAAATTGGCATACAAACTCGCCATGGACATCTTCGAGCTCACAAAGCGCTTTCCGCTCGAGGAAAAGTTTGCGCTGACCAGCCAGATCCGATGTTCGTCGCGATCGGTCTGTTTAAATCTCCGCGAGGCATCGGGAAAGCGCCGATATGAAGCGCATTTTCTAAGCAAGCTGAGCGGTTGCGATGGCGAAAACAGCGAGACCGACTCGTCGGTGGATTTTGCGCACGATTGTGGCTACATCTCGGGCGAGCAACACGAACAGCTCGCCGCTCAGTGTGCTGAGGTTGGTCGGATGCTTGGCGGCGGCATGATTAGGAAACCTGAGTCGTTTGTTGTTGCCGACCATCTGACCTCTGACCTGTGACTTCTGGGCCCTTCCGTCACCCATCACGGTGGATTTTCTTCGCCGCTCTCGCTTACGCTCCGTGGGACTACGGCGGCACCACACCGGCAAGCATCCGGACAATCAACT
>WNGK01016413.1_pt1 | contig 13015 bp, 12 predicted proteins | sample 5400601 | NCBI WGS metagenome assembly WNGK01 (sample SAMN13153376, study PRJNA577476) | soil metagenome | isolation source: 60 cm soil or saprolite under Garry oak tree replicate 1 | place: USA:California | collected 2016-06-15 | reverse complement strand
GGGTAGCCGATCAGCACGCTGGAGTCGATCTCGGGGGCCAGCACCGCGGGCTTGAGGATCCCGGTGACGTAGAACCACTGGCCGCCGATCCAGATCCGCTCGCCGGGCCAAATCCGGTCGATGCCCATCCGCTGGGCCGCCGCGGCGCCGAGCACGGCGACGGGTTCACGGGCGGTGGCGGCGTTGAGGAACCTGCCCTGGGCCAGCGAGGTGCTGGCCGCCGTGGGCAGGTGCAGGCTGGCAGCGTCGACCGACAGGGCGTTGGTTTCGATCGGGTTGATGGAGGGGGACTTGTAGGCGGTGATGCCGGTGAGCTGCCCGGTGTCTTGCACGCCGGTGACCCCGGCTAGCCGGGCGATCATGCCGGGGGCGGGCGTGGGCAGCTCGGCGGTCCCGCCGGCGAAGGTCTGGCCGTTCTGTACGGTGAGCAGGTTGGTGCCGAGCGCGGCGATCTCGGCGTTCAGCCCCGCCGCCGACGACTGGGACAGCCCGAGCACCGCGACGATCGCGGCCACCCCGATCGCGATCCCCAGCGCCGACAGCGCGGCGCGCAGCTTGCGTGCGGCCATCCCTGCCGCGGCCAGCCGGGCCAGGTCCGCGGTCCGCAGGCGGGCCAGGCCGGGGGCGGCGAGCGCCGTCGGGCGGGCCCCGCGGCCTCCCCGGCCCGCCTCGCCGCTGTCGGCGGCGATCCGCCCGTCGAGCATCTGGATCTGCCGGCGCATCCGGGCGGCGACGGCCTGGTCGTGGGTGACCACCACGATCGTGGCGCCGGCCTGGTTGAGCTCTTCGAGCAGGTCCAGGATGGCGGCGCCGGTGGCCTGGTCCAGGTTCCCGGTGGGCTCGTCGGCAAGCACGATCTGCGGGGACCCGGCCAGCGCCCGGGCGATCGCGACCCGCTGCCGCTCGCCCCCCGACAGCCGGGTCGGCCGCACGCCCAGTTTGTGGCCCAGCCCGACCCGTTCCAGCGCGGCCGCTGCCCGTTCGCGGCGCTCGGCGGCCGAGTATCCGGCGTACAGCAGCCCGCCGGCCACGTTGGCCAGCGCGGTCTGCTGCTCGGCCAGGAAGAACTGCTGGAAGACGAATCCGATCCGGCTGGCCCGCAGCCCTGCCAGCTGCCGGTCCGACAGCCCGGCCACGTCCAGGCCGGTGACCCTAACCGTGCCGGAGGTCGGCTTGTCCAAGGTGCCGGCCAGGTGCAGCAGCGTGGTCTTCCCCGACCCCGATGGGCCCAGGACAGCGACCAGCTCGCCGCTGGCGACGGTGAAGGAGACCCGCGCCAGCGCGGTCACCGGCGGTCGGCTCGGGTAGATCTTGGTCACCGCCTCCAGTTCCAGCACCGGTTCCGGGCCGCCGGCCAGGGACGGTGCCGCGCCGGCCAGCACGACCGGCCCGCCGCTCATGACGCCGGCACCACGACGCGCTGCCCGGCCGAAAGCCCCGGCCCGGTCACCTGCACCATCCCGGCCGTGTCATCGAACAGGCCCGGTGTCACCGGCAGCAGACGATGCCGGGTGCCGGAGACGATCTCGACCGCGTACCCGTGCCCGGACGCCACCTGGCCGACGGAGGAAATCACCCCCGGCGTCGATGACCCGTCCGGCAGCGTGATGCTCACCGGGTCGCCTTTTTTCACCTCGGACTGGTCGGCGGCGTCCAGGCTGATCGACACCACATGCCGCGCGGAGGTCGCCGTGAAAACCGGCCCCGACGCCGCGGCCCCCAGCGACGCGGGCACTGTAGCCACCCGCAGCGCCCGCGGCTCGAACACCGCCTGCCCTAGCGGCAGCATCCCGGTCTGCGCCAGCCCCAGGCTGGCCTGCAGCTGTTCCAGTCCGTACCTGGTGTCCCAGGAGAAGTACCGCCAGCCTTCCGCGGCGATGTACTCCTTGCCGGCATACCCCAGCCGCACTAGGTCGTGGTTGAGCTGAGCCACGTCCGCCCCGCGCATCCCCTCGGCCAGTGCCCGCCAGGCCGGCACCCTCCCGTACAGCAGGAAGGCCGGCACGCCGTTGCCGGTCCGGTACAGCACCTGGCCCTGCCGGATCACCCGCCCCGGCGGGGGCAGCCAGGTGAACACCCCGGGCGGCCCGGACCCCGGCGACGAGGAACCCGGCACCGTCACCGTCCAGGACTCGGCATACCCCAGCGTCGCGTTCAGCGTCGCCTGCGCCGACAGCGTCCCCAGCTTCACGGTCTGCGTCCTGGTGCCAGAAAGGCCGGCGCCGTTCCCCGGGCCGGACGGGCCCCGGGCGCCGAACCCGGCGGCAGCCACGCCGCCCGCGCCCGCGGCCAGCGCCACCACCACCCCCGCCACCGTGACGGTCACCCACCGGCGCCTGCCTCGCCGGCCACCGGGCCCGGCGAACCCGGCAAGTTCGCTGGCCGCCGGGATTGCCCTGCCGCTCATGGCATCTCCTTCACGGTCGTTCCGTTTCTCATCATGCGGACGCGGCGGTTCCATTGTGAGCCGGTGCTCAGCCGGGCTGCCCCGGACGGGCCAGCGGAACTCCGATGCCTGCGGGCAGCTGGCGCGAGCATTCGCTCATCTTGTGATCGATCTGCGGCGAATTCGGGTCGAAGCCCTGTACATGGACGAGGTTGAATCCCAGCCTGCCGCGGGATCGTGGGTGGGGTCGGGCCAGGTCGGTACGCCGTCGGAGCGCATGCACCGGGCGAATCCCAGCATGGCCCGCAGATCCCGCTGCGACTGGGATTGGCTCATCTGGCCGCCGTTGGGGAGCAGATGCGCGCAGGCTTGCTGGGCCGCGTGGTACTGGGAGCTGCTGACCCCGAGTCGCTGCGGGTCGACCTTAGGCAACCCGCTAGGCAACGCGTTGCCGCCGCTGGCGTCGGGGTACTTCGGCACCCCGTGCGAGCGCATGCAGCGGGAGTAGGCCAGCGCCTTCTGGGAGGCCGGTGACCCTCCCACATCCGGTGAGCCGCCGGAACCGGCCGGTGACGGGCTATCACTGCATGCCGCCGCCAGCAGGGCCACGGCGGCGAAGGCGATGATGGCCGCCGCCGTCCGCGCTGGCCGCGGCCGTGCCCGCCGTGGCCGGCGTATGACGCGGGTCTGCTGTGGTTCATCATGCCCTCCGTCTGGGGTCGGTGGTGGCGGCGCCGGGCCCGCCGGTGCGCAACCGGGGACTCACTGGTTCCGTGGTGTTCCGGGCCGACCAGGCCGGCCCTCACATGACGGCTCGCCAAGCCCGCGAGGACGAACCGGCGCGGCCTCAGTCGCGGCACTCACGGTCCCGCCTTGTTCGGCTGACCGGGCGGAGCATGGCTTGTTTCGAAGTTGCCGCCCACGAAGTGCTTGCAGGCCTTGGCAGCTCTCTGGAAGGCCGGGCTGGTCACGTCGATGTCACCAGGCAGCAGCCAGCCGACGCCGTTGTTGCTCCCGGTGACCGGGTCGGGGAAGTCGGTCATTTTGTGCGAGCGCATGCAGTGCGAGAAGTTCAGCGCTTTGCTCTCCGCTAGCGCTTGTTGCGCGGGGGTCAGGCTCCGGAGCAGGGGCTGGCAGGCTTCGATCGCCGCCCGGTACTGGCGGTTGCCGGGCGCGAGCCCGAGTTGTTGCGCGCTAGGCCACGTTCCGCTGCTGTTGGGGTCGGGGAAGTTCGGCACGCCGTGGGAGCGCATGCAGCCGGAGTAAGCGAGCCCGCTGCCGTGCCGGGGCGGCCTCCCCGCGGTGGCAGAGGAGCGGCTCCCCCCGCCGCAGCCCGCCGCCAGCAGGGCGACGCCGGCGATTGCGGTGATGACGACAGCGGATCGCCGCCGGAGCGGCGGCCGCAGATGCCTGCGCCTGCCGTCTGCGTTGTCGTTCATCATGCCCTCCTCAGGGTTGGATGATCGTGCTGGCGGTCGGCGTCGGCGTCCCGCCTGGACTGCGCGCCGACCGGGGGTCGTGCGACGCCGAGTTGCTCGTGCTCGCGTTGATGCGACGCGCTCCGCGCCCGGGGCCACACCCGCGCTGCGGCCGTTGCGCCGGCAAGTGGCGCGACGGCCGCGGCGCCTCGCCGGGCTGGTCGTACCGTCGTGGTGGATTCGATGCGGCGGCTTGCGCCGTGTCATCCGAACGACTCCGGGGCGTTCCCTCCCACCAGGCGCCCGCATTCGGTCAACCTGGCCTCGAACCAGTGCGTATGCGACGCAGCGTCGGAGATACCGGCCTTAGAGATGGGGAAGAAGGGTCCACCGGGCCCGCCGTTGATGGGGTCGGGGAAGTTCGGCACCCCGTGCGAACGCATGCACTGGGCGAGCTTCCGGTCGGCGATCAACAGCTGCTGCACCAGCGCCGACGGGCAGTCATTGTTCTGCATGCACTGGTCTTCTCGCTGCTTGAGCGACCCGCCTGCCGGCAGCAGGTGCCGGCAGGCTTGCTGGGCGGCCTGGTACTGCGAGGTGCTGACCCCGAGGAGCCGCGCGTCGGTCTTGGGGAGCTGTCCGCTGCTGTCAGGGTCGGGATAGTCCGGCACCCCGTGGGAGCGAATGCAGGCCGAGTAGGCGAGCGCTGACGGTGAGCGCCCTGACCAGCCCGCACCCGGTGAGCCGCCGGAACCGGCCGGCGACGGGCTGCCGCTGCAGGCCGCCAGCAAGGCCAGGACGGTCGTAGCGACGATGGCGGCTGCGGTTCGCACCGGCCGCGGCCCTGCCCGCCGCGGGCGGCGCATGACCTGGGCGCAGTGGTTCATCATGGCCTGCTTCGGGGCTCGTCGCGGCTGCTCTTAGCCGCGGGGCGCAACCGGACTGGCTGGTTTCGATTCATGGACCTTTCCCGTTCGCTGTAGTCCGCGGCGTCTGCATCTCCACTTCTAGCGGACCGCCTATGACACGAGCCGAACAGAGCTTGTTAGACGCATGTCATCTCCGCTGGCGCACAATGGGCAGGTGCGAGTGCTGGTCGTGGAGGATCACGTCGCGCTGGCGAACAGGATCGGCGAGGGCCTGCGCGACGCGGGTTTCGCCGTCGACGTGGTCTACGACGGCGCGGCAGCCCTGGATGCCGCGACGAGCACGAACTACGACGTGGTCGTGCTCGACCGGGACCTGCCGGCCGTGCACGGCGACCGGGTCTGCCGCAGGCTGGTGCGCGACGGCTCGCCCAGCCGCATCCTGATGCTCACCGCGGCCACCGACGTCGAGGACCGGGTCGACGGGCTGGAGCTGGGCGCCGATGACTATCTCGGCAAGCCGTTCGCCTTCGGCGAGCTGATCGCGCGGGTCCGCGCCCTCGGGCGGCGCGGACCCGGCTCGCCCGCGGTCGTGCAGCGGGGCGACCTGGTGGTCGACCGGGCGCGGCACCGCGCCAGCCGGGCCGGCGTCCCGCTGACCTTGACCCGCAAGGAGTTCGGCGTGCTGGAGTGCCTGGCCGGCGCGGACGGCGCCGCGGTCAGCGCCGAGGAGCTGCTCGAGCACGTGTGGGACGCGCACGCCGACCCGTTCAGCAACACGGTCGCGGTGACCGTCGGGCGGCCGCACATGAGCGACAAATACATCGAACGACCCGACGAGGACTGACGGCCCTGCGGCTGGCCAGGGCGCTCAGCACCTCGCGACGGCCCTGCGGCTGGCCAGGGCGCTCAGCACCTCGCCCCAGTTCTGGCTCAACGGCCAGCTCGCGCTGGACCTGTACCGCGCATCCCACGATGAGGAAGAACTCCGCCAGCTCGAACGCATCGAGCGATCGCACGTTGAAACTCAAGCCAGGGGTCCAGGCGGCCCGGTCGAAGACCGTGGCCCGAGAGACTGGTCTCAAATGTGGTCTCATTCACCCCCGTCCGGAACCGTTCACCGACGGCCGCGCGCGGCGCATCCACGCAGGCCGCGGACGGTAGCGGCCAGTCGTGAACACTGGTCAGCATTGTTGGAAAGCGTGTTGGGGGCAACCCCTGCGAGTTCGAATCTCACATCCTCCGCGGCGCTGACCAGGGCGGCGCTGACCAGGCAAGACGCGGAGCGAGCTTGCCGCATTCGCAGCGGCCCCGGCGCGGACGAGCGCGACGAGGTGGGTGCGTTGACGGCGCGCCAGCGTTCCTGGGCGGCCTCGATCAGCTTGAATGCCATGGCGATCCCGGCGGCGTTGGAGCCGGGGCCCTAGGTGACCTTGGCCGGTGCCTGACCGTGGCGAAGGTCAACTCGATGGGGCTGGACCTCCCGTGAACGCGGCGGCGTGATCGGCGGCCCACTGGCGAAACGTGCGCGGCGCCGATCCGAGGATGCCGGACACCGTCGAGGTGACGAACGCCGGCCTCCCGATCGTTGCGCCCCACGCGGCGAGCAGCATGTCCACGACCGGGCGCGGCCAGCTTTCCTCCGTCTGGCTTCGGAACTCATCCGGCGACAGCTCCTCGAATGTGATCCGGCGCCCCAGGACGTCACCGATGATGCTCACCTGCTCGGCCTGGCTCAGTGACTCGGGGCCCGTGAGGACGTAGTCGCCTCCGGCATGTCCGTCCTGACACAGGGTCCGCGCCGCGACGGCTGCCACGTCGCGGTCATCGACGGGTGCCGTCTCGGCAGCGCCGTAAGGCCACCGGACGACACCGCCGGCGCGAATCGCGGTCGCCCACCAGACCAACGCGTTCGACGCGAACATCCCCGGCCGGATGATCGTCGACTCGAGCCCGGCGGCCGCGATGAGCCGCTCAATATCGGCGTGGAGCTCCGCCATCGGATTCGGCTGCCGGAAGAAAGGGTGCGGGGTCTGGTGCGGTGATGAGAGAAAGACGACACGCCGCGCGCAGGTTGCCAGGCGCTCGACAACTGCCGGAGCAGTCGCCGGCGGGGCGGTCCAGACGAGGAAGACGGCACTGACACCGCGCAGCCCTGCGTCGAGCGATTCGGGCACGGCGAGGTCGCCGGTGACGACTTCGACGTTCGCTGGCAGCGTCGCCGCCGCCTCGGAGCGATGCGTGAGGGCGCGGACCGGCACGCCCGCGTCTGTTAGCAGGCCGGCTACGACGCGCCCAAGCCGGCCGGTCGCTCCGGTGACAAGCACTGGAGGCACTCGAGTCTGTGTCATGAGGACCTCGACGTCAGCCCTGGGAGGCGCACGGAGTGAATCATGCCATCTTCCTGGGAGCGGATGAAGATCATTACGAGGCGTAGCAGGTTCACCCGGTCCGGGCCGGGCCAGCAGCCGGAAGTGACCGACGCCGAGCTGGTGTGCATCGCGGCAGCTCAGGTGCTGCTGCGGCTGATGGACGCCACCCCGTCCCGTGCGGGCACTCGGTCATCACCGCCAGGCCAACCGGCCGGCACCTGGCACCGCCGTCGTCACCGACAAGGGCCTGTCCGGCGAGGACTTCGAGGAGTTCCTGGCCGGCCCGGGCCTGGGCGGCGTGGGGTCGGCCAGGGCCGTCAGCTCAACGTGCCCGGGGATCCGGGTCACCTGCGCCCGTCACTCGCGGCGGGTGCGGTGAGCAGGGCAAGGCCGAGTTCGGAGGTCTGGTAGAGCACGGCGCGGCCACAGCGCTGGCGGTTCAGCAGGCCGCAGCGGTACAGGAACCTCAGGTGCTGGGAGACGGCGCTCGGCGTGACGCCGAGCTGGCGGGCCAGCACCGTGGTGGTCGCGGGGGAGCGCAGCGCGCTGAGCAACCGTGCCCGCGAGGCACCGAGCAGGTGCTCGGCGGGTGTGTCGCCGCCCGCCAGACGAGCCGCGATGGCATGCCACACTGTCGCTGCCCCGCGCGCGGGATACATCATGATCGTCTGTGTGCTCGTCGCCCTGCTCAGCGAGACGTCCGGCCAGCCGAACACTGTGGGCATGAGCACCAGCCCGCCCGACCCCTTCCGTACCTGGAACTCGGTCCGGCCGGTGTCGGCGTCGGCCAGTGTGAGGGTGCCCGCCGCCCAGTTCAGGTCGGGGTGCATGTCGCGGAAAAGGTGCCTGGCGCCGCCGCTGGCCAGCAGCCCGGTGCGGTAGGCGATGTCGGCGTCGAGCACGGCGCGGATCCGCGCCCAGTGCGGGGCGATCAGCCGGTCATGGCAGTCCGCCAACTCGGCCGCGATCTGCCCGAACTCCGGGCGCTCGAACAGCTCGACCGCGCTGGACGGCCACGGGCCGTCGGCGAACACCCGGCGCAGGCTGGCCCGGACCGCCCGGGCGGGCGTCGCCGCCACCCGGGCCAGCTCGTCCGCGAAGGCCGGCCACTGGCCCTCGGGCGCCGGGATGAGGAACTCCGGGTAGGTCAACAGGCCGGTGACGGCGAGCGGCCACAGCCGCGGAACCCGCAGCGGCCGCCGGTCCAGCCGAGCCCGCGCCCAGCGCAACCAGGGCAAGTTCACCGCGGGCGGGTCGGGCTTGGCGAGCAGATGAAGCGCCCGGATCGTCTCGCCAGTGGGGAGGTCGCGAACCTGGTGGCGGCGAGTTCGGCCACGTCGAGCGATATCACCAGGGCCATGCTCACTGTGTAGCAAATCCCTTAAACGTTGTCATCAGGACGGTCGGGCGTGACTGTAGCTGGCATGGCGCAGACGACCGGGCAGCCGACGAACCGGGTGGTGCTGGGCGCGGCCTACTGGCGGGTGTGGTGGGCCAATACCGTCAGCAGCGTTGGCGACGGCGCGTTCGTGTCGGCGCTGCCCCTGCTGGCCGTCACGGTGACCAGGGACCCGCGGCTCATCGCACTGGTGTCCGCGGCGTTCTTCGTCCCCTGGCTGCTGCTGTCGCTGCCGGCTGGGGCCCTGGTCGACCGCTGTGACCGGGCCACGCTGATGTGGCGGGCACAGGCGGTGCAGGGCGTCATCGTCGCGCTGATCGCGGTGCTGGCTGCGGCTGGGGCGGCCGACATCGGCATGCTGGTCGCCGCCGGGTTCTGCCTCGGCGCCGCCGAGGTGGTGTTCAGCAACGCTGCGCAGGCGGTGCTGCCCCAGCTCGTTCCGGCCGAGCTGCTGCCCAGGGCCAACGGCAACCTCCAGGTCAGCCTGACCGTCGGCGAGACCTTCCTCGGCCCGCCGCTGGGCAGCCTGCTGTTCGCGGCGGGGCGGGCCCTGCCGTTCGGTCTCGACGCCGGGTCGTTCGCCGGGTCGGCGCTCCTGCTGTCCGGCCTGCCTCGCCATGCCCCCGCCGAGGCGGCGGGCGGCCTTGTTGCCAGGATCGCCGAAGGCCTGCGCTGGCTGTTCCGGCACCGCCTGCTGCGAGTCGTCGCCGTGCTGCTCGGCGTGATGGGTTTCTGCAGCCAGATGGGCCAGGCCGTCCTGGTGCTGCTGGCCACCCAGACGCTGCACATCGGCGCGCGCGGCTACGGGCTGCTGTGGACCGCGTCGGCCGTGGGCAGCATCCTGGGCGGGCTGGCCAATCCGGTGCTCATCCGGCGGTTCGGCCAGCTGCCTTCGCTGATCATCGCCATGGCGGCCACCGCCGCCGTGTTTGAGGGCATCGGGCTCGCCCCTGACGCGTACGTGGCGGGCCTGATGATGGCCTGCAACGGGTTCTTCGTGACGATGTGGAACGTCGTCACGGTCAGTCTTCGGCAGCGGATCGTGCCGGCCGACCTGCTCGGCCGCGTGAACAGCGTCTACCGCATGCTCGGCTGGGGCCTGATGCCGCTGGGCGCAGTGGCCGGCGGTTTCGTCGCGCACGCCGGCGGCCTGCGGGCCCCGTACACGATCGGCGGCATCGTGTGCGCGCTCGTGCTCGCCGCAGCCCTGCCGGTCCTGCTCAGGACTGGTACAGGTTAATCCCGGGCCTGGGCGAGCGGGGCCAGGCCGAGGTCAGATGCGTAGTAGTGCCTGGGCTCAGCCTTCTACCTCGGCTGGCGTGATCGGCTGACCGCACGGCCAGGCCCCGGGCCGGGCCGCAAGCAGCGCTATCGGCGGTCCAGCGCGTCGATGAGGACTACCCGGCCGGCGAGGCCGCGGCGCTGGCACACGGCGCGCTGCAGGTCGAGCGGCGGGACCCGGATGAGCCAGCCTTCCCATCTGACGGTCCGCAGCCGAGAGGCGGCCGCCGGCCCGAAATCGCTCGGCAGCGGCGTGTCGGCCGCAGGCCCCGGGCCGCCGATCCACTCGATCCTGGCCGCCCGGAAGGCACGCCCCCACCAGTCGCTGATCCAGCCGGCGCCCGACCTGGCCACCGGCTCGACCAGCGCATCGGCGAACACCTCGCCGAGCCAGACGGCCTCCTCGGCCGTGCAGACCAGGTCCAGGTCACCGGGCTCGACCGGCGCGCCCCGCACGGCCAGCGCGGCGCTGCCCGTCAGCCACCAGCCCACCCCGCCGGTCCGGTCGCACAATTCGCGCAGCGCCTCGCGCCACGGAACCGGGTCGAGCCGGGCGGCCTGCCGCAACATGGCCGGGGCGCATGCACTGAAGTTCTCCCAGCACCGGTCGAGCCGCGGCGTCCCGGCCGGGTAGCCGCGCCGCCACTCGCCGCCGTGGCGCTCGTAGCCCATCAGCAGGCGCCCGGCCGGACCCGCAAGCTCTGGCCCGAGGCCGCCGACGGCGAACCACGTCGTGCCGTCCTCAGTCCAGCGCCGCGTCATTACCGCGCTCATAACCCCAGCGTGGCAGCCACTACCGACAGCGTGGCCGGCAGCCAGGCAGGTCCCTGCCGGCAGACGCGGGATTACGATGCCTTTGGCTGCCTGTTCGGGGTCATGAACTTCGCCGGCCCGAGCCGGTCGCGGCCGAGCGCGGCCTCCCCGCCGAGTTCCCCACCCAGCTCGGGTTGTAGCCAGAAGACGTCGAAGCCCACGGCTCGCCACTCAACCAGGAATGGCGCCAGGGAACAAGCTGTACTGCTCCGAGGCCTTGACCCGCAAGGACGCCGTCAGGCCAGGAGGCAACTGGGCGCGGTGTGGTCGGTGATGTCGGCGCTGGCCAGCCTGCACGGCGCTGCCGACGTCCGGCTCGTCGTCTGGTTCGACAGATAAGCCGACGGCCGCTGCGCCGCAGCTGCTATTGCGAAGGCTAGCCGAGGCACAGGCGCAGGCAGGTCACGCAACGATGACTCGTTCGGCGCGGCTGTTGGCCCTTACGTCAGGTCTGGTGGTCCGCTCCGGAAAGGTCAGTCTGCGCCGGGGCTCGCGAGCACGTGAAACTGGTCGCCGATTGCCGTCGCCGGGTGTCTCTCCGTGGCGCTGCGAGAAGTCCGAGCGCTGCAGGGTGAACGGCCGCCGCTGGAGGAGAACCTAGGGACGAACCGCGTTGCGGCTAGTCCCACCAGAAGGTCCATATGGGCGTCTCCATAAGGCTCGCCGTGATGCTGGGAATGTCGCTGAGGCCTTCCCCGGCGCACTCGTCGCAGAACGCGAAGTGCTCGGCGGCGATCCGCTGGGCATGGCCGATGGTTTGCGGAGGCCTGTCGATCAGCAGGCTGATCTCGGCGAACCCGACCCGGAGGAGTCGGGCGCCGAAGCGGTCTTCCCAGGAACGCACGACGGCTGCGATCGGCAGCGCATCAGACTGGTCGGACGGCGTCCAGCCGATCAGCGGCAGGGCGTCAGCGGGCCGGGAGGCCGGGACGAAGCCGATCCGCGCCGCGGCCAGTGAGCCGAGGACTTCGTCCAGCCGGCCGGGGCTCAGCCGCGTGTCCTCCGGTGCCGCCAGGCCGGGGAACTGCTTACCGAACGGCGCCCGCATCTGCGCATACTCCTGCGCCCATTCCTCCCCTTCGTCTTCCTCCTCCTCATCTGATGGCATCTGCCCGTCCCACATCTCCGCGAGCACATCAGCGGCGGCTACATCGTCAAGCTGGCCAGGGTCGGCTGGCTGGTCGAACTCTTCGTTGTCCCAGGGCCGCGCCGGGTGCCCGGGGAGATTCCCGAGCAGGAACGGAACAAGCCCGGTCTCCTGCCGCGCAGCTGACAGAGCAGCCCACGCCCTGCCGGGCTCGGGCACCGCCTCGCGGGTGACCCACGCGACCGGGCTCGGCGCCTCATAGCCGGCCCGGATCCGGTTCCCGGCAGGCAACCTGACCGACCCGAACTGAAATTCCCCGTCCTCCGGCAAGCTGCCCGTGCCCATGTCCCCGAACCTTACTGCCCGGCGCACTACAAACGGGCGTCCCGCAGCGGCAAGGTCGTGCGGTGATCATGCGGGTGCTGGTTCCGGCGCCAGCGTCCCTGTCAGAACTCCGGTCTTGCGCGGTGATGTCATGGTCGCCTGCCGCTGGGATTCCGGCGCACGGCTAGGCCGCCCAAGCGGCCGGTGCCCGTGGTCGGCTATGGCGATACTGGGCGTATGGGTATCCGCCTTGCCCGGGCGGCGGAGCTGTCCGCCGTTCAGGAGATCGACCGGGCGTCAGCGCAAATGTTCAAACGATGTCGGCATGCCTCAGATTCACTAGGATGCTGTGGACTGCCGAGGATCTTGCCGCCCGCCGGGAGGCGGGCCGGCTGTGGGTGATCACCGGCTTGGATGACTGCCCGGCCGGGTTTCTCCTCACTGAGATGTTCGATGGGCTGCTTGCATGTCGAGCAGGTCTCGGTTGATCCGGGCAACGCCCACTGCGGGCTGGGCCGGGCCCTGCTCGATCACGCGGCGCAGCAGGCGGCGGCCGCAGGTGTTCCCGCGCTGACGCTGACGACGTTCGCGCATGTGCCGTGGAACGCGCCGTATTACGCACGATGCGGTTTCCGGCTGCTCAGCGACGCCGAGGTCACGCCGGGGCTGCGGACCATCCGGCGCCGGGAAGCCGCGTTCGGCTTCGACCGGTGGCCGCGGGTGTGGATGCGCCGCGACGTGTGAACGCCGCGGCGGCGGCACCGGACGGCGCCTGCTACGCCGCTCGGTGTCACCCGGGCCGGCCGAAGACGCGCGCATCAGAGGGCCGCACCGAACAGGACCACCTGAGCGCGTACCCGTGGCTCCGGTCATCCTCGCCAAACGCGCGCTGGCCGGGTAAGTCAGCGGTAGAGGATGGCCAGGTCGGCTTCAGCGATGCGGCCGGGGTTGTCGATGAGGTCGATCGCAACGATCTTCGCGCCGGTGATCGTGAACGCTACGAGTGTGATCGGCCTCCCGTCCGCGGCCGTGACGACGCCGGCGGCTCCGTTGATCAGTGCCCGCAGGG
>WNGK01008490.1_pt1 | contig 13015 bp, 11 predicted proteins | sample 5400601 | NCBI WGS metagenome assembly WNGK01 (sample SAMN13153376, study PRJNA577476) | soil metagenome | isolation source: 60 cm soil or saprolite under Garry oak tree replicate 1 | place: USA:California | collected 2016-06-15 | reverse complement strand
CCGAAGTCGAGCCATGCGCCGGTGTGTTTGCCGCGGGCGGACTTGGCGTCGCTCAGGATCACGTCATCCTGCCACACGGCGGTGGTCTTGTAGGGCTGGTCGAACTGGCCTGCGGCGTAGATCTTGTAGTGCGAGGCTGTAGAGCAGAAGTGGCCGGCGCGCGACCAGCCGGTGAAAGCATCGGTTCCATTCAGTGCTATCTGATTCTTGTAATTGTCCGACGCAACTTTGCCGTTCGAACCATCGATGATTTCGTTGGCGCTCGATCCGGCGTTTACAAGCAGCCGGGCTGGCGTGCCCTCGGGAAAGGTGAATCGCGCGATGCCGGCGCGTTCCGTCACCGTGATCTCAACGCGGACTCCGTTGGCCAGCGTAACCGCGTAGTAGCCGGGTTGCGCGACTTCCTTGCTGTGATCGAATGCGACGGCGTACGGACCGAAGTCCTTGCCGGGGCTCTCCTGCAGCGCGCCGGCGACGGGCAGCACGCCGAAGTCGCCGTACAGAGGACAGCCGGCCCCGCTGATGTGCGTGAGGCTGAACCCGCGGATGGTCTTTTCATCGTACTTGTACCAGGCATCCGCGTTCGTGTCGGGGCTCCACTGCACCATGCCGAAGGGCAGGGTAGCGCCGGGAAAGGTATTGCCGCCGCCCGCGGTGCCGATCAGCGGATTCACGGAATCGTAGGGACTTTGCCCGTGTAGACCGACTGCACCAAGCCCAAAAAACATAGCCAGGCTGAAGCCAGTTACCAAAGAAGAGCGCATGAAAATTCCTTTCGCGTGGCGCATCGCAATCCGCGCCGCTACCCAGTCTACCTTTGCGGGATCGACTGTGCTGCTCGTGCGCCCCGAGTGTGACTGCGCTGAGGTTGTTTAGAATCTGGGGAACGGATGGTCCGATCAGAGGAGACAATGGAGAGATGTACTTTTAGTAACGCCGGCCTCAATCTGAGCTACCTGGATTCAGGTGGCGATGGTCCGGTCCTGATCGCTTTGCACTCGCATTTTCTCGAGGCGAGCACATACGCTCCGTTCGCGTCGGCCCTCGGTACAAACTGGCGGGTCGTCGCCCTCGACCAGCGCGGGCATGGTTATTCAGACCACGCACCAACCTATGCGCGGCGGGACTACCTTTCGGACCTGGCTGCCCTCTTCGATCATCTTGATATCCAATCCGGCGTCCTGCTCGGCAATTCGCTTGGCGGCGTTAACGCGTACCAGTTTGCGGCGGCGCAGCCAGACCGTGTATTGGCAATCGTCGTCGAAGACATTGGGGTTGTCATCAACGATGACACGAGCTTTTGTCTTGCATGGAGCGGCACTTTCGCCACTTACGAACAGCTCGCCGCGAAAGTTGGAGCACGCTTTCTGCCTTATCTGGAAAATTCGTTTCGCCATGGCAATGACGGTTGGCGGCTCGCCTTCGAACCTCTGGAGATGGTGCAATCCCAAGGCCATCTCAACGGAGACCATTGGTCTGACTGGCTGGCATCGAGCTCTCCCGCCCTGGTGATAAGAGGAAGGGATAGTCGAGTAACCAGCCAAGACCGCATCGAGGAGATGGTGGAGCGGAGGCCCGGAACGCACCTCAAGGTGTTACCTGGAGGCCACGTTGTTCATGCGGATTGTCTGGAGGAATTTGCAGGCACGGTGCGAGAGTTCCTGGTCGGGCTCACATCGTCGCCTTGAATCTGGATCGAATGAATCTTCAATCGATCCAGTGTCACCTTGTATCCCGAGGTTGCAGTGGAGCCTTCCAGCGCCTTGCGCAGCAGCTCGGCCGCGTTCACCTTCATGTTGGAGGGAACGGTATGGCTCAGAAAGGGGGCAAGCAAAAAGTTGAGCTCGCGCTGTTCGCTGATTCGCTCCAGGCGCGCATCGCGAAATCCAAGTGTTTCGCCGTCTGCATCCGGGGCCAGCGACACCTCCGACACCGGAGCGAGTGAGATGCCCATGCACGCTCCGTGTAAACTTGTGCCGACTTTCGCGTGCGTCTTCATGCGCACCACAATGCGGTCGCGGTCGAACCGAACTTGAGGGTTTTCAGCGTAGACGAAACAGCTCGACTGAGGCGACCCTTTCAGGTAATATCGGCCGCTGGGACCGTTAAAAAGCTGTTGCACAAGGGTTCGCTGCAGCGCCTCACGGCTCACCTTCAGTTCTACTGCCCGGGCCACCGAACCAGCACCCAGCAGGGCCAGGGCGATTGCCCCAATCCGCCCGATTGTCGTCATAACATCCATCCTGCCATCCCGGGCGTGCGTCTGCCAGTGATTGCTGTCGCAATCGTAGGGTGTTATAGGTCCTAAGTCTCTGAACCGCAAACGATTGTCTGCTTAAGTTCTTGCCAAGAAAGTGTGCAGCAAATTTACCCCTCTTAAGGACACCCAATGGCAAAGCGTCGTGGAAATCCGAATTGGGGCAAGCCGGAGCCCATAGGCCCCGTTGTGCCCACCGTGACCTCCTTCGAACAGATCGTGAAGGAGTTCAAGCTCACCCCGGACCAGTACATCCGGTCGACTCGCCTCAGGGAGTGGGCCCGTCGCAACAAGAATTCCAAATACATTCCCGAAGCTCTTCTGGAAGCATGGGGCTTCGAGATTGAGTCGACGTTGTAGGCCCCGTCTCGGTTCCGATCCAAAAGCGCCGCCTTGTGCGGCGCTTTTGTTTTGAGCGCCGTTTCAATTCGTCCGGTTTGATTGCGGAACTGCTTTGCCGTTTGCCAGGGGATTGGGCGACAATAAGACCAACCGATGACACCATCGCGCACGCACGAAGCTCCATTTATTGATGTTCCCGGCGCTCTCGACGAAATTCGAGCCGGGCGCATGGTGGTTGTCGTCGACGACGAAGACCGGGAGAACGAGGGCGACCTCACCCTGGCTGCCGAGCACGTTACGCCCGAGGCGATCAATTTCATGGCCCGCTACGGCCGCGGCCTCATCTGCCTGACACTTACTGAAGAGCGAGCCGACCACCTGCGCCTCTTTCCCATGACGCAGCAGAACTCCTCGCGCTTCGGCACTGCCTTTACGGAGACGATCGAGGCCAGGGAAGGCGTGACCACAGGCATTTCGGCAGCCGACCGAGCCCACACGATCCGGACCGCGATCAATCCGAAATCGACGGCGGCCGACCTCGCCCGCCCCGGCCACATCTTTCCGCTACGGGCGCGGCGCGGAGGGGTGCTGGTGCGCGCCGGGCAGACCGAAGCCTCAGTCGACCTGGCCCGGCTTGCTGGCCTCAACCCGTCGGGCGTGATCTGCGAAATTATGCGAGACGACGGCGAAATGGCACGGATTCCCGACCTAATCCCGTTCTGCCGGGAGCACAATCTCCGCATTCTCACCGTTGCCGAACTCATCCGCTACAGGCTCCGCAACGAGCGCTATATTGTGCGCGCGGGCGAGGCGCGCATCAACACCCGCTACGGCGAGTTCCGCATGATCGCCTACGAGTCCGAGGTGAATGGCGGCGAGAGCCATCTTGCGCTGGTCCGCGGCGACCTCTGCCCTGGGGGCTGCCCGGCGTTCATCGGGGGGCCGGCGGGACTCCCCGGCGAGGCCAATCACAGGCCGCCCTGCCCACACCCGGTGCTGGTGCGGGTACACACCCGGTGCACGGCGGGAGATGTCTTCGGCGCCGACTGTCACTGCCACGAAACTCTTGACCAGTCGATGCGCATGATTGCCGAAGAAGGCTGCGGGGCCATTCTGTATCTCCACAACACGTCACGCGGCTTCGAGATCGACCACACGGCCAAGGACGCGTTTGCGCCCGGAGGGGTGGTAGCGCCTTCCGCTGTCGATCCAGTCAATCCGGGCCATCTCCTGCTGCACCAGCAGCTTCGCGCCCGCGAAGGCGCTCAGGAGCGCTCCGGCCGCATCCTCCGCGCCATCGGCCTCGGAGGCCAGATCCTGTCCGATCTGGGCATCCAGCGCATCCGCCTCCTCTCCAATACGCCGATGCACATTCCTGCACTCGAGGGCTTCGGGCTGGAGATTGTCGAGCAGGTTCCCATCCCGGTGGAAGACTGCACCCGCGCCCTCTAAATTATGTCCGTGATTTAACTTGTCGCGACTTATCCGCCTTCGCGGACACCACTTGACCAGGTTCAATCGCGCACGGGCCGTCGGATGATATAAGGGTAAGGAACTACTGGCCGAAATCAGACTGTATTCACTCCTCGCGCAGGTTTTCCTCTCCGTCCGATGAGCGATTTTTTTTATCGCGATAATTCCGCTTATGTCAGTTTCGAGCCGATCACGCAATAAACAGGGAATTTTCCGAGTTGTTTCGTGGAACGAGCCCGGTGTAAAATTTTGGCGAAGCCATTCAGGACGGCTCTCGGCAGGCAATCTCGCCCACCCTGGAGACGCTCTCACAACCACCGCACTTGCATCGGCCCTTAGAGCGGGCATGTCGAAAGGCAGGAGCGTTGAGCGTCCATCTGGTCAATCCAAGCGACAATTCTTTCGGTACTGCTGTTATCACACCCCGCTGGTTGTTTGTACTCGCAGCCGCCACGCCGGAATCCGCCGGAACCCCCATTCTTGTTGACGAATCCCTTGAGCCGATTGTCCCGGAGAGCATTCGCCCGGGCGACGTTGTAGGTATAAGCGTCCACACCGGCAATGCGCTGCGCGGCTACGCCGTAGGCCGGATGGCGCGCGCCCGCGGGGCCTGGGTGGTCTATGGAGGCATCCACGCCACCTTATTCCCTGAGGAAGCGCTGGAACGCGGCGAGGGGCATGCCGTCGTTAAAGGGGACGGCGACGTCGTCTGGAGCAAAGTAGTGGGCGACTGCCTGGCCGGCAAGCCCGAGCGCATCTACGAGGGCGGCCGCCTCGAGGGTTCCCAGTTCCTGGCCGCGCGCTGGGACCTGATGGATCCGCAGAAATATATGTGGGCGTCGGTGCAGACCATCCGCGGCTGTCCCAAGCATTGCTCGTTCTGCAGTGTGTGGCGCACCGACGGCCAGAAGCCCCGCCAGCGCAAGTTCCAGAGCGTGATCGATGAGATCGTCTCATTGCGCCGCCTCGGCTTCCGCTTCGTCGCACTCGCCGACGACAACTTCTATCCAGTAACCCTCACGGACCTCCGCCTTGCCCGCGAACAGAAAAACTTCGCCAAGGTTGAAGAGCTGACCGCCATCCGGAACGAGCGCTTCCAGCTCATGGAAGAGTTGGCCAAGCTGCCGAAGGACATGGTGTTCTTCACCCAGATCACCATGGAAGCGGGGGAAGACGCCACCTTCCTTGACGCCATGCGCAAGGCCAACATCAAAGGCGCGCTGGTTGGCGTGGAAGCCGTGACACCCGAGGGGCTCAAGGCCGTCTTCAAGGATTGGAACTACTCCGGCGAGGGACTCGCCAAGCAACTCCAGACCTTCAAGCAGCACGGCGTGCACGTGCTCGGCTCGTTCATCTTCGGGTTGCCGACGGATCGCCCCGCCACCTTCGACGCCACGGTCGAAATGGCCATGAAGGCGGGCGTGACCTTCGCACAGTTTGTGATGATGACACCCTTCCCCGGTACTGTGGATTTTATAAAGTGGGAGAAGGAGCAGTCGCTGAACCCCACCATGGTTGGGGACATCCCCATCACGCGCTATTGGCTGATTCCGACCGAGATTCGGCCCAAGATGTTCACGCCCCACCCCACCATGAGCTCCGAGGAGATCAAGGAGCGGACTCAAAAGGTCTGGGACCGCTTTTACAACTGGCCGAACATCTGGAAGCGCTCCGCCTGCACGCCGAATCTGACGGCACGCATTGCCTTCATGTTTCTCTCGAAGCTTTACCGCCAAATGTATGCAGGGACAGGGATTTCCACGGACAGCGCGCGCCGCAAAAAGGCCAAGGCGTCGGCCCGTTGGACGGCTCGCCAATGCAAGAAGCTCTTCCAGGCCAAGCCGATGCCGGAACTCCCCTCTCCGCGCTGGGAGGTTGGCCCAGCCGTTATGGGCCAGACCGCGTTCGCAGGCGGGTCGGGCGAGGGCGCTAACGGCGCCTTCCTGATTTTGCCCGAGGAATAAGCCCAAGACCAGGGATCGCACGACTATCATGATCCGGCGGCCGCGGTTCCAATTGGAACTGCGGCCGCTCTTGCTTCGTACCAGATGGTCAGAGGTTATGCTCATGGAATCTCTGCGCCTGCCCGGAATCGCTCTTGCTGCCCTCGCCGTGCTCGTCGTTGCTCCGTCTGCGCACGCCTCGGACGCCGACTGGCAGAAGACCTATCCCGTCTCCGCAAAACCATCCATCACCGCCACCACGGGCGATGCGTCGACGGAGGTTCGCTCCTGCGGCGATTGTCGCGAGGTCCGGATACACGTGGAATGGAATGACCGCCACGCCTCCGACTACACCATCACCGAATTCCAATCCGGCGATCACGTCAACTTCGAACTGCGGGAGAAGCGCGGCATCGGCTTCCACGTGAGCTTTGGCAACCGTCGCGAGCCCCATGTAACGGTAGAAACTCCCTCGGCCCTCGACCTGGAAGCCCGCACCTCGGACGGTGGCTTGAAGGTCTGCGGCGTCACAGGCGATCTGCAACTTCACACCAGCGATGGCTCGATGGACGTTTCGGATGTGGGCGGTGCTCTACGGCTTGTCTCAAGCGACGGGTCGATCCACATCCACAACGCCACGGGAACGCTGGAATCCCGTTCGTCCGATGGGCAGGTCCGCATCGATGGGCGGTTTACGGGCGTCCAGGTGCACACGTCTGATGGCAGCCTCGAACTGACGCTGGCGGAAGGCTCGCACCTGTCCTCCTCGTCGCGCGTTGAGAGCTCGGACGGCAATGTTACGGTGCACGTGCCGCGTAGCCTCGCAGCGGACCTGGAGATTCGCGCAGGCGATGGCCACGTCGATTGCAAGCTGCCGCTGGTGATGGAGGGCTACAATTCCAAAACCGATTCCGGCCACAGCATTCACGGAAAGCTGAACGGGGGAGGCGTCCCCCTCACCATCCACACGCACGACGGCAACGCAACAATCGACGCGCTCTGAGATTGCTGGCACCTGCTTAGGTGGATCAAACACGGAATCGCCGCCCCAGGTACGCCGAAGAATGGCGCGGGATTGAGCTGCGTCACCGCTCACCGCGCAAGCCCGCTGGTATGCTCTAATCACTTCTCAGATCAAACAGGGCAGTTCCGGTGGGGATCATTATGCGTCGTGGCTCGCTCTTTGGTGGCTCTACATGTGTGTTCGCTGTCGGTGTCTCCCTGCTTCTGGCCGCCGGCTGTGGATCGAGCAAGACAGGCAGCACCCTCGGCAATCCCATCACAGTCACCATGCAATCGACTCCCGTCGTGCTTCCTCAGGACGGCAGCACCGTCCAGGCCCAGATCACCATCGTCTCCACGAGCGAAACCGCGCTGGTAAGCTTTTCGAACCTGCCGGCCCTCGTGCAGGAGACTTACTCTGCTACGGACACCAATCCCTCCGGTCTCATCACGTTCACTGCATCCAGCGCCACGCCCACCGGCACCTACACGCCCACTGTTACCGTAACTTCAGCTGGGCAGAATGCGACGACGAAATTCACGCTGGTGATTGCGCCGGTCGTAAAGGTAGGGAATACCGTGGACACGACACTCGGCGTCAAGGGCAAACTCGAGCAGTTCATGGCGACGTCGTTCCAGATCTTCCAGTACACCGGCGTGATCTTCGGAACCGGCACCACGGCCGCGGCCCGCGAGCAGCAACTCACCAACCTTGGGGCACAGCACAACCGTATGCAGGTGATCGCCGGTGGCATGCCGATGGTGTCGAATACGGGCACGGCGGCGGATTGGGACTTCACCATCCTTGACACGACCGCTCAGCCGGTGCTGGCATCCGGAGATCACAGCCCGGAGTTTCAGATTGGCACCGTTCCCGCCTGGATGTGCGACAGCCAGGGCCGTCTGCTGGTGGCCGCGCACGCGAAGGATTTTGCCGCGTACGCCGCAAACCTCGTCCGCTATTACAACAAGATCGGGTTTGATGCCGGCGGAAAGCACTTCCAGTCGCCCAGCAACTATCCCATCACATGGTGGGGAATTTTCAACGAGTACAACATCAACGGCCTCAGCGCGTCGGATTATGTCACGCTGTACAACACGACCGTCCCCGCGATGCTGGCCGTGGATACGACTATCAAGATCTCCGCGCTCGAGTTCTCCGACTATGGGCTGGCCTCGGGTGGATCAGGCGATCCCATGGGATCCCTGCCCACGTTTCTGGCGGCGGCGAATGCAGGCGGAGTGAACACGCAGGTTGACGTGCTCTCCACCCACTTCTACGGCACCTGCAATCAAAGCGATACCGACGCCAACCTCTTCGTGCAGGTGCCGCAATTCGCGCAGAACATCAACTATTTTTACAAGGAACTTGCCAACCGCGCGGACCTCGCAAACACGCAGGTCTGGGTTACGGAGAATAACGTCAACGCCGACTTCTCCGATGGCAACGGCAAGAGCACATGCAATCCGGGCCAGACGTCTGTGACGGATCAGCGTGGAACAAGCGCGTTCTTCGCGGCTTGGCGACCGTATGTGTTTTCGCTGCTGGGCAAGGCCGGCAACCGGGCGCTCTACCAGTGGGAGTACGCCGCCGACAAGCAATATGGGGAAGTGGACTCCGCCAGCGATATCTATCTGAGCTACTGGGTGGACCGCACCCTTATCAACATGTTCCCGTCGACGCTGGCGTCACCGGGGCCTGACATTCTGTCACTGATTGCGAGTGACACAATGTCCATCGAGACGCTTGCTACGCGCTCGGCTGATGGCACGGTGCGCGTGATGGTGGTCGATCGCGCAATTCACGCGCCTACTGACAACAATGGCGCCGGCGATCCACGTACCGTCATCGTGGATACGTCCAGGTTTGGCACGTTCAGCTCAGCCAGCCTGCTGACCATCGACGCAACCACGAACGTGACGAATGGCCCTACCGGCGCGGGAATCCCGTCTGCTTCGCGCATTGCGGTCACGCTGAACGGCTACGGCACGGCCTTCCTTACACTCACTCCCTGAAGCGCGGATAGTACGGCTACAGGGCGGGCGAAACAATGCGGGCGACAACGTCGTACTCGTGAGCTTCGGTGATTTCGGCGCGGTAGAAGCGGCCCTGATCCAGCCGATCCAGATCGCCGAAGTCGTTGATGTAGACCTTGCCGTCGATCTCGGGCGCATGGAACTGCGTGCGTCCTTCCCAGAGCAGCGGCGTCTCGTCGCTCTCGCCCTCGGCCAGCACCATCACTTCGCGGCCAACCCACTGTTGCTTGGCGCGCTTCGAGATGCCCTGTTGCAGCTTCATCAGGCGACGCTTGCGGGCCTCGATGGTGCGCTTCGGCACCTTGGAGTCGAATGCGAAGGCGCCCGAGCCCTCCTCGTCGGAGTAGCTGAAGACCCCCAGCCAATCGAACTGTGCGTCCTTGATGAACTGCTCCAGAACTTCAAGGTCGCGGAGCGACTCCCCAGGGAAACCGACGATGAACGACGTGCGCAGCGCGATGCCGGGCACTGCTGAGCGAACCTTATTGAGCGTTTTGAGAAAAATCTCCGCGCCAGCGCCACGCTTCATTGCCTTGAGAACCGAAGGCGACGCGTGTTGCAGTGGGACATCGAGATACTTGCAGATGTTGTCGTGATTCGCGATGGTCTCAAGAAGGCGGCCGGTAATGCGATTCGGATAGGCGTAGAGGAAGCGCAGCCAGCGCAGGCCTTCGATGCGAGCCAGGGTGTCGAGCAGTTGGGCGAGCCCATCCTTGATGCCGAGATCTTCGCCATAGCAGGTGGTGTCCTGGCCGATGAGCGTGATCTCCTCCACGCCGCGCGCCACCAGTTGCTGCGCCTCGGCGACGACCGACTCGAAGCGGCGGGAGCGGAACTTGCCGCGCAGGTTAGGAATCACGCAGAAGGTGCAGGGGTGATCGCAGCCTTCAGCAATTTTGATGTAGGCCGACGTGCGGCCGGTGGCCAGCAGGCGCGGCGTGGTTTCGTCATAAAGGTAAGTGGGCAGCATGTGCGCTGCGCCCCGCCAGTCGTCGCGGCGGAAGCGCCCCTGTTGCTCGCGCAGATCGCCTTCTGGCCGCGAGGAGGCTGTTTGGTGAGCTGAATCCTCCACTGAGTCCAGCCGCACCGCAGGCGCCTTGTGAGTGCCGGCGAGCGACTCCTGGCCCGAATGGGTTTCCGCAACCCTCGAACTGCTCAGAATATTGAAGGGTGAGGGCGCTGCGATCTGCCGCGCGATGCCTGCCGCCTCCAGAATTGATTCCAGTTCGCCGGTTCCAACCACGGCGTCGACTTCGGGAATATTCTTACGGATTTCGTCGCGGTAGCGCTCCACCAGGCATCCGGCGACGATGAGCCTGGTGGCCCGGCCCTCGGTCTTGTGGCGCGCCATCTCCAGGATGGTGTCCACCGACTCCTGTTTGGCCGAATCGATAAAGCTGCAGGTGTTCACAACAAGAATCTCGGCGTCTTCCGGGCGGGCGGTCAGGCGCGCGCCGGCGCGGTCCAGCAGGCCCATCATCACTTCGGAGTCGACGAGGTTTTTGGGGCAGCCTAACGAAATAAAGCCCACGGTGGGAGCCGTGGGTGGGGAAACTTTGCTCACCATCCTATTTTATCTGGATATCGTTTTCTGACCAACCGTGGGCGCCTATCACGCGGCACCGTATCTCCGGTCACATCCAATTTGCCGGATCCGCGTTTCAATGAGCGCCGCAGTATCGATCCTCCCGATATCGCAATCTAAAGTACCTCGCTCACCGCGCGCTATCGGTCTCCACCCCCCCCAACGCCTGCCATTCAGCAGGAAAGGAGTCTTGTATGCCCACTGTCACCCTCAAACAGGAATTCCGTGCTCCCTCCGACATCCTCCACAGCGAAATCCAGAGGCTTAAACTCCCAGCGAACGTTGTCCCCGAGATCATCATGCCGGCTCCGCTCGTTGGCACCTGGGTCAACTGCGATCATCAAACCCGCGGCTTGGTACGCTTGATGATTGCCGCCAATGGCCCGGCGATCACTGTTCATGGCTTCGGCGCCTGCTCGCCTACCCCGTGCGACTGGGGCAACGTTTCAGGCCTGGTGTACGCCGACAACGTCACTTCCACGCCGGCCGTGGCGTTTTCCGCCGTGTACACCTTCAGCTTCAAGCAGACCACCATCGTGGGGCGGCTTCTGAATGGCGCCCTGATTGTGGAATCCTTCGACCACTTCACTGACAAGAGCGGCCGCGCAGACTACTACTCGCAGTACGTGATGGCGCAGTAGAACGAGCCGAGACGAACACCGAATCGGGCGTCTGCCCAGGTTGTGCAGGCGCCCATTTTTTACTTCTTTCCCGCCTTGAGTGGAAGCCCGGCTCCGGTCAGCACGCCCTTGGCATCCGCCGAATACGGCCCATTCGGATCCAGTTCCAGATATTTCTGGTAGGCTTCGGCGCATCCCGGCGGCAGCACCATCTTCTGGGTCTTGGGATCGACGGTGGCCTTCGAAACCAGCGACTGCCCCTTGAAGTAATACAGCGCGGCACGCGCGGGATCGAGCGCGATGGCCTTCTCCGCCGCGGCGAATTGCGCGTCGGAGTTTCCCGCCTGGAAGAACGAGATCGTCTCGTTGCGCCGATACAGCGCCGCCTGCTGCGGGAACGCGGCGACGGCATTGTCAAAGGCCCCTTCCGCATCCTTTATCTTGCTTTCGTGGGCATAGATCTCTCCCAGGCTCGCCCACGACACGCCCTTGATGTCCGGAGTGCGGCTCTGCGCGTTGTTCACTTCGCCACCCACGGTGTTGCGCGAGTTCCTGGTCCCGTCCGGGGCTATCGCTCCCGGTTTGTCATTGTGCTGGTAAAAGTCATCTGAATGCGCACGCTGTATCGACTCAGGATCGATGCCCAGGGCCATCTTGAAGCTGTTTTCAGCCTCGGGGTACTTCTTCAGTCCAAGTTGCGCGAGTCCCAGTTCCACCCACGGCAGAATGAGCTTGGGGTTGTCGGCGGTGGCCTTCGCCATCATCGCCTCGGAATCGGCAAATCGCTTCTCCGCCGTGGCCTTGCGGGCCGCGGTGATGGCCGCGTTCAGGCTTTCTGATTCCTTCTTGCTGCCCGGTGTCGGTTCCTGGGCCCATGTAGTGCAAAAAGCACAAAGCAGAATCGCGGAACACAGAGCGGCAGTCTTCATTCAGCACCTCGGAAAATGGGTTGAAATTGCAGCCGAAGTATACCCAAAGACTCACGCGCAGGGTAGGAAATTGGTGACGGCCGCTGGCGGATACGGAACCAGCCGGGATGCTAAAATCAATTAGTGCCGGGTCCTACGCGACGTAATCCCGCCAACCCCGCCAGGTCCGGAAGGAAGCAACGGTAACGGGCTAGTACGGGCGCAGTAGGTCACCCGGTACTTTTTTGGGCGGCGGCGGGGGCGCATTGAGTCTTGAAGCTCGCATGAAACCGCGCATGACCGCAGATGCTGCGCCGACGGATTGGGCTTGCCCGGCCGCGCACGTCACCCCTAGATTGTATCGATGTGAGCGGAGCCGGGTTCTCCAGCCTGAGTTCGCGCTGCCAGGAGAAAAGCTTTGACCCTCACCGTTCGTCCCGTGGTGGGCCGGCGAGCCAAGATTACTGCGCTCGGAACCTACGTCCCGCCCCAAGTACTCACTAACCAGGACCTGGAAAAGATGGTCGATACCAACGACCAGTGGATCCTGGAGCGGACCGGCATTCGCGAGCGTCACGTTCTGGCCAAGGGAAAAGGCACCAGCGACATGTGCGTGGAGGCGGCAAAGAAGTGTCTCGCTGCCCGTGGCATCGCGCCTACCGACGTTGAAGTCATCATCGTCGGCACCGTGACGCCCGACATGCTGTTTCCCTCGACTGCCTGCCTGGTGCAGGACAAGATTGGCGCGAAGGGTGCGTGGGGATTCGATGTTTCGGCCGGCTGCTCGGGCTTTGTGTTCGCGCTGCAGGCGGGCGTCAAACTGGTGGAAAGCGGCGCTCACAAGATGG
>WNGK01009598.1_pt1 | contig 13019 bp, 10 predicted proteins | sample 5400601 | NCBI WGS metagenome assembly WNGK01 (sample SAMN13153376, study PRJNA577476) | soil metagenome | isolation source: 60 cm soil or saprolite under Garry oak tree replicate 1 | place: USA:California | collected 2016-06-15 | reverse complement strand
CTGATTGAGCTGCTCGGCCACCTGGGCATCGGTGTAGTCGTTGAGCAACTGATCGATGAGCGTCATGAGATGAGGAGCCGTGCGGCGTCCGTGACTGAGCTGAATGGTCACGGTCTGGGTCGCTCCCCCTTTGAAGCGCACATGAGCGGTGATCACTTCATCTTGCACAACAGTCACATCTTCCAGCAACAGCCTCGCCATCCGCTTGCGATCTCGATCCAAGGTCCGGGGATCTTTCCACACCCGTGGGAAATCCTCGACCAGCTCTTTAATCGTCTGCTCTTCGAGGGCAGAAAGCTTGCGTTGTTCTGCTTCCTGTTGTCGTTCAACTTCGCGCCTTCACCTGTGCCAGTTCGCGCAAGCGCGCATTCCAGTCGGCTTCCAGCACATCAGCTACGAGACGGTTCTCCGGATCGACCCGCAGAAAGCGACGCTGTGCCAACTCAGCGGCATAGCGGGCACGCTCCACCTGTTGGGCTCGTAACCGCTGGGTTTCCTGCACCTGGGCCTGAAGTTCTTCGTGGATCTGCAGAGAGGTCTCGACAGCCAGAGGAGTCAGTTGAGCCAGCAACAGATCAGCGGTGGCCACATGCAGTCCTGCCCCATCCACCCGCTGACAGAACTTGTTGTCGGCCTGCTCAATCTGCTCCTTCTGGCAAAGATATTCAGGATAGAGACGTTTGCCGCCCTTGGTCTCATGATAGCGCACCGTCATCCGTTGGCCACAGCGTCCGCAGATGATGATCCCTTGCGAGCCTCGCTGGTCCTTCACGTGGGGGGCCGTGGCGGCGATCTTCTCCGTGGGAAGCACGATTTTCTCGCAACTGGCGCAGGTTGGCTTCGTACTCTTCCCAGCTGATGTAACCAGGATGGGCCTCTCGGATGAGAAACGGCCACAGCTCCTGGGAGACCAGTGTGGTCGAAAGCGACCCATCGGGACGTTTGCTGGTATGCGTGCGCCCGTAGCAGAAAGCGCCGGCGTAGCGGGGATTGCGCAGGATTTGGCGCGCCGTGTTGTGGACCAAAGGCGCCCAATGGATCTCCCCTTTATGGGATCCCATACGAACATGGCGAGGAAAGAGCAGCCCCTGGGTGCGAAAGAACCTCACCGTCCCCCAGGCCGACCCAATGCGTTTGAAGGTGGCGAACAGGAGACGCACGGCTTGCTGGACCTGGGCGTCCGGGTCCAGGATCACGGTCCCATCCTCGGCGTAGGCCAAGCCTATTGGTAAGGGCACCTTTAAGGCACCGCGTTGCGCCTGGTGCAAAATCCCCCCTCGCAAACGAGCTTTGAGCACATGAAGCTCGGCCTCCGACATGGTTCCCTTTATTATGTATCATCTGGCTCGTCTTCCCGGAAAACCTCATCGGAATCGAGCACAGAAGATACATAATGATAGTTAGATACTCATCTTCCACTGCGTTCCAGATGATATCTAACATACAACCCCAAAAGAAGACGATCATTGTAACTACGTGGATCATACACCCCTTGTTAAAAGTCAACTATTTAGGACCCCCTATGGCAACTATTTCTGCCGGTTTCTGAACGGCGATCTGCGCTGCTTCTTGTTGAAGCTTTCGGTGGTTGTTGGCCTCGGTAGCACGATAGCTCTCGACCTCCATCAGATCCAAAATGACGGAGTGATGAACGACGCGATCTATGGCAGCCATCGTGGTCATCGGGTTTTTGAAGATGTGGTTCCACTCGCTAAAGACCAAATTCGTCGTAATGATCACGGATTTGCTTTCATAGCGCTCAGACAGGAAGGTGAAGAGCACTTCCATCTCATCGCGGTCCTGCTGCACATAGCCAATGTCATCAAGAATGACGCAGGCAAATTTATCGAGCCTAGCCAGTTCCTGGGGGAGTCGCAGATCGCGTTTGGCAGCCAGCAACCGCTGCACCAGGTTCGAGGTTGGTGTCCACAACACCGGATGCCCTTGCAGAATCAGTTCATAGCCCAACGCTGCGGCGATGTGACTTTTCCCAACGCCTGGCAGGCCCGCTGCCACGACATTGGTGGCAGAGCGAAGAAAGCTTCCAGACTTCAGGCGCTCAATCTGAAGTTGGAGCCCGGCTGGCAAGCGCTTCAGATCAAAATTGCGGAAGGTCTTGTCTGGGGGAAGGGCAGAAGCACGCAGGAGTCGTGCGGTACGCCGTTGCATGCGCAGCTCCTCCTCGTGCTTGCCCAGTTCCAACAAATAGGCTTCGTGAGAGAGGCTCTCTTTGGCGGCTTTGAGCGCCAGATCGGCAAACACGGCAGCCATGCCGCCCAGGTTCAGGCGCTCTAAGAGGGCGCGTAATTCATCCTGTCGATTGGTTTGATTAGCCATTGGTCCTCCTTGATGGAATGAGTTGGTCGTAGGGTGAGAGATCGAGGGTTGGGGTGTGCAGTTGCGGGACGCTTTGCACTCCGGGCAGATGCACCAGGTCACGAACGGCCACCAGGGTTGGCAGAATCGCCGCTTCCAACAACAAGCAGAGTGCCGTTTCGACCTCGGATTCGGAGGTGGTGGCGGCCAGGTACAGGATGCGGACATACTCCTGGTTGGCTCGCTTGGGCCAATCGGCGAGAAGCCGATCATAGGCCAAGCGGAAGGTGGTCGTGGGAAAGAGTTCATCGCGGTACTGGTAGGCGGCGAACGCTCCCGGCTTGCGTACCAGCGACCAGATGACATGGTGATAATCGATGCGATGCTTGTGCTTCCCAATGAGGCGCGGCAGGACGAACACAGGGGAGGTGCCCACGTAGCCCTCAAGGGTTTCCGCTCGCACGCGAACCATGACCGTCGTGCCTATCAAGCGGGAAGGGACTGAATAGATGTTACTGTTCACATGGATCGTAGAAAAGCGCGAAACGGTGACGCGCAGCTCTTTGCAGGGGGAGAGTGGTGCAGCTGGCAGGGGGCGCAAGGCCTCCTTTTCAGCGGTAAAACGCGCGTCCCTTGTCTGGTTGCGTTTGTACACTAAATCCTGCAAAAAGTGCTCGTAGGCTGAGCGGTTCGAAAAATCTCGGCACCATCTGACTCGCAACGCCTGGTCAACTGCTTGCTTGAAACGATAACGATGATGGGATTGTTCCACATCCCCGTTTTCATGCGCTACCCCCTGATTGTTCCAGGTTGGCTGCATCCCGTAATGCTGCATGAGGGCCTGGTAGCGCAGCGTCCAGTCTTCTCGCTCCTCTTTGCGTAAGTGCCGAACGGCGGCCGTCAAGTGATCGGTACGATGTTGCTCTGGGACGCCACCAATCTGCCAGAGGGCTTTCTCGATCCCCTCAGCCAGGGCCTCGAAGCTTTCGCTGAAGCAAATGCTGGCAGCTTCGGCGTTGGAGTAAGTCAGCACAAAGTGATAGACCATGTGAGGAAAGGGTTCTCCTGCAATGGTCACGCCCAGATCCTCCAGATGGGTGAAATCGGATTGGGCTCGCTCTCCGGGCTGGTGTCGTTGTTCAAAGATGACCTCCTGCTCCGGCCCAGACACAGCACGCCATCTGGCAATGTGCCGCTGCAAGGTCCTGATTTGGGTCGGTCGATAGCGACTTGGGTGTTGCTCACAGAGCAGCGCAAACAAGGTGGACCCTTGCAGCGCTGGATCGCGTTCGAGTTGTGCGACCACCCAGGGCCAGTCTTGCTCAAACGGATTGTCGCGGGTAGCCCAGGTATGAGGACGCTTGAGCTGAGAAGGAAGCTCGCCCGCTTGTTCATATTTGCGGGCGGTGCGCTCGCCCATCCCTGCGCGTGCAGCCGCTAGCCGTTGGGGGGTCCCTTTCCGTCTCTCTTGCATCAGTAGCTTCACCTCGGTATCCTTCTTCATATGACACTCACCTCATTGCGTTGATGAGTGTCATCGTAGGTCATCAATGTAGCGCTTGTCTAGATTGATGGCCTGCATTGTCAGCGGTGATCACGGTCATATGTTGCGCTTGATGCGCTTGCCATACCCCATGTAAGCGTTTTACGCCACAACAGATTATTCTGACCACCTCTGCGCTTTACAACAGAGCCACAAAAGTTCTTCGCGAGCGATCTTCTCGTGCAATGAAAACCAGTTCCCTTGTGTGATCCCTGCGAGCTTGTGCCTGCTGTTCCTTCCCCACCTCCATGCCAACCCCACCGGAACAACAGGCCCCGCTCGCATCCTCCGCACTTTGCCTCGACTGCCTCCATGCCAACCCATCCACCTCCTCAGTCGAGCAAAGTGCGGAGGCTTGTCCCACATCAAGCAAGGACGCTGCGAAGACACAAATGAAAAGCGGCAATTTTAATTGGTCATACCGGCCGTTTTAATTATCGCTTAACACCCAGGGCTCAATTGCATACCCCATGCCACTTTTGAGTGGTTTGCGCAGCCAGCGGAGGCCTGGCTCGGGCTGTGCACCTGGTGGCAACATCTGCGGCGTTTCCATTCCAATCGAGCAGACCACTTCTCGCAAGCGGGACGGATCGCGGACTGCCCGCAGGCTGGCTGGGGAGTTTCCCAGCAACTCACAGTCTCTGCTCATCTCAGCGACCAGATCAGGCAGGTTCTCAAACCCCCCGCAGTAGGCCAGGGAACTTGCTCTCCACGAGAGTACTGCTTGAGCTAAACGCGTATGCCAGCTGTTGGGATCGCCCGGAAAAAGACCACCAAAGTCATACGCAAGTGAGAGGCAACAAGCTCTTGAGGGGAGGTCTAGATGACCAAAGGCGTCAAGTGCTACCACATCAAAGCCTGCCGCCACTACACTCTGGGCTAATGGACGGGCATTTATCCCTACCAGAACGAGTGATGTGTTCATCGGCTGTCGTCTCTAAACATGTCTATAGAAATTTTACTGTTATCTCGTATATGGTATCTCGTCATCAAGCATTTTCTGTCTCGTCAACTAGTGTTTCTTTCCTGGTGAAAGGACGATGCATGGCAGAGATGAGCAGGGCTGAGACAAAGCCAATCACAGCGCACAGTGCTGCGAACAGCCAGGTGGTTCTAAATGCATCGATCACTGCTGCATGCGCCAGCGCACCAGCAGTGGGATAGGCCTGTTCCTGGTTGGTGTGGAGTTGCCCGGCGAGGACACTGACCAGGATTGCTACCCCCAGCACGCTCCCTATCAGTCGGAAGGTGTTGAACACCCCGCTGCCGACTCCCAGTTTGGCGTGAGGCACCTGAGAAAGTGAGAGAATGGGCAGACTTTGGAACGCCAAACCGATACCCCCTCCCATCAGTAGGCCGCGCCAGGCAATGTCCAGAAAGGATGCGAGAGGACTGAGGAGGCCCAACAGGCCAAGGCCAATCGCTAGCAGTGCCATACCTGCCAGGCACATCAGAGAGGGAGTGACCTTGCTACTCAACTTTCCAGCGAGCAACGAAGCGACAAAACTCGCCAGTGCGATAGGGAGCAGTGCATACGCCGCATGGAGTTGACTGTAGCCCAGCGCGTTCGTGAAGTAGAGCACAGCGATCAGCGTAGCTCCCTGGAGCTCGATGCCGAACAGGAGGACGGTGATGTTCGTACCGGTAAAGCTCCATGCCTTGAACAAGCTGAGGTCCACTAGTGGCTCGCGCTGCCATACCTCAACCAGAACAAAGAGGATCACGCCCCCTACTGCCGCACCAAAGAGCGACAGAATGGGCACGGAGGACCAACCCCACTCATTTCCCTCGATGGTCGCCAACACGAGAGAAAAGATCGTCATGGTGAGCGTGAGCAGGCCAGGCACATCGATATGCTTGCTCACAGAAGGGTCACGTGTTTCCGGCACAAAGAGCAACGTCAGCACTATCCCCACTGTACAGATTGGCAGGTTGACAAGGAAAATCCAGCGCCAGTCAAAGGTTTGGACCAGAAAGCCACCAATGATCGGGCCAAACGCAGCGCCCATGCCCCCCACCGCTCCCCAGACGCCGAGAGCGGCACCGCGCTTTTGGCGAGGGAAGACGACCATCATAATCGCCAGGCTCACCGGCGTCAGTCCGGCTGCGCCAACTCCTTGAAGGGCGCGGAAACCGATCAGCCAGCTCATCGCGGGTGTACCACTGATGTGTCCGCATGCCTGCGCGAGTGCGCAGCCGAGGGAACCCAGGCTAAAGAGGAGCATGGCGATCAGGAGCAGCCGCTTGCGCCCATACTGATCGGCAAAGCGTCCCACGGTGATCAGGAGGATCGCATACATCAGGTTATAGGCATTGAGGACCCAGCTGATCGAGAGCAGGTCCGCCGAGAGGCCGGTTTGTATGCTTGGGATGGCGATATTCATGATGGTCGTGTCGAGCATGGCCATTACAAAGCCAAAGAGCACTGCTGTCAGGACGAGCCAAGGTTTCACAGGTTTCGCACGTACCGTCACTTCTGGAGACGGTGCGTGCGTAGCGCCACCCCGAAAAAGTGTTGATGGTTTCGTTTGCTGCATGTACGTACATCCATCTCTCTTTGAAAAAGGGAAGCGTTCGAGCTATCTTTCTCTGCACCAACTAGTTCACTTTGACGCTGCTATCTGAGCTGCATGCTCCTGGAAGTGGCTCGGCAGGTACTGGCACAGGTCCAGGACCGTTTTGTATCCTGCTCCGAAGCAATAGGCACCTCGCCCCCATTCGTCGTCCCCTATCCCTTCAACCGTCGCCAGCATCGCCGTGTGGACTGTGTCGTACCACACGAGGATCGAGGCACGAGTCTGGCTGCGGGCGTTCTGCTCTGCCAGCCTGCGATTGATCAGGTGACCGAGCCAGTTCAGAAACGATGGGGGATTGTGGTAATTCTTTCCCTGGCGAACATGCTCAATGGCCTCCGGGGTATGAGCGAGTGTATACGTAAGATGGGTCAGCACTTCCCCGATGGTCCATGCCGTCGAGCTGGTTTTCCGGTGCCAGTCAGCATCGGTCAACGACTCCACCACAGCATGAAAGGCGGAACGGGTTTCCTCCAAGTGGCGACGTAAAACCGTACGATCAGGAATGGCTGTACTTGTGGTTGATGATCTCAATACGTGGGTCCTCATAATTGAATCTCCTTTTCAAAACGTCTTTTACCTTGCTCGATTGCAGTGAACAGGGCAGAGGGCCTGAAAGTCGCGTTTCTGATGGAGCAGGACTCTGCGCCATAGAAGTGAGGCTGAGCTTGACCTTTTTCTTCTTTCAGGCGCCTAAAAACAGGCTTTCTCTCTGGATCTGGTGACTCTGGCAATTGCCTCCACCAGTTGGAGGTGTTACAATCTCTGTACACCTCGACTGGAGCGTAACACATTAGCGGGAAATCATCGTGAGAGAGACGTGAAATGGGCCGCTTGCTTCTCAGATCTCTCAGTGACTTCTGTTGGCGTATTTTGAACGTTCATTCGGGCACTCGCTCTTTGCTATCTCGGTGCTGCTCTAGATGATTTTGCCAGCTTTTATTACTTGGTCGGGCGCATCCAAGAACAAGATTCGTTACCTCACTCGGACCACGGCGTGATGGGTCTGGGCACCAGTTCATCGTCCACGTAGATCGCATCGACTCGCTCGTTGAAGAAACAGAGAAGTTCGGCAATTGGCGAACAGGCGGGGAGTGGCTCACGGTAACTCCACACCATATCCTTAAAGACGCTCGCTCCAATTCTGGCTGACCAGTACGATGCCTGGCCTTTGTAGGGGCAACGCGTGGTGGTCCCGGTTGCTTCCAGCAGATCCATGCGAACATCCTGCTCAGGGAGATAATAGCGAGTCGGCCCCCCTGTTTCGAGCAAGAGCCGAGGGTGATGGCTCTCGGCGATGGTCTCGCCACCGACCACGACACGCACATGACGGTAACTGGGCAAAATCTCCACCCGCTTGTAGGGATCACGTGCGTGATCAAAGACCTGCTCGTCCTCTTCGTACCAGGCCTCCATTGTGTTCCAGTAAAAGGCGACATAGCCGTTGACCCGCGGAGCGGTCGGTGGCGGGCTGGCATAGCTCCAGGCGGCATTTTCAGCCAGGCGGTCACCCACCCGTATCGTCCAGTAGGACGCCTCCCCTTTCAGAAGGGAATACGTATGGTGATCGGTCTCCTCCAGGAACTCCTGTCGCACATCTTCCAGCGGGAAGTAGTACACGGGCAAGCGCCCATATTCCTGTAACCGCATGACCCGCTTGCTGTCGGCGATCGCCAGCCCGGCGAAGGTGACCCGCACCCTCCTCTGGCTGTCCTCCCAGCGAAACGCTAGCTCCTGGCTCAATGAGGGAGCCGCCGGAGGACCGAAGTAGAGATCTTCAAGTATTGGTTGCATCGTCGTTTCTCTCTTTCCTGGAAAACTTTGTACGTGGCAATTCTTTCTCTCATATATGCCACGTGCTGTTACATCTCCGACACCTGAACTGCTGGTCTTGCCCTCTCTGCCTGGGGTTTACTCTCAGGGAGAGCGAGAAGACTGGAGACAAGAGGCTCAACGAGCGGGAAACCATAGCAAGCACCTGCCAGGGCGACATCGGGCGTTCGACAAGGTAGACGTTGGGTGACCCACACCGTGGGCAGTGTTCTGTTAAAGAATTTTGCTGCATATTTCTTTCTCTCCTGTCCTCGCGGTTTGTTCGGGTAGCAGAATTGGAGCTGGTTTACCTGCTAGAAACGCACCCGCTCGCCTACTGTGGGAAAACGGGCCCCTTTCTGGGACTGGTAGTTCTGCCGATTGCCCCCACCAGTTGGAGGTGTTACAATCTCTCTACAGCTCGACTTGAGCGTAGCACATCGGCGGGAAATCATCGTGAGAGAGGCGTGAGATGGGCAGATTGATACTCAGATTGCTCGGGACGCCAGAAGTGAGCCACGCGGAGCAACCGCTCACCTTGCAAACCCGCAAGGTCCTGGCCCTGCTGGCCTACCTTGCCGTGGAGCAGGGGGTCCACTCGCGCGACAAGATCACAGCCCTCCTCTGGCCGGAAAGTGATGAAGAGCGAGGCAAGGCTTCGTTACGCCGCGCCCTGGCCTATTTGCGGCAGAGCCTTGAGGAAAGCTCTCACGAGGGCTCCGGTCATGTGCTCCTACAATCCACGCATGTGCTGGTTGAACATACTATGCTCAGTTTCAACCGTGCTTCTGACTTCGAACTAGATACACATACCCTGCAAACGGCGTTTACGCTAGCTCGCCGTCGCTCGTCGGGTGATCCGCGTACCCATCTTGCCACCTTACAGATGGCAGCTTCCTGCTATCGTGGGAACTTCCTGGACGGCCTCTCTTTGCCCGATGCGCCAGACTTCGAGGACTGGCTGCTGCTGCAACGCGAAAGCTGGCGCCGCCAGGCCAATACCGTTTTCGAGCGTCTCTCCGGGTGGCAGCGCGACGCAGGAGAGCTGGAAAACGCGCTTGATACCACCATCCGCTGGGTCGAGCATGACCTGCTCAACGAGATAGCCCACGCTCGCCTGATGCAGGTGCACTATGCGCTCGGGGATCGGGTGGCGGCCCTGCAGGCCTTTGAACGCTGCCGCGCGATCATCGAGCGCGAGCTGAGCGTTGAGCCTTCCTCGGAGGTCATGGGGCTGGCGGAGCGCATTCGTTCCCAGGCTCTGCCTGTTGGCGAACCGGTGATGCATGAAACAGTCTCGCCACGGGAGGCGTGGGAATTGCCATTCACCGGGCGAAACGCCGAGCATCACGCGCTGGTCAGGGTGTTCCAAACGATGCTGCGAGGTCGCACACAGGTGGCGACCATCGAGGGAGAGCCTGGCATCGGCAAGACACGGCTGGCAAAAGAATTCCTGAGGTGGGCAAGAGCGCAGGGAGCCGATGTGCTTGAAGCGCGCGCCTTTGAGACAGGGAGCCGCCTGCCCTATCAACCGCTCGTCGAGGCGCTACGCACTCGCCTGGAGGGTGAGCAGCATTTCCAGACATTGCTCAGCGAGGTCTGGCTGGCTGAACTGGCGCGGTTGTTGCCTGAACTCGGCGAACAGGTCCCAGAGCTGCCCCCTCCGCTGTCTCTCGGTGAAGCAGAGGCGCGCACCCGCCTGTTCGAGGCAATCGCGCGTCTTGGACACGCCCTGGCGAGACGTGCTCCGATCGTCCTTTTCGTTGATGATGCGCAGTGGGCGGATGCCGCCACCCTCGATGCGTTGCAGTATGCCAGCCGGCGATGGGCCGCTGCGCACCTTCCGGTGCTCTTGCTCTGCACCCTCCGTTCGGAAGACCTGGCGAGTAGCGTCGCGCTTGCCGATTGGCTGAACGGCCTTGAACGGAACCTGCCTGTCAGTCGCCAGGCCCTCATCTTGCTCACCTTTGAGGAGACGCTGCAGTTGGTACGGTCGCACTTCGATGCTGAGAGCGGGGCAAAAGAGCATGGGAGCGAGCGGCAAGTGGAAAAGGAAGGAGGTATCGAAGCGTGGAGCCGCTGGCTTTTTGCTCACACAAAGGGCCATCCCTTTTTTCTGATCGAGTACCTCAAATTATTCGCTGAGCAGAGAGATGTGCTCCACGATGATGCTGGCACTGTGCTGATCGCCCCTGATCGTTTCTTTCATCAAGAAAGAGCAGAGTCCATCCTCCCGTCGAGAGTACGGGACCTCATTCATGGGCGTCTAGTACGGCTCAGCCGTGCTGCATTTACCCTGTGTATGGCCGGGGCTGTTCTAGGTAATGGCTTCACCTTTGATCAGCTCTGCCGAGTGGCTGAGATCGACGAAAATCAGGCCCTGTCCGCCCTTGATGAGTTATTGACGCGAGGACTCCTGCAAGAAATGGACGGAAGATGCTTCTTTGCCCACGATAGCATCCGTGGAGGGGTCTATGCTGAAGCAGGCGAGATCAGGAGACGAGTCCTGCATCGCCGGGCGCTCGAGACCCTCCAGGCAGCATCGGCCTCTCCTGCTGAACTGGCTCATCATGCGAGGGCCTCAGGACTTCCTGATGTCGCTGCTCGTTTGAGTCTCGCGGCCGGTGATGCAGCGATGCGCCTGTTTGCGGCCCGCGATGCGATTGTGTATTATGAGCAGGCGCGGCGGCTGGTGAGGCCATCGACTGAGTCTCCCCGGCTTGCGGTGGAGGAGAGTGCTGTTGTTTCCCTGGCTGACCTGTCGCAGCTCTATCTCCAACTGGGGTGGGCGTACGAGCTGAGCAGTCAGTTCGCTCAGGCGGAGAGCCTCTACGAGGAGTTGCTGATGCTGGCGCGGGTTTGGCGCAACCCGGTGATGGAATGTGCCGCACTGAACCGTCTGGCGACCCTGGCAGCTCAGAACCGACTGGATCTGGCAAGAGCAGAGGAACTGCTCCAGCAGGCGCTTGTCATCGCCGAGCGCAGCCAGAATAAGGCCGGCGTGGCAGAAACGGCGTGGAATCTCGCGCAGACAGGGTTTTATGCCGCCAAGATGACGGCATCGCTCCCATATGCCGAGCAGGCACTGGCAGTGGCGCGAGAACTGAAGCAGCAGGAACTTATCGGGCGAAGCCTGCATGCCCTCGCCACCCTTGAGGTCGCACTGGGGAAGCAGGAGGAGAGCCTGTCCCATGCTCAGGAGGCGCGCATACTCTACGCGGCGTTGGGCAACCGGGCCAGGGAAGTGGGTTGCCTGTGCGTGATAGCCAGGGCCAGCATCGATGAGGGACAGCTTCAAGAAGGGATCGATGCCGCCAGGACGGCGCTCGAGATGAGCGAGGCTATGGAAGACACCTGGGGGCAAATCAATGCCGCTGTTCAGCTGGTGCCTGGATTGCTCGATGGCGGGGCATACGGCGAAGCGTTCGCCGTCGGCCAACGGGCCGTCGCCTTAGCATGCGGGCTTGAGATCACGCCATTGCTGGTCCTCATCCTCACGGAGTGGGGGAATGTCTGCCGGGCGATGCTCGCGCCAGATGCGGCGAAGGTCGCCCATAGCGAAGCGCTCATGCGCTGTGAAGGCTTCATGCCGCCACATTATGTCGGGTGGATCGCTGGCGAACTCTGCGCAGATTGCGTTGTCGAGGGACAGTGGCAGCAAGCATATACGTATGCCCTCAAAGCCGCTGCAGCGAGAGACCCAACCATCTTATTTGGAGGAGTTGCCCGCTGGTATGAGATCGCTGCATTGTTGTGGGGAGGGAGTGCAGATCAGGCCAGGGAGGAGGTACGTCGCTTTGGGAAGGGCATGAACAACAACGGACGCGCCGCTGTTTACTATCTGCGATCACGCGCGGTACTCGCTCAGTTTGAAGGGGAAATCGATGCCGCAATTGCACACCTGCAGGAGGCAGCGCGTGTTGCAGAAGAGGTGGGGTTACCAGGTGAACTGTGGTTAATATGTGTGGAACTCGGGGAGATATACCAGAAACAGGGTGACGAGAGCCAGGCAGACCAGACATTCGCACGCGCCGCCGAGATCATACGCTCGCTAGCGGACACAATAGAAGACCACCAACAGCGCACCTCCTTCCTCTCCGCACCAGTGGTAAAGCGCGTCTTGGAACACGTTCGGTTTTTGGAGTGACACCCGAATTTTCCAAAGCTTCATGCTCACTTTTTTCGGAGTGAGCGTGGAATCTCATTTCATTGCGGAGTGACACTGGAATTCTCACTAATTTACTTCACCGGTCTGGGTAATTCTTGCGACAGGTTTTTCATGTCACGGTTCAAGTCTGCTAACAACTGGTATGCCTGCTTTGCCTTATCAGCCATATTCAGGACTTCATCGGAGAGATCGGTATTTTTCGGAGTTCGCTCTAATGCGCGATCCAGAAACGCAAAGGTACTCAGTGATCCTGAGTATGCCTTGTTTCCAAACTCAATGGCTTTTTCAATAAGTTCTGGGAATGTGAAGGAAGACCAATCAGGTTCATTATACATGGGAGCGCCTCCTATATAAAGAACGAGTGTTCGCTGCTTACAGTGTACCATATTCTGGGTACTTCCTCTCATGACGGTGGATAATTCGGACTTTTCTCCTTCTCGCTTGACAGCCTATTCCGACTCTCCTTAATACTACAACCGTAGTTATAAGGGGGCATGAGAGCTTGGACGAGCGCGTTGCCGGAGCGCGCGTCGGAGGTCTTGACTTTGACGGGCCAAGAGCCGCTTCCTCCTGCGAAACGTCGACCAGGCCAGCCGCACCTCGGGCG
>WNGK01005808.1_pt1 | contig 13020 bp, 6 predicted proteins | sample 5400601 | NCBI WGS metagenome assembly WNGK01 (sample SAMN13153376, study PRJNA577476) | soil metagenome | isolation source: 60 cm soil or saprolite under Garry oak tree replicate 1 | place: USA:California | collected 2016-06-15 | reverse complement strand
GATCTTCTTGGTCGTCTTGCGCCTAGCAAGACAGGGGCGGGGATACAGACTTGCCTGCCCTAGTAGGGCGCCTAGTGTTGAGAGCCCTTTCGTCTGTCCTTGTTTACGAGTTGTCCGCATCGATTGTTTGGAAGGTTTGGTACTCATCGGGTTCAAATGATTTCGACTCGCCCGAGAGGCTCGGGCGAGGGCCCCTCTTTTGGCTGTTGTTTTACTGGTCTGTCGGCAGTTTTGATCGGGATACCTGGAGAGTTCGATAGTCAAGTGCGTCATTTGTGGTGAAAATAACCTTGTGCCTGTCCGCGAAACTCTCAACTCAGCCATCCAGCGCCTGACTGCCGCGGACGTTCCTTCTCCGCGCATGAATGCCGAACTGCTGCTGATGTTCACGCTGGGATGCGATCGAGCTTATCTCTACGGACATCCCGAGCGCGAATTGACGGAAGACGAGCAATTCCGCTATGAGGAAGCGCTGGGACTGCGGTCAAAAGGGATTCCGGCGCAGTACATCACCGGACATCAGGAATTCTGGGGGATGGATTTGATTGTGTCCCCGGCGGTGCTGATTCCGCGGCCGGAGACGGAGCATGTGATCGAGGCCGTGCTGGAGCGCGTGAAGCAGGCTCGTGTGGGTCGGACACTCTTGTCCGACGCTCTTAAGGTCGTTGATGTCGGCACGGGTTCCGGCTGCATCGCGCTGGCCTTGGCGATAGAACTGCCGGAAGCGGAGATTCACGCATCCGACATTTCTCCCGAAGCACTCGAAATTGCTGAAGCGAACGCAGCCCGGCACCAGCTAACTGGCCGCATTCAGTTTCACGACACTGACCTACTCAAAAAACTCCAGCCTGAGTACTTTGACTTTGTGGTTTCCAATCCTCCTTATGTAGGCGAGTCGGAGGAAGACTCGGTTCAGCTTGAGGTGCGGAAGTTCGAGCCGCGAAATGCGGTGTTCGCAGGGCCGACAGGGCTGGAGGTAATAGAAAGATTGATTCTGCAGGCGCGCGAAGTTCTGGTGCCCAGCGGCTGGCTGGTAATGGAGATCAGCGGCACGATTGCGGAGCGAGTTGTGGGATTACTGTCCGAGTGGGAGAGCGTTCAGATTACGAACGATCTTCAGGGGATACCGCGCGTGGTGTCGGTGCGGAAGACTTGAAGGCAAAAGCCCCGCCTTCTCGCAGAGTACGCGAGAAGAGCCTGCTCTGAGCGTAGTCGAAGGGGATGGGGCACCCCGCTTTTTCACGGCCCAAGCAAACAGCAGGTTCCTCGACTCCGCGTTTCGATTCGCAAGGCGAATCGAAATGCTGCGCTCGGAATGACAGGGAGTTTTCAAAGCCCTCGGAATCACAGTTTTTTTATAGTGCGTGGAAAAAGAGCTAGGCAGGACATTACTCTTCGACCGCGGCGGGTTGGATCTCTTCAACGTCCAGCAGTTTGGTGGGATAGTTTCCGGTGTAGCAGGCGGTGCAGTAAGTTGTCTTCTCGCCGTCGTGGCAGGCCTTTTTCATTCCTTCGAGCGAAAGGTAGGAAAGCGAATCGGCGCCGATGTATTGGCGGATTTCTTCGACCGTGTTGTTGGCGGCGATGAGTTCTTTCTTGCGCGGAGTGTCCACGCCGTAGAAGCACGGGGAAATGGTCGGCGGACACGAAATCCGCATGTGGACTTCTTTCGCTCCGGCGTTGCGGACCATGCGAACAATTTTTCGGCTGGTGGTGCCGCGCACGATGGAATCGTCAATCAACACAATCCGCTTACCTTCAAGCAGGCTGCGTACCGGGTTGAGCTTGAGTTTGACTCCGAAGTCGCGGACCGACTGCTGCGGCTCGATGAAGGTGCGGCCGACGTAGTGGTTGCGAATGAGTCCAAAGCGCAACGGGATTCCGCTTTCGGCGGCATAGCCCATGGCGGCGGTGACGCCGGAATCGGGGACGGGGACAATAAGGTCAGCATCGGCGGGCGCTTCAATCGCGAGCTGGCGGCCAAGCTGCTCCCGGCTCTCCTGCACGGGGCGTCCGAAGACACGGCTGTCGGGGCGAGAGAAATAAACGTGCTCGAAGATGCAGCTCGATTGCGGGAGCGCGGGAGCATAGAAGCGCGAGGTGGGAGGTCCCTCGGGTCCGACGATGACCAGCTCTCCGGGCTTGACCTCCCGCTCATAGGATGCGCCGACCAAGTCGAAGGCGCAGGTTTCAGAGGCGAAGACGATAGTGTCCCGCCGCTGACCCGGCAGGGCCGGAATGCGCCCCATCGCCAATGGGCGGAAGCCGCGCGGATCGCGGGCGGCAAAGATGCGGTCGGGGCTGATCATGACCAGCGAGAAAGCGCCCTCGACCCGCCGAAGCGCGTCGGCGATAGCCTCGGGTAGCGTCTGCTCGCGAGATTGCGCGATCAAGTGAACGATGACTTCGGTGTCGCTGCTGGTCCCGAAAATCGAACCCTGCGCCTCCATGTGCGCGCGAATTTCCCCGGCATTGGTCAGATTGCCGTTGTGCGCCAGTGCGATCATGCCTTTGTTCGATTGCACCATGATGGGCTGGGCGTTCAGAAGCGCGGAGTCGCCGGTAGTGGAATAGCGCGTGTGGCCGATGGCCAGCGTCCCGCGCATTCGCGACAGCTTTTTCTGGGTAAAAATATCCGCGACCAAGCCCATGGCTTTGTGAATGTGCAACGACATGCCATCGGAGGTGACGATGCCGGCGGATTCCTGTCCGCGATGTTGCAGCGAGTGCAGGCCGAGGTAGGCGAGCGTCTCGGCTTCGGGGTGGGAGTAGATTGCTACCACACCGCATTCGTCACGAAATTTGTCGGATCTAGCCATCAGTCCTCAGCCGCCGGATTTCAGCAAAACGCCCGCCCCACGTGGGGACAGCTGCCCTTGGCTGTCCTGCCGAGATCCGGTCGGCAATCTTTTCAATCCGCCGCTATGGTCGCGGGTTTCGTAGCGCCCGTTCCAGAGCGCCTAGGTATTCATCCCGTAACTCGATGATTCTAGCCGACACGGCCACCTGGCCATCTACTTTAATCTCTATCGTCCCGGAAACGGTTTCCCCCAGCGTTTCTGCCGAAACGCCCTGTTTTGCCGCTAATTGTTTGATTCGCTGCACCTGCGCCGGGTCGCAGGAGATTACGATACGGCTGGGATCTTCGCCGAAGAGCACACATTCCACCGGCAGTTCCTGCGATGTCAGCTCAACCTTGCAGCCTACACCTTTCGCGAAAGAGGTCTTAGCCAGCGCCACGGCCAGCCCGCCGTCGGAGCAGTCATGGGCCGACTCGACCAGCCCGGCAGCGATCAGTTCAATAACCGTCTTCTGCAGCGCGGCTTCTGGTTCGAGTTCGAGCGCGGGAGGGAATCCCCAGAGCTCGCCGAGGATTTCTTTCGCATACTCCGACGATCCGAATTCGATTTCGGCGTCAGTTGCATCTCCCGGCTCTGAACCGCGCAGGAGCACGACCGCTCGGCCGGGCTCGCGGAAATGGGGGAACATGGCCTTGCCGACATCTTCAAGAATTCCGACCACGCCAAGCACTGGCGTCGGATAGATTCCCTCGCCCAAGGTCTCGTTGTAAAAGCTGACGTTGCCACCGGTGATTGGAATCTCAAGTTCCTCGCAAGCTTTGGTGATGCCGTCGATGGTCTGTGAAAACTGCCACATGATGTGAGGCTTTTCGGGATTGCCGAAGTTCAAGCAGTTGGTCGCGCCTACGGGAGCCGCTCCCGTGCAGGCCACGTTGCGGGCGGCTTCGGCAACCGCGTGCATGGCGCCGAGTTTGGGATCGAGATAACACCAGCGGCTGTTGCCATCGAGGGCCATGGATAAGGCACGGTGCGAGCCTTTAATACGAATGACTCCTCCGTCACCAGCGCCCGGACCTTCGACGGTATTGGTCTGCACCATGGAATCGTATTGCTGGTAGATCCAGCGCTTGCTGCAAATGTTCGGGCTGGCGAGCAGGAGCTTCAGGTCGTTAGTGAGGTCGGTGCTTTGGCTGAGCGCTACGTGCTCCGGTTTCTCGCGCGCAATCGCAGGCTCCCAGCGTTCAAGGGGCCGGCGATAGACAGGAGCATCATCGGTAAGTGCCGTGTTGGGTATGTCGGCGACAACTTCGCCGTGTTCCAGCACCCGCATGCGAGGCTCGCTGATCACGCGGCCGACTTCGACGGCATCGAGTCCCCACTTGCGGAAAACCTTAAAAATTTCCTCTTCGCGGCCCTTTTGCGCGACCAGCAACATGCGTTCTTGCGATTCACTCAGCAGAATCTCGTATGCGTTCATACCGGTCTCGCGCTGCGGCACCCGGTCCATTTCAATTTCAAGTCCAACGCCGCCGCGTGCGCCCATCTCGCAGGTGGAGCAGGTCAGGCCGGCAGCGCCCATGTCCTGAATGCCAATAACGGCGCCGGTCTGCATGGCTTCGAGGCAAGCCTCTAGCAAGAGTTTCTCAAGAAATGGATCGCCGACTTGCACATTGGGGCGCTTGGCTTCGGACTCTTCGCTGAACTCCTCGCTCGCCATGGTCGCGCCGTGAATGCCGTCGCGTCCAGTCTTGGCGCCCACGTAAATCACCGGATTGCCTTCGCCCGAAGCCTTGGCATAGAAGATCTGATCCTTGCGGACGAGTCCCAGCGCGAAAGCATTCACCAGAGGATTGCCGGAGTAGCAGGGCTCGAACTTGGTTTCGCCGCCAAGGTTGGGGACTCCGAAGCAGTTGCCATAGGAGGCGATGCCGCTGACTACGCCTTCGACGATGGAGTGGTTGCGATGGATGTCGGCTTGTGCCTGTGTGGGTCGGACACTCTTGTCCGACGCTTTTGAATTAACTATCGGCCCGAATCTCAGTGAATCCATCACAGCCACCGGCCGCGCGCCCATGGTGAAAATATCGCGCAGGATGCCGCCGACGCCGGTTGTCGCTCCCTGGAAGGGTTCGATGAACGACGGATGATTGTGCGACTCGATTTTGAATGCGCAGGCCCAGCCGTCGCCGATATCAATGATTCCAGCGTTCTCTCCGGGGCCTTGCAGAACGCGGCGACTATGCGTGGGCAGGCGCTTCAAATGAACCCGCGAAGATTTGTAGGAGCAGTGCTCGCTCCACATCACGCTGAAAATTCCCAGCTCGGTGAAGGACGGCTCGCGGCCTCCGAGAAGCGACTTGATTCGTTCGTATTCGTCCGCCGTCAGCCCGTGGCTGCGCAGGGTTTCGGGAGTTATAGCCAGGGTCGCCGAGGTGGTCATGTGGGGAAATCCTATTGTCGCATTTCTGGATTGCGATGGGTAGGCCAAAGTCAGAGGCTTTTACCGCCGAGATCGCCATGGACGCCGAGAAAACCTTTAAGCGGATTTCTCGGCGGTCTCGGCGTGCTCGGCGGTAAATTGTCCGCCCGAATATACTGGGAAGCCGCATGAAATCCATCATCGTAGGCACGGCCGGCCACATCGATCACGGGAAGACCGCGCTGATCAAGGCGTTGACCGGGATTGATGCCGACCGCCTGCAAGAAGAAAAACGCCGTGGAATAACGATTGACCTGGGATTCGCGCACCTTGAACTGTCCGGGCCGGATGGGGAACGGCTGCGATTCGGGTTCGTGGATGTTCCCGGCCATGAGCGCTTCATCCGCAATATGTTGGCGGGAGTAGGCGGAATTGATCTCGTGCTACTGGTTATCGCTGCCGACGAGGGAATCAAGCCGCAGACGAAGGAGCATTTCGATATCTGCTGCCTCCTTTCGATTCAGCGCGGGATTACCGTCGTGACCAAAGCCGACCTGGTGGACGCAGAGACGCTGGCTGCGGTGCGTTTTGAGGTAGAAGATTTCCTGCGCGGGTCATTTTTGGATACATCAAAGGCCGCCCTCGTTGTGGTCAGCGCATTGAAGGGCACAGGCCTCGAGGAACTGAAGCAGGAATTGGCTTGTGTCGGGCGCGAGGCTTCGGCGAAGGATTCCCAAGCAATCACACGGCTGCCGATTGATCGGGTGTTCACCATGAAAGGTTTCGGCACGGTGGCGACTGGGACGCTGGTCACAGGAATGATCCGTAAAGAAGATGAACTGGAATTATTTCCCGCAGGGAAACGAATCCGGGTGCGCGGAGTCCAGGTGCACGGTGCGGTTGCAGCAAAGGCCGTCGCGGGAGAACGAACCGCACTGAATCTCGCCGGAATCGAAAAGCGTGAACTGGCACGCGGCATGGTGCTAACTTCGCCGGGGATGCTGCAAACATCCTCGCGCATGGATGTGAAACTTTCGCTGCTTGCGTCGGCGAGGCCGCTGAAAGACGGCTCGCGTGTGCATTTTCACTCGTTCACATCAGAAGCGATCGCGACCGTGAAACTTTATGAAGATAAGCAACTCAAGCCGGGGACGGAGGCGTTTGCGCAACTGCGATTGAGCGCTCCTCTTGTGCTGGTGCCCGGAGACCGGTTCATCGTCCGGCAATTCTCGCGGGTGGTGACGATCGGCGGCGGAGTGGTGCTGGATGCCGCTCCAGCACCGAAGATGCCGCTGCCATCGCGGCTGGAATTTTTGAGAATTCAATCGACAGGCGACGCGAAGTCGATACTGCTGGCGCGAATAGTCCGCCGAGCCGAGCAGGGCCTTTCGTTCGCACAAGCAGTGGCCGAAATGGGATTGCAAAAGGCAGCCATCGAAACCTATCTCAAGCAAGAACCAACCGTGATGATGCTTGGGAATCTGCTGATTCAGGCATATGCATTTGAGCGAGTAAAGCAGGGAGTCGTCGAAACCATGGCCACATTTCACTACCAGAATCCTCTGGCAGCGGGAATTACTGCTGCCACGCTGCGCGAAACCGTTACCACCCATACCGAGGTCTTCGATCTCGCATTGGATTCATTACTGCACGCCCGAAAAATCGAATCCCTCGGTGAGCTCGTCCGTCTGCCGGGGCGTGGCGTGGTAATGAAAGATGAAGAAACCGAATCCCGAAAAATCATTGAACAAACCTTCGCCGCAGCCGGGTTGAAAGTTCCCGCTCCGAAGGACGTCCTGGCGGGACTAAAAATCGACCAGGCCCGGGCGCACAAAATCATGACTTTGCTGTTGCGCGAGAAAGTCCTGATCAAAGTTTCCGATGATCTGGTCTTTCATCAATCAGCGCTCGCCGAACTGCGCAAGAGCCTAGCGACGCAAAAATTGGTCTCCCCGCGGCTCGACGTGGCCAGCTTCAAAGACCTGACAGGAGTCAGCCGGAAGTACGCCATCCCGCTTCTGGAGTATCTGGACCGGGAGCGGGTGACGAAGAGGGTGGGGGATGTGCGGGTTATATTGTCATAGGCGATGCGCACCATTCGTTAGCGAAGTCATCCATGGCCGAAACGTATAAGTGCTCAACGTGCGGCAAAGTTCACGACGAAGTGCCTTTAAGCTTTGCCGCTGATTTTCCGGATATGTATGCGAACATGAAGCGCGAGGATCGCGACGTTCCTGCGGTGATCGGTACTGATCAGTGCGTTATCGATCAAAAGTTGTTTTTTATCCGGGGCTGCCTTGAAATTCCGATCGTCGGGTCACAGGAAGTCTTTCTTTGGGGGCGGTGGGCTTCGGTTCGTGAGGAAGCATTCGACGAGATTTCTGAATCGTGGCAGACACCCGGGAGGGAGAATCTTCACGGACCGTTCAAGGGCAGGATCGCAAATTCGCTCTCGATCTATCCAGAAACGTTTCAACCTGAGGCTGGAAATCGTAATTCAGCCTGCGGGAACCCGGCCTCTCTTCAGACTTGTGGAGCTGGATCATCCGCTTACTATTGAACAAGGTTCGGGGATCACGCGGTCCAGAGCCTTGGAGATGGCGACTCTGCTTCTGCACCAAGAAAGGTAAGGGATCTGCGCGGTTTCCCACAGCTTCTCCACAGCAATCCATCTCGGCTATATTCCTATTAGCGCCGCTCTGGCTGACAATCCTCGTAGCGTTCCATTAATCGTCACATGACCCTTTCCTCCGATTTCGCGCAAAGCCTCAAGCTGCAGGCGGATATTGTCCGCATTGTCGGCGACTACGTGTCGCTGAAGAAGGCGGGGGCGCAGAACTACTCGGGGCTGTGTCCGTTTCATAAAGAGAAGACGCCGTCGTTTTCGGTGCACGCCACGCGGCAGTTCTTTCACTGCTTTGGCTGCGGCCAGTCGGGCGACGTGTTCAGCTTTGTCCAAAAGATCGAGAACATTACTTTCCCCGAAGCGATTCGGGCGGTGGCGCAGAAAATCGGCGTCGCGCTGCCCAAGCAGACTTTCAGCAGCGAGGCCGAGGCCAAAGACGCGCGGCTGCGGACGGTGCTGCTGGAAATCCACGAGCGGGCCTGCTTATTTTTCCAGGAATGCTTGCGCAGGCCGGAGGGAGCGCGGGCGCGGGAGTATCTCGCCGGGCGCGGGCTGAACGAGGAGACGATCCGCCAATTTCGCGTTGGCTTTGCGCCGGATTCAGGGTTTGCGCTGAGAGATCGGCTGAAGAGGGAGTTCGGCGAAGAGGTGATGCGGGAGAGTGGGCTGTTTTCGTGGAAAGAGAGCACTCAGCCGTCAGCCATCAGCCTTCAGGAAGAACCTACCGCGCCGGCGGTTGGGCGGGCCGACAAGGGTGAGGCGGCGCAGTCAAACAGCAGGTCCCTCGACTCCGCCGTACAATCCGCTAGCGGATCATACGGCTCCGCTCGGGATGCCAGGGCTGGCGATGGGGACGGAGAGAACCTGAAGCCCGACGCCGGGTTTCCTGAAGCCCGAAGCCTGAGGCCTGAAGCCGCTCTTTCGGCGATGTATTCCAAGTTCCGCAACCGGGTCTTGTTCCCGATTGCGAATGAGAGTGGACGCGTGATCGCATTCACCGGCCGCACGCTCTCGAGTGACGAGAAAGCTGGGCCGAAGTATTTGAATTCTCCGGAGACAACGATCTATTCCAAGTCGCGGGTGCTCTTCAATCTCCACTTGGCCAAAGAATGGATTCGCAAGGAATATGCGATCTTGGTCGAAGGCCAGATGGACTGCATTTCAGTTTACGCGGCCGGATTTCACAACGTGATCGCCAGTTCCGGTACCGCATTCACTCAGGCGCAAGCCGGGCTGCTAGGGCGGTTCAGCAAGAACATCATTGTCAACTTCGATCCCGATGCGGCCGGAGCAAAAGCTACCGAGCGAACGCTGGCCCTTCTAGTAGAAGAGGAGTTTGATATTCGGGTCCTCACGCTTGAGGCGGGATTCGATCCTGATCTGTTTGTCCGGCGCAAAGGCAAGGACGCTTATGCCGCCGCGCTCAAGCACTCGCAGAAATATTTTGACTATCTCATCGAGCGGGCGCGAGCGCAGTTTCCGGTGCGCAGCGGTGAAGGCAAGAACAAGGCCTTGAATTACCTGCTGCCCCACATCCAGCGCGTGCCCAGCCGGATTGTGCGCGATGGACTGGCGGAAGAAATTGCGCAGAAGTTGAGCATCGATTCCGCGGTGCTGCGGCAGGAATTGAAGCATGTGGTGGCTAGCCGAAAGAGCGCAGCGGTGAAAACGTCTGCGGAGTCGCAAGTGACGGACGCGGAGAAAATCCTGATTCGCGCGCTGACTTCGAGCCAGCAATTTCACAGTGAGGAATATGCTTCCGACCGCTCGGGGGTGGACGATGTGTTCGACCCCGCGCGGCAGGCGCGGTATGTGCTCTCGGCCGAGCGTTTACATGTGGGGTTGGGTACTGAGTCGCTGATCGATGCCCTGCTGAACGCGGCCGAGGGCGCGGAGTTGATGGAATTGCCGATCGCGGACGAAGAGCGCAACCTGCTGGCGGCCATTCTGATGAAAGATGACGAGGAGCTTACCGCCGAGCGGATCGAAGGCGCAGTGAAGGGGCTGACGCGGGTGCAGATTCGACGGCGATTGCAGGAAATTCAGACTCAGCTCAATTCCTTACGCACTGCCGACGCCGGTCAGGTGAATGCGCTGATGGACGAGAAGCTGCGGCTGAAGCGGGCTTTGATGAATCCTGCGATGGGGCTGGATGAGAATACCGCGGCGTCGGCGGATTGAGGGGCATCGCCCCGATTCCCGAAGCGGGAAATTGAGCCGATTTATTTTCTGGTTGAGCAGTTCTCATCGCGGAAGCCGATTACAATCCATTTCGTCCTTCGGAACATAATGGTTGCTTTCACAAGTTTCGCGGTAACGACGGCCTCACTTTGAAAGTACTCGGCGCAGACCAGCCGGGGCTGTGGTTCGTCACAGACCGCCCAGACCTGTGCTGTAACAAACGAAATGAGATAGCAAGCAAGCGTTTTGTACACGCCGAGGAGTCTATCTTGTCTCAGGCCGCCTGGGGGAGTATCTTGCCAAAAGGGTTTTCCTGTCCAAACCCCTGAAACTAAACCATCCTCCGCGCCATCTAACTATTTAGCGGGACGGGACATAGGGCGACCGGGTTTGCGGGATAGGCGGGCACCGCCTTTCATGCTAAAATTTGTAGGTTTGTGCAGGCGCAACCTCGCCATCGCACGTTCCCACCGTTAATAAAAACTTTCCAAGTCCGTCTGTCGGACAAAAAGAGGGCAACCCGTCTTGGCTCTAGACGACAAGTACGACGACATCAAAAAGCTGATCGATACAGGCAAGGAGAAAGGCTATCTGACCTATGACCAGGTCAACGACCTCATCCCGCAGGATGTGCACTCTCCCGAAGACCTCGACGATCTGCTGACCACGATTGGTACACAAGGCATTGATGTGCTGGAAGGGCCGAAGGTTCCTTCCACTGCACTCGACAAAGAAGATGAAGAAGTCGGCGAGGATGTTGAACTCGACCTCACTCCCGGCGCACTCGAAAAGACCAATGATCCCGTCCGCATGTATTTGCGCGAGATGGGAACCGTTCCCCTGCTGACCCGCGAAGGCGAAGTCGAAATCGCTAAGCGGATTGAGCGGGGACAACTGCGTGTGCTCAAGGCGCTTTCGCGGTCGCCGATTGTGATTCGCGAACTGCTGGCCATGGGCGAAGACCTCAAAAAGGGCGTCCGCTCCATCAAGGAAGTGGTCACCTTCGACGAGGAAGAAATCACCGACGAGATCCTGCAGAACCGGCTTAACGACTTCACCGGGAAGATCGATAACCTGGCGAAAGCGTACAAGAAGGCCGGGCAACTGCAGGAAAAGTTTGCCGAACTCTCGCAGAAGAAGAATCCGCGGAGCTACCGGCGGTCCCGCAATCATCTGGCGCGTGCGGTGGTTGGCGTTTCGCTGGCGGTGCGAAAGCTCGCGTTTACCAATGTCGAGCGCAAGCGGCTGATTGAGCGGCTCAATAAGACCGTGGACACCATGCGGTCGCTGGACCGCCAGACCCAGAACCTGGAGAAAAAAGCCGACGCCACCCGCAGCGACGAGCAGCGCAAGGAGTACAAGCGGCAGGCTCGCGTTGTCCATGGCGAACTGGAAAAACTCGAGTTGGAAGCGGGAGTTTCATTTCAGGAACTCAAACGCACCCAGCGCGAACTCATCCAGGGTGACATGGATGCCGAGTACGCCAAGCGCGAACTCATCGAAGCCAATCTTCGTTTGGTGGTTTCAATTGCCAAGAAGTACACCAACCGCGGACTGCAGTTCCTCGACCTGATTCAGGAAGGCAACATCGGCCTGATGAAGGCGGTGGATAAATTCGAATACCGCCGCGGGTATAAGTTCTCGACTTATGCCACGTGGTGGATTCGGCAGGCAATTACTCGTGCAATTGCTGATCAGGCGCGTACGATTCGCATCCCGGTGCACATGATCGAGACGATCAACAAGTTGATCCGCACTTCGCGGCAGCTGGTACAGGAACTGGGACGCGAGCCGACGTCGGAAGAAATCGCCAAGCGCATGGACATTCCGGTGGCGAAAGTCCGCAAGGTCCTGAAGATTGCTCAGGAGCCGATTTCTTTGGAGACTCCCATTGGGGAAGAAGAAGACTCGCATCTGGGTGACTTCATCGAAGACCGCGCCGTGGTCTCGCCGGCCGAGGCGGTGATCAACGTCAACCTGAAAGACCAGACTTCGCACGTGCTTCGCACCCTGACGCCGCGCGAGGAAAAGGTCATCAAGATGCGCTTTGGCCTGGAAGACGGCAGCGAACACACTCTCGAAGAAGTCGGCCAGTCGTTCGCAGTAACCCGCGAGCGCATCCGGCAAATCGAGGCCAAGGCGCTGCGGAAGCTGCGGCATCCGTCCAGGTCGCGGAAGTTGAGGGCGTTCTTGGATGGGGTTAGGGACTAACAGCCAAGACAATTGAATGTTGTGCGGGGCGAGCGCGCTCGCTCCTACTCTTCCCTCTTGAACTGCTTGCTTAGAGTCAGACTCTGTCTTTGATAAGACGATCCGATGCCGACTCCATATATCTTGTCCGGGGACTTCAATAGGCGAATATAGGCTAGTCGACCTACTATCTGGCCGTGCTCGATAAGGAACGGAACTTCGTGCGCTCGAACTTGCAAGACGGCACGAGTGCCTTTAATGTCGCTACTCCCGTAACCAAACCCAGGGTCAAAGAATCCGGCGTAATGGATGCGGAACTCCCCCATAGATGGGTCGAACGGAATCATTTCCGCCGCATAGTCAGAGGGCACCCGAATCTGTTCCTTTGATGCCAAAATATAGAAGTCTCCAGGATCAAGTACGAGTCCCTTATCGCATACTTGGTACTTTGCATCCCAGAAATCTGCGGATGAGTAGTGATTAACTCTGCTGAGATCAATAATGGGCGCGTTCTTTTTTCCCCTATATGCAATCACCTCCGACAACGATGCAGGTCGAAGGTCTACCGAAACCCTCAACCCTTTGTCAACTTGCGCTTTTATAGGGTTTTCCTCACGCGAGTAAACGAGCGCCTCGTGCTGATCCAGCGCGTTAATCAGACTGTCAGAGGCGAGTGGGTTCCCTCGGAAGAATCGCAACTGATTGAGTCTGGTCCCTGCGGGCAATCGTATTGAGAATGTACCAGGCACGATCTCAAGGTATAGTGGCCCTTTGTATCCGGCGGGAACGCGGTCGAACTCGAC
>WNGK01016830.1_pt1 | contig 13021 bp, 13 predicted proteins | sample 5400601 | NCBI WGS metagenome assembly WNGK01 (sample SAMN13153376, study PRJNA577476) | soil metagenome | isolation source: 60 cm soil or saprolite under Garry oak tree replicate 1 | place: USA:California | collected 2016-06-15 | reverse complement strand
TCAAAGTGTTGAAGATGAAGTTGCAAAAATGGATAAGCTTTTCGATAACCTCCATACGATAGAGGATTCCTACCGTAAACACTTTGGGAACATTCGTCCTGTTACAGAGCGCAAGTGACCGTGAAAAAGGGCACATAGAGTATCCAGGTCCCACTCAGTTACTCATCTGTAGATTCTTCGTTGCACATGGTAGTACATCCTGTTGTTGAGTCATCGCAACAGGTTTCATTGTGTTTACGGCTCTCTCTACCAAAGGAGTTTACTATGTATACTCGTATTTCAAAGTACCTCTCGACTTCCCTCCTGCTCGGTATCCTTGCCCTTTCGCTGGTCACCCTCATGAGCGCGCGGTCTACAGGACAGGCATCGGCTCACGCAATGGTTACGCTCGCGAATAAAACATGGGGGCCATTCGCGCATAGCTCCCAGGATAGTGGGACCTGTGGTAATACCTGGGCGATAGATACTTACAATCTGACTTTCGAGCGTATCAGCCCACGTCACTATGAACTGCACTGGAATCAGGGCACGTTTGTCACGACTTCCGGGATCTCCCCTGGTGCCTGTGATGGGGCAGCTCACGATGGGGCTGGCTCAAATAACGGGCAAACTATTCACAATGGCGAACAGGGTACCTTCCACGGGCGACTTTTCTTTACTGTGCTTGGTGGCGTCTATCATGGGAGTAGAACCTGTACTGCCAGTCAATGTGTCGGAGCAACAACGACAGAGACTATCACCAAGTTTGTGCACCACATCTATGACCTGGGCGCTGCCCCAGTTTTCGGCGCGTGGTGCTTCCTCTACCACGGCGGCGATAAAGACTCAGATCCTGGCGATTTGCACCAGCAAGCTGACCCAACGTCTTCCTGTTCTAACGGCGTTTTTGGAAAGGGTTACTGGGGTGATATTTTCGGCCCGTCAGATATATAGCGCATAGCAGACACCCTACCACGGTTCGGTCTCACTTCGCCCGCCTCTTCCGCGCATGGGAGGCGGGCATTTTTATGAGTTTTTGAAAAGTGGCAAGATTCATATCAAAAGCCTTGACTTCTCATATGAAATAGTGCATAATTCATATAGAAGATGAAACACTAGGAAAGCGAGAAAGAACAATGACAGATCAGTACGAAATTCGAGAGGATGCTTCAAACACGTATTGGCCCTTCCAGGTATTCAACCTGACGAAAGGTTGGGCGGTGGATCGCTTCCCAACCAGGGAAGAGGCACAGAAGCGCATTGATGCACTTTCCACTCCCATCGATCACGAAAACAGCGTTGCATGGAAAGTTCTGAGTGAGGCCGAGGAAGCCTGGGAACATCGGTTCTCGAAACCGCTCCCTGAGCCTGAGCAATCGGCATTGCCGGATGAAATCGAATTACTCAGCCAGGAGCAGGTAGGAACGATCATTGAGTATCGTGGTTCAGAGTGGCTCGTAACCACTTGCTACTACTTGACCGAGCGAGATGTGATTGACATTGAGGATGTCAATGATGTTTCCTTATCAGTCGGTTGGCATAGCCATCTGATAAAAGTCCAGCCAGGTGACAAACTCCTCCTGACACTTGCCGAATTAGTACAGACTGGTGAAGCGCGTTTTACCAGCGCAACAACTGTATTGTTCGCTGATGAAGAGTATGCAACGCCTCTCGATAATCTGGCATATAGCGATGAGCTAGGCATCTACAAGAAAAGTAGAATCAAGCCGTGAGCGGCAAGAAAGGACAAAGCGGCGGTGCGCGGCCAGGCTCAGGCCCGCACCGCCGCCGTTTACATCTCGACAAGGTGACAGCTCACAGCCTGTCAATCCTCACGAAGCAGCGACAAGAATTGAATCCTCTCGTCACTGAAGAGCAGATCGTGAGTGAACTCATCCAGGCAGCCTGGCAAGAGTTAGACCAGGAATATCAAGAAGCCGGTGACAGGGCAAGAGAGGGAGAGCGGGAATAACCCCGCTCTCTTTTCATTTCGTTTCGACTGGCGCGGGCACGTTCGTATTCTGCGACGTAGGCGCGCTCGCTCGCTCAGTTTGCAGTGGTGGGCTGGACAGAATGAGCGGCGGTGATTGTTGGGGTGACCAGGCAAAGGCTGAGCGTTGGAAGTAGTAAATCAGTGGGAACTCAGCTACAGCCATGACCAGCCCGGTGTCAGTATGCTGCATGAGCATGAGCCCGGCCAGGGAGAGAGCCCCCAGGGCCACCACCATCGCTGGGAGTTCTTCAATAAACTTGTTCATGATCGCTCCTTTAAGAACTGCTGAGCGCGGATAACCAAGCAAGTTGGTTCGTGTTGTCCTTCGTTTGGCTCATATGCTGAGCCAGGGCTACAGAACGGGCAATCATAGAGGATATCCCCATCAACCGCGCTCGCATAGCGAACTGCTTCGCCCTGAGCAAGTTCTTTGAGATAGCCCAGAATAGTTTCATTTCGGACATACTCGCCTATGATGGGTAGGATATGCGCAACCTCATCCCGATCAGATTGCTTCTCGCGTTCTGAAAGTTGGGCATAGGGTATTTCTGCCTGCTTACGCCAACGCTCAACAAGCGGCAATGGTATAATGACTTCTCTGCGGTCATTCATCAAACATTTGGAAAAGAGATACTTCATCCAATGCGCCCAGCCCGCATGTTCTTTGTCGGCTAGTCGTTCGATGAGTTCTGACTTATTCATGATGCTCCCTTCGATGCGGCAGCTGGGTCTATAGCGAGCGGGGCTAGAATGTCTGAGAGTGCCTGTACATGGGGTTTGGCCGCCTGTACTGCCGCAATATAAGTGCTCTGTGAGACATCGCCACCAACTTGCAGGTCCATTTGTGCCGTTGCCAGTTGTTTTTGCGTGGCGGCGAGCTGTCCATTTGTGCCGTTGCCAGTTGTTTTTGCGTGGCGGCGAGCTGGTCCAGGGTCATAGAGAGCTTTTCCTGTGTGACATACATGCTCTCGATATGCACACTATATACAGGTCCTGCGTGGGGCGGGCTATCTTCGATGTGGTTAGGATCTAATCTTCGAATGCAGCGTTCAAACTGCTGGGCAACGACTTCTGGATGTGCCGTGTCCACCTGGGTCGCATTTCCAGTAGGTAGCCCGATATCAGCTAGAGCAAGCGTGCCATGCGCACACCAGTCATCCTTCATTGCACCTTTCAGCACAATCGGCTTATTCAGACTGTCCAGAACTGGCTTGCCTGCCTTGTCAATGCGGGTCCATGATTTATCAGGGTTCTCTGTGAAGAATTGTTTTACATCGGCTATGGTGAGAGGTTGCATCTCGTCTACTCCTATCTTACTCATTATCCACACTTCATTGTATTGTAAGAGTCCCGCCCATGTGGCATCTGATTTGGTGACAGGTTTTGCGATCCAGGGGTCCATCGCGGTTAAGGTACGCTGTCCCATTCCATAAAAGCAGCACACGTGCGTGTATGCAGGGTTTCCATAGGGATTCGGGATAGTAAACACCACTGGCCGCCCGGCTGCAATTTGCCGGTGGGTCTCTGCGACGAGCGCGGCAGGAGTACCCTTAAACGAGGTGAGCGTGATACCGAACTCTTTTGCCAGGTAGCCCACATAGCGTGCAGCAGACATGCCTCCCACGTAGCCCTGGCCGTACACAGCGTCTTTCAGACTATCAGGCGTGTACTTGCCCCCGATGCTTTTTACCCCGAGCAGGTACATCACCCCTGCCAGCAGAGAGGCAGGCACACATGATAACCCTGCGTCCTCCGGCGGGTGTCCATCGGCTGTAATAGGCGTTCTCTCTGCTATCATGGGAAAGTGTTGTAGTGTCACAACAGAAGTCCCTCCTTGTGCTGCAGGTTGTGGTACGGCTGCCCCGCGAAAGGCACGCATGATGGCCGCAAGCGGGTTCATGTGTGCAATGGCTTCCCGGTACTCCCAGATCGAGAGATCACCTTGCCCAAAGAGGTTGACCAGTCTTTCTGGGTGGTTCGGATCACCGTCTCCCACAATACCTACGGTTGGTTGTAGAACGAGATTGTGAGGCCACTGGGCAAGGGCTTTATCACCAAGCTTATCCGAGTATACCTGCGGCATCCATGCCTGTACCTCACCTTTCAGGGCGTCAATGATACCCAGCCACTGGTGATCTTGCGGGTTCGCCCAGGTAGAGACCCATAACTTACCCGGGTGTCCCTTCCAGATGGAAGCTAATTGTTGCCCCCAGGCGGTCCGTCCATCCCAGTCACTCTCAGCATCCATGCAGTAGCTGCCGTACTTGCTCATGAACTTTAAGGCTACCTCTGCCTCTTTTTGCAAGTTAGAACCGTTGCCGTTCCCATAGTGGTAGCCATACGGGACGCATTCGAGCCCAGCCTGGGTGATGTGCTGGTAGATGGTCGGGAAGGTACCGCCGTACCATTCCCCTGCAAAGTATTCGTAGACCTTCACGAGCAGGCCAGTGATGCCGGTTGCTTTGCAGAGCGCAATCACCGGGTCGAAGTCGCCCGCGTGCCACGTTTTGGTGTAGACGCCCAAAAACAGGTAACTTTTGCGCATGACCAGCCCTCCTTATGAGAAGACAAGCAGTACCCAGGCAGGCCCACGGTTGCCCTCTCCCGAAAGCCTGGGTAGCCATAGCCGAGTAAACACAGCACAGCTACGAACAGCATGAGTACAGCATCAGGTTGAATCAGTCGATGGAAAAAGTCCATAGAAACCCTCCTCATATTGGTATCTTGATTTCCAATAAGCGCACATCGGTATGGACTGGTTTGCCTCCCCGGGTAACCGTTGTCTGCACGCTCCATAACCCCGGCGTGTCTATATCCCCTGCCTGATAATTGTAATGCGCTTTCCCACCTGGAGCATCATCAATAGTCCAGTAGAAGCTGTTCCAGGTTTTGACCGTGCTCCCCAGGCTCATGCGCGTGCTGAGTGTTGCCCCTGTAAGGTCAAAGGTATTGTCGGTATCATCTAAGATGAGTGGCGCAAAGAGTGAGCCCACGTCCCCGACGTAGACGGGAGTATAGGATTCCTTTGGCAATGTCGTAATCAGCGTCATATCACAACTCCCTTGCTCTCAGCACAACAGCCCCGCTACGGGCTCGCAAGATGACATTCGATGGTGGATGGTAGCTATTTGCCGCGATAGCTGCTGTCAGATCGCTCCACAACTGCGTTGGGTTAGGTGATGTGAGTAAATCAGGATAGGCAAACCACAAAATCACCCGGGGCTGCATGTAGGCCAGGACCGATGTAATCCAGCCGGACATCATGGCCTGCGTCGGATTGTTGATTCCATCTTTGGCATAGCACTGGAGCGCAATGGCCTGCTGTATTGCGCCATGGAACGCACAATATTTGCCGACGCCATAGGCAACTTCCTCGACGCTTGGATGGGGCACGTCGGGATAGGGGTACACGTCATCCCCGATTACTGAGGCACAACCGGTCCAATCTGATGTTAGACGATGGACAGAGCTCGAAAGATCGCTCTGGATTTGCAGCGTTGGCTTTGTGTTGTCCGCTCCCGAGATAACGCCTATATGCGTTTGCAAGGCGGCTTTATTACTGAATGCTACTTCATCCCCCACATAGTAGCCCCATATGTTTAAATTTTTCACCGCATTGACGACATACGGCGTGAATGTGGCATCAGTGCTCTTGTTCCCCGATTCAGCGTACATAATCGGGATATTGGGCAGCATAATTGATATAGTCAAGCATGTGCGCTGTGGTGTCATAGATGAGTGAGTAATTCATGACGAGCTTGATGCCAGCAGCCGCAAAGGCATCAAGTCGCGCTTTATAGGTAGTAGGGTTGGACATGTACGTGCCGTAATCATAGATGGCATGCCCGTCTACTGGATAGTGAGGAGGCGTCGGCTTGATGAGATTATCAAAGTCCCCTACCGCAAATCTCAGGTAGTGCTGCGTCGCACTCCCGCCGCCCAGCATGCCGCACTTACCAGCCGTCTGCACATCAGAACTTCCCGCTATCGCAATGATCTGACCATCAAAATAGATGACAAGATCATAGCGCACGACTTCTAGCCTGATGGTATGCTTCGTGCCTCTTGTAAAGCTGATAGAGCCCTGGGCAAGCACCGTATAATTAGGAAGCGAGTAGAGGATAAATGTATTTGGATTCGTTGCTGCCTGACTGTCCTTGATATAGAGATTATAGGAAAGAGCAGTGGAGGAGCGCATCACCTGTACGCCGCCACCGTCCGATTGGTCCATATCCACTTCTGCAAAGGAGTTAAAAAGCGTGAGTCCGTTGTAATAGAATGCCGTGTCATTGCCGCCAGTGATGAGCAATCTCTTATTGGCCGTGTCGAACGTCTGTGAGCCATTTGTGCCGCCGTCCGTGTGATCGCTCGTGTAGCTGGCACTCGTATTCGTCGTGAAATCATCGGTGGTGATGCCATTGGCTGTAGTAATGCTCATCCGGCATCCTCCTCTTTTTCATGCTCATCAGCGTCTGGCTCAATCCTGGGTAGGGGCCGGATCTGTGTCGTGTGCGTCGTCTTCTGCGAGACATCATAGGCAGAGACAAAGCCGTCATCTACGGTAACGTAGTAGCCCATTTGCTTAAAGAGGTAGCGCACCGCGTAGAGTTCGCGTTTGGTGATCCTGGTCGCATCTTCACAGGACTTCACGCGCCGCGAAAGCGCCTCAATCTCTATTTTCTGGCTCGCAATCGTCGAATCCTTGATCTCTGCGACGGCCTTAAAAAGCGCCGGGCGAAAACCCAGAGCGGTCCCAGCCAGCGTCACCAGCATAATGAAGGCAGAGACGTAAGGCACCAGATCTGAAAAGTTCATACCGGCGGCCTCACCCTCTCTAACTCTAATTCTGTGAGTAGCTTCGATAAGCGTTCTATGGTTACCGTCGCACGTTCTAGTGTCGATGTAGCGCGTGCGGAACTTTCCAGCGCCTGGGTGATGAGTTTCTGCAAGAGATTGTTAATGGTCCTGAAGATCAGGAACAAGAGCCCCGCTACAGCAAACTGCAGCGCAAAGTAGACGATAGTGAGCACGAGAGTAAGCGCGTTCATACCGCCTCCGGCAAGAGCAGCAGCCCCAGCACCATGCGCCGCTCCTGCATATCAGCAAGGTTGTTCACATCATCAATAGTGCCATTGGTCCACAGATGCAGACGTAAAAGCCCATCGCTATAGATGGTCTCGACATTCGTATATCCACTCAGCAGGTCAACCACATCTGGCATATTTTTTGTAACGATAATATATCTCCGCATTGCTAAGCCCTTCTGATTAGAAAATGTTTTCTACACACTATTATACCGCGAGACTAGAGCAAGAGCCCCGAGCCAAAAAGCTTACTCCAGGAGGCAATGGGCGGGAGCTCGCTTGCGGTCACGACGTAGGTGTACAAGATCGTGTCCAAGGGCTGCGTCTGAATGGTGATCGGGTCAATGCTCGTGATAAGCATCTGTGCATCCCACAAGTTTTCCTCGGGGATGAACATAGATTGGATTTGCCCTACCGCGAGCCCATTCCTTTTCGTCGTGAATACAATCGTCCTCGCATCCTTGATACACCAGCGCGCCAGTAGTTGACCAGCGTACACCAGCCCCGAGGCATAGCTCATCTTACGCGATGACACGTCCTCCACGTTCTCCACAATGCCGGTATTGAGCGGTCCCATCACTACTGCAAGGGCCTGCTGGGCCGCTAGATTATCAACAGTAATCGAATCCTCAAAGGTGCCGGTGTAGTTTGGCGTCGTGAGTACATCAGTATTGGCGAGTACGGTTCCGCCTGCGTCCTGGGCTATTACTAGATCCCCTGGGGCATAGTACCACTGCGCCCCACTTTGCCCCTTTTGCGCCACTGATTGTGCCACACCGTTCAACTTCACGACTGGGATGGTGCCCGGCGCAATCGGATAGCGCAGTGTAAAACTGGTGGTATTGCTATCCCCGATAAAGGTATCACTAAAGGTTCCGCTGTTTATCACGCCGGTCAGCGTCTGCCGGTTCCTGTACATGTCATTGGCCATGGTGACCTTGAGGGTGTTATCAGCTTCTAAATCGACAGCCGATGCTACCCCGAACGGCACGGAATATAGCACCCACGGGGCAGGAACTGCTGTCCTTTTGTTGAAATGAAACTGAAAGTTCTGGTCAATCCACCAGGAATAATCCCCGCTCTGCTTGGCCTTGTCGTCGAGTATTTTGTCAGCAAAGAGATGCCGGTCATCCTCTGCCGGGATGAGCGCCCCCGGCCCGATATTGGGATTGAAGGCTGCCACCGTCATATCCAACAGTTGCCCGGTCACCGTCGCATCAGTCGTGGCAGGTACTTGCTTGGTGTAGACGTAGGTATTTAAGAGCAGGTCCCCCAAAGGCTGAATGCGCAGGCTGTAGAAGCGGTTCTGGTCTGCGCCGTGTCCACCGATGAGGCCCGCTTGTCCAGGTCCTGTAATGCTGGTATCGGTCACGCTGGCAAGCTGCACGCCGTCCATCATGGCCGAAATGGTGCTGCCAATGGTAGAGAGTCGGAAGACATGGAAGGTACCGCGTGGGAAGACGAGAGAGCCCGATGCAAGCAGCGTATAGACATCTGCCACGATCTTATAGAGTAACCATGTATTCGGGGAGAGCGCTGCCTTGTCCTGAATATAGAGGTTATAGGTGTTATTGCCGTCTATCCACCTACACGCAAGCCCCATGCCGTTACCCGGTGCCTGGTCGGTGATCGTCTCCACCGTCATATCCGCCCGCGCTATCCCATTGTAGATGAGTACCGGCTCTACCCCGCCGGTTACCTCAATACGTGATTTGGCCGTATTCACCGCCCAGGTCGCATCTGTGCCATCATTATTGTGCGTACTGGTATAGAGGCCCGTCGTATCGCTGTCGAAGCCATCAATAATCGGGTCTGGCTGCCCGAACAAGCCCGGGATAGGCCCGCCCGATTGTGCTGACACGTCTATCCAGTCAGAACCGTCACCACGGATGCTCGTATACATGCCAAGGGTAGTAGTAGCACTAGGCAGGTTCGCATTCCAACCGATAACACTACTGCCCAGGCGTCCCACCAGCTCCAGTGCTAAAGCAGGATCAGGGTAGGCCGTCACCCGGAAGTCATCGAAGGACGCTACCCCGGTACCGTTGGCATAGAGCGCAAAGCCGCCCGAGAGGATAACGCTTCCGACGAGATAGTGATGCAGGATCTGCGTAGGCGTGAGGACGTAGTTGTAGAGCGCTATCTCATCCAGATCACCACTGTTATAGCTGCCTGCCCAGTAGATATCAGTATCGATGAGCACCGGGTCACCGGCGCCACTGACAAAAAGCGCCCCATCAAGATAGGTAAGCGTGCTGGCGCTATCTGCAGTAATCACGACATGGTGATAGACCCCGGTTTGCTTGATCCAGAACTCAAGGGAGAGCGCGCTCCAGGTACTGGGATTAAGCGTGTAGGGCAGGGAGAGCATGGAGGTTGCGCCGAAGAGCATGGCGGTATCGCTATCACCAGAGATAGCCCCTGCCTGGGAGAGGGTGATGCCACTAGAAAGAGATGCATCATAGTGATTGGCCGTCTGGTCAAAGGCTACCAGGCCAGCACTCTCGCCCGCGCGGTAGTACGCTTGTGGATTGTCAGCAAGAATAGTGTCTGAATAGTGGCTCATGACCAGTTCCCCGAGATGAGTCCAGCCAGAATCACTTTGGTCGTCGCGTTGGCAGCGCCCGCCCCGCTTGCTGGCAGCGGCCCGGCAGAGGCCAGCGTCTTGATTGGCCCGGCAAAGCCTGTCGCTGCCGCCTGGCGTAACACCTGGTCGGTCGAACTGTCGGTCCAGAACGCCAGCCAGTAGCGCCCCGGCGGCAGTAACATATTCCCCCCGATGAAAGCAGGATTGACACTTGCCGATACTGCATCTGTGAGCGTGGTGTTCGTCGCTGCCGCATGGTCTATACGCACATCAGGCACGCCTGCGTTGTCAGTATAAACGCCTATATCGTAGTGGCCTGCCCCGCCTGTACCAAAGCGCGCACGCACACTGGTGAGCGTCAGAAATTCCTGCGTTTCTACCCCCACGAAGTAGCATGTGCCGCCGGTAAGTGTGCCCAGGGCCCCGATGGTCAGATCGCCACAGCACAAGGTCTGTGGCGAAACTAGCCCACTGCTGATTGAGCCGCCAGTAATCTTGTAGCGGTTGAGCACGGTGAGCCCGGTGCCGGTAAAGGATGGAGTCGTGACGACAAGCGTCCCGGCAGAGGATGCAATGATGTTATCGGTCTGTCCTGCCCCGGCCCCGATATTGTCCTGAAAGATACAGTTATTCAGGTAGATATCCCCCGAACTGGTGTTGTCGAAAGAGTATCTATTCCCGCCTGTTACCTGGCCGTTTGCCACAAACACACAATCATCAAAGGTTACGGCCGCTACACTGCCACTGGTCAGCACCCCATGCGTATTGTTAGAGCCTATCTTTAAGCCCACAAACGTGAACTGCTTGCCCGCTTTTAATTCAAGCCCTATTTGCCCATCGAGGATTTCACCGGAGGAAAGGGTGATATCAGACGGCGAACCGTTTGTACCGCTCTCGACGAGCACGCACGATGAACTGGGGTTACCTGGGAACATACCGAACTCAATGGAGGAGCCTTTGATGGTCTGGCACTTGCCCTTAATATGCAAGGGGTTGCCGGTGCCGGTGGTCTGGGTACAGGCCGCCATAACATTTGCCATGAACACGTCGGAGATATCTTCCAGGAAAATGCCGTCCCCACCTTCTACGCGCTCCAGGTGAACGTTCGAGATGAATATCTGCCCGGTGAAGTTCGTATCAGTGCTCTTGATGTGTATCCCGTTGAGGTTATGGTTGCCCCACACGTTATCTATCATGTTACCGGCAGGATTGGTTGCGCCGCTACTTTGGATATTGATGCACCAGCCATTCATGTAGGTAAAATAGAGGTTTTCTAGCCTTGCCCAGCGCTTGTTGCTTCCAATGGCATCAGTAGCCGGGTTGCTGGCAATCGTCGTCGAGGGCCCGCCGATAAACTGCATATCAGACACACCGGCATAGTCACTGGTGATGTTGACCATAGCCGCCCCTGAAAAGCCAGACGTCGCCTTGAGGCCAGTACCCTCTCCTCCACCCTTGAGCCACACGTTGGCCGGAGGCACGACTGGCCCGGAGATAGCAGCGATGCCCGGGAAATAGACAGTGCCCCCGCCAGCATTGCTACAGGCGGTCATGGCGTCATTGATCTTGCTAAGATCATTCGTTGAGGCGTCGCAAACGGCTCCATACTGTTTGATGTTATAGTAGACGGGCGGTATTAAAGCTATGAATGTAATAATTACACCTCCCCTATAAGACTGCTGTTACATTCCAGGCTGGCGGCTCTACTGTCATGTCAGTCCATACACGGCCATAGAAATTGGTTGGCCCATTACCTGCAATGCGAAAGCGCATGCGGTACCACGTCACTGTAAGCAGGCTTACGCTCACTGTGGCGAGTATATACTGGGTACCGGCCAGGCACATGATGATAGCCAGGGCAGTGGTGGTCACCTTGAGCAGGCACCAGTTATTGCTATCAACATAGCGCAGCACGATACCAGCAGAAATCGTAGAAACTGACAACTGGAAACGCGTACTGTCCTCACTATCCCCCGCCGTTTTGCTGCCCAGGCGTTCAAACAGGTCCCCGGTCGTGTTGGTGATAGTTGCTTCATTGCTGGCTATCGCGTCCGTGCCGGTCCCTACTTTGGTATAAGTCTGCCCATCATCGGCAGTGCCCAGCCCTGATTGATTGGCCCGGTCCATATAGTCAATAGCAAGCGGGACGGTTGACCGTGAGCCACTGGCTACATACCCCCCGATCACGGCCCAGCGCAGGTTGGCTATGTCTGGCATGACCCCGGTTGAAGATGTCGAGAGCGTCACTTTCACGCGCACATTCTTACCCGCCCCGGAGGACCCTGGCGTGAGTCCTGGGATAGACCCGCCATTACTGGCTGTCTGATAGGTGCTCCCACCATTGGTCGAGGTCTGCACAAGGAGAATGGCGGCCCCCGAATGCAGCGTACCCCCTGCCGGGACTGGCGTATCCCAGGTGATGATCGATGAGGCTATGGTGGTAATCGCGCCTATCGAGGTAGAAGGCCCGGTCCATGTGCCTGATTTGGCCTGCATGATACCAAAGTTGTCGAACTGATCGACAATCGAAACCGATGGCTCCCCGTTCCTATTGCGCAGCGCCAGGTAGGCAGCTGCTGTATAGGTGCTATCGGTGACACTGAGGCGCTGGATGCCATTCACGTAGACTGTGTAGGTATTCCCACTCTTCACCACACGCACGCGGTACCAGCCGTTAGCTAGCTTAGTCGAGAAGGTGTAGATGGCAAGCTGGCTATTGCCACCGCCACTGCCGTTACTGCCACGCCTGATTTCGATACTTTGCGATTTGAGTTCTATGGCGTAAGCATAGTCGTCATTGTTATTCCACGTGGTCGTGCCCCAGGTAATACTAAACTTAGGCACATCCCCGTGTACGTTGATATCGACTTCTGCCGTCCAGTTACCCGACCACAGCCCGGCAAAGTCAAGGCGGGAGCGCGTCTCACTTGACTTTTTGCAGGACAGCTCATAGACGCCCGATGAGACATCCTGGGTAGGACTGCCGTTCCCAAACAAGGTCTGGCCCGAGAACACCCCGTCGTCATAGTTTCGTGTCACCCCGATTAAGGACACATCCCCGCCAGCGTTGGCACGCGCATTCGAGAAGACGCCCGCGTTCCAGTCGTTTTGTGCGAGATAGGAGGCAGAGATAGAAGAGGACCCGACCAGTTCCAAATCACCATCCCCCACATTGGAGGTCCCGACCACATTTGAGAGCGTGCCCATGTTCCAGTCGTTTTGCGTGGTGACAAATTGCGTGGCATAGTTGGCCAGTACGCCTTCAGCCGCCAGCACATCAGAGACGAGATCCGCCGCAATCTTACCCGCAAAGGTCGGTGTGGTGTAGACCCTGTTCGATGTGCGATTCTCTGCTAAGCGCCGGGGATCGAAGCAATC
>WNGK01008276.1_pt2 | contig 13022 bp, 12 predicted proteins | sample 5400601 | NCBI WGS metagenome assembly WNGK01 (sample SAMN13153376, study PRJNA577476) | soil metagenome | isolation source: 60 cm soil or saprolite under Garry oak tree replicate 1 | place: USA:California | collected 2016-06-15 | reverse complement strand
TTCGTTGCCACGGCGCCGCGCCGCCATCGGAGCGGCCGTCGGGCTGCTGGCCGCGGGCGTGGCGATCGCGGCCGCCCAGTTGGTGGCCGCGTTCGTCGGTGAGCTTGCTTCGCCGGTCGTCGCGGTCGGCCAAGCCGCGATCGACCTGGCGCCCGGATGGCTGAAGGAGTTCGCCATCCAGAGGTTCGGGCAAGGGGACAAGCTCGCCCTGCTGATCGGGATCGCCGTGGTGCTGGTCATCGCCGCCGTGGTGATGGGGGTCGAGGCCCTGCGGCGACCCTGGATCGGGTTCTCCGGGCTGGTCGCCTTCGGCCTGGTCGGCGTCATCGCCGCCGTGAACCGCCCGACGTCGGACCAGCTGTCGGCGTTGCCGTCCGTGATCGGGGTCGGAGCGGGGACCGCGGCGCTGCGGTTGCTGCTCGGCGAAGCCGCGCCGGTGAGGTCGTCGGTGACCGGACGCAGCGCGGGCGGGACGACGCGGGGCAAACCGGTAGCGTTCGACCGGCGGCGATTCCTGCGGACGGGCTTCGCCCTCGGCGGCCTGGCGGGGTTGGCCGGTGTGGGCAGCTTGCTGGCCGGGCAGGCGACGTCGAAGGCCGAGGCGTCTCGCGCCTCGCTCCGCATCCCGGCGCCGCTCGACACCTCGCCGGTGGCGAGGGCTTCGGACCTGCATGTCACAGGGCTGAGCCCGTTCTACACGCCGAACCCGACGTTCTACCGCGTGGACACCGCCTTCATCGTGCCGAAGGTGGCGGCCGGAGACTGGCGGTTGCGGGTCCACGGCATGGTCGACCGCGACATCGAGATGGACCTGAACCAGCTGCTCTCCCGCCCGCTGGTCGAGCGCGACGTCACCTTGGCGTGCGTCTCGAACCGGGTCGGAGGGCACTACATCGGGAACGCGCGATGGACCGGAGCGTTGCTGAAGCCGATCCTCGACGAGGCCGGGGTGCACCCCGGGGCCGACCAGCTCGTGTCCCGTTCGGCGGATGGATTCACGGTCGGGACCCCGACCGCCATTGTGATGGATGGGCGCGACGCCATGCTCGCCGTGGCGATGAACGGCCAGCCCCTGCCGCTGGCGCACGGGTTCCCCGTCCGGATGGTGGTGCCGGGCCTGTATGGGTACGTGTCCGCGACGAAATGGGTGGTCGACATGGAGCTGACCACCTTCGGCGCGTTCGACGCCTACTGGGTCCAGCGGGGGTGGGCGCAGCAAGCGCCGATCAAGACGGAGTCGCGCATCGACACGCCCCGGTCCGGACGTCTCAAGGCCGGCCGGATCCCGGTGGCAGGCGTGGCCTGGGCGCAGCATCGCGGGATCGAACGGGTCGACGTGCGCGTCGACGGCGGGCCCTGGCAGGTGGCGCAACTCGCGCCCGAGGACACGGTGGACACATGGCGGCAGTGGGTCTATCAGTGGAACGCCACTCCCGGTCAGCACACGCTGCAGGTGCGAGCCACCGATAAGACTGGCTACGCGCAGACCGGGCAGGAGGCACCCCCGCCGCCCAACGGTGCGACGGGGTGGCATGCGGTGGCCGTCAGCGTGGGCTGACCGCGCCGGGTCGGCGTTCGGCGCGAAGCCGGCCCGATGGGAGTAGCTTGGCCGCGGAGCGGTGAGATGAGCCCAGCGGGCGATGTGAAACGACCGAGCGGCGCGGACATCGTGCCGTGGGCGGTGTTCGCCATCGGCACGACCGTCCTCGTGGCGGCTGCCGCGTTCGCGCTCACGTACCGCGGAGCGGGCGGTGCGACGGCCGGGCCTGCCGGCCCTCCGCCGGCGGTCACCCCTTCGGCCTCCCCGGCGTCCACCTCCTGCTCGCCCCAGGGCGCCGTCGTTCACGTCGCCGCGCACAACACCTCGTTCGACGCGGTCTGCCTCGCCGCTCCGGCCGGGAAGCCGTTCACGATCGTGTTCGACAACCAGGACGCGGGCATCACGCACGACGTGGCGATCTTCACCGACCCTTCGGCGTCCCACGCGCTGTTCACCGGAGCGCTCATCACCGGGCCGAAGACCGTCACGTACCAGGTCGGTGCGCTCCCCGCGGGCACGTACTTCTTCCACTGCAACGTGCACCCGACGGTGATGCACGGAGCGTTCGTCGTCGGCTGAGCGCCCGGCTCGCGGATCGGCCGTCATCGGATGCAGACCTGGAGGAAGCGTGCCCGGAGCCCGGGTCGGCGTACGATGCCCGTCACCATGCCGAACGTGACCGCGGGCATCGACCTGGGAGGCACCAAGATCCAGGCCGCCGCCGTGCGAGCCAGGAAGGTCGTCGGGTCCGCCCGCGTCGCCACCCCCCGGTCCGGAGCGGCCGCCGTGGTCCGGGCCATGGTCGCCATCGTGAAGCAGGCTGTCCAGCAGTCGGGAGCGACGCTCGACGACGTGGGGGCGGTCGGCATCGGGACACCCGGCGAGGTGGATTCCCACGCCGGGTTGGTGTCGCTCTCTCCGAACGTCCCGGGTTTCCAGGAGTCGGTGGACCTGGGGCCGAGGATATCGAAGCTCCTCGGCGGGGTCCCCGTCACCCTGGACAACGACGTCCGCGTGGCCGTCCTGGGCGAGTTCAAGCGCGGAGCGGGGCGGCCGTACCGGAACGTGCTGGGCGTGTTCGTGGGCACCGGCGTGGGAGGCGGCCTGGTCCTGGACGGCAAGCTCCGGGACGGCCGCGGCGCAGCCGGAGAGATCGGGCACACCGTCGTCAAGGACGGGGGTCGCGTGTGCTCGTGCGGCCGGAAGGGGTGCCTGGAGGCGTACGCGGGACGAGGCCGGATGGAAGCCCGGGCTCGGGCGCTGGTCGAACGCGGACACAAGACGGTGCTGTTCGACCTCATGGAGAAGGGCGGTCACGACCGGCTGACCAGCGGCGTGTTCGAACGCGCGCTGGCCCGGAAGGACGCGGTGACCGCCCGGCTCATCCAGCAGGCGGTATGGGCGCTGGGCGTCGCGCTGGCGTCGGCTCAGAACCTGTTGGACCTGGAGGCCATCATCATCGGCGGCGGCCTGGGAGATCGGCTGGGCGAACCGTTCGTGGACCGGGTGGCCAGGGCCATGAAGCCGCACCTGTTCGTCGACACGCGGCCGCCGGACATGCTCACGACGGAGCTGGGCGACCTCTCCGGCGCCGTGGGGGCTGCCGTCCGGGCGGGCGGCTGAACCCGGCCGGGGGGTTGACACGAAGGTGAGTGAGTACTAACTTACTTGCCATGAGCGCGGTCACGGCGAGGCGACACACGGCGGAGGAACGCCGCGAGGAGATCGTCACGGCCGCGATGGCCGAGTTCGCGCTGGGAGGGCTGAACGGCACGTCCACCGAGGTTATCGCCCGCCGGGCGGGCGTCTCCCAGCCCTACCTGTTCCGGCTCTTCGGCACGAAGAAGGACCTCTTCCTCGCCGCGGTGGAGCGGGGGTTCGACCGCACCAAGCAGGCCTTCGAGCGGGCCATCGAAGGGGTCGATCCGGACTCCGCGATGCCCGCCATGGGCCGGGCATACGGTGACCTCCTCAATGACCGAACGCTCCTGCTGGTGCAGATGCATGCGTACGCGGCCTGCGAGGACCCCCAGGTCCGGGCGGTCGTCCGGGAGCGTTTCGCCGACCTGTACCGCTTCGTGGCGAAGGCCACGGGCGCCGACACGCCCGCAGTCCGGCAGTTCTTCGCCACCGGGATGCTGATGAACGTCGCGGCGGCGATGGACCTCTCGAAGGTACGGGCCGACTGGGCACAGGGCTGCATGGGGGGACCGCTGTAGCGGGGACGCGACCGTTCGCGGCGCTCTCTCTTTTTCGCTCACTGAGTGAGTGATGAGTCACTAAGCAATCGAGCCGGATGGAACGACCGGAAGCAAGGAGGGGAAGGATGGCTCGAACGAAGACACCGAACGGCTCCCGCGGCTCTGGGGGCGCATGGACGTTCGCCGTCACGTCGCTGGCGCTGTTCATGGTCACGCTCGACAACCTGGTCGTGACCACGGCGCTGCCGGTGATCAAGCGGGAGCTGGGCGCCGGCCTGCAGGGCCTGGAGTGGACCGTGAACGCCTACACGCTCACGTTCGCCGTGCTGCTCATGACGGGCGCGGCGCTGGGTGACCGGTTCGGTCGCAAGCGGATGTTCGCGATCGGGATCGGCCTGTTCACGCTCAGCTCCGCCGCCGCGGCGCTGGCGCCGAACACCGGCGCGCTGATCGCGGCTCGGGCGCTGCAGGGCGTCGGCGGGGCGATCGTCACGCCGCTCACCCTGACGCTCCTGTCGGCGGCGGTCCCGGCCGAGAAGCGCGGACTGGCGCTGGGGGCCTGGGGTGGAATCGCCGGCCTGGCCGTGGCGATCGGCCCGCTGATCGGCGGCGCGGTGGTCCAGGGCCTGTCCTGGCAGTGGATCTTCTGGCTGAACGTCCCGATCGGGCTGGTCGTCATCCCGCTGGCGATCGCTCGCCTGAAGGAGAGCCACGGGCCGTACGGCCGCCTGGACCTCCCGGGCCTCGGGCTGGCCAGCGCCGGGCTCTTCGGCGTCGTGTGGGGTCTGGTCCGCGGCAACGGGCAAGGCTGGGGGAGCCCCGAGATCGTGACCGCGCTGCTGGCCGGCGCCGTCCTGGTGACGGCGTTCGTCTGGTGGGAGCGACGCACCGAGACCCCGATGCTCCCGATGCGGTTCTTCGGTGGCCGGGCGTTCTCGGCGACGAACGCGGCATCGCTCGCGATGTACTTCGGGATGTTCGGCTCCATCTTCCTCCTGGCGCAGTTCCTGCAGGTCGTCCAGGGGTACTCCCCGCTGCAGGCGGGGCTCCGAACCCTGCCCTGGACCGGCGTGCCGATCTTCGTCTCGCCGATCGCCGGGGCGCTGTCCGACCGGATCGGCGGACGGCCGCTGATGGCGACCGGTCTGGCGCTGCAGGCAGGGGCGCTCGCCTGGATGGCCGCGGTGACCACGCCGACGGTCCCGTACGCCTCGCTGGTGCCGGCGTTCCTGATGGCCGGGGTCGGGATGTCGCTGTTCTTCGCGCCGGTGGCGAACGTCGTGCTGAGCACCGTCCGGCCCGAGGAGGAAGGCCAGGCCTCGGGCGCGAACAACGCGATCCGCGAGGTCGGCGGCGTGTTCGGCGTCGCGGTCCTGGCTTCGATCTTCGCTGCGCGGGGCGGGTACACGACCGGCGCGTCGTTCGTGGCCGGGCTCACGCCCGCGGTGTGGGTCGGCGCGGCGGTGGTGATGGCCGGCGCGATCGCGGCACTGGCGATCCCGTCGAAGCGCCGGCGCGAGCCGGACCTCCTGGAGGAGCTCGAACTGGAAGTCGCCTGACCCGCCCGTGCTCTCAAGCCAGTCCCCGATCGGGTCGAAACCGTTGACCGAGGAGCTGGTGGAACCGTGAGGGAGGAGTCGTGAAGAGAGCGATGGCCTCGTCCGTCCTGGGTCTCGTGACGATCGCGTTGCTCGTGTCCTGCGGCTCGCCGGCGTCGCCCGTGAGCGTTCGCTCTTCGCAGAGCGCCACGGCGAGCACGGGCCCCATCCAGGTGGCGGCCGACCGTGAGGCCCAGTCCACCCTCCGGAACGCCATGGCCGGGGCGAAGACGTTCTTCACCGACGCCGGGACGTACACGGGGTTCGACGCCGCGCGGGCCAAGAGCATCGAGCCGGCGGTGCCGTGGGCCGACGGCGGCGCCGCGACCACGAAGCAGGTCGTCCACATCCACGTGGTGAACGCGAGCGACCTGATCCTGGACGTCATGAGCGATTCGGGCACCGTCTTCTGCATCGAGGACAACGTGGCGGGCGGCGCGACGTTCGGCGCCGTCGACGCCACGACCGCGGCCGGGTGCCGCGGCACCTGGTAGCGGTTGCGCTGCCCGGCGGGCGGCCCTACTGTTCGCCCGGCCGGACGCGTTCCTCGAGGGGGTCCGCCGTGTGGATGCTCTTCATGGTGCCCTGCCCGACGCCGGACGGGCAGACGGCTCAGGATCTCTACCGCAAGCGTCTCACGTGGATCACGGCTGAGATGCGGGCGAGCGCCCGCGAGCTCGGGTGCAGGTTCCATCGCGCCTGGTACGCGGATGACGACTCGGCCTTCTACGCGCTGGCCTGCTGGGAGACGCGGGAGGGAGCCAGTGCCTTCTTCGAGCGCTGGCAGATCGAGGCCGAGCCCGGCGAGGTGACGATCCGGCTGGCCGGCGACGTCGGGTTGGTCCCCGAACCCTGAGACGTCGAAGGATCTTGTCCTGGGGTTCGCGATCCTAGCGACCCGACGGTCGATACGGCGTGCGTCCGTTCGTCGTTGGAGTGGAGCGCGGAGACGCCGCGTGACGAGCGAAGGAGGACCAGCCGTGAAGTACATGTTGTTGATCTACCGGGACGAGGCCGCGTCGGCGAACGTGAGCCCGGAGGACATGCAGGCGGAGGGCGAAGCGTACGAGAGGTTCACGAAGTCGATCATGTCGAGCGGCAACTTCCTCGACGGCGACCCGTTCCAGCCCACCTCGACGGCGACGACCGTGTCGGTACGAGACGGGAAGGTCGAGACGAAGCAAGGGCCGGTCGAGCAGACGAAGCTGCAGCTGGGCGCCTACTACCGGGTGGAGGCCGAGAGCGCGGAGCAGGCGATCGAGATGGCGTCTCGGATCCCTGGCGCCCGCTACGGTCTCATCGAGGTCCGTCCGGTCTGGAACTTCGACTGACGGGTGCGTGGGGTTCGCCCATGCGGGAGCGCAACCCGCGGAGCCATGCCTTCAGTTGGACCTCGTCGTTGTAGTAGGAATGCAGCGCGAGGTCCGTCCACGGCGTGCGCGGCGGGTCCGGGTAGGCGGCCAGGAACGGTCGTTCGATCGGCCACGTCGACGTGAGCGGGCCTTCGGCCGGATCGGGGACGACCTCCTCGAAGGCCGGGTCGGCGAACACCTCCTTGCCGATGTAGTCCGTCAGCCGGTAGAAGCTTCGCCAGGACGGTGACGGCCCCGCACCGTCGGCTCCGTGCCGGTCGTCGAACAGCCGCATGCGCAGCGCTTCGAAGTCCGCGGGCAGGAAGAAGGCCGGGAACGCCATGGCGTGGAGCTGCCGGAGCGGGCACCCGTAGGTCACGAACGCGGTCCGCTTCAGCACCTCTGCGGGCATCTGGAGGAGCGCCGCGTAGCCGATCACCGTCCCCTGGCTGTGACAGGACAGGATGACGGAGCGCCGTTCCTTCCCCACGAGGTGCGTCAGCTGACCCTGGAGCTCGGGCACGGCCCGTTCGGCGTACGGGCGGACCGCGAAGGGATGGAACCGGCGGGGCCAGAAGGTGAGGACGTCCCACAGGATCCCCACGATGCGACGCTCGCTCGGCTTGCGGGCGTTCCGGATCAGGAAGGTGAGGACGCCGGCGGTGCCGCCCGCGGCGACGAGCTCGCCCCAGCGCACGGTCCAGGCCATGTGCGGGAACGGCCCCACGCGGAACTGCCAGAGGGCCGTCGCCACGAACACCAGGACCGCCGCGGAAAGGACCGTGGTGCCGTTCCGTCCGGCGTCGGCCAGCGTCCGCTTCGTCGCCACGCCGGCACGGATCTCCGCGGTGGCGCCGTCGAGCTCTCCACCGACCCAGTGCCCCGGGTGCGAAGGGATCCGGTACGGGTCGGGCCCGCTCTCGATGAGCCCGAGCTCGCGCTTGCGCCGGACCACCGCCCAGATGCCCATCGCGGCGGCCGCCGCGATCAGCGCGAGCGTCCCGAGGCCGAACGACGTGGCGAGCACGGCGATCCTCCCGCCGCTGTGGGCGCCGAACAGCAGGGGGATGGCGTAGGCGAACATCGTCCCGAACGCGACCCCGCCGCCGGCCGCGACGGCGGGTCCGAGCCAGCGGAACCGCAGCGGATGCCCCGGTGGCGGGCGCCGCCAACCCAGGGCGTCCACCACTGCGAGGGCGACGACGCCCCACAGGGCCGCCTCTGTGACGTAGGTGGCGAGCGGAGCGATCACCAGCGCCTTCAGCTCGTCTGCGTGCGCCGCGTGCCCGGTCGTGGCGGAGGGATCGGTGCCCGAGGAGTGGACCCACGCCCAGGTCGTCACCACCGCGACGGCGATGATCGACACGGTGACGTGGGCTCGCAGCAGCCAGCGAGCGTGGTTCACGCGGTTCCACAAGCGCGGGTCGGCCAAGCTCAGGTCGGGCGCGGTGTCGGGTTCGGCCCTGCGCCTGACCTCTTCGGGCGGCCGGAACGCCTCGAACGCGTTCTGGCGGGAGCGGGTGAGGATCCAGATCAGGCCGACGATCAGCAGAAGGATCACGGCGCCGATCACCAGCCGGGTCCGCGGGCCGAACGCGAACCGGAGATAGGTCTGCCCATGGTAGAGGCGGTTGAGGACCGTGTTGGCGAGCCAGACGAGGAAGCTGGCCGTGAACGCGCCGCCGATGACGTGCACGATCGCGCGGAAGAGTCGAAGCCAGATGAGGGAGCGGCCTCGGAGTTCCTCGACCGGCCGGTGCATCCACCCGGCGACGTTCAGCAGCGTGAACGGGAGCAGCAGCAGCCACAACGGTTGGAGGAGGGGCTTCGCCGTGAGCTTGCCCCAGATGTAGCCCTGGACGTGGAGATCGTCGCGGCGGGCCTGGAAGCTGGTGACGCCGTCGAGCGAGGCGACCTGGATACAGTCGGCTGCGGTCGCCACCCCCAACAGCCCTTCGGCCGGCGAACCTCCGACGCCGTGGACGCGAAGCTCGATGACCTCGGGCATGCTGCGAGCCTCACCGATGGCCGTGGGGGGTGTCAACGACCTGAGACCAGGACCCGCCGCTGTTGCGTCGCGCGCGCGGCAGCCGATAGAGTCCTCCGTCGTCGCTCGACGAAGCCGAGTGCCTCCGGCTGGGGAGCGACGCGGTCCCGCGCCCGACGACGGCCGGAACCGATCAGACGCGGAAGGAGGAAGGTATGGCTCGTGCTCGCGCAACGACTGGCTCGCGTACCCATCCGTCGGCGAGGCGTGTGGCCGCATCGGCGGTGGCGGTGGCCACCGCCCTCCTCATCGGGGCGCCCGCCGGGCATGCGGGGTCCCCGCAGCGCGCGCGGATCATGTCCCGGCTCGGCCAGCTGCCCTATTCGAGCGGCGTCCTGCAGGCGATCGCCGTCCACGCGGGACTCCTCCCGAAGGTCGGATCCGGTCCCGGCTCGCCGGCCGGCGGCACCGCACCCACCGTCCTGGCCAACGTGCAAGCCAACCCGGCGAGCGACACCGCGCCGGTGAACGAGGACCCCATCACCGCCGATCCGAAGACATCCGGCACGAGCACCGTGCTGCTGAGCGGTGGCAACGACTACAACTGCCCGTCATCAGGTGTGTCCGCAGGTTTCTACCTGTCGACGGACGACGGGGCCACCTTCGTGCGGCACTGCTTCCCGGACGTGAGCACGTCCCTGTACGGGTGCGGTGACCCGGCCGTCGGGTTCAACCTGGGCCACACGGCCTTCATCGGCTCCATCCTGGGCGACTGCTTCGGGACCGGATCGGGCTCCATCTACGTCCAGAAGAATCCGACACCGTCGAACCCCGGGACGTGGACGGCGCCGGCCCTCGCCATCTCGCCTCCGGCGGGGGGCCTCGCGGACAAGCCCTGGCTCGAGGTCGACCAGAACTCGGCGAGCCTGCACAAGAACCGCATCTACATCTCCGACACCCAGTTCGACACCGCGAACGGCTCGCAGATCGCCGTCGCGCACTCGAACAACGGGACGTCCTGGACCACGGTGAACGTGAGCAGCCACGTGGCGTTCCCCACGGTCGATCAGTTCAGCGACCTGGCGATCGGCTCGGATGGGACGGTCTACGTCAGCTACATGCAGTGCGTGGGGAACGGCCCGACCGGGGACTGCGGCGGCACGTCGGTCAAGTTCTTCGTCCAGAAGTCGACCGACGGCGGGACGACGTGGACGCCGGCCGTGCAGGTCGCCACCGCGAAGCTGGCTCCGGACTCGTGCGGCGCGTTCTATGGATGCGTGCCCCAGACGAGCGAGCGGTTGAGCGACATCCCCGTGATCGCCGTCGACGACTCCACGGGGCCGAACGCCGGGCACGTCTACGTCGCCTACTACACGTTCGCCACCACCACGAAGCTCGAAGTGACCACGTCCGCCGACGGGGGCGCGACGTGGGGCACGCCGGTGAACGTGAGGAGCCACAACAACCAGGTCTTCCAGTGGCTCTCGGTCAGCAAGGCGGGGAAGCTGGGCGTCTCCTACATCGGGTCGCCCAACACGGCGTCGCCGTCGTTCGACGCCTACGCGACGACCTCGTCGGACGGGTCGACGTTCGCCGGACAGACCAAGATCTCCACGGCGTCGTCGCCATGGACGAGCGACGGCTTCGGCGGCGGCTTCATCGGCGACTACACGGGCAACTTCTGGACCGGCCGCGAGCTTCATGCCTGCTGGATGAGTACCGCCGGCAAGACCGTGTCGGTCGACATAACGGGAGGGCTGTCGACGTAGCCGCGTTCGCCGCCCCTTGACGGACCCGGCCGAGAGTGCTACCCAGGCCGAAGGGAAGAGGAACAGCGGGTGCCCGGACCGCCGCGCCGCGGCGGGCCGGGCGCATGGGTTCCGGGATGGAGGGCGACGTGGTGAGCAGGCGACCCGCGTATCTGATGACCCTGGTGCTGGCGGCGCTCGCGCTGGTCGCGACGCCGGTCCGCGGCGCCCGGGCGGCCACCACGGCCACCGCGGTGATCTACAGCTTCGGTGGAGAGGGCGATGGCGAATACCCCTCAACCGACCTGGTCCGTGACGGCGCGGGAGATCTCTACGGCACCACGGTGCAACAGTCTTCCGGCTGACGCCGTCAGCCACCGGATGGACCCATACCGTCCTCCACAGCTTCTCGGGCGGCGCGGACGGGGGACAGCCGTACGGGGGCGTCTCGCTGGACCGCCGAGGGAACCTGTACGGGACCACGGTCATCGGTGGGACCGGCGGAAGCTGCGTCGAGGAGGGGTGCGGCGTCGCCTACGAGCTGACCAACTCCGGCGGGAGCTGGAGCGAGACCGTGCTTCACAACTTCACCGGAGGCGATGACGGCTACGGTCCCGGGGCAGGGCTGACCCTCGACAAGCACGGCGATCTCTACGGGATGACGCCGACCGGCGGCGCAGACGGGCTCGGCGTCATCTACCAGCTGGTGCCGCATCCGAACGGCGTCTGGCAGCTGCGCGTGATCCACACCTTCACCGGCGGGAACGACGGCGGGACGGGCTCCGCCGGTCGGATGATCCTGGACGACGCGGGGAGCCTCTACGGGGTGGCCACCGTGGGCGGCGCGAACGGCAAGGGGGTCGCCTTCCGGCTCACGCATGCTTCGGGTCAGGGATGGAGGCTGAAGACGCTGTACGCATTCAAGGGGCAACCCGACGCGGGGTTCCCGTACGGCGCGCTGACGTTCGACGGGTCGGGCGACCTCTTCGGCACCACGTACTACGACGGTGCGAACAACCTCGGCGCCGTCTACGAGCTGGTCCCCGGTCCCAGGGGCGGGTGGAAGGAACGAGTGCTCTACAGCTTCCGGGGGGGAAGAGACGGGGCCTTCTCGATCAGCAACCTCGTGCTGGACGCGACCGGCGATCTGTACGGCACGACGAGCGAGGGCGGCGCGCCCGGGTGCGGGTGCGGCACGATCTTCGAGATTGCGCCCAGCGGCAACGGGAGATGGACGGAGAGCGTGGTCTATCGCTTCACTGGTCCCCCGGACGCAGCGTTCGCCTACAACGGGATGGTGGCGGACGGAGCGGGGAACTTCTACGGCACGACCGTGCACGGAGGGACCGGCGACGACGGCGCGATCTACGGGTTCACGCCGTAACCGCCGGTGCCGGCGTCCGGATCCCCGTCGGTGGTCGGAACCGCCGCGTGGGACAAGGCGCCGCCGGAGGGAGCCGGGATCGTCGTCTGGTCGCGTCCGCCGACGGCGGCCCGGAGCTCGTCGCCGTCGATCGTCTCCTTCTCCAAGAGCGTCATCACGATCCGGTCGAGCGCGTCCCGCCGCTCGGCGAGGAGCGTCGTCGCCCGCTCGTCGGCTTCCTTCAGGAGCCTCTCCACCTCCTCGTCGATCACGCGCTGGGTCGCCTCCGCGTAGTCGCGGTTCCTGACCGGTTGGTCGCCGAGGTACATCGGCGACCCGGAGGAGAACCCCACGGGTCCGAGCTTCTGGCTCATCCCGAACTCCCGCACCATCCGGGTGGCGAGCTGGGTGGCTCCCGCCAGGTCGTTCGCCGCGCCGGTCGACACCTCGCCCAACACCAGCTGCTCGGCGGCGCGTCCCCCCATGCGGATCGCGAGCGAAGCCGTCAGATAGCTCTCCGGATAGAGATGGCGCTCGTCCACCGGGAGCTGCTCCGTGACCCCGAGCGCCTGGCCGGCGGGGAGGATCGTCACCTTCGACACGGGGTCCGCGTGCTCGGAGAGCACCGCCACCAGGGCATGGCCCGCCTCGTGCACCGCCACCGCACGCTTCTCGTCCGGCAGCAGCGCGTTCGAAGCCTCCCGCCGTCCCAGCAGGATGCGGTCCCTGGCCTCGTCGAAGTCGTCCGCTTCGATCCGGTCCCGGCCGGCCCGGACGGCCACGATGGCCGCCGCGTTGACCAGGTTCGCCAGATCGGCGCCGGAGAACCCGGGCGTGCCCCGGGCCACGATCTCGAAGTCGACGTCGGGGCCGAGTTCCTTCCCTTTGGCATGGACGGCCAGGATGGCCGCCCGCTCCCTGAGGTTCGGCAGCGGGATCTCCACCTGACGGTCGAAGCGTCCCGGCCGGAGCAGCGCGGGGTCGAGCGTCTCCGGACGGTTCGTCGCGGCGATCACGACCACGCCGGTGGCGGGGTCGAACCCGTCCATCTCCGCCAGCATCTGGTTGAGGGTCTGTTCGCGCTCGTCGTTCGACACGATCGCCCCGCCCCGCCGCTGGCCGATCGCGTCGATCTCGTCGATGAAGACGATCGAGGGTGACCGCTTGCGGGCCTCGGCGAAGAGGTCCCGCACGCGGGAAGCTCCCACCCCGACGAAGATCTCGACGAAGCTC
>WNGK01008563.1_pt1 | contig 13024 bp, 14 predicted proteins | sample 5400601 | NCBI WGS metagenome assembly WNGK01 (sample SAMN13153376, study PRJNA577476) | soil metagenome | isolation source: 60 cm soil or saprolite under Garry oak tree replicate 1 | place: USA:California | collected 2016-06-15 | reverse complement strand
CGCCTTGTCGCACCTGGCTGGTCAAGACGCCCTGCTCGGCCACAGGAGCCAGCACCACCACGCCCAGCAGCCGTCGCAATTCTGTCGACAGGTAGCGCAGGCTCTCGGCCACATACTGCCCTTGGGCCACCTGCACCGCATGAGCCGCCACATCACTCTGCGGATGTCTCCCTCGTGGAGGCTTTCCCGCCGCCACACGAGCCGCCTGTCGTGCCACGACGCTCGTGTGTCCCTGCAGCTGGGCGACCTGCCGATCCAGGCGCCCTTGTACCTGCTGACACAGGTGCAGTACATGCCAGACATCCCGTTGGTGGCTCTGCTCAGCCGCCACGGTGGCGACCGCCTCGCCGATCGCTTTGCCGCCATCGCTGACCATGGTGTGCCAGCGCAACCCCTGCTCCTCAAGTTGCCACAACAGCAGCGTCCAACTCTCGCCATCCACGGCGACCGGACTGGTGCTGGCCCACACGGCCCCACTGCCTGCATCGACCACAGTGAGGTAGCCCGCTCCACGCTGCGAGCCATACAGTTCATCCAGCGCCAGCGCTCGCGCTGTGGTCGGCATCTGGCTCGTCAGCCACTGCTGCGCGCGCTGCCCTGCCGTCTGCACAACGGCGGTAATCGTTCCCAAGCTGACCTCCTGTCCCAGCAGGCTCTGCAGGCACCGCTGAATACCGCGATAGCTGGCATGGCCCTCCAAAAGCCTCGTCAAGATCGCCCGCTCCAACAGACAGGAGCGGTCTGCTGTGTGGAGGGCAGGCGTAAAGGCCGCCTCCAGTGCGGCCTGTCCTTTCGCCTTCCAGCGGTAGAGCGTCTGGCGCGCGACGCCCAGCTCCTGACTCGCCATCGTGACGACTCCATAGCTGCCACGCTGGGCCAACAGCGTGCTGACCCATTGTACTTGTTGACAGGGTGTGCGAGAATGTGTCTGGTTCATTGGTTCCTCCCTGGTGTTGATGTGAATCTGTTTGATCCACCATACCTTCCAGGGAGTCCTTTGGCAACTGCCGTTGCTCACACTGTCACATCCGTTTCCCTATCTTTTGAACCTTGCCTTAGGAAGATAAGACGGTCAAGAGCTTTGCCTGTATCGACTTCTGGTTCTCCTAGAGCCATGATGCACATACCTTTATCTTACACACGACTACATAGCCAGTTGTATCCGCTCCGGTATACGGACATACTTTGGCTGTCTCTTGTGAACAATTGTTGGCCTTACGAAAGATCAATCAGAAAAGAAGGGGCATTGCCTCACTCTTAGGTATTCAGACCTGAATCCAGGAATGTACATATCACTGCAATGACTTCATCTGGCTGGTCATCAAAGACCCAATGGCCTGACTGCTCAAAGACATGCCATTGCGCGTTGGGGATCTGCCGTACCATTGCCCTCCCCTCCTTGAACGGCGTGACCCAGTCATGGCGGCCAAGCAGAACCAGCGTCGGGGTAGTAATGCTGTCTACCTGTGTTCGAAGGTCGTATTCCTGCTTCAGCCTTGCCTGAATATACGGACCGATTTCCAGATTCAAGACCGTCTTGCCAAAGATGCCGCTCAGATACTCCGGCTTGAACTGATACCAGTACAGCGGAAAGATCTCTGTGTTGAAGCGTTGCACATCCTCTTCGCTCGCAATCCCTGTTTGTTGGCGAGCAGCGACCTCTCGTAGCTCCTTACCCGCTAACTGCTCGAGCGCGTCCAGGTCGTAGCCAAGTTCCACCGGTGCGGTCGAAACAAGGATGAGGCCACCGAGCAGATCGGGAGAGCGCACGGCCATGTTCAAGGCCACATAGCCACCAAACGAATGGCCCAATACGATCGGCTTCTCTATTCCTAACTCGGTACAAAAGGCCACCACATCATCCGCCATAATGCCGATCTGATAGTATTCATTGCTGTGTCGGGCAGACCGTCCTTGTCCGCGCAGATCGAGATAGAGTACCTGTGCATCTTTGCCGAGAGGATCCAGGCTGGGACGAAAGTACGAGTGGTCAAGCCCCGGTCCTCCATGGAGGGCAATCAGTGTAGGCTTCGGTTGCATAGCGGCTTCCAGTGGTTTGAGCCCACTGCCTACCACATCGAAAAAGAGTCGGGTCCCGTTCGCATGCAGGTACATTCCATTCGCTCCTTTCGAGCCGAGTAAACATATCTAAGTGGAGGCAATTGCTTGCCGTTTTTGAGCGATACGATGAAAGCTGTCTACGCCGCCGCCAATCACGACCAGACCCTCAGGCTGAGGAACGTCGGCGAAGGTCTTCTGGGGGATGATCGCCATGGGGGTATCGGTGGGGATGGCTTCCGGGCGTTCTCCCACCACCACCAACTCATACCCGGCCTTCATTTTCATCAGAGGACCCAGTCCCATTATGGAACTCAGCAGGGAGTGGTTGCCTACCATTTCCAGCAGGGACACTCCCGGGTAGACCACAAATGCGATTGTCTTCTTTGCCATTTTTTACTCTCTGTCTCACAGTTCGCTTTTGCTTACAGCGAACGTCCCGGCTGTAGGATCTGGAGGCCCTCAGGTTGTTCCCTCTCGCCTCTGTTTTTCACGATGTGCTCCTTTATCAAAACCGCATCGTCGCCAACCCCGGTGAGCAGGGCTGAACCCCGCGTCCACTGCCAGCTTCGTCCAATCACATACAGGTGTGGCACAGGGGAGATGCCGCGCTGGTGCAGGAGGTTTCCCTGGGTGTCCTTCGCTTCAGGAATGGCAATCAAATCCGCGTCCTCCTGATACCCCGTCACCCAGATCACCGTCTCCACTGCGGCCGTTTCTCGGCTTTCGAAGGTGACGTTCTTGCCATCCACGTGCAGAAGACGACCAACCACGACCACACCCAGTTGCCTAAGCCGCTTGAGTTCCAACGCTTTGTCTGGAAAGGGATCGACTCTCATCAGGTACTTCCCGATGGCACTCGCGCGTGACGCTCTCAAAAGGCCCAGCTTATCCATCCACCAGAAGATGCTCTTCCCAAAGATGTGCTCCGGGGACACCCGCCGGGATCTTCCCGTGGCGAGGAGCACCTGATGCGTCGCAGTCAGCTCTCGCGCCATGTGCCTGCCAGTCGCTCCGTCCCCGACCAATAACACCGGGCCGGCTGGAACCTGGGCGGCAGAGGTGTAGGTCTCCGGCGTCAGTTGCAAAATGTCTGCTGCGAGCTGCTGAGAGATGAGCGGAAGAGCGGGTTGCTCAAAGGCCCCGTCGCCAGCACCACCGAATCATACCGTTTCCGCCTGCTGTCGCCGATGCGCTTGTGGCGCTCCACCAGTTGAAAGCGAAATGGTGTGGTCTTGAGATGATATCCCATAGCCAAGCCCGCTTGCCCGGCTCCGATGATGAGAATGTCCAGTGTGCGACTGCGTGTTTCCATCGTCACACTCCTTTCTCCTGCACATGGTAGGTGAACATCATGCCGCTTTCCAGGTGCTCGGCGATGTGGCAATGCACCATCCAGGCACCCGGGTTGGACATGTCGACCAGGATGTCCACGGTCTCGCCGGCACGCACGAGCACAGTGTCCTTCCAGGCCAGGTTCTCGTTGCCAATACCGTCACGGCTCAGCACCAGGAAACGCTGCCCGTGGAAGTGGATGGGATGCTGCATCGGGTGATCCGAATCCGCTGCGTTGACGATGCGCACCTTGACCTGCTCCCCGGCAGTGAATGACCAGTCGATGTCCTGATTGGCGGCCCCAGACGAGCCGTCCACCAGCCTCCAGAACATGTTCTGGGGCGTGGACATGCGGTTCATCTCCTCCATGGTGTCCTCCCACTCGATGGCTTCGGGGTGATGCCCACCTGCGTGGTGCTCCATGTGTTCCATGCCGGGCATCTCGGCCACAATGGCAAGTGTCTTGTCAGGCTGGCGGAAAGCGATGGCGGCGATCTTGGCGCGTACCGCCTCTAGTTCAGCAGTGGTGCGTAGGGTGAAGAACTCCTGTGCGAACGAGTGCTCGATCGGCTGCGTCTGTACGCTCACCTCTGTCAGGGGATACGTCCGATCTGGCGTGTGATGCTCAAGCTGTGTCTTCCCGGGGTGCTCGAAGAAGACGTCGACAATCACGCGCTCGGAGGGTGATAAGAGCACCTCCTCGACGAACTCCTCATGCTCGACCCGCCCGTTGTCGCCTCCGACGAGTTTCAAGCGTGCCCCGGGAAGACGGACGTTGAAGACCCGGACGTTGGCCGTATTCACGAGGTACAGGCGCACCACCTCACCCTGGCTCAAGGAAAGCTGAGGGAATGTTTCGCCGTTTATGAGCATGACGTTGCCGAAGCGTCCCATGGCGGTGTGGTCCGACAACGTCCGGCTAAAGGGAGCGATCTTGCCTTCCTCCAGCAGCAGATCGTCGAGGGTAAGGGTCACCTCCAGGTTCACGGGCGACCAGTACGCCGCATCGGTCGGGACGACGATGATCGGCGCGTAGAGACCCAACTCCTGCGTATAGTCTTCCCGCAGATGCGGATGGTACCAGTAGAGGCCCGGGTCAGGAAAGCGCAGGCGGTAGGTGAAACTGCCCCCAATGGGGACCGGTGCCATCATCCCCTGGTGCACGCCTGTGGGTACGCCATCGAAGCGGTTGTCCAGGCGCAGGCCATGCCAATGCACTGTGGATTCTAGATCCGTCTCGTTCGTAAAATGGACCGTCACTTCGCTGCCCTGCGCCACTCTCAGGGTAGGCCCGGGGATCGAGCGGTTGTAGGCCAGCATCTTGACGGTGGCCTTGCCGATGCGCTTGCGCACCTGTTCGGCCCGTAGCTCAAGGACGTCGTTTGGCTGCAGCACGACGACCTCGGGAGCTATCGCCTCAGGAAGCCCCGTCGTGTCCCGCGAGAACGAGTCGGTCACTCCTCCGTCCATATCTTCGCCGTGAGTGTGATTCATGTCCTTGCTTGTATTCATCTGTTGTATCTCCTTCTGAATGGGGCAGTGCGCTCCTCTGCCCCCATGCCGTGGTCCCTCGGGTCGGGACAGCGCAGCCCGAACCATGCACGAACTACGAATAAGGCCAGCCTGGAACCTCTCCCTGTTATCCTTCTCCTACTCGATGCTCAGCACTTCAAGAGGGCGTACTTGCACCGATCCGTACGCGACGAGGGCAACCGTAATCATAGAGAGCAGCGTGGCTCCTAGGATATGTATGAGGACGATCAGGCCGTTGACGCTGAAGCTGGTATGGAAGGCGAACCTGCCCAACAAATTCATGCTCATGATGACAAGCAACATGGCTCATGTTGTGCCCAGGCCGCCAATGATCCCATTTTCGCTCAGCACGGTGTCGCTGGTATAGCCGGCCGATTTGAGAATACCCAGTTCGCGCCGTCGTTCCAGCATCGCCATCACCAGCGCGTTAGCGATGCTGATCACACCCGCCAGTACTTTGACGAGTTTCGACGGTGAATGGCTATCCGGTAGCGGCTTCAACCGACTCCTTCATCCGCCAGGCGAGGATCAGAAGCCAGATGCTCCACGCAAAGACAAAGAGATAGGAGAGGAGATTTGGAATCGTATTGATTGTCGAGAAGCCCTCTGAACCGAGTATCCAGCCCTCCACGAGGTAAGTGAGGCCGGACAACCCTATCAGGTAGCCGATCAGTCTGGGAATCCTCGCCGTCCCCACGATCGCGGTCGCGAATAGGACCAGCGCGAGACCAAACAGGAAGCTGTAATAGCTTCTGACCGCCCACTCCAACCACCTGATCGCTTCAGCGCTCGCAAAGCGTACCGACTTCTCCGCAGTTGGTGCGCTCACCCAGGCATCAACCGCCTGCTTGAGGGCGACCCCGTCAACCGCCTGCAGGACACCGTACAGCGCAAGCGCCACCACGGCCGAAACGGCAGCGAACCGACCCGCCCACCCCGCTGTTCCATGATGGACGTTCAGGGCGAAGTACAGGACGAGCAGTCCCGCAATGATGACCGCCATCCCGGCGAACTGTCCCAGATGGACGGCAGTCCAATTCGCGCTGGCGGCATACTCAGCAAACGCAGCGCTGTGGTTATTGGGATCCTCGTGAGCGGGGTGCAAGAGGCCAACGAGAAGGGAAAGGAGTTCCCCCACGAACAGCAGCGTCGCTGACAGACGAAGCAACGTGCGGTCAGCCATGATAGACCTCCTGTGTGTATGTTGTGGTTGTGCATAGACTGGTACTGACATGTTGAGTTTCCTTTCTTGTGAGATGAGGTTCTCATCAGTGTGCGACGATTTACTCGAGACTTTTACCTGTCTGTCCAGCTGCCTGGCGGATGGCAGACAGCAGCGTATCAGTGGTTCCTCGTTTCTCCACAAATGCGACTGCGCCAGCAGCCTGTGCCCTCATGCGCGTTTGCCGATCGGTATGGATACTCAGGATCACGACGGCACTCAGTGGGACAACCGTGCGCAGGGCAGCGGTGGCCTCGATGCCATCCATACCTGGCATCTCAATGTCCAGCAGCACCACGTCGGGCGTGAGTGCCTGCGCCAGTGTGAGCGCCTCTCTGCCGGTGCTGGCCTCCCCCACGACCTGCATGTCAGGCTCCAACTGGAAGCGCACACGCAGCCCTCGTCGCACTGCTGGCTGGTCATCTACAAGCAACACTCGAATCATGTTATCCTCGTCTATCTGTTCCTCCATGCCCCTGACCACACCAGCGGCAGAACAGATATGGTACAATAAGAAGCAAAGCTTTTACCTGCTGCGATGTGGTATTGGTAATCAATCAGATCAGTTCTGATGGACGTGCCTCATCTTGCCTTCCTCCTGATAGAGTAAGTATAAGGTCTGACAACGCCAAACGCATCTCTCAAACGATGGATTTCTGCTCCTACTTTAGTAGGGGGTAAAACCACTCTCAAAAGGAGGTGCCTATGACAATACGCATCGTGCTCGTTGACGACCATAGTGTCGTGCGCAAGGGACTTCGGACGTTCCTGACGTATGACCCGGAATTGGAGGTGGTCGGGGAGGCGGCAGATGGCGCCCAGGCGCTGAACCTAGCGAGAGAGCTCAAGCCGGACGTGGTGTTGATGGACCTGCTGATGCCGGTCATGGATGGCATTGCTGCCACTGCAGCCATCCGGCGGGAATGCCCCGACACCGAAGTGCTGGCCCTCACCAGCGTCTTAGAAGATGCCTCAGTGGTGGGAGCGGTACGCGCAGGTGCCATTGGCTACCTACTGAAAGATATCCAGGCCGACGCGTTATGCCAGGCGATCAAAGCGGCAGCAGCTGGACAGGTCCAGTTGACGCCCAAAGCCGCAGCAAGGCTCATGCAGGTGGTAAGTACCCTGGAGAGTCCCCAAGCGCTCACCGAACGCGAGACCGACGTGCTGCGGCTGCTGGCCCAAGGGCAATCCAACAAGCAAATCGCCCACAGCCTGCACAATACCGAGCAGACCATTAAGACGCATGTGAGCAACATCCTCTCGAAGCTGGGTGTGCAGAGCCGCACCCAGGCCACACTCTACGCCATCCGCGTCGGTCTCGTCTCTGCCCGTTCACCTGATACAACTGGATGAAAGGAGAGTCATGCATACACGCTTTGTCTCAACGCAGACTACAATGAATGCTCAGCCGCCAGTCGAAACGGAGACACGCCTGCGTGGTCGCTGGCTCGTGCTGATCCGCCTCATATGGGTCGGTATTACGCTGCTCGCCTTGGGCCTCACCGTGACCAGCATTCCGACTTACTTTGCCTCCCTTTATGTTCCCTGCACAGATGCTCCCGCCATATGCAGTAACAACGGGTATATCACCTCAGACTATGTGCGAGCGCTTCAGGCGTTGGGTCTCTCCCTCGACTTCTTTGCGACGTATTTGGTCGCACTCGCCATCGTTTTCGTTGTGGTCTACGCAGCCGTCGGCGTAGTGCTCTTCTGGCGCAAGTCCGATGACCGTATGGCCCTCATTGCCTCTCTCACCCTCGTGACGTTTCCAGCGGCTTTCAATTACAATATGCTGGCGACCCTTCCTTCAGCCTGGTGGTGGCCAAGCCAGTTCGTGATCTTGCTGGGTAATAGCTCGCTCTTCCTCTTCTTCTACGTGTTTCCTACTGGACGGTTTGTGCCACGATGGACGCGCTGGCTCTGGGTGGGGACGATCGTGTTCTGGGCGGTGGATGGCTTTTTCCCTTCGCTACCTTTCAGGAACTCCCTCCTCAGGGATGTACTGTTTCTCGGCTTTGTAAGTAGCGTGCTGCTCGCACAACTCTATCGCTACTGGCGAGTGTCCAACGCAGAACAACGCCAGCAGACGAAGTGGGTCGTCTTTGGTCTCTTCATCGGGCTTGGCGGTTTCCTGGCATTACGCCTCTGCTCTCTGCTCTTTCCCTCGCTCTTTCCACCCGATCCACGTACCGACTTGATCACGAGCACTGCCGAGTTCCTGTTTCTGCTCTTCGTTCCGCTTTCGATTGGCGTTGCCGTGCTCCGCTCGCGTCTCTTTGACATTGATAGCATCATCAATCGCACGTTGGTCTATGGCACGCTCTCGGTCAGTGTGGTGAGCCTGTACGTGCTGGTCGTGGGATACCTGGGCACACTCTTTCGCAGCAGTGACAATCTGTTGATCTCGCTGATTGCAGCGGGCCTGATCGCTGTCCTCTTCCAGCCCCTGCGAGCTTTCTTGCAGCGAGGGGTGAACCATCTGCTCTATGGCCAACGGGACGAACCCTATACCGTCATCACCCGCTTGAGCCAGCGCCTGGAGGGGACGCTTGCTCCAGATGCTGTGTTGTCGACCATTGTGGAAACCGTGGCCCAGGCGCTCAAGTTGCCGTATGTGGCCATTCTGTTGCAGCAGGAGGACACCTTTACTCTGGCTTCAAGCTATGGCCAGTTCACTGGAGAGCCGTTGATCCTACCGCTGGTCTACCATGCAGAGACCATCGGTCAATTGCATCTTGCGCCTCGCACCCCGAGTGAGGCCTGGACTTCTGCAGATAGGCATTTACTGGATGAACTGGCTCGCCAAGCTGGGCTGGCTGCACATGCCGTTCGCCTGACCTCGGATTTACAACACTCCTATGAGCAATTGGAGCAGCGGGTGGAGGAACGTACCCGCGAGTTGTCTTCCTTGCTCGAGATCTCTCATACGGTGACATCGACCCTCCAGTTGAAGCCGTTGTTGGGTCTGATCCTCGATCAACTCAAGACCGTGGTGGACTACACTGGTGCCTCCATCCTCACTGTGGAGGGAGAGGATCTCGTGTACCTTGACCACCGGAGCCCTGTTCCAGAAGAGTACCTGGCGCAGCTCCATTTTCCTCTCAAGCACCTGGGACCGATTTGGCAGCTACTGAACGCACATGAGTCGATCATCATTGATGACGTGCGCGATGAGACATTCCTATCGCAGACTTTGCGTGTTGCCATGGGTGAGCTCGGTGAGACGATCTTTCACTACGTTCGTGCTTGCCTGATTGTTCCACTGACGCTGAAAGACCGGGTTGTCGGGATGCTTGTGCTGAATTCAAGCGACTTGGGTGCTTTTACGACGCACCACGCCGCGCTCGCGCTGGCGGTTGCCAACCAGGCGGCGATTGCGATTGAAAACGCACAGCTCTATGCGCAGGCGCAGCAACTGGCCGCTGTGGAGGAGCGCCAGCGACTGGCACGCGAACTGCATGATTCGGTCTCCCAGGCGCTCTACGGCATCGCACTCGGTCTCCATACTGCCCGCATCCAACTCGACCGCGATCTGAATGAGCTGCCTGGATCGCTGGACTACTTGCTCTCGCTAGCCGAGGCAGCAATGGACGAGATGCGCGCCTTGATCTTTGAACTGCGCCCAGAATCGCTGGAACGCGAGGGACTGGTCAGTGCCCTTTCCAAGCAGGGAGCAGCGCTCCAGGCACACCATGGCATGACCGTCCAGACAGAGCTGTGCGAGGAGCCGGACCTGCCGCTCACGGTCAAACAAGAACTCTACCGGATCGCGCAAGAGGCGATGCAGAACACCGTCAAGCATGCGCGTGCGAGGAAAGTGGACCTGCGGCTGTGCCAGACTGCCAACGCGGTCATCCTGGAGGTGCGTGACGATGGGGTGGGGTTTGATCCGCTGGGCTCGTTTCCGGGCCATCTCGGTCTGCACACGATGCAGGAGCGCGTAAGCAGCCTGGGTGGTAGGCTCCAGATCGAGAGTGCGCCAGGGCAAGGAACCTCCATCCTCGCTCAGGTTCTAGAGGCATCGTGAGCAGAAACGCACCATCAGAACAAGCAAGAGGCAAAGGTTTTTGGCTCACGCTCAAAAATGCCACAGACTGAGGAAAGTGCCAGTGGGGAGGGAAAAATGAACCTTCAAAACGGTGAACTGCAAAAATCATTGAAGTAAAACCCTCCATGACTATCAAACCTTGGCGTTGTCAATTCCGTCGGCGGGCCTAATAGGCCAATACAGCATGTCTACGTGCTGCACTATGTGACAAGTCCCCCATGGATGTGCTGCTGGAGATACTTTCTCTTATCCACTGAAAGCATGTCTCAGAAACGACGGTAGAGCAAATTAAGCCACCCCTCGCTGTCTCGAAAAACGGCCGATTATCTGATCTACCTTGTCTTAACAAACGTCCAGTTCTTAATACTCACCAGCCACTGGTACTTTGCATGAGTCTTTGAACGGTGGCCGAGCATGAAAAGCCGCTCTGTTCAAAGATTCGTGCAAAATTCTGCGGCGAATTTTTGTATGAATCTTTGAACGAATTATTCTCAATGCGTATACAGCATGCTTAAAAGCATAACTTATCGGGTAAAAGTGAATTTAACCTGGGAAAGCGATTTATCACTTATTAGCAGATATCAGTAGACTCAGGTTTTATATATAAGCTCTGCCGTTCAAAGATTCCTGCAAGGATTCAAGAGTTCGTGCAAAAAGCATTCAAGGATTCACGCAAGATACCAGCCACCCAGTAAAAGATACCCTCAATCCACTTAGCAACAGTATCAAAAACACGTCTCACAAATCAAAGTTTCATATAATGGCACTGTCGAGTCTCATAAAGTCGTACCTATCTCTTTTCGGCAAAGTCTCATAAAGTCGTACCCGGCGTGGTCTTAACTCACGCACTATGATCTTCTTAAGCAAACGGCTTGCTAGCAGAAAGGAGACCATATGCGACAGCGAGGACAAACGACAACGTATCAGATACGCCTGGAAATCAAAGAATATGCCGAGGCTCGGGTTGAATGACCCACAAATCGCCACGGCAGTTGGGTGCTCAGTTTGGACCGTACGGAAGTGGCGACGACGATCTCTGCAGCAGGGACGTGTCGGCTTCACCGCACACATGGGTCGTCCTGCCACCGGTCCTGTCAGTACCTTTCCTATTGCATTAAAAGAGGCTATCCTTCACCTGCGCGCGCTCCATCCGGGCTGGGGACCAACCACACTTGTAGTAACGCTCAAGATGGATGCCTCCTGGAGCGATCAGCCGCTCCCGAGTCGAGCATGCATAGCCAGGCTCCTCAAACAAGCGGGCTTGACGCGCCGCTATCAACCACATCATGACCTTCCCCAACCACCGCACCTATCACCGAACACTCCGCATCAAGAATGGCAGATGGATGCTCAGGGGATCATGCGGGTAGAGGGGGTGGGCAAGGTCAGTCTGATCAGCATTGTCGATGTCGTCAGTCGTCTCAAGGCCGAAAGCTATCCGGGGTTGGAAACGACAAATCCCGCGTTGCCCGACTATCAACTGACCTTACGCCGAGCGTTCTTAACATACGGTTTGCCGGAGATCCTGACGCTGGACCATGGTACCGTCTTCTACGATAATACCACCCCCTCTCCTTTTCCCACGCGGCTCCATTTGTGGTTGCTCGCGCTGGGAGTGCAAGTGCGCTTCACGCGTAAGCGCTGTCCCACGGATCACGCGATCATTGAGCGCACTCATCAAACGATGACGGCGCAGGCGCTCCTCGGACAAAATTATCCATCTTCCGCCGCCTTGTGGGCAGGCCTGGATGAGCGTCGGCAGGTCCTCAACCACCACCTGCCTAGTCGCGCTCTCTCCCACCAAGCACCTTTAGAAGCCTATCCTCACGCTATTCACTCAGGACGATTCTACCGGCCTGAGTGGGAAGAAGAGTTCCTGTCTCTAGAGAAGGTATGTAGCTATCTTGCACAAGGGAGATGGTTCCGCGGCATCCGCACGAATGGGTGCTTTGACTTGGGAGGCTATCGCTACTACCTTGGCAAGCACTTTGCCCACCGCAGCGTGGCCATCGGCTTTGATCCTGACGCCAAAGCTTTGATCTGTCAACCCGAAGGAAGTGATAACATCATTCAGGTGCCCACCCAAGGCCTCACGAAAGCAGAGTTGATGGGGGAGCTCGCGGTCCTTCAAGCCTTGCCGATGTATCAATTAGCCCTCCCCTTCTCCTTGGAGGCCTGGCGACAGCTTGAGTATACTCACAACTTGACCGGCACGACTTTGTGAGACTTCATGGCAAAGAGATAGGTACGACTTTATGAGACTCGACAAACCCCTTATCAGGGAGTCACGATATTTTGGCTACCTCCTGCGCAACAAGAGTGCAACGCGAGGAACGGATGGTGAAGAGAGAGCCGATGCTCGAAAGGCGAGACGAGGTGATGCCTGAGCCTGGTGGGTATTTTGAACTTGGTGGGTGTCTCTCCTCATTTGTTTACGATCATGACACATCCTGGCGCTAAGGATGACCGAGAGCCTCAAATAAACCCTACGTTTTCATCGCGCTCACTCATTTCACCTGAAAGGTCATAAGTCAACTGAGCAAAAACTTTGCTCTTTTGTTCTCATCACTGCGATAGCCATCTTTCTTGACTCGCCTTGTTTCCTCATTTCTCCCGCCATTTCTGGGCTTTTTCAATAGGCTGGATCGATTTTGCAAGGCATCAATCAGGCTTCTTTTGCTTCAATCTTTCCTTTCCTCTTGACAAACTGGCCGATCATGATCTACACTCGTCGATAGGCGATGGAAAATTACTCATTAGCCTAATTCTGTTCATCGAACGGATCATGAGAACGATGGGAATCAAACAACGCCGGGAGCGGGAAA